>JAABUO010000150.1_pt1 | contig 189581 bp, 193 predicted proteins | sample 5559291 | NCBI WGS metagenome assembly JAABUO01 (sample SAMN10711878, study PRJNA513372) | rock metagenome | isolation source: Antarctica rocks | place: Antarctica: Victoria Land, Finger Mt sud
GTGATAAACGACGAAGACGAGTGAAAAATCAATGATATATTGAATTCTCGTCGATATCGAAGACGACTTCAGTATAGAGTCAAATGAAATGACTATGACAATGATCTCAATTGATACAACGCTGATGGCGACGAATTTATGAATGCTCAGAAGATCGTTGACGATTTTCATATTTGATACTCGAACAAATCGCGCTAATCGACAATTCAATCAATCACGATTTAACAGGCCTGAGTCTGTGAAATCATGATTGAGCAATCAATCGAGTCGAGCAGAAAATACATTCATACGAACATAAATCGTCGAAGAAGAGGGGTAATGTCACGATTCTAGCCTTGCCAGACTCAGTCTTCTAGCCTTATCAGGCCTATTCTCGCTCCGTCACCTTGACTAGTCTCTATTGAGCCTAGCGTCGGCTGAGAAACACACATATGTAGTCAGCTTCTTTTTCGTAGCTATCTTTCTTTCTTAGCATTTATCTTCTAGTTAAATGACACTTCTATCTGACTCGCTCTAGACAGACTTCTAACAGAATCAAGAATGTTTCTGAATGAATGAAACATCATTACAGCGAGACTTTTCAAAAAATTGAATGACAAGATGCTCGATTCTTTTCAGATCATTGATCTCGTTGACTTATTCTATAAATTGAAACTACTCAAGACTATGCGTATACATGATGTATTTCATTCAGAGCTTCTTCGTCTCATCATCAATGACTCTCTGTCTGATTAGAAGAATGAACTCTCAAGATCAATAGTGATAAACGATGAAGACGAATGAAAAATCGACGATATATTGAACTTTCAATGATATCAAAGATGACTTCAATATTGAGTCAAATGAAAGAGTTATGACAATGATCTCAACTGATATAACGCTGACGACGACGAATTTATAAACGTTCAAGAGATGATCGATGACTTTCATATCAAATATTCAAGAAAAGCGCACTAAGAAACAACATTCATGCGAACATAAATATTCAAGAAAGAGAAATAATGATATGATTCTAGTCTTCATCTATTCTTTCTAGTCTTTGTCTTGATTTCATTCTAATCGAGTTTAGTGAGCATTTGAGCTAGAAATGATGTCATTGAAACTTTGCATCATATGTGTAAGACATCAATTCAATCGAGTTTAGCACAGAGCTGAGAAACACACATATAAGAATCGAGTTCTTTTCTGTAGATACTTTTCTTTCTTAGCATTTATCTATTAGTTAAATGACACTCATATGACTTACTTTATGCTGACTTTTAACAATTATCTCATCAGACTTCAAAATCTTAACATCAAACGACAGAATTCTTCTTCGTTGAGCTTGCTTGAGAGTCTTTCTCAGTTCTATTGATTAATTCACATTTTAATTACTTTCTTTCTTTAGACATATGATCATAGATGCTCGCTTATACTCAACGTTTCTACACGCTGAAGATCTATCATGAGACTCATAAACTCAGTATTAAAGAATGAGAAGACAATAATTAGATACATCAGACAGCTTAAGTCGAGCATTGACTTTAAACTCATATCTCATCTGAAGAATCTGAACTTCTGAACTTTCTTGAAGCAAGCTCGTGATATTCTGAAACTCATACATCAAACTCAGTATCTTTCTGAAGCAAAGAATTATTCGCTGTTCAGAGTGCTTGAAAATTGAAATAGAATTCAAATTGATTTGTACTTCAAGATCAAAAAGTACTTTATTATTGAGTGCTTGAAGCACATAGCAAATGTCATGTAAAAGAATCGAATGCTCAATCAATTTATCACATTACATGTTGTTTCTGCTTTACTATTATCTTGAAATCATGATATCAAGATCGTTGATCTGATCACGAGTTCAGCGTTCAATATCATTATGATGAGCTTCTTTGTCAAATATACTAGCAGTTCTCATGATGTCAAATCAACTATGAAGCAATGACTTGCATTTAGAAGTCAAATGAACGACTTTCAGTCTAATGCTGAATGCTGAAGATAAACTGAAGATTCAAAGCTATTTTGACTTTGCATCTAGTCATTTGTTCTTCAACTCTCGAAGCTCTTTCTACGAGTCAACAAAATATCTGATAACAATGTTTTAGCGAAACGTGACTGATCTATCATGAATCTCATAAAGATGAAGACTAGAAATCAGTTGAGCAACATTAACGTCGATAAGTTAATGTATATTTATATAAACAAGCGCACGCTTAATTGATCACGAAACTTAAAAAAGAAGCTTCGCTATACACAGAGCATTGAAATCGATGAGAAGAAGCTTTTGAATATGAAAGATAGACTGCTGCAGAAGAAAATTGCTATGACTAGGCTAAATTCTTCAAACAATGAGATGCTGAAGAAATTTCTGAATAGCATCATCTAGGCCTGGCGTCGAATTAGGATTGGGTTGGGTTGAGGGAAATCAACCCAACCCAATCCTGAGTTCGAGTTGAGGTTGGGTTGATCTCTCTCAACCCGAGCCCAACCCGAAATCGAGTTGAATTGCTTGAACCCGATTTTTGTTACTAAATATAGTATACTATGTACTAAAAATAGTATACTTTTTCCCTTTTTTCCAAAAAAAAATTTTTTGCAATCAATTTTGCAATCAATTTGGTAGGGAATTTGATAGAGAGGTTGGTGGGAAATATGGTAGGGAATATAGTGAGGAATATGATGGAAATATGATGAGGAATATGGTAGGAAGTGTAGTAGAGAATATGATAGAGAATATAATGAGGAATATAGTGAGGAATATGGTGGGAAATATGGTAGAAAACATGGTAGAGGGTTTGATAGAAAGTTTGATAGAGAGTTTGATCACTTTGATAGGGAATTTGATAGGGAATTTGGTAGAAAGTAGGCCTGCAATCGAGTTCGAGTCAACCCGTCGGGTTGACTGGGTTGAGTTGAGAGTCTGACTCAACTCGATTGGGTTGAATTGATCCCCCTCAACTCAACCCAACACTGAAACCCAATCTGAGTTGAGTTGAGCAACTCGAACCCGACGGCAGGCCTAGCATCATTGACGGTCAGATGACTATGAAGCATTCAAATAACTGATGCTATTTATATATATCTTTGTGTATAATACCTTCTTCAATAAACGTGTATAAAACATGCTTTTTGACTATTCTAATTCGATTAGGCAATAAGCATGTTTAATACAATTCTGACCCTAACTGAATGTTCATCATCGCTTTGACTGATACAATTAGAGCACGAATAAAACCGTCTTTTCTACAAAAGACGTGTTTAAAACCTCTTAGCGGCTTTTTTGCTTCGGTTTTTTGGTATTTAATTATGTAAGCTGGGCAAGAATTATAGTAGAGAGATTCACCTCGCTGTTGATCGATGACCCCCTCGCTGTCGTCAATTCTAACCTGCTTGCAGTTTCCTATATTCTACCTCCTACTTTCAGCAATGCCTTCGCAACGTGGCGGTAGGCCTTTAAATCAGCTCATCGTCGATAACTTCTAGAAGATAATCATATCTGGAAGGGTTGATACTGTTCAGTGCCGTCACTGTCATAAGATCATGGCTCATGCAACTACACGTCAGCAGGTTCATCTAGATCAGTGTGATCAGTACAGAAGAAGACCTACAAATTCGGATCGTCACTCGATTCAGATCATCCTCGATGCAAATATCAGAACCCTCGTCGTCGGTGTAGCTAAAAGATTAAATCAAACTGCGGCAATGGCAGTAAATTGCTATGATCAGGCTAAATCCTTCGAGCGAGAGTACCCTCAACGAGTATGAAGCTTCCTTTACATGGTGAAGAGGTCAATCTGCAGGCCAATTAATCCTCTATAATTTGCTACTATAAATATAAACCACCCCTGTGTTTAAAACCTTCTTCAAGAAACGAGTTTAAAACACGTCTTGAGCTAGCCTAAAGAAGATAGTCAAAAAACATGTTTAAAACATATTCGTGCCCTAGATACAATATCCTCCCACCGAACAGGTACTCACACATGCGAATCCACAATCTTATCATGCCATATCCCAACCATAGGGCACAACAACAAGGCTTGTATAAGCCGCATTACGGGCCTGAACTTTTCTGCCAAGCATTGTCGCGCATAAGGAAAGACTGACACCCAAACCCATCCGAAGGTCGAGTGGCAAAGTTCATGCCATGCATAGTACTGTATAAGTTATCAAGGTATCTCCGCCAAAAGTACTTAGCAAACGCGACTGTGTAGCTGATCACATATTCTTCATCATGGTATCATATTGCTACTGATCTCAAGTAGATCACTGACTGCAACCCCGTTCCAATTGCCCCACCACAGTGTCCTTTTTACATCAGATCCGCCGCTGAGGCAAGCCCGTACATGAGGCGACTTATGCCGTGGGCACACTGATGGCATGGGGTATACCTGCTCAGGAACTGGCCGATTTTTCCCTGTAACCCCAGTCACGGATCTGGATCCGCCAGACTCGAAATATCTCAAACATGCCTCTCTCCAACAGTGCTCGCAACAGTATTGCTCTTGACATCCCCATGCCAGCTTCACCGGCAAGGGTATCGTCATGCAATATCACTAAAGCTATAGGCTCCAGCTTTAACGGCTCAAGCAGTCGAGCGGCGCCTGGATGCACATGATTCATGGGATGGAGCCGCTTACCAGTCACGATAGGTTGCCATTTCTCGGTTTCCTAATTTCCAAAAAGAGACACTTACCAGGGTAGTGCGGCTTCTAGCCAGCTCGGATTGTGGGAGTGTAATAATCAGAACGCAGTCTACGTACATGTCAGCACAGTCCCTTGACAGGGTTAACCATTGCAGGCGAATCTCGCTAAGAGAACCCGTGGGCTGCGAAGTCATCCAGAGGGTCGCTAACCCGAATGGGCTTAGCTACGGAAACACGTCTGAGGTCCTGACGCAACTCTCTAGCGGGCAACGAGTCAACGACTTTGATTGATACAATCCCTCTCTATGAACCAGAGATGAATACTAAGCGTCCCTGTCCTCGTACCACAGGGACCAGTAGTTTCGACCCTGATGCTCTTTTTGGAGCTTGGCGAGATGGGCGAACATTTCTTCCTGTGAACAATGACCTTCGATCCGCCATATTAACAACGTTCAGCTTGCCGCAAAAAGACAATTACATTTACCATGCGATAGCAAGCGTTACGCTGGCCCAAGTGCAACAGGCTATTGAATACGGAGGAAAGAATGGATTGCATGCTTGGTATATTGATGAAGATGGGAAGCCGGTATAACTCCTCCAAAACCTGTCAGTTGCGATCGAATAGCGCTGCAATATCTAGACGTTCTGATCGCTAGGGTCATATCGTCTCTCTGTAGCTACCACCGCCACCTACAGCGGACATCATCGCCTATACTTCCATCTTTGCCTCTAAAACCTCGACACCCAAGCTCCTCACTAGCCTCGCATCGAATGCGAAGAAAGGCTCCCTCCGTGCCAGCATAGCCCAATACTTACAGTCGCAGCGACTACTACCTTCTAAGTACGTGATCACCAAGTCGAAGACACACATCAATCCTTACTACGACTACTGGTACTGGTCGTGTCAAAACCTGGAATGGGCAGGTCCAGAGCGAGCGACGGTGAAGATTAAAACAAGCCATCATATACTGCCCATATTCATGCATCACTTTGGCTGTGTTGTCCCCAGCTATGAAGGCCTTGAGATAATAAAGCAAACCACACACGGAAGGAGAATTGTTGAAATCGGAAGCGGCAACGGATATTGGGCGTACATGCTTCGTCGCCATGGGGTGTCTGTGGTTGCAGTCGACAATATTCAAAGCGAATATCGAACTTTGTGGATTGGTGATACCATAACTAACGACGGCGAAAAGTATCTCAAAGATGAAAAAGGAGCCAAGGATGCTGTTTTGCTCCTCGTATATCCAATAGTGGCTTCGGACTTCACCCCGAAGATATTAGAAGCTTACAGCGGTGACACGATATGTGTTGCTGGCACACAGAACCGAAATGGATATACCGCATTTAAAGACCGGATGATTGATGAACACGTTGCGATGGGGAAGGTAGGATTTCAAAAGACGGTACAGATACCCTTGCCCTCTTTCGCAGGTAAAGACGAGGCGCTTTTCATTTTCGAGCGTCAGAGCACAATAGAAATGTAAATTCTCGACATGATAGGTACAGCAAGACTCAACACGATACTTCTCACTTTGCAGCTTTTCTACATAGCGATTTTTCCTGAAGCATAAGCAGTGGTATTTGTTGTGTATGTTGTGACAGTCACGAATGAAATTTTACTCTTCGAATTCTCTGCTCTTGACAAAGTCCTTCTGTCAATTCTTACACGACCAGCTTCCCCGTAACGTCAACCCAGACCTTCCGTTCCCTCTTTCTAATTGATCATCTTGCTTTTTCAATGAAATGTGTTTCGGTCAGCGAGCACTGTTATTTCCGAACTACTGGAAGCCTCACAGCACTTAAGGACAATCAACAAATCAATTAGACAAGACGCATCGCAATGCAAACAGCGCTTCGAGGAACTGAACCTGCAGAAAACGAACACTGGGCTGCACTAACGAGTAACGGTTAGACTATAAAGGTTGAATTACATCATTATGATACGAGTAGATGTTGATGTGTTGACGCGTGGATAGCGAAACGCTGGAACCGGTCCACAAACACAACCAACCTACAGACCAGTGGATTACAGAAATTCACTATAGAGAATTGCAAAGTACCTTGACTTTGAGCATACGTAAGTAGACAGTTCGAATAATACTCTGCACACAGCGAGTATAATCATGATAATTCCGAAACAGTGCTAACAGCTACTGTTCAGCATTTAATCAACCTTGGCTTTACCCAAAAACTCTTGGCCCTCGCGACTCGAAAATGTCATCCCAACTAGACCACCCTGAAACCTGGACTACAGGCGCCGACGCCCCAACCGAGAAGCAAAAGTCCTTCCTATCCACGCTCGCCACCTCGAAAGGCGTAGACATCGACTCCTCCAGCGTGAGCAAGGGCGAAGCCTCACAGAAAATCGACGAGCTCAAGAACAAACAAACGAAGAATCCAGACGCCACAGCGGGCCAGCCGATCCAGGACCCCAACACGTGGGCGACAGGAGCTGATAAGGCGACAGGCAAGCAACAAGGGTATATCGCTGTAATGGCGAAGGAAGCGGGGGAGAAGGTGCCTGGCGAGGGTATGGGGAAGACGGAGGCGAGTAAGAAGATTGAGGAGCTAAAGGAGAAGACGGGGATGTGAGAAATTCTATATGTTGCAGGAGTCCCGATGGAAGGGGGTTCCTTGAGGGTTAAGGAGATTCTGGTACGCGGGTACGCGGTACACGTCAGGTAGGTTCTCGGAATCCACGCTGCCGGATCTTTCTAGGCCTGGGTATTTGGGAAACAATTGGAAAACGCGCGTTAGGATATGAGGGACGAACTAATAGGAAAGAAGAACATAGACTAGTTTCCATTCTTGACAGCACTTTCAACATTGATCCCCGTGTTGTCTGCTTACACGGGCGTAAGGGACTAAGGTATATGAAGGTTCTCTCACTCTCATCCCCCATACACATTATACACTACTCTAGGTTCAAGATGTGCTTATATTTCCCATCCCGGATATTGTTTGCAAGACTCGGGGCCCATCTTCCGGTACTCGCTTATCCAACGAAGATCCAGCAGCCCACACAAAGATTCCGATACTACGTCTCGCACCTATCGTCGTTGACACAAACCAACACGTCAGCAATCATTCTTGTCACAATCAACGCAGTGTATCCACAACCAAGGTCTTGCAAACAGCGGGGTACACATACCTATATCCGTCCATCCAAATTGATGTTCACTAGCGACACACTGCAGACGTAGGGCAAAAGCCACCCAATAGATTTCACGATAGGAAGTGATATCTGTGGGATAGCAAGGCGAGCAGCGGATACCGGGGAGCTCCTCGGGATGGAAGAACCCTATGTTCGCGTCAGCCTTGATTCATGAAAGATAATCCGATAGCGGAAGAGCAGCAAGGACAGCTTATATCGATGGAATACCAAGGTCATCTGAATGACCAAAGGGAGTCTGACCTAGCATTACAATGGCAACTGTGCACGAGCCTTTTTCACATCGTCCTCATCAGTATAATATACTATCTAAAAAGAACCCCCCCGGGAAATGGCTTTGGCTCACCACTTGTATATCTTCTAGGCGTATTCATTTTTGGTAACCTCGACGTGGGGTCTGAGCCTGGCCCGAGAAACTCGAAGTCATGGTCGCCATGACGGTCGGATTCGGTCAGGGCCAGGCGGAGCAGGGCAGATTGACAGTCGAATGGATTCCAGCCTCGGGAAGTCCACTTTGGAGTATTGACACAATTGTAGGGGGGGTTGCCTAGGTTGCTGGTAATTGGGAGATTGTTCCGTTGAAGGCTACTTTGGTTTGATGCGAGGAACGAGAGTGCTGAAGGGTTGATTGCGGCTGCGCTCGCCAGGTGGATAAAGGGAAAAACGAGCAGGATGAAGATTGCACAAGAGCAAAGGGAGAGTGGAAAATGGGTGGTCATTTTTAACAGCAGCACAGGCTTGGAAGAGAGGTTGCCTGGCCAAGATATACAGGAAGCTATACCGACAAAATATAAGGAATTCAAAGTTTTAATTTTGCGGCTAAACTGCAGAAGCGCATCACGTTAGGGATATGGGATGCGATAACAGCAACCCTGAGATCTGGGACAATAGACGGGGGATTGGGATAGGACGTGTTGGGTTTGCGCCTGTGAGAACAAACTATGCGAATCACCTTATGTCCCGTTGATAATAGCCCACGCGGAACCTGCTTGGGATATCGTAGGAGGTTATCAAAACTATGGGGGTCTGAGACGCCTTTGCAACTTCGAAGACCCGAAGACGATGCTATATCTGTATTCCTTACGTGATCTAGCTGTAATCATAGGATGTAGAGCTTGAGGTCAGCAATATGTACTATTGAATACTACATACAAACGAAGACGCTGAAGATGCGCTTGCTTTGTTCTTCCATCGCCGAACCTCTTGATCCATAAACAGGCAAACAAAGACGCGGTGTTTTCAACCATCGGAATCATCCCCGAAGGATTACGGTGCCAGGTGAATGTCATTGCCAAGGGTCAAGTCAATGGCTTGCCGCTCCACGGTAACAGTTGTTCGCTAGACAGTCCACGTAGAATACTCCGTAGAGTCGAACATGTGAATTTGCATCTGACGATGATGAAATAGAGATGTGGCAGTGCAGGGCTGCTAAACCAGCCTTTTTCACCAGTAGCGTTTGGCGTTAAGCCTAACCGAGGTGTGGCTTGAAGGCGAACATGATGTAACGCGGTCAAGGCGGAAATCATATCCTTGGTTGGACCATCAACAGACTCATTGAGCGAAAAAACCAAGGCACGAGGGCACATGAAGGCAGAGTTTGCCGATTACGTCGAATTACGTGGTGCAATGAATCTATGCCGGCATCACTACCATAAAGTCTCTCATCACCCTTCTTCCTTCATGCACATATCAATCTCTCTTCTCTATTTGAACTTACAACATCAGTTCCCTTACACTGATCCTTAATTTCCATCCCTTCGCCATGGTCTCTAAGGTCGGCGCAGCGCTACGGGCTTCCACCACCTTCATCCGTGCACTTCAGTTCCTCATAGCAGCCCTCGTGCTAGGCATTTTCTCCTACTTCCTGGCCTGTAAGTCGAGCTGATCCTGCTTGACTGTGCAGTCATGTACTGATGTCTAAGCAGACCTTTCGACGCACCACACACACATCCCAACATGGATGAGGGCGGTTGAAGGCATGGCTGGGGCTGCCGTTATTTACACTGCCTTTGCCGTTATCCTGACGTTCTTCCTCGGGGGCATCACCTTCTTCGCTTTCCTCGCTCTACTGCTCGACTTGGCTTTCATGGGTGCCTTTATCGCCATTGCGGTCTTGACACGTGGTGGTGCTCGCTCGTGCAGTGGCAGGAATGTGCCTTCTCCTCTTGGATCCGGAAACTCCAAAGCCTGTAGGCTAGAGACTACGGTTTTTGCCGTCGCCATCATTGCTGCGTAAGCCGACACCTCTTTCGAAAGCTTAGTTATCAAAACTTGCTAACTCTACCTTCAGCTCCCTTTTCCTTATCTCTGCGCTCATGGCTGTCCTTTTAAGCAGACACCAGAAGAAAGAGAAAAAGTTCGGACCAGGCCCATCCAACAATTATACATCAGGTTCCGGCAAGAAGGCGCCGTTCTGGAGTCGCAAGAACATCAAAACGCATGATGCTGAACTAGGTGCAGCTGGAGCCGGCGGCGTAGCTTTGGCAGAAGAAAAGCACCACCACCACAATAACGGGAACATTCGTCCTTCCCACGACACTGCTATGACTGGATCTACGGCAAACGCTCCTGACAACGCTTACGGAAATGTACATAACAAGCATGACAGAGAGCCGACGGTTCCTGCTATTGGAACTGCCCATACACCACATCACGGTGCTGCGACTAGCAATCTTAATGCTGCTTATCGCGAGCCTACCACGGGCTCCCACCCTGTTATTTACGATCCGCAACCAGAGGCTGCGATACACCACGGAGGCTTCCCACATACTCATCCCGAGTCTGAGGAGTTGGGATACAACGGGCGCGCAGGGAACTATGGATCCAGTCCTGGTCATTACTGATGAAGTGGTATGGATACAGCCTTGCATCTCTCATCTGCCTCACTACCGTATGACCGTTATGTATTACCGCACATAAGCATCTCTAGCAATCTCTTGTGTCTGTTTGTGAAACATGATGCTTTGATCTATGTCAGCAACGAGTTAGCAGTTTAATAATAAATCATAATATCCGCCCATCGAGCCACAATTTGAGTTTTGCATGTTGGTTTGTTGGTTTTTCTAGCAATTGGTGTAATTTGGTCTTCAAATGCTTTATCGATTCACAAAGTTCTCAATATTGTATATGTATGATCATACAATTTTGACATCTCAACATATGGCCATTGAAGATGACTTTCCAAGAATGCATTGATATTTGTCAATTAAATGAGAATATGTCGCAAGGGAATGATAACAAGTAAGTCTTTTCAACAGCTTTCTATTCAGATATCGAGACTAGTGTGATGATTGCCTAAGAAGGACAATGTTGAGACTGCCATGTAGAAGATAATCTAGCTGTCCAGCTTCGAGCTGGCTCCCCAACATTATCGTCCTAGCTACGCCGGTCACGCCACCGATCGCCCGTTATCAATCGATATCGATAAAGTGGTCCACCAGGCGTCCATCCTTATGGTGCCAGCGTCTTATTTCGGGGTTCCACCATCTTCCTCTGTTCCGCTGCTCTTCGTATATTGCCGTGTCCGTGAAGCGGAGTCCTACAGCTCGATATGCTGCATCCATGCCCGGTTGTGTAAAAGCCCCTTGCCGCCGAAGCTCTTCGAACATCGCGCGGTCTTGGTCGAAATTCAGCACGTGAGTATCAAGCTGCAGGTTGCCAGCCAAACGTGCTCCGCCTGCTAGGAGCTGCTGGTATAGCCGGCGATCCTTGAGAGCGCCCTGGCGCCGAATGTCGGCGAGTCTTAAGCGGTGGTCGCCATATCCAGTATCGCGAATCGAGATGTTCGAGCTTTGTGGAATGAAGCGACGGTCGGTCATCGCGACCATCGCGATGTTCATACCTTCGGCCGGCATCGTGATTTCAAGATCATCTAGATCCAGGCCTCGTCCAGTGTAATGTAATCTTGTGAACAGCTTATGACGACAAAACGGACAGGTATTTTTATTTGCCTTAGATTCTCCCACCCAAAGCAGAATGCATTCGCGATGAATGCTGTTCTGGCAGCATGGCAACTGGACTATTGCGACACCATCTTGATCATCCGCATAATCTTCGCGACAGGTGCCACATGTTTGACGGTCACTTGGGAGCTGGGAAGGTCGACTAAGAGGAAGCCCAGCTACGTATTGGGATCCAGAGATAGCTCGACCGGCACCAGATCCTACATTCACATCAAGTGCAGGTGGGTGAACTGCGCGAACGGGCATTCCTGCATAAGGGCGCGGAGAGCGATGCCAAGGAGGGAGACCCATAGGAAGGCTGGGGAAGCCGACTCCGTCATAGCGGACTCTCTCATAAACTCTGCCATAGTTGCTCTCAAAAGTCTTTCTCACTAGTCCTGAGACGTCCGTCTCTGGGGCTAGGGTCTCGAGAGCGCTCTCTGCGTCGTCTGCTGCCAAAGATGGGCTTTGTGTACTCTGACGGTAAATGTTCGTTGCTTGAGTATTTGACATGTCGTGTTTGGAATTTCTAGAGAAATAAGGAAAGATTCATCGCTTTCTCTGGTCTTTGAAAGTGAGCGCGCATTTTTAAGGACAGTTACTTTTTCTGTGAACAACGAATCATTCAATATATAACACTCTCGATCCTAAGCGAACCGATCCTAAGCGAACCGTAGAATCCTAGACGCATAGCTCAAATATCGACACTAGCTTTGTGTTGAGGTTGGTATTCTGTTGGACAAAGTGATAGCCACAGTGACGACTTAAGAGCGTCTAGCGACACACAACAATTCCCAGGTCCACATGCCATTCCTACTGACAATATTTAGGTGTAATGAGGCGAGCAAGAGCGAAAATCGCAGAGTAGGTATCATACCCATTCCCTATATAGAGATCAAAAAAAACCCGGCAACAATACTGTCAATCTTTAGCGAACGGAATGTTTGATATTGTAAGATGGTATAAGTGAAGTTTAGTCTCAATCTCTCAGTCATAAGCTATCCTGCGATATGAAAGATTGTCTCACCGCTGGCCAAGATCAAGAAGGTCGTAAACAAGACCTGCATATCGATTGAGGTCAGCCCCAGCATGGAAAGCCTCCCGAAGAAGGTTTCGCCCAGCCTCCTCGCAGAAGAGCGCGTTATCGTCATGCATCCAAGTTCCGCTGATGTTTCGCAGGCTGAAAGATTCGTCGCCAAGCCTCGCAAGCCACTCTGTGCGGTCCTCTAGTTCCATACGCAGGACGAGCTCCCCCCGCTCCCGGAGCTGGGCGAACGGCGCTAGTTCTTCCTGAACACTAAGCTCGAGCCCGTCGAGCACGATGTTCCGCGGTGGCAGATCCGCATCGTCGCGGCGCAGCTCATCGTACAACTCGAAATCGTTGCGCACGCAGCCCGCGGAGAAGACGTCGTACACGAATGCAAGACGTTCTTCAAGTTCTCGTTCAAACCGATCAAGCTCTGTTTCACCGGTCTCAAGGAACGCCGCCAGGTTGGCATCGTCTTCGTCGTCTTGTGGACGTCGTACGAGAAGGCTCTGGTCATGTTCGAACAGGAATTTACGGCAGGTCGGGCATGTGGTCTTACCCGCTTTCTCCTCCGACAGCCACTCATTGATACACCCGCGGTCATAGTTGTGGGCACAAGGTAGAATGACGGGTTCCTCGTTGTCCGGATTGTAGGTAGTGAGACATAGTGCGCATCTTCGATCTTCGGCAGCCGCAGGCAGAGAATCTAGAGGGACTGTTGGGAGTAAAGCGACATATAATGACCCAGAGATGGTCTGAAGCTCCGTCTGATGTCCTGTCTGAAGACCGTCAGCAATTCCTGACCCAGTGAAAGTGTCGGATGTGCCTCTTTCGGGTATTGCAGCATCGGACGTGGCAGCGTTCGATGAGCTGGTGCCGGACATGTTAGTATCGACCATGGCAATGAGACGTATGGTTTGAAGAAGGATCACAAGAAGCAAGCAAAGTGGTCAAGTTTTTACAGTGAAGAAGTATTTGACCAAAGTCTTGCAAGCTGAAAGGAAGTTCTTTGAAAGCATTTAATCAACAATAGTATTATTTACGCACAAAGATATTATTACTCAAAGGAGGGATATCCTATCACAAAGAAACTAGGGTCTCCTTCCCCTCTTCGAAAGTCTGGCATGTCGAGGTCAGTCCAGTCCAAAAGCAAACAAGTATCATGCAGGATCTTACGCGGGGAAAGCGATACGCAACAGCCAAGCGTCAGGAAATTGATCCCAAGTCCCTGGAGTACGCCTTATGCATTCGAGATGTCTGTGATATTCTTCGTTTGGAACATGCGCACTGCGGGGACGTTGTCCCTGTCGCCGGCGAATGTCCTTCAAAAGAGCGAGCTCTTCGTGACAATCCAATTGCGTCGCCTCTGGATCGGGTGCTATGCGGAGAATTCCCTCCCGGTGGAGCTCTGCATACAGGTGGAGGTCTGTTCTGATGGCTTTGAGATCGATGAGATTTGCAAGCCATTGCAAGCTGCCGTCGTCATCTTGTGGCCACTCCCACTCACCCTCTAGGACAGATTCGTCTTCTTCTTCGTCTTCGTTGTCTTCCTCTTTTTCTACTTGCTTCTCAAAAAACTCTTGACGGCAAATCGGGCAACTATTCTGATTAGCGCCCTTTTCGGACAGCCACGCATTAATACATTCCCTATCGAAACAGTGACCAAAGCCGCATCCCATTTGAATCACATCCCGGGTCGATTCATTTAGGTCGAACGCAGTCAAGCATATTATACATCCCTGATCGAATGAGTCTTCGGAAATCAGACTCAGAGAAACCGTTGGCCTTTGGGCGACGTAACGTGAGCCTACTTCTTTAGGCACTCTATCGTGCAAATGTGCGTCTGAAAAATCAGTCGGATCGGGACCTGGTGCGTCGCTCTTATCGGAGCCGGAAGTATCTGTCCACTCGGAGTCTGAACCTGGGTCAGCGTCCGGCATATCAGCATCCGGCATATCGACGTCCGAGTCCGACATATCGATGGCACTTTCTAATTTTTAGAATTGACGGCACAGAAATAGTATCTAGATGGATTCGATATCAAATTTGCCGTTATGCTCGGTAATTCTGAATTCGCAGGTCTGAACGCTTTAAGGAATAAATGAAAGGGGGAAATGGAAAAGGAGACCTTGATATATTTTGACAAGATGGATGCATTGTCGCATCTGTTGAAACATGAACAGTAACTGGAAGTGTCGAAATCTTGACACCGAGCACATCGAACATGCGACAATGGACAGGTGGTAACGAAAAGTTCATCCAGATGTTCGGGGTCCGCAATTCTGCAAGCATGCTCGAGACGCACCTGGAAGTATCTGGACGAAGAACAAAGAATCATAACACAGCTCTAAAAAGTTCGCGCTCTATGAAAAAAATTAGTCAAACCGTGATTCACATCTGATACAATACCTGAAGATGCGACCTACCAACGCCTAGACCTTCATCTCTACCCTTTCGAGTCCTTCATTGGTCTTGAGAAGCAGCACTTTCGAGTAAGTAACTGAAGGCATGTCCAAGAATCGACCGCGGAGGGCCATTCCGCAGCAGTTTCTTAACGAAGAGTAGAGAAACAACGTCATTCTGTTATGAAACCAACAATACTGGACTGTGTTTTGCAACATCCTGGCTGCTACACGCTGAGTGACGCGCACAATGCCATTGCCTAGAAAAGGCAACAATTGCGTTGTCTAATTACCACTCTTGTAAAGAAAAGATATGACAATGCCGCCTGGAAAATCAGTATATAAACCCTCTAGACTTCGGCTCAAACCAACCAAGCAGCTGCTTCTTCTACACTATATACACACTCTCCTTTGTCGATATATATATATTATATACACCCCGAACTTAGGATTGGAATTGCCGTTTTCGATCGGGAAAGGGAGCAAGAGGGAGCACCGGGGGAGCACTATGGGGCAGTACAGGGAGCACATAGAAGGAGCCTGATATAGCTTAGAGCACTTATTGCTGTTGGAATATGCTGTACATACCTGAATAGGATTGTTCCAAAGTGTGTTCACATTTTGGCCGATTCGTAAACTCAACAATTGCTAAAGCTGCCACCTAAGTTTGACTAGTCCCTTGATAATTCGTAAGTCCATTATAGAGTTGGAAGGAGCGAGCTATGAGTTCCCGTGAGCTCTGCCCCCCATTCTCAAGTAACCTCTCGGTCATATCTTTGCTCCTATATGATTACTATCTTCTCCATTCTCCTACTACTTCCGGTGCCTTCTTACTTCCATTCCAACCCCCCAAATTTGATCTAAGCTGGCTGTCCTGTTATGTTGGTTTTTTCATTGACTGATAGTGATGCTTGAGGGGTTTTGTGTGGGTCCCTAGAGATCATGGAATGGCATTGTACCAAGATAGATTTTGTAATTTGGACTACGTAAATACTGGCAGCAGATTAGCACAGTATGAACCCTTTATCATGAGATATCCTCTGCCGCCTTCTGATCAGATTTCTTCGTTCTCTTTTCCTCTCTTTTGTGCCAATCGACTTACTTTATCTTAATATTCTATCAGCTGACGTGCACTCTGTTCACTTGCTTCTTCAGGAGTGGAGCTCGTCTTCACCCGTTGCCTACTTGTTTCATTCCTGTGCCTCTACTGCTGTAGCTTTGCCATACTGAAAACAGCAGAAGAAAGACTCATTAAATGCTGGGTATCCCAGTCCCAAGCTTGCACACCATCCCCTGATGGCAGATACTGGAACATCTGCCCTTGTCCCAACATCCACATATTACTCCCTGTCCAAAACAGCCACCAACTTTACACCGGTACTCCTTCTCTTTCTCTTTCATAACGTTCAACAATGTGCAAAAGCCCTTACCAAAAACATCCTCGACTTCGTCGACACCAAGCCATAGGAAATACTCCTCCCCGATCGTTCTCATTTGCTTGAGCCTATTCGGTCCTGACCTTCCAGAACAGGTTATCAAGACCCGTAAAATGCATCATTTCTTTGCTGTCAGTGTCACCTTGGGGTTTCAGTACGAATAGAATATCTGGTTCAGCAAAGTTCTTCGGGAAATAGGAAGCGCCTCCAAGCCTTGAATGATCCGTTCCTGGTAAGAGTGCTAGCCACTGCATCATTGATACACGACTGTGATCGTATGACAAACCAATCTTCACTCCTTTTACTAGTGTGTACCTCTTATTTCGCTACAGTTGTTGTAATACGGCAAGACCTCCTGTCTTTGAGCAGGACAAAATGTTTCGAATAGAACATAAAAATAGAACTAATTGGTTTAGATAAGATAATAACTTAAATAAATCTTTCTGTAAGGTGCTAGCACGCCGCTGGCTGCTAAATCGCTAGAGGTGCACTGGCGGGTGGGAAGAAAGACGTGAAAGCGCATAGAGCCATAAGATAGTCAAAGCTGCCTATAACGGAGGTGGCAAATCGGCTCCTTCGTTCCGTAATATAGAGATTATCCGTTATAGATATTTATTATATAAGCACCCCTATACGAGTATGGGCCCTACCAAATCTACGAAGTACCTACCACCCCCTACCACCCCCCCTCCCCTTTAACCAATCCTTCAAATCCTTCTGCTTCAAGCCCTTCATATGACGCTTTAAAAGCTTCCTTTCATGAATTCTGAGCATTCGGCTGAAATTCGGATCATAGCTTCACTGTTCAGCCGGGCTTATTTGACACTGATAATTTCACTAGCGGTAGAGCTGTTGAGGTGATAACCGTAGGTCTGTTGCCACCAGCGACTGCAGGCCTTCAATTTGAAGCGCCTAATCGAGACCTGATTAGAGTCATCATAGTACCAGGCCCGTAAGGCCTTTCGTTGACTGTTTTGAATAGGTTTCCGTGGGTATTTGGGGGGGGAGGCGCCGATGGGTAAGTTTAATGTAGACATTTGATATAACGAACCTCACCCAAAAAAAATTGCGTTATATGGAGATAATCCGTTAGCCCCACCTAAATTTGGTGGAATCCGGGCCGTGTCTCCATTATTGCCAGGTTGAATTCCCCTAGCTTTGACTGTATCCTATTCCTAACAAATATTAACATTTAACCAATAGCTGGTAATCGGAAAGTAAAAGGGAAAATCATGTGTAGCCCGTATATTTAACGTTGGACAACATCGTTTACTCTATACTAACGCTGCGAACAACGTAAGAGATCGAGTTATAAAAGTCGCTGTAACGCCGAAAGATAAAAAAAGCTAGCTCAGCAGTTTGGTACCTCGGAGAAGACAAAAATCCACCACCAGCCCAGAAAGGAGGCTGTCACATTTTCTCTACAAAGCTTGTCAGCCCGCCTCACGGAACCGTGCCTAGACTAGGTCAATCAGCAGCTCTGCTCAGCAGTTTGAGCTGCCACGGCATATCATTGACCTACTGAGTCTCTTTGCTCATAAATTGCTAGGTACATGTCAATGTCGCATACAGAGGCGAAATCTGAGCATTTTGTTGGAAACAGGGAACTGTTACCCCTGTGGTTAGTAATCTCCGCATTCATCCGGCGCTAGTGGATGGGTATTTACCTTCTTCCTTCATCCGTAGTTCCTACCTACTAGATAGTTCAACCATATCTACATGCCTATCTACCCTACTGACCTCGTATACCAAGACATTTCTGACAGCTAGGCTCTAGCATTGACCTTTATGTGCTTCGACAATTCATTACAGGTAGAGGTCTATGGAGAAGTCTGGACGTCTTCAGTGATTATCAAGCTCCTTCGCTATGGGGTGCCTAAGTACGCTCTGCAATACTTGCAATGAGGCTTTGGATTCTCCGCTGGCTGAAAAATCCTGGAGACACCATCACAGAGTTCTGGAAAGCCTCCGGGAAGCTGTATTGCATAGATGCTTTATTTGCTCCATTATGTGGAAAAAGTCAGGCGAACAGCAGCGAGCTGAGTGGACGGACGGCTCCGGACCTTGGCAACCCATGCAATGCCGCGTTTACAGAGAAGAGAGCGAAGAAACATTGGTCAAGCTAGAAATACTATACCTGGATACCGTAAGCAACCAGTATATAGACATCAGATTCCGTCTAATTCCACCAGAGGGTCAGCTTTGCTTCGCTTCTTATTAAATTCGTTCTGTACCATTTTGATCCAGTGTGCTGATGAGGTGCCGTACTCAGATGATGAATTTCGAAATGCAGTCCAGTTCCACCATTTGGAGTCTGAAACTTCATCTTCATTGACTCTTGATTCAGTCCACGAGTGGTACCTCTCTTGTCGGGCCAACCACACGCGCTGCAGCCGTCTAATTGATGGGAAGTCATGGTACCCTACTCGCTTGCTCGATATCGGTGTTGAAGGCGAGGCTAAGTGGAAACTACATACGCCCTCAGATAATGAGTTCCCACCGCCATTCTACATGACACTGAGCTACCGATGGAGTACTAGTCCTGGCCTACTGCTTCTCAAATCAAACATCGAGAAATTTTGTTGCGGAAAGTTTATACAAGATCTCCCTCAAACATTTAGACACTCGATATTTGTTGCTCGACGATTTTCTATACGATATCTTTGGATTGACGCGCTGTGTATTTTACAGGACTCACAAGAAGATTGGGAGCGCGAGTCAGTAAAAATGCGAGATGTCTATGCTAACTCTTCCTGTAACATCGCTGCGTCAGCTTCCACTGATCCCGAAGGTGGGCTCTTCAGATCGCGTGACCAGGAAACCGTACGGCCAGGCCTTGTGAAAGCAGCCTTTTCAACGTCCGAACCTAAGGAGTATTACCTATTTGATAAGTCCTATTCAGAGCGTCAACTTCTGGACGGCCCTCTCCATAGACGTGGGTGGGTTTTCCAAGAACGGCTCCTTGCACCGAGGGTGATTCACTTCACAGAAGACCAGGTATTCTGGGAGTGCTTTACGGAGCATAAGTGCGAAGGATTTCCTCTTGGAATACCTTTCTTTTCTTCTCTCAAAGACTTCGACACGCTGTGGAAGGACTCGAAATCTAGCGGAATACCGCAGAACGTAGTTTCACTTCAAACTTTCAACTTGTGGAACGATCTTGTCGAGGAATATTCAAAGTGTGCCTTTACGAGACAAAGTGATAAGCTTATTGCATTCTCCGGTTTGTCAAGGCTTTTCCATGACACTACAAGGGATGAGTATCTTGCAGGACTGTGGAGATCTCGTCTAGCAGAGCATTTGGATTGGCGCGTGTACAAGCCGGCCCCAAGGTGTGCCTCCGAATATCGCGCGCCATCATGGTCTTGGGCCTCTCTTAACGGACCAGTACGGCCACACGGACTGAGCGCACGTACAAACATGCAGGTATCAATATTAGATGCGCAAGTGCAGAGCTCGAAATCGAATGCAATGGGCCGGGTCCTGGGAGGACATATCAAATTAAACGGCAGTGTTACTAAGGCCATATACCATGCTGTTGACGATGCTAGTCATTGTTTACTAGAGGTCGGAACTCATCGAATTGGAGTCAATATCTACCCTGATGCTTTAAGTATTGGGTTTGAAGAAGGTAAAGAGATATACTCTCTGGTTTTAAAAACGGAGCCAGTGTTTTCGGATCACTCTGAGAGTCATGAAAAGCCTTGTGCTGCAGCTTCAGCGGTTTTTCTTGTCTTAGAGTCTCTACAGCACATGTCAAATACCTATAGACGTATTGGACATTTTGTGCTCTACGAACGGGAGGATATCGAGAAGCTTGGTCTTTATTTTAGTAGAGATGGATCAGTAGTACTAGGTACAGAGATTCAGCGCTCCGTAATCACGATAGTGTAAGAAAGGGCGAATATGAAAGGCTCTGTTTCAATTAACAAACTTATTTCGTTACATGAATTTGCGGTGAGCAGAACTCTTCGGAATCCTTGGCTCCTAGAAGGAGAAAAATTTAACCCACAGCTCAACCGGGAAATTCTTCCAGGGTTGCCGGTTTTAACGAACAAGCTGGGAGAGCAAAGGTGAAGTAGCACCCCTCCTATACCATAATATGGGCAATTGAAGCCGGGCTGAACACAGCCAGTTTAGGCTCCTATGTGCTGCGCCCCATCTAATGCGGGCCTTGCTCGCCCTTGCTCCCTCGGTGCTCCCTCGGTGCTCCCCCTGTGCCTCATTGCTCTCCCCCTGCTCCCTTTCCTAGACGGAAATGGTAATCGCCAATCCTAAGTTCGGGGTGTATATAATATATATATATATATACCCAAGTATCCTCGGGGAAATACTGACCGACACTATCTCTGCCCCCCACAGATATCGGGCACACATACAGCGCGCCTATCGGATACACGCAAAGCCTGGAAGGGCGACCTCTTCGAACCTCTCAAATTAAGAGATTCGGTCGCTGTACTAGTTCGTAGGCCTCATCCAGCTCTGGACCGTACCGAAGCACGCCTTTGAGGGAACATTTGCAAACACGAATCAGAGAAGGTCGTTTCAGTGACCGCCGTAGTCCCCTCACGACTGCCGAGTTCCCCGAGACTCTCCAGACACTGGGCCCTTACGGTCATTTGATCACAACTGCACTTGTTCGCGGGCCATCATCCAATTGCCCTGACGGTTCGGACATCGAAACCTTCGATCCACCAGCCAGCCGAACACGCACAAGACGCTGCCAGCGAAATCAACATCTCACATGTACCCTCCACCTCATCAACCTCAGGTGCAGAAATACCGCAGCCGAAACGGACGACTCATGTGTATTCTCCGACTCACTACCCGAAGACGTCCAAGCCACGGCAACCCCACGTAAAGATTGGTGGAAAGTCTACCAACTCGAATCCGAAGACGCAGACGACACTGCAACCGAACAACCCCACCCTTGGGATATCAGTAACATGCTGAGCTTCCATTCATCGCAACGCAAGACTCGCTTCTAAGAAGAAATGGTCTCGTGAGGATGCCTTCGTAGATCAGTACCGTGCTGAACTCCCCATGCACCGCGACGCAAAACTCGCCTCTAAGGAGAAAAGGTCTCGTGAGGATGCCTTCGTAGATCAGTACCGTGCTGAACTCCCCATGCACCACGACGCAAAACTCGCCTCTAAGAAGAAAAGATCTTATGTGAAGTCCGAAATGTCAGTTAATCTCACTCGCCCTGCGATTCTCAACTATACAGTCTAACGAAGGTCCAACTCCTTGATGGTCTTTATCGACTAGAGTATCCTGATGAACCGGATAAAGACATCTACAAGCGACGTGCACAACTCAACCGTCCTCCGATTTCCTATATGCACACGCGCTAGCTCCGTCTGCTTGGTTTCCAGACTTCACACGCTCTAGTGGCTATCAATACCTTCAGCATGAGCCTTTCGGTCTACTCCCACGAAGATGTAGATGGTAAAGACAATTCAATAAATAGTAGTCAACAAAAAGATGGTCAAAACAGTTCAAAAAATAGTAATTCTTTTATTTTCAACCTTACAACCAATGTAAACATGGTTTGTATCTTTTATACATGAAAATTATAGATGGGATAATATCATGTGTACTGAAGTATGGTTACTGAAACAGACTTAGGCAAGCGAGGGAATAAGTAGTGTACTTTCAAACGAATTGTCAAAGAAAAGGATGGGTCGAGAAAAGATCGGTAGAAGGCCTTGATAAGGAATAAAGATTACAAAGATCTGAATATCACCAGAGTACGACGGTAGCACGGGGAGATTCAACAATGATTCTTATAACTCTTTCTCACCCGACGAACTATAGTCATCAGGAAGTGATGCAATGTTTACCTTGGCGTCGCATCGCACACCAATCCGGATCAAGTTTAGCGTATCAGGCTTACTCTAACCAGACGACTTCCAAGATGAACGGTGAACAACGAATGAAGGCAGTGTAATATCTTTATCTATTCGAAAACCGAACTATGATCAGCTTTAAATTAGAGTACCTTCGTCAAAGAGTGCTTGCTTGTCCTCGGAACTTAACGTGGATTTTGGCTGGGTCTCTCAGCCTTGCGGGCAATGGCGTGTCGCATCGCATCGCGTCTTCAGCTTTCTACCGTCAACAATTCAGCTGAACTGTTTTCCACTGTATGAGTCTGCAATCTTCATCAGGCACTCTGTGCCTTTGCTGACTGTCTTCCGTTGCCTGCTACTGCAGCGAAGTGCCATTCGTCATTTCAGTCTTAGTACTACGGCCCACAGCCCCTTTCAGTACTACATAACACATCATACTATATATCTCCCATCATGGCCCAAATTCTTCTTTCCGTTTTCCCTACCTCTCATCAACTACTTGTATATACCCTTATCACAACTGCTCTGTGTCCCTCTCCGTGCTTGCCGTTGGTGTGCTTTGCCTATCTTTCCCTAGGCTTCTACTGCGATCTTCCTACAAATCTCCAGCAGTGCCATCCCAACTCCAACAATTTCTCTCTCACATATCGATATGGGCATATTCAATGGTGGGCCAGCGCCCGTGTGCCCGGCGCTACCTACCCCACTCAACGGCAAGTAACCGATGTCAATCAAAGGGTACCGAACCAGACACTAACAGTGTTGCCAGATATCTCTCCGATCGCAGGCTCGCTGACGCTCCATCGACTTAGCATGTACATAGCCGGTATTAGCATGGGAGTCGCTATTCTGATATCCGCCACTCTCATCTTCCTTCATGCTACGCACCTAAGCCGCCCTGCGGAGCAGATAAAGTACGTCTTGAGACCTTTACCCTGCCACGCGTATCCTAACCCTTGGCCAGAATAATCCGCATCACCGCACTCATTCCAACTTTCGCACTTATTTACTTCATCACTATTTATCTCGGAGTTTCCGCCATCTATCTCGTGCCATGGGGCAAAGCATGCGAGGCTATCTCTCTAGCGAGCTTCTTCTTCTTAGTTTGCGACTATCTATTCCCGAGTCCGAATGGATCGGATGGGGAAGGCCAGTCCTTCGAAGCAATTGAACACAATTTCAAGTTGGGCGGTGCGGCAGCTTCAGGCGTGGATCTCAATGGCATCAGAGTATGTTTCCAAAACTTTTACGAACACCGACATTGCTAAATCTCATACCAGAGAAACCGCACCCTCGTCTGCCAATACATCGGTGTAGCTACTCTAGTCGCCCTTATCACCGACATTACGCAGGCTACTGGATATTTCTGCCGCAGCTCGAATAGCATTCATTTTGCTCATATCTGGGTAAGGAGGAACTGCGACATCATCCAGACCTTTTATTATAGGGTATAGCTAACGTTCACGTAGTTGACAATCATTCATGCTATCTCAGCCGCCGTTGCCATCATTGCTATTATAAAGTTTACGAAGCAAATGCACCCCCGACTCCACCACCAAAGAATAGTGTCGAAACTTGTTGCGTTCAAGCTTATAGTCGGACTCGACTTCATACAAACAGTAAGGCCTGCTACTCCACATTTTCTCTGCTTGGCATAGCTAACATACTACAAAAGCTTGCTTTCTCCATCGCGGGTGCCCGATTCCAGCCAAGCAGCAAGCTCTCCTACCTGGGTTTGACCGTCTATCTCCCCGCCATCATATTCTGCGTCGAAATGACCATCTTCTCCTTACTCTTCCACTTCGTCTATAGCTACCGACCTTATATCACCAATCGCTCGGCAGGCTTGGCATATCATGGTGGTCCGCTGGGGATTTTCGCCATTGGGAAGGCTCTTAACCCGGTTGATGTTTTCGGCGAAATCTTTTACAGATTCTGATCTTGTTCTCGGGCAGGGATAAAAGAAGGTAGGAGGGAAATGAGCATTGAGTACTAAAGGCTTTTCATCTATTACGGGAGGAGTTAAACTGTGCAGAGCCCTCGGTGTATTTTTTCTGAAGTCATTTTTCCCGCTGTCAAGCAAAGTTGTATACTGAAATAGATATAGCGGCGTTAGAAATGGTTTTGTCAGACAATTACATTGCGCAGATACTGATGATAGCTCGATCGATGCATCAAGCGCTTTGTATGCTTTATCATTGCCGTCATCAGAATGGATTCCAACCTATTGGACTATCTTCATCAAGAGTCACTACGGGTTATCTTTCCAAGGTACCTTAGGCGGTCATCAGGTCACACATGAGAGCTCCTATCGGGCATCGACTCCGTTTGAACCAATATATATTATATGTGTTTGGGCAAACCCGACAGCCCCTGGCGGTCTCCAGGGCTAAATTTTGCCCCGGAAGCCGCCCTGAGGTGTCAAGCACTCCCTCTATCTAAGCGACTGAGTCTATGGAGTGGGTGGGTGGGGCAAAAGCGCGTTTCTGGCTGAAACTTAAGGGATGGAGAAACAGGAAGAGATGAAGGGGGAAACAGAAGGGAGGACGGCCTATTTATTCCCCTTTTCCCCGCTTAATCTCCTTGTTCTCTAGCGGCCGACATTGGCCGAGCCAGCCGGGTAGCACCACCTCCGCTTGCCGATAGCCTCCAGTCAAGCTGGCCCTTGATTATCAACTGTTGCTGGTAAGGCTGGAAAAAATCTCTGTTAAAGAACAACACTTTACAACAACAGAGCACTCTACAGAATCGTTCATGAACCCTTCCTTCTTCTTCTTTTTCCTTTGATTGTTCTTCTTCTGCTTCTTCTTCTTCCGCCACTATGTAAGCTAAAACGAACGCTGACCTAATAGCCAATGTAGTACCCTATCAAGACTCTGTTTTCGTCGATGATCAACGCTTTAGGAATCTATTTTCTCCCGAGGCCGTCGAGTCTTCCTGAGACCAACTGATCAAAAGTATCTCTTACCCGTCGCCCCCTTCCTCTCCCACAGATGGCCCGTGGTTTGAAGCCTAAGAATTTAAATCCTCGGCCGTTTCAAAGGTTTGAAACTGACCCACTTCATTCATTCAGATAAAGAGCACGCTGGCTTCATCTATATAAGGTACCCACTCCCCTCGCCTACGACCTCCTTCCCAACACCAACGTCGTCCCTGAAGTCTCTGACGCCTACATGGTATCTTTTCACCACTAATTACACTGCCTCCGAGATCTTCGGATACAGTACATAGACCTAGCTACTGTTGATGCACGTGATGCTCAGGGCCTATCCTAATCGGGTTAGTCAGGGGTATCTGTTGGTTTAGTTAGCTGGACCTTCATCTTCATAGAATCTACACACTTACACCTATCGCTGCTTTAACAGCTACAGCACCGAACAGATCAGCGACCTCTCTTGTGAAGCTGCATCATGCGGAGCACTGTTTCAATTACGTCTGGCAAGGGATTATGTGTGCCGCGGACACGACGCTGGAGGGGCCGGATCCGGAGCCGGAGGCGGGAGAGAGTCCTTTAAGGGGGTGGGGAGTAAAGCATTGGTGTCGGGATTGGGGTGGCCTTATGGAGTGGATAGAAGAGAATGCGGCCGTGGGGAAGAGGCGTGGTGGGAGGAGTTCCTGAACAGGAGCGGGGACTGCTTGTGTAGTATCCACACCTTTGACTTGTTGTAGACAGGTGGGAAAAGTCACACGTAGTGCTGACAACATGTTTCTACCCGAAGGAGTCGATAGAGTATTGGTACAGTAACTCGTCGCAGTGGCCGTGATTGCCTTATTGCTTACTTAGCTGAACTGTCGTAATATTCTGGTACCACACGTAGGGAAGTGCTTCAGGATGACCTGTCTCTCGGTCGTTGGACCATGCACATCGTCCGTGTCGGTTGATCGTCTCTTGGCCAACGGGAGCACAACCTTTGTTATGAGGAGTAATTGGCGTAATATTGTTACAATAACCCCGCTCCTAGGCTGCAATATCAATGCTTCATACGTCTTCAGTTCACCCTCTAGTCTATAAGATCGGTCAACATCACACTCACATCTCACTCATCATCAGGAGTGATATTCCAGAGGTCTAAAAGAATGACTACTTCAAGCTCTCCCCCGCCGTCCGCCATGTCACCAAACAACAAGTCCATAGATTGGATCCTCCCTCGACTCGTCGAGCAAATCAAGTCCACCTTCACCGAAGCCGAACTGAACCAGCTAGCTCAACCACCAATTGCGAACGGAACACCGACAGGCAGAACGAAAGCTCTCGAAAGCCTCGCCGCAGACAGTGTCGTTGCGAAAGAAGACTCACTCGGGCCCGACCACACCGACACCCTCAAAGCCATGCACACATTAGGACTGGTGCAGTCCGAGGCCGGCTCGCCCGCGCGAGCCGAGCAGACCTGGCGCAAGCTGTTAACCATCCGGGAGCGCGACAGCCCCTATTCTGCCCTGGCGGTGAGAAGTAATCTCGGATTCGTTCTGGTCGAGCAGGGCAAGTACGCAGAAGCGGAAGAGATTGCGCGGCAGCTGCTGCCGGTGCTGCAGAAGCGGTATGGCAACGAGAGTCCGCAGGCTTTGGGGACGCTGAGGCAGTTGATCGAGGCAGTAGGGGGGCAGCGGAGGGCGGAGGAGGCGAAGGGTTTGGTCGAGGAGGGGTTTGCGTTGGTGGGGTGGATGGGCGAGGGGAAATTCAAGGGATATCAGCAGGAAGAGTTGGAGGCCTTGCAACATGTGGCTGCGAGGCTTGAGAAATAGCTACAGTTACACTAATTTCGCTTACTACGCGTTTTTCGCATTTCATCTTTCATTAATTTATATGCAGAAAGCTGAGACGGGGTTGGAATAATTTTGAGCTCATGTTTAGCATATAGGGTTTCGTAGAACCGTTGCAGAACTGATTGTTTATAAAGTCTATTCAAATCTGTATTCATTACAGAACAAAGATGATGAAGCTGAAACTCAGCTGTTTCGGATTTTACAGAGAGTCTGAATGAACATACGAGAGAAGATAATAAAGAGGTTAATTTCCAGTATTATGTCTCGCAGATGTGCAGCTGTGATCAAGGCGAAGGGCCGACATATCAAATATTAAAACTCCAAAATTGAGGGGATTTTAGCCCTTCCTCTACTGAATTCATAGCTCAAAATTTGATGTTCTCCAGCTGATTTGGAAGGTGTGCTATGCAAATGCCTATGGGGGGTAATTGCGAAGGCGGGGTTAAAAAAAAGGTGCCGAAGGACTTTTCGCACTAACTGTACAGTAAGAATTTCAATGATTATTGATGCTGAGGCGCTGACGCGAGATGGCGCGGCTGACAGCGGCTGCTCAACAGTCATGTATGTAATCCTTCAGCTCGTCTTGATGAAAGCTCAAGTATTTACATTGAGTTGAGAGTCCTTTTTTCTTCATGCTCCTGTCGTATTGTACTATCTTGTTGCCACCGATTCTCTTCTCTGATTTCTAATTGGCCGCTTTTCTTGTCAACCGTCTTTCATCAGTCCCAGTACCTTCTCTGGAACCTCGGCCACCATGCCCAACCCCGGCCACCCCAGCCGTGGATGCAACGTTTGCCGGGCTATGAAAGTAAAGTGCGATGAATCCCGACCGGCCTGTGCTCGATGTATGCGCGCTGGCCGCATCTGCACCGGCTACAGAGCTGAAAGTGAGCTCTTCCGCCGCACGCCCAAGAGCTCAAAAAACGGCAAGGTGCGGCATCAACATCCTTCAGAGTCTCAGGACAGTACCACGGCTCGCTTCAACCTCGGGTCGACCACCGCAAGATCTTTGGCTTTCCGTCGTCCAACGCCGAGCCCAACTCCTACCTTTACCCTTCCCGGTCCCATGTCGAACGATTGGACCGCTCAGGCCATTGTCCTCTTCTTCGCTGAATATGTTGACCCTCCTGATTTGCTTCGCTCTACGTGGGGATTTTATGAGTATTTGCCAGCTATGTACAGCGCCTGCTCGTCAATTCACTTGGTCAAAGCAGTCGAAGCCGCTGCGCTAGCTCATCTGGCAAACACGTCCAGTATAGACCGCCTTGCTGTCCTCGCGCGCAGGGCGTATGGCAAGGCTTTATTAGATCTTGGAGTCGCGCTTAGGAGCAAGACACGAGCCACTGCCGATGAAACGTTGGCTACCTTGAATTTGTTAGCGAACTACGAGGTACTTTCATTTTCCTATCCATTTTTGTTTTGTTTATTTCCTTTCGTACTTTGTTGGAATTTCTCGTTTGTTACTTCATCGTCTTCGGTTTAGTGACTGATTCTAATTCATCAGATCATCACCGGCGAGCAACCTTTCGGCGAGGTATTCCATGCGCACTTTCGCGGCCAATCCACCCTACTTAGGATGCGCGGCTCCGCCCAGTTTTCGTCCCCTGTCGGACGTAGTCTTTTCGCCTCCACTAACAGGGTGCTGTTATGGAGAGATCTTGCGGATCGAAAGCGGCCGACGCTCGGATTAGCTGACTGGCCTCTTGGGGTATATGCTAGTTGGCTAGGAGATATTTCGGCTCGGCTGAGTGGGCGTGTCGCCGACGTCTGTGGCCGTGCGAGAGAAATAAAAGAAGTGGCGATCTGTAAGAGAGATGGGGTATGGGCGGAGAGCCTGAGAGTGGTTATCCGCGAGGTGCTAGATGCAGATCAAGAAGTGCAGCGCAACATCGATGATGCACCAGAGGATTGGCGATGGCGGTCGCTTCCAACACGCTCGTCGAGTCCTTGCGTTTCCACCTCCGCGTCCAGCTCCGCCCATCAAAGCTCTGATACCGAATCCTCAGACACGGCCTGTGCTTCCCTCTTTTCTCGCATTGTGGAACCCAGTGATGATGCTGAAATCCATGGAGATCAGGAGCGAACATCCTCGTATCCTTTGCGCATTGACACGTATCCCACCAAGGCCGTTGCCACTCTGTGGAATGCAGTACGATGTGTACGCCTACATTTATTTCACACGCTGTACGAGCTTCTTCTCCTCCTTCAGAAGCACCCTATTTGGCCACCCCCGAGCTTGCCGACACCAGCCGTTGTGCGCGGGACTGTCCTTGCTAACGTTAATGACATCTGCGCATCCGTACCCTATCTGCTTGGTGACATCGACACGAACGGAACCCTACGTTGTTTCAGCTCTATTGCTGGCGACCGTGGGAAGTTGTCAAACAGCATAGCTCTATTGTGGTCACTCCATAAAGTGTGCCGTGTGCCTAATCTGGAACCCGGATTGAAGGCGTGGGTCGTTAGGGTACTGGAGCGTATCGGAACCGTGGGAGAGATGAGGCAAGCGCTAAATCTAAGCCGTATGCATTCGACGTCCTGATAGAGCGATGGCTCTCGAAATGGCCATTACACCCAAAAATCAGCAATCAAACATTTGGCGTATTGTCTACGCGATCCTAGCAAGCCCCGTTGCACCCAAGAATCAGTGACGGGGGACATTTCAACGTCATCTATGCAGTCAGCGGAAGATGGAAGACAATCACGCACAGATGAAAATCGATAGAGCACGGCCGGGACGGGAAAGAGCTGTTGTATTACCACAACTCGAAACATGACATCTACCTTGAGCCCTGCGAGGTAGAGCACGAAAAAAGCAGCAAGATTGAGCGCGTGACCCCAATGATTTGAGGGCTCAACTTGCCCGCTTCTCCTTCACATTATCGATCAATGATTATCGTAAAAGAGGCAAAACCTGAAGACACGCGCAGCTCTCTAGCCTTACTCCATTGGTAAGATCCAGCTAGGATAGGAAGTTAAACTCTTAATCAAGCTCCGTGTCAGCTGCATGGCAACAGAGTATATGCAAGCTAATATCCTGTTGTATGGCGCGCCTTCCGAGCCTGAGATGCTTGAGGTGATTGGCGTTTCTATCAGTGCTAGCCAAAGCACCTTCGACGAAGGATGATGGAGATCATCGATTCTGCGCCATCAACGACTAGGTTATAAATGTGGTCGCTTAATCTCTGTATACAGCAATATCGTTCTCGTGTCAGTATACATCCTCAAGCGATCAACGCCCCTTCTTCAGGGTCGGTCCACCATCAGGGAGAACAAGTTTTTCAAGTCTGTCAACGACCAAACCATGCGCAGCAACGATTCAGCCTCTTGTACCTACCGATATCTTCCATGATGGCACAGTGGGAGTGGGAGGCTAACAGAGCAACCGCAGCAAGACCGCAACAGTGCCACAGACACCCATAAAGTATGGCTAGATTCGCAAGTCATGAAACATTTCCTAAAGAGCTCTTTCTGCAGCAAGGTTGATGGCTTTTCTTGAACATGGAACACTCAACAGCGCCGTAGAAGCTGGGTTAGAACTCTCCTATCTTCGCTTCTAATTATGCATATATAGTTATTGTATCTCCCTTTATCTTCCGAGTTCCTTCTCGTCTACTGCTATACCTATCATTTGATCTATTACCAGTATGGGGAACCCTCACTCCTCCTTCTGATAGGGATTGAGGCAGAGCAGTGGTACTTCTTACGGCCTTCTGGGCTCCTGTGCCTCTCACAATGGTCTTGATTTCTTTATGTATGTTAGGACAAAGATTAAAAGTTTGGGCCTGGACGACTATTCAATGTTGGTAGCATGGGTAAACAAACACTTCTTCTACATCATCCATCCCAACCATTGACCTGACTCTTGAAGGATCCTCTATGTGGTTACTTTTGCACTTTTGACCGTCGTCGTATTGCATGGAGGTGCCGGTGCCGACCACCTTTTCTATCTTAGTCCAGATCTCCTCGCATCCATCTTCGAATACACTAAGATCAGCCAGCCCATAGCCGTAGCGGCGAGTGTCTTTGGAAAGTCCTCTATTGCTATCCTCCTACCGAGGCTAATAGGCCCTAACAACTTCTGACGTAAATATTTGATATATGCCAATAGTCTACATGTGCGTTAGTACCGTTGCCTGTGGCTTATCACTCGCGCAATGCAAACCAGCAATTCTCATGGTTCCTGGAGCTACATGCTCAGAGCTGGCCGTTAACATCGAACGTTGCACTCCTTCAATCTGACACCATGCTGCTTGTTCGCTGTACGCCCTGACGCTAATCGCGATTAGCTTATGACATCTTCCATGACTTTAGTCTCTCACTTCTTCCCATCACTATCGTTTGAGAACCTGAAATTGCGCATCCAGAAAAAGAAAGTACTCCGTGTACCGTTCGCACTTGGACTTTTCGTAAGTCTGGATTTCGAATTCGACTATATGTGTCTGAGCTAGTCATTACAAACCCCAGAGATTCGTGCTGCTATAAAAACCTACCACGCTTCTACATAAGCTCAACGCCCATGTAGACCTCACCTGTACAGTACGTTGAGAACTACTATCCATTCTATCTCGAAAAGCAACTGAAATCGTTACTTGGACATCTACTCTGTGAACATACAGTCCTCGTAAGTTCTCATCCGCCTACCCCTTCTCTGCCGTATTCGAATCACTCACTCACTCACTCCACGTCGCCCAAACCCTAGTTCAGAAACCTCCCCCGCCATCATCTGCGCCTACCGTCCCCGTCCCTCAAGCCCCTGCGGGATCGAGTCGTCAACCGTAAATCCATAGGCTCAAACAAAGACTCCAGGTATCCGAACAAGACGTCGTATCAACTGCGCCCATATATGTGTTCGATCGGCCAGGATTCAAGGATTCAGGACACTCGACAAAAGTCTTTGGCGTTGGCAGGAGCGGCCTGAACTCATTGGAGGATGCTGTCGTACCGATCGACTCGGGGAATACATGTATCGAGCAGAGCTTTCGGGTAAGCAACGGTATCTCGGACTGTTCGATTGCAGAGACCGTGGAGGGAGCTGTTGGGTCTTATACTATGGTGTAAACGAGGGCATTCGGGCTAGCATCCTAGGAACAACCCTGTGGTGGGTTTTTATACAATGTGCATGGAGCTGATGTTTGAGAGGTTAATACAAGCCTGTAGAGATGTGTTGTGGCATGCCGGGCGAAATGACGATTTTTGCAATCTTGATTGTGATTTGCCAATTTCTTTGTTACTATGCTGTGCGCTGATTTATGAAACACGTATCTTGTGTTGAGCAGGCCCAAAATGACAGAAATTATACAATGAAATACACTAAAAGTCAAAGCCCAAGGACTCACTCAACGACCTCAAACCTAACGGCGTTGGAAGCTTCAAGTGGGATAGCGATCGCCTTTGGGTCTTGGATGAGTATCCGCATCGGAAGCTTCAGGTCCTACAGTCCCATCAGCTCCTTATGCCAAGTTGGCCTATCCCACAAGCCACGAGTAGTAGCATACCGTAAGCTTCCCAAACCGCCAGTGCCTACCCAGTCCAGACCCATTCCAGCCATCGTACCTCAGCCAGTACTCCTTGCCCACCTCCAAATGCCGTTTCCAGCCACGCCGCTCATCGAGATCCAGCCGCATCTCCCTACTCACGCTCTCTCCGGGCGCAAGCTCGACATAGCTGGCAAGGCTCGTGATCTCGACGTGCGTGCTGAATCTGCCGCCGGGGTCTCTTCGTCGGCGCATACATGGTCCCGATCCATGGTACGGTAGGCGGTCCCCGGCATCGCACGCTGCGGATCTGTAGATGGAGTAGAGACGCATGTGTAATGCGCCTAGAGCGAGAGGCCCGCAGTCTGCATCGAAGACAACGCGGCGCCCGCTGCGGGCGGGATCGGCGTCGTAGGTGGCAGAGACGGTGAAGGTGTAGCTGGGCTGGGAACGGGAGAGGCGCGGCGCCGCGTCAAGAACGATGGAGAAGCGGGGGCTTTATCTGCGTTATGAGCTTTTCGTGGCTAGCGGTGCAATTAGATGTGCGGGAAAACCAAACCAAATAAGCGCTTGGCGGGCTTCTTCGATGGCCTTTCGCTCAGAGTAGATGTCGTGGAGGACGGACCGCCGCGCTTGCAACAGTGCGTTTTTCGCGGCTGCGTGATCCGGTTTCGGCTCTTGTTTTAGAGCCGAATAGCGCTCGTCGTCGGTCATCCAGTCCCAGCCTTCGGGCTTGGGGTAGAGTGTGCCACCGTCTGCTGGCTGGGGGTCGATGCTGGCACTTTCCATGTTCGAGTGTGTCTCGCTGGTGGGGTCGGGCTGGAACGTAGGGGTCTCTGCCTACAGACAGAGGAAGGCAGGACCTAAAGTCAAGAGAATTAAGAAATTTGCGTGCGAAATAGTCTCAGGGTTCAAAGCTTCTATACCTTTGTGCCCCTCAGAGGAGGATGTTCTTATCTAATCTAATCTAATCTAACTGGAGCCTTGGCATCAACTGGGTGGGGTGGCATGAGATGAATGGGTTTACACAGTACCTCGATACCTGGTGAGTGCCAAGATCTGGTTTTCGCTCAATGTTTGTCCAACCCCGTAAAGCCCTGTACTTGTAGCTTCTTTCATTTCTTCATCCGAACACTGAATGCCGAAATTGAACCCTAAGCCGGCTGTGTGATACAGCTTTCATTGTTACATCGTCACGCCACAGCTTTCTCCATTACATTGGCTTGGATCCTGCTCGCTCTTTGCCAAAATTAGGCAAATCAGCCCGCAAATGGAACCTCTGTAGGCCTGTGCGGTAAGGGTTGATTGTCTCAGGATCGGGTAAAGCCATCCCCATAAACCATTCCATGGTCGGTCTCATAATGTTTCAAAACCATTGATAGAGATGATGAAACGACAAAATCTAGTCGCTTGGTTAACATCTTCCAACTGATCATAAAGATGTACTACAATCAGAACCTTGAATACTTAGAGTTCTCGTCAGCAGTCCCAGCTCTTTCAAGTTGAAGTGTATTCCGTAACACAACCGCAATCGACAATGGCAAGCGACCCCAATGATGAAAAGCTTGTCGAACTAGAAAAGAAAGTGGACCGTAGGAAAGAGCATGCAAATCAGTTTGAGCACCAACAAGCGAAGGCTCGGGCAACGTGGACCACCGAACTTGAGGGGATCGATCAAATCTGCACGAGACAAGAGGAAGACAACCGGAGAGGACGACAATAATGAGGCACAACAGCCTAAATTGTCGTGGCGGCAATGAATGCAGGGCCTGTGTTTACATCCACTACATTGAAGCCGACCACTCCGACTGTTCCCAACCCATATAACGGCTCTCCCAGTGTACATAACTCGGAACACGCCGTACCCTATTCTTCCAACCTAGAGGGTGAGTAAATTCTTTACCTCTCTATATGTGTCCGCTTGTTAACTTTACTGGAATCTAAACTTCACGAGGAACCATATCAGATAGATATCGCCTCTCACGCCGTAGTGCCGGTCTCCAGAATTCGCTCGAAGGCTTGAACACGGATGCGAAAGCAGATACAGATTCAGGTAAATCTACTATGTGATCGAAACATGAAGAGCGCAGCTAGACTAACAGTATGAGCAGCTGCGGCAGCCGTTGAGCTTCAAATGAAGCTGCTATCCAAAACCGAAACCCCGCTAGGCCTGAGAGGAGTGCTGCCATCGCGCTGCAGTAGTCATGACTCAAGGTCAACTATATGCAGTACAAAATCCGCGATTATTGTTTCGGCTTTAGATCCGGTTCTTTAATGGATCTCTCACACCATCACCACCCTACCTGAAGTTTTAGACGATATTTACATGAAATGCCACAAGGTATTCTTAATGCTCTCTGCGATCCTCTGGCCATTTGTTTGCTTGTTCAATATCGCTTGAAGTATTCTTCCTTATCTTTTATTCTGACACATTCTCTTAGTGATTCTGGTTGCATGCTGGACCTTTATCTTATTGTTTTCCTATCCAACCTACACGCTCTCCTGTCGTCTTCCGTTTACCACCGAAATGTGCAACATCACGTGATGTAGTACCTCAGATCTGTCACCAATATTTAGTATAAAGAAATCCACCTTCGCCGAAGCTATTAATAGCACTCATAATGAATTTACTAATGCATTATACGAGGTTAACCCATTAGTAACGCTCCCATATCGGCTCCATTATACGGATGATCGTCTTCAAGATGCTCGTTGGCTTATCGAATCGTCAGAAATTCCCTCTCGTACCCCCCTTATTCAAGTTATTGTACAATATTTGGAGACCTCTGGCCATGTACGAGACGACCTATCTATGTTTATCGCACAAGTTGGAGGTACAATAGATTTTGTTCTTCTTATTACCGATTGAACCATTCAAGACCTTACACGGATCGCTCAGCATATACAGATGCCGGAGGACCCTAGCGTAGCCGGTTCTACTCTCTCTACGCAGAACGACTTCATACCCTACAATCATGGTCGCATTCTGTTCAACTACGTGACTGCTGTTATCTTACCGGATTTCGTCTTGCGGTCATACAAAGCCTTTTACAGGTCGTTCCCGAAGGCATCTGCGGACACAGCTATAAGATCAGTAGTATCCACATTTGTTATGTATATCGACGAGATATCGCCTAGGATTATAGTTCTAACAAGTCAAGCGGACGAGCTGCTTGCAAACATAAAACGTCTTCAAACGGACCTTGACAATATTCATTCCGTATTAGTACATGATACTCGATCGCTTTCGGCCTCTCGTGCTGTTATCGAAGATCAAAGGTAGTTCTGGACAAAGTTCTGGGCAATGGTCGTCGGAGGTGCTGATGACATGGGCGCCATAGAGCGACAAGTCAATACGTTATCGAGGATTGATCAGGTGGTCACAGAGGGCGTGAAGAGTCTAGCCAGGGTCCTTTGGACTTTGAAAGGGGTAAATGCAGACTTGGAAATGCTCAAAGAGAAGACAAGGCGGTATAAGCATCTTCATCGTCTAGCTAAGGGGTACGAAATGCTCATAGTCTGTAATATACAGACTATTGAGCTCAGCGCGGAAAAGTTGAGACTTGTGCAAGAGGATTGAACCTTCTCAGGACGGAAAGTGACTAACTGGATTTTCGGAAGAGACGTATAATAGATATGCTGATGATATTGTTAGTATTCCTTCAACAGGAAATTAATCCGATGTGGCTGACTGAAATCTCAATAATAGGCGTCGAAAATCATATGAAACACCATCTTCCAGAACTCATCCGAACATATTAGCTTCTATAAGCCTCTCATGATATTCCAAACCTTCTTATCACCTATGGCAGCAACACTGGCACAGCATGAAGAAATGCTGACTGCAATCTCTTTGGTGAGACATCTACGCGGAAATGGCTTAGTGTTAGAGAGAGAGCTGGGTAGTTGTTTCAACTTTATACTCCCATCTCTATGTAATGGAATTTGTTACAGACACGTGAAAGTTCGCAAGTACCTATGTAATGCTGCCCTAGTGTATTATTTTATGAGTTGGCTACGTACAATTTCCATGTGTTGGGGCCTACTCAGCATCTCCGGGCAATTTCATATTAAATGAAAGGCTCAAAAGCCGTGCACACGCGCCAGGGGTTCCTCTATCGAAGCGACTGAATGAATAGAGGGCAATAGGTAGGCGATCCGGCGTTTCTGGCCGAAGCAGGTGGGATGGAGGGTAGAAACACATCAACGACTTACCTATTCATTCCCCCTTTTCCCCGTGCGCTCGCAATGCCCCTGCGAGATGGTTGTACTACGCTGGTCGATAGAGCTCAGTGCGGGTGAGCTGGTTTGATAACTGGATCGAACAGTGGTCTTGTTTGCAAGAGTGCGAGTACTAAGGGAAGGTGGCTAATATATATCGTTACGTACCTTTAAGGGGGGGGAAGCGTTTAAGCAGGTTTGTTATTCTTGCTTTGTGTGTCCACTCTCTTCAATATGTGCAGGAGTAAGGATTCATAGGCTGCTTAACAACGACCACAGATACTTCACAAAGGAGCATGGAATTTTGGCAGTACATCCACCAAGCAACCACAGCATTCGGCCTCTAGAATATACCATCAAATGAGCCGCATTCAAATCTTGCAGGGGGCTGAGGTGAGAGGATCCTGAAGTTCCAATTAGACTTAGCTTTAGGGTTACACCATCTCATAGGAACCGTTTTCAACATACAAGGCAAACTACAGTAAGGAAGATACGCACTGACAAGCCGATCAACTCTAACGATGTAGCGCCCGGGCCCAAATCCAGGTAACACAGCCCGCCTGAGCAGTGTATTCGCTCCTTCCCACGGCTGGCCCCATCACGGCTTTGTGTAGGATAAAATCATGGTTACAGGCTGCTGACTGGTAATCAGGGATTATTTGATGCGCTGATGGCGGAGTATATTAGATGACAGATGAGGTGCCGAAGTTGAGGTCTTTTCACGGTGGCTGAGGAGGGATTGCTGGGTGTCTGTCATTTAACCACGAACCAGATATGGAAAGTCCGAGATTGAAAGACGTGCAAGAGTATGAGGGGTATCTCGGCGTCGAAGTATACGTAGAGATTGACCTCCCGCGCCATACTGCTTCGATTTCCCAGGCCTATCCCGATTTAATTATTGCCTTCAACCAGCAGTCATGGTCTCCCTACGCTCAAGAGCTCCCCAGCGGGCAACTGAAACTGAATCATCCGCAGTCACAGAATCGTAAGCACTCTACTCTCCGACATCTCCCCCACGCACCAGCTTTTATTCCTCTCACTTGCATATCGGTGGCGACAAACTTAACACAAAAGTCTACGAAATCGACCCAACCATCAATTCATCCTCTCCGGCAGTCATCGAGCTTCTTCGCTAAGCCTTGATAAACCACTTTTTCTCCCTCGCAGCCTCGCACAACCTGACTCCTATCGCCTGGGAGGAGCTTGCACTCGGATGGGACCTCGCTATCCCTCCTTCAACCATCATCCAAACCTGGCGCTCATACTCCCCTCAGCCTCCGTCGTCGCCAAAGGTCACAGAGCTCTCTTCGGCGCTTGTACTCATTGGTGTCTTAACTGCGCTACGGCACCTTTCGAGATCTTGATCTATCCAACCCCTCAACTCGCGTAAAACCTCCTTACCTAGACTATTGCAACCCATACAAGAACTAACGCCACGTATACAACTACGAACCTCTAGCCGATATCCCAGAAGAGCACCAAACAGCTTACCCTAGGCGGCGAAGTGAATCTATGGGTAGGGCTGGTGGACAGCGTGACGTTGGACGGCATATTGCGGCTACGGGTGGCGGCTGCGGCGGAGGTATTGTGGAGAGGCAAAGGCGAAGCTAGTGAAGATACGACTAGGAGGCTAGCTGAGATGAGGGAGTGGCTGATCTTTAGAGGAATACAGGCCGGCATGATACAAACGGAGTGTTATTTGAAGAACAAAGGAGGGACTTTGCTATGACGGGCAAGAATTATTGGACGGTCGATTTCGCGCCTCTATATCCCGTGCACCAGCCTAACGTTTCCTGATTAGGATGATAGGTGTCTGAGTTGGGCTGATCGACGCTGCGGTTGCAGAAACTGGAAACCTTGGTCACTTTTCGGCTAAATTATTGCAATTCCCGGGACTCGAAAGCGAAGATATTTCATACCATGTCTCGGTCATGATTTCACATATTTGCAGCAACATATCGATTGGAATTGGTATGGGTGTTCAAGCAGCTAACGGTCAATTGCAAGGTTGGATCTTCTTGTGGGACGGATTTAAGGCTGTATCTCCGATGATTCTTCGACGTCATCAAGCATATTGATTTCATCACAGCTCACATTGAGTTGTTCCTCACAAACAACCTTCTCTCCTATCTTTCAAACTATTGATTCTCAAATCTTCAGTCTTTCTTGCAAGCTTTTTGTGATTAATAATTGACAGTTTTCTCGACACTACTCACTTATTTAACACACAAGGAAAACTTCCCACAATGGCTTACGCCTGGCTCATGATCGTCCGCGCGATTGCCTCCCTTTTTGCCATCATTGAACTCGGCCTCACAGCATACGGTACTCCTTCTCCCACCTCCGAACAAAACCTCTTCCCTTATCCTCTTCCGCCCCTCCAAGCCGCACCTCCTAACTAACGCACGCACGTCTTCTTCCTAGCCGTCCACTACGCCGACAACTTCTTCTACCGCGACGCCTACGGCGATTACTACGTCAACGACGCCTCCCCCTCCCAAATCAACTTCCTCCTCTTCGCCTCCATCTGGACCCTCCTCGCAAACCTCTACCTCGAGCTCACGCCCCGTTTTGCCCCCGGCCTGGCGCACAAATTCGCCGTCGCAGGTGTCGATGGCTTGACGGCACTGTTTTGGTTCGCGGGGTTCATCGCATTGGCGGCGATGGTAGGCGGGCCGGATTGTGGGGGGGCGAGATTCTGTGAGGTGCTGGAGGCGGCGATTGCGTTTGGGGCGTTTTTGTGGTGAGTTGATGTTCTTTGGGAAGGTCGTGGAGGTGGGTGGGGATGCTGACGTGGATGTAGGGCGTTGTTTATGGTTGCCTTTATTGTGGATGTGCTGCATATCTGGAGGACGAGGAATACGAGCGAGAAGAGAGCTCCGGAAGCGGTTCCTTATTAGAACTTTTGATACCGGAGCGGGATCAGGCGTTGAATATCCTTGGACCGATAATGGGGATTTGCTAGGATGAGGTGTGGAATTACACGCATTCCTTGCAACGTTTTACGAACGATACGCAAACTGTACATCACAAATTCGGCGTTGGGTTACCAAGTCACCATTGTGTACCAATAAATCACAATCCTCCAATGTCGATTTGTCGGAAAAGATCTTCCTAGGGTACCTTTTCCAGTACAACCCCTTCTCTTACATATCATCCCCTTCAATTCGTGAGAATCAGGAATCACTAAGGAGGGTAATCCAGCTTCCCTCCAAGACTACAAGGCTATGTTCAGATACAGAAACCTCGGCAACATCCCCGCTCAACACGAAAGTTTTGACCGAAAACCTCAGTTCTGTATTGAGAGTGGGCGTCGCGAGAGAGAGAGGTACGGTAGTAGCGAAGTCAAAATGAATCAAGATGATGGGCTAAGTAAGCTCTGCTGGTTGTTTTAATATTCAAGAGGGGGGAGATTGTGTGTATAAGACAACGGTGGGATCAGCAAGGCTAACATTTCTCCTACCAAGACTACTTGCCTCTTCCTCCCCTTGCCATCCCACTCATCCTTGCTTCAACCCCTCTAACCATTCCCCCGTAACCCAGCATCCAAAACCGCACCCTGTGCTCTCAAACCAAGCCTCGTCTACCCCCAAGATATGCACCCATCATCGCGCACGCCAACCCTCAAGCATCCGACATTTCAACCACCATAAAGACCAGTGACAGGTATGGCGAAATTACATATTCCTTAATGTTCGCTTCACCATGAGCAGTTCTGGTCCGCGTTTCGAGTCCACAAATTCTCAAATCGACTCTTCGATCCTTCGCGCTGCAAAGAAAAATTTCTTTGATGTATCTAGTGATCCTGGTATTACCAACACCGATATTTCTACACGGCAGACAGCCCGTTGATACCTACATAACCTTAAAACTATTACAACTTCTCAGAGCTTTCAGCAAACATGTTGCGAGCTTTAAAGAGGAAGACCCGGCAATAGCTGTACTTTATTGTTTGGAAAAATGCTACGAAAAAAGGTTCGTTCGCTTATTGTGGTTTTCTATGTTGAGTGCTGTGGGGGATTTTGCGACAGAGTGTTCGGTGTGTGAGAGGGCCGGCCGAATGCGAGAAAGGGGGGTTTGAAGAAAGTATGGGTGGGTGAAGTAGGTTTTGGATGTCATTCGGGCAACAACGATATTGTGTTCTTGGAACGGCGGTGTTTTTCTTCTGCTGAATTATTTCTGGTTCTTTCTCGGTCTGAGCACCGGCCATCATAGATCACACAGTATCATGTTCAATTCTCTATAAAACTTCTACGACCACACGCCTCACGGCCTCCTTTGCATATATCGTTTAATAATCCTGACCCTCACCTCCCTCATCATCCTCTCCTCCTCCGCCGCCGCCGCAGACTTGCCCATCGCCATTCACCTCCGCCACCCCCCCAACCTCTCATCCCTAACCTCTCATCCCAACTCGCCATCTCCCCCACCCTCCTCCCCCTAATTCCTCCTCACCATCTTCCCCCGCCAATCGCCAACAACACCCCCCTGCCCTTCACAATTACCCCCCCCCCAACACGGTTCAAAGAACCAAGCATAGCACGACCCTAGAGACAGGATCATGGAGGACCTTGTCAGTCCAATTAAAATTTTCGAGGGAGCGGTTGAATATCTCATCAATGAATTAGGCTGTTGGTGGTTTCTAGATAAAGTATGGATTCTTTTTCTGTGTGGAAGGGTATATGTTGTTGTTGCTGAGAAATGTTCTTTGATTGTTTTTTTGGCTGGCGTTCGGTGCAATAGGATGATATCGAGGCTACTGCATACTTTCGTTGTTTGTAAGAAAGAAAAGGAGAGAAAGGGATTTTCGATGGCTTGTTGATTGTTTTACTTATACTTTTTTTTCTTCTTTTTTTAAAAATATTTTAACCCATGAGAGAAAAATCAAGTACTGAAACTTCATGCGTTCAAAGACAGTATATGCTAGAACAGTTTTTGAAGAAGAAGAACAATAACAACGACAACAACAACAACAACAACAACAACAAAGTGGTCGCATTAAATCTCCCATACATATCCAAAATCTAAACCTTAGCATCCCAAAAATCCCCCCCCCCCCCCCCCCCCAAAAAAACCCCCGAACCCACCATCCACAAACCCCGCAACAAAGCAGCACCCCTCTCCCAAAGAAAACCACACACACACACAAACACACACGCACCTTTCAACCATCTCCTCACCCCGCCTTTAACTCGCTGGTGTTGTCAGAAGCCAAAGCACCATATCTTTACTGTAGTACTAAATCAAGATATAAAATAATAGGTAAGGAAAAGCAAGCAGTGCACCAAAAAAAAAAAAAAAAAATAGCGGCAGAAGAATGAAAGCCCGAAGTCGCCAAAGGATCAGGGAAAGGGGGGGGTGGCGCATTATTGGTGGAGAAAATTGAAAACGTCGCTTCGAATCTTCACACGACGATTAAAAAATCCCCACACCATAGCCCCGTCTTCAGAATCTTCCCTCTTCCCTCTTCCCTCTTCCCTCTTCCCTCTTCCCTCTTCCCTCTTCCCTCTTCCCTCTTCCCTCTTCCCTCTTCCCTCTTCCCTCTTCCCTCTTCCCTCTTCCCTCCCCTCCCCTCCCCTCCCATCCTCCTCCCCTCACCATACCCCCCCTCCCATCCCCTCCTCCTCACCTCCTCACCTTCCTTCATACCCCCCCCCCGCCTCTCACCGACGATTCTCTCCAACCCTAGTTATGATAGCACCGCACAGAAAAGGGCAGGGAGGGGGGAGGGAGGCGGTAAGTAAGCGGACGGCCTTTTAAAAAAAAAGAAAAAAGAAAAAACAACCAAAAAAAGGAGATGATGGGATGATGGGAAGGGGGATGATGGGATGATGGGGGGGGATGGGATGGGGGATGATGGGAATGGGAGGGAATAGGATGGGATAGAAAGAACTGAAGTAGTGTTTTCCCGTAACGATAATCGTCGCGCTATATTCCGCTATCTACTATATCCACTATATCTACTATATCTACTATATCTACTATCTCTACCACATCTACTATATCTACTATATCCACTATATCCACCATATCCACCATATCTACTATATCTACCATATCCACCATATCTACCATATCTCCCATATCTACCATATCCACCATATTCACCATATCCACCATATCTACCATATCTACACCATATCCACCATATCTACTATATCTACTATATCTACTATATCTACTATATCTACCATATCCAGATGAAAATTCTCTCTTCAAGTTATCGCGCATGGACCAAAAAAAAAAAGAGGTTCGTTTTCTGGGATTTTTGCTTTTACTGTAGTTGGGCGGTGTGGCTTTGAGGGATGGGGGTTTGGGGCTGTGGGTTTGGGCTGTGGGTGTTGGTGTTGGGCAAAGGAAAGGAAAGGAGATGGGGATGGGGATGGGAAGGGAAGGGAAGGGATGGGGATGGGATGGGGGTGTATAAGAATTGTTGGTTGGGATGAGATATCATGGTTGATGATAGTCGCGTCTCTCAGAGGTTAGCTGCATGAGTGATATATTGGACGTGAGATTGGGGGTAGATTGAAAATTATCGGCTGTAGGTAATTGATCCCGTTCGAGATTGTCTGACCGGGTGTTCTGGCTAGTTATTTAGGGAAGCTATTGCTATAAACCAGCCATCTGATCTCTTGCATACTCCGCTAAATCAGGGAATGCCACCAACAAAAACGTACTTTATGGGTATCACCGCTCACATGCTCCACCAAAGGCTTGAAATGCAGCAAACGCGCCCGCAACGTGCACCCGTAATTGCATCATCATAATTCGCCATCCACCGCTTAAGCAGGCTTCCTGAGCGAGCCTATGCAGCTCCAGGACCGCTTCACCTTGTCCAAAGAGAGTCTAGATCCATTGGCTTTGGCAACAGACTTGGCTTTCTCGTCTTCATCCTCCGGTAGATCTATTCTATATCTTCTTACGCTCCCAGTATCAGCGTCCTTTTCATCCTCATAGAAGCTCAGCCGACGGTTCCTCTGGAAGAAACGGGGTGCGAAACGGCGCCACAGCCCTGGAATGCCTCGGCAGGTGTTTTCGATTTTGCGATACTCGCGGCGGCGGGTCGATGGGAGGGTCCAGTCGATTATGGTCGCTGGCACGTGGTTGGAGTATTGATGCGCATCTAAAGAGTTCTCTTCCTCATTTGCCAGCAGGCCTTGGGCTAAATCATCGGCTGGGGTTGTAGAAGCGCGTGGGAGATATGGTAGGCTTGGTGTTGATGGTTCCTGGGAAAGCATGGCAGAATGGTCAAGGTAATCCCGTCCATGTAGAGGAGACTCGAACAGACTTTTACTGCGTTGGTATAGAAGGATCGGATCTTCAGCAGACCTGGCGTAGGTGGTGCTCATGCTCCGGTGACATATGGGCCGTCTTTTGCTGTATGTCGGAGCTCGTTGTGTCAGAAACGAAGAACGCCGGGACAAAGGCTTTGAGGATCGATACGACCCTGGAGTCCTTGGTTTGGTTTGGCTTGAAGCGCGCTCGGGGGTGGTAGGCTCTGGGGATGTTGTGCCAGCAGAGCCAGCGGGAGGTTTGTTACGTTCCGATGGAGCGTACGCGGCAGATGGTTTAGACACAACCTTTTTCCGAGAGCGAGGCTGTTGCGGCCGTCCTGACCGAATTTTGCCTCTTTCCGTCACCATTATACTCGAAGCTCTCGATAAAGAACTATCAGGTGTAGCCGGGTTTTCTCCGAAGCCGCTGTCGGTTCGGTCCATTGCTATGGTATGGCAAGCGTCGGGCGTTTTGCTTGAGGCGTCTGTGCGAGGGGGCATGGTTATCGGAGACGATGTTGTGGATGAATCTGTGGAGCATCCAAGTGCTGGATGCATGGTTGGAAATGTGTCGATAATGACTGAAGGGTTCGAGGCCGAACGATGCTGTTATCGACATTACTATTGGTAAATTAGCAAGCGAAACATCCTTGAGGACAATCGGCATTCTGAGGGACAATGAAGCAGTATATCGACCAAAAAACGTACATTGTTGGTAGCCCACGGAACGTAAGAACCTTCATGCCCACGCCAGCGCTGTCTTTGTTTCTAGCGAACGTAGCACACTCGGACAGCCGGGTAGTGAGTTGCCTATGTTAGGCATGGTTGGCCATATTCACGAGGTATTTCGTACAACGAGCGTATGGTGGGTGGGGTGAGGGTTTTGCTGAAGATCCAAAGGTGCACCAGTCACAATTCGAATCGACCGCTTCAATAAGGTATACGGTAATGTAGTAGTTCATGCAGGGTTGAAGAGAAGATCAGTGAAGTGGACTAGAGGGACCTTGGCAGATGCGTAAGTGCGGTCCACCATGCCGGCAGATACCCGACCTTGCTGTTTAATGGCAATCACCAAGGTCGGATAGAATAAGGAGCGTATGCAACCAATGATTGGTACTCTGTAAGTTAGATGTCGATAACATGTCCAATGTCTCCCTCCATGGCCTCGGAACTTATTTCACATGCCAAGTTGCCCCCCTCCACACGGCCGTTTCAGCATCACCGCACCACCCACACACACACAAACTTAGAACACATGCACACACCCCTACCTGGTTGGAATAGCCAGAATTCCAGATCTAGATCACGGCGTCAGTTCCTGCAGCGTCACATCCCCTAATGACAAAGCGCTAGGCCATCTACGGCCGTGGATGCTCCGAGTGGTTGTCACACCGCCGAATAGAATATACGCGCCCCGTCCGGCTTGGCGTCCCACGTCACGCGCTGCCAGCATACTACCTACTAGTGTACGTTAGTGCATCAGAGAAGAACAAGTGAACACTGAACAGTTACTCCGTAGCAACAACAATTGAAAGGTCGGGGTCTGGGCCACACGGATCAACTAGAGCCATGAACAGCAGCAGCAGCAGCAGCACATCACGTGTCTGTATGCGCTCATGCGTTACGCAATCGCAGAAGGTGAAAGTTTGAGGTGAAGTTTGAGGTGAAGTTGGTTGTTGCTCGGTGTCATATGCAAGGACCCTGATTGGCTGTAGCGGGCGGAAGGAACGGCAAAGGCGTCGCAAGCCGCACCTTGATTGCAAATTCAAAATCCTTCGACATCGACAGGCTGATATGGGACAAGGGATGTCGGCTGTCGAAACTGGAGAGTGTTGTTGCGTGTTATTATTCCAAACATTTCCACAGAATACTGGTGACAATATAGGAGTGGCGGTCGAAACGTGGTTAAACGTGGTTGCACGTGCAGACTAGGGCTGTTACGCGGGTTTACCCTAAACTCTCAGTGCTATGTAGGCGAGATTCGATATAATGTAAGGATTACCCTGCAACACCACCGCACATTATTGCTAGTATCGAGTTGAGGCACCTATCGAAGGAGAAAATACTGTCGACTATACGGAGATTGAAGATTGATTGACGTATGGAAATACTTCGATTCGGCAAACAACAAACGTCGGGTTTGGGGTTGGAGCTTCGTCTGATATCTTTACCTGTTCGCCTCCCCGTACCTCCTGGGAGAGCCCACTGCTGGTCCCTTCAACGGCCGCCGTTTTCCCCTCACAGGAGTAGTCGGTGCCCTATCAGATGTAGCAAAGAAATCACAATGTAGCATTCGGCAATCAAGGCTGGGCAGGAGATGCGGAAACCGGGGGAACCCGTATTCACCAAGCGGCCGTTACACTCGCATCACCGAGACCCGAATGTGATCTGTTCGTCAAATAAATTGCCTATGGTACTGCTCCGCCCCAACTGTGCAGCAGGTATGGTGGAAAAGCGCGCAAAGTCCAACAACCTTCTAGAACACCAAAGCCGCACCCTTCGTCTTCTTGTCCCCACTGTAAGTCAACTGTTAGCCTCATCTCACCATGGCCGTTGCGTAGGCTTCACATACCCCAGCTCAAAGTGCTTGCATCGCTTCAGTGCCAGCTGTGCCTTTGTTTTGCAGTTTGTACACTCCAATCGCAGCACAACCTTCTTCGTCGTTTTTGCCTTTTTGTGGAAGACGGGCTTTGTTTGACCACCGTATCCGGATTGTTTGCGGTCATATCGACGTTTTCCTTGAGCGACCGAGGAGGCCTAAGGGAGAAGGAGTGTCAGTATCCTTGACTTCAGTGCTTCGATAACATTCCGTAGAAATAATAGAAGAATTGCTTACGTACCTTGCCGGCTTTGTATTGCGTGACCTTGTGTTGAGTGTGCTTCTTGCAGTCCTTGCCCTTACAGTAGGTGCGACGCGTTTTCGGGACGTTAACCTGCAATCGCATCTTGTTAGCGAGGATTATCGATAGATCTGGGCTTCGCGATGGTATATTTGAAGGTGTTGGGTCCTGGCTATGTTGATGACGCCTTCAGTCACTGTCTGGCCTGAAAGGACTTCCTTCCCCATCGAGTCCCATAGCTTGCGGTAGCTGAGAAAGGCGTGGATCCCAGACATCGTGTGTGCTCCTTTGTTGCCGATGCTCAATAGCGTTATAGCGTTCCTGTTTCGTCTACCGTCTTCCGGTTCTGACCTTGGCGCTCACAGCCGCCCTTTTGCCGACAGATATACACAGATTTGGGGAAACGTTGAAAAAGAAGCAAATTGGAGAATGCTTACCATCTTGAAAGACTTCTGAGCGTTGGCTGTACCGCGATGTGGTCGATGGCAATACGTCTTTGTCCTGATGTTCAGATTTCGAATGTGGGATGCGATCTCGCTTAGTCGCTATTGGGGATAGCGTATAAACTAGGCTCGCTAGGGTTAGACAGTGTCCAACTGTACCGTAGAAACTTCTCGGTCTCGAAAGTCTGGGAATACCTTCAAATTACACGAATACCAGCCTTTGTGTCGCAATTCAATTCGATGACACGAAACAGGAAAGGTGGTTAGTATGTTGGAAGGCCCCCGAAGCGTACAGTGGTAACGCACGATATCTGGAAGCGTACATTTGCAAGGTACTTTCTTTTTGGTGAAACCCTCACCAAAAGCCAGGTATATCATAGTAAAACATTGTTGGTTATCACAATTCAATAGATCTGCTCTTTCCTAGATTTTCGGAAGTAGTAGCTTGCGTCATGTTCATACACTTCGTTCAATCAACTTCAATGAAGCTAATGACAGGGAGATTCTACTATGATCTCTAGCTTTCGGCATGGCCTTCACGGAAAAGAAAGTACGTCGCAAATGTGCGCTCCCACATATTGTGCGTTACCCTGTGCGCTTCGAGGAGCTTCCGGTATGTAATACGCAGAGCTATACCTGAACTTCAGTGATGAGGGTCCGTTCAACGCTCCATAACGTAACATCATATCCAACCATACCGTCAACAAAGGAAGTACAGCAGGACTAGGGTTGAGGGTAGCATTTCTAAAACCGGGGTTTGATCCCAAAATCTAGCAATAGTATTCCTAGATATCGAGCTCTAAATCTACCGTTACCGAATGTACGGCGATGATAGGTTACTGCTGGGTATGAATGGTCACGGTAGATACATACGAAAAATGTGTAAACGCAAAGCAGAGTTGCCTCTATTCATCTTCGACTGGAAACCTGCTAACCAGAAATCTCTTATTGCCTTGGAGAAAGCTAAAAACCCTTCCCTAAGCGGACTTTCTCCCCACCACCATACCACAACCTTCCTTTTCGACACTCGAGCCCCCTCTCTTCGCCTACAATCCATTGCCCACCTTCTTTGATTTCGCGACCATTTGCAGGCCAGAAATTTTCTTGTAGCCATGTGTTAGTCTCCTCCAGCTTCTCTATTAGCTTCTTCGTCTTTAAGGGGTCAGGAACACCTTCGGCCCTATCCTCTGAGATGTCCTTTTGGGTCACAAACCGTGCAATGGTAAGATGTGATGATGGAACAACGTATCGTGAGGCAATCTCCACGCCGGTACTGCTACATAAGTCGTAGAGGTCTCGACGCAGATGGTGATATGTGTAAGAGTCGGAATGATCCCCTGAACGCTTGCTCGGATCCTCTCCAGCGGCCGGCACGAAGCTAAGAGCAATTGCTGCGCTGTCATAGCTAAGCATTGGCTTGACAAGCCGCGATCGATGCGTGAAGGTGAAGTCCGTAATCTCTGCGATTTTTGGGTTCATAATTTGAACCAGATCTTCAATCTCGCTTGCAGTGAGGGAATGAGTGATCTCCAACGCAGTCATATGAAGACAGTCGAGCGGCATCAGCCAGAGGCCTGAACCGTTAGCGAAGCTTCTGTTGGTGTCAACGGCTCACTTACTCGGAGCTACATTGACGAGCTTCTGCTGGACGATATCCACAAGCTTGCGAATCTTCTCAGGTGGACGTGCCCAGAAGACCAAGCAGTTCCTAGGATCCATATATTCTGGGGATTGTTTTTGATCGACGAGTTTTTGCAATACAGGGTCTAGGATTAGACCGGAGAACTCAGGCGAAAGAAATTTGAATTTTTGCTGCGAATTTCGTAATTCTCGGTGGGTTTTGTAGCGTAATTCAATCTGTACCTAAAAGATATCAGGCGTACTCAAAATTTACTACTCAGGTAAAACTCACTGGGTCATCTTCGCATATTTGAATGAGGGCGTAATACGGATTCCCTGTGTGTGAACTCGATATGCCCGACAGGTCTTCGAAAATGTTGTTATTGGCCATTCGAGAAACGGTACTGGCCATTGTGGTTGACTATAGAAAGGATCAATCTGAGAACTTTATATCCATACAGTTGTCTTCTATATCACGCAATAGATTTGTCGGGCACAGAGACCTTCTCATCAGTCTAATGCAGATCTAGTAGATTTGAAGAACCTCACTAAGTTAAAGTATCATATTCTAATGGTCAATATTGTTTAATGCATCATTCAAGTAATCTCAGCATAGTTCAGAAACATCTGTAGATTGGATGATTCAAATCGTAGTTAGGCTATTGTAGAGTATAATTATACCGCCGGCCCCAGTTGTAAGAAACCACTTAAGAGGTCAAATATAGTCTTGGAAGCAACCGGCAATCATTACTCTTACTCTTCGACAGTCCCACGGCCAATTCACTCTCCTGGCACCGGATTTGACTCCATCCCGCTGACTGCTGCAAGTCCTTTAACGGTAACGGTTCCTGCCAAAGGGATGGACCACTTCCAGCTAGAAGCAACTCTTCTATTCGACCAGTGAATTCGTACATCTTCAGGACTAAGCACACCTGGCACACTCCGTCAATACCGGAGAGGCGAAAGACATGTAGCTGCTCTTATTGCGTATCTGCAATTGGGGGAGCAGCCAACGTAGTCTTTCCTTGAGTGTCCTCACAATGGCGCAAGGCAGGACTTCGATCCCGCTGCTCATCCTATCCCTTCGATTATCGCCTCGAAGCCTTCTGGTCTGTCAGGACACTTCTATGTCAGCCCTTGAACAACCTTCCTCGTTCGCCGTCATACCGAAGGAAGGCGAAAAGAGAACATGATCGGCAATCGGCATTACCTCAACGCCGAACGCCGATGCACTCATCTCGCCTATTTAGCTGCCGTTCATAGCGTGTTTCTTACTTCAACCCCCCACAAATCTTCCTGAATCTTCTTACACTTCTCAACGCGTGAGCAACTGTGCAGTCTCTGTTGGATATAGCATCCAATAACTGTAGTCCTGCCCTGCTCTGTTGCTCACGAGACCGCTGCACTTGCTGCAATCCGTGACATCTCTTGGGTATAGTAGAGCAAACATTCCGCCTGGTACGTTCACAATCCGATTCTGAAGTAAACAAGTTTGAAAGAGCAAAAAGCCCCAAAACTTTCTATGAACCCGAGAACAAAAACCTCTTCCGTGGGAAAATTTGCTGACACCACCACCACGTAGGTTAAAGCGGAAGATGCATCTTGTGCATTTGGGTCCAGTGCTTGCTGCCCCTCCCTCTGCCGGATTTTGTAAAAAAGTCCGGCAATGGTTCATCTCCTGTGCCTAGATGAAAGCTTGATAGATCTGACAGCAACCATGGCATCTCGCCAGAGACATAGGAAGCTGATTATGATTGTTGCATCCATAGTGAGGTATCTGGCTAGATGCAGAGCTTCAGCAATCCGCCTGCTACTGGATGCCTGATATATAAAGGATCAGTCCACTTGAGTCGTAGCAGCAGAATACATTGCCACGCAAGAGTAGGCTTGTCAGAAGTCTTCACTCTGGATCCTGGCGCTGATCACTAATATGGGAAATCTAAGACTCTCCGTCGTGGCCGGTGGGCAAATGACGGAGACAGTATGCTCGCTCCAGTGTCTCCGAGAGTTCGAGTTGCTAATATCCCGTCCTTGCAGGGGATTCTAAATCCTCGTCAAGGCCTTTCTCAACGGATCTGTTGCTTGCGGTTGACGGGCTGGCGGAAGTAACTGGATGCTTCAGGTCGAAGGTTGGTCAGGTAATGCGATTTATGCTTAAGTCTGTGCTATCCACTTTTCTCTTTACTCTGTGCCTTGAGTTATAGCTTTTTCTCCGCGAGTTGCTTCTGCTGGATAATGTCAGCCGCTTCCAAATCATATCAGATCCATGCCTGGCCGTTGTGGGGGCGCTTGCAAGTTATGCGCGTATACCTTCTATAAACTCATTTGGCGGCGGTTTAGAAGATCCACTTTTGTATCTCGAAAAAGGTGGTTACAAAGTTTCTACATACTCGTGGCATACCGTTCTGCCCTTGCGCTGTGGCTGAAATGCCCTGTATCAATTTCCAGGGCTCGTGTCGATGCTGCTCTACGAATATTCTTGATGTTGGCACTCTAACGAATCTTTGATGTTCACATCGCTTGGCGCTAGCCTCCCCACAACCTCAAGACAATCTGCCTACTTCATACTCCTTCTGCAACCCCACTCCTCATCTCTTTCTGAACGATCACCTATCGAAGCTTCTGCACCGAAGCTTGGTAACTCCTTTCTTTCGCTATTCGCTCTACAGGCACATTCGCTTCACTCTTGTACAGTTGCTGGTGGTATGTGGATCAAACTTACCTATCCCTTTCCGTGCTGTGTAGCCCAGAGCTGATAGCCACCACGCAACTTGGTAACAGATTCAATAACTCCTTCAAGCTTATCCTACCAGCTGTGTCAGTGTTGCTTTGTGCAGCATCTGCTTAAATATCTACACACATTTGTGATCTTGAGCTCATACCTTTGATCGTTGTGTGTAAGACATAGCTCCTTCGCGGCCCTCCGGGGCCGCTAAGGACTTATTGCGCGTGGGATCACACAACAACCATCGAATTAATTTTTCCACAGCAACTGACCATACTAGTTTCGTGCGTGCTTTGGCGAACTTGAGTCCAGGATTGTCTCGACAGACCAACCGGCAACAGACTACAATGTCTTCAAGTCCGGCCCCCAGAGGAGGCAACCCTACCAGCCAAGGTGATGCCCAGGTATCTACGGTGACCACTCGGACGACGCGTTCAGGGCAAAAAGCTAGTGCAACAGTCTCTAACTTTCTAGGGCCTACGACAAGTACCGACAAGGTAACGAAGAGCAAGAGACCGAAGCCTAGTACTGTTAGATCTAGGACCACACCATCCACGGGCGGAGCGCCTTGTAAACGAAAGCAACCAGCTTCAAAGCCCGGAAAGCAACAAGCTTCAAAGCCCGGAAAGCAAAAAGCTTCAAAGCCCGCTAAAGACCCAGTGTTAGGCTGGAAAGCCGACAAAGGTATCACCGGAGACCTACCGCCGATACATAACCTCAAAGATATCGTCACAGATATAACGAAAAAGTCGCTTAAGTATGAAGGTACTATGAAGATGATACAACACCTTAAGAACCGAGAGATTCGGGTAGCTACCATGTGCTCAGGCACCGAGAGCCCTTTACTAGCTTTGGAAATGATATTCGATGGTATGCATTGCTGCTCGAAAATGACCGTATGTTCGTATGTTGACAACATACAGCGATCAAGCGCCTTGATGGCACCACATTGAAATTTAAGCACCTTTTTAGTGCTGAGATAGTGCCTTTCAAACAGGCATATATTGAGAGAAACTTCAACCCACCGATTATATTCCGCGATATTCGAGAACTAGCTAGAGATGAAGATACGTGAGTTGCTAAGGAGAGTAGATATAGATGTACGCATCGTTTGCTAACGGCAATAGATCGACTGGATCAACGGCGTATGGAGGAGCCGAGGACATTCCGCCTGATGTGGATATCCTTATCGCCGGCTTTTCATGCGTGGATTTCTCTAATCTCAACAAATGGAACAAGACTTTACATGAAACGGGCGAGTCGGGTGACACTTTTCGTGCCATCTTGAACTATGCCAAGAAGTACCGCCCAGCCATCATTATTCTGGAAAACGTTATGGGCGCACCCTGGGATTTCATCCAATCGGTTTGGGAGAACGACCAAGAAGCGTTGGATGATATCTCGAAGAGATCTAAGACTCCATGGGCAAACGTTTGGGATGTCGGCGAACTTGCTTATGCCGCTCATTTCTTACCACTTGACACTAAAGCTTACTACCTCCCGCAGACACGGAATCGGAAGTACATGATCTGTATTGACCGGCAAAAGCTTTCCTCTGCCGAACAGCAAGTCCTAATCTGGGGTAAATTGATGAAGAAATTTAAGCGACCGGCAAGCAGCCCGGTAGAAGCATTTCTTCTCGACCCAGATGATCCCAGACTCCACCGTTCAAGAGACGAGCTCGCCAAGACTGGTCGAGGAGACCCCACCACGAGGAGGGAGGTGGACTGGACCGTTTGCCTAGGCCGTCATCAAGACTATCGACAAAAAACTCACGTGGGATTCGATAGGCCGGTGACAATGTGGGTGGATGGCGGTTCTTGCAAACCACCAGACTTTTGGTGGCAAGGGTGGGGGACTGTCCAAGTCGAGAGATTGTGGGATACGTTCGAGATCGCATTTTTGCGAAACGTGCGTCGTGGATACGACTCCCACTACAAAGCGTAAGATACCAATGATCTGTTGCAGATTTCAAGATGCTGACTAGTGTTAGACGAGTCTGGGAACTATCTCAGAATATCGACCGCGCCACGGACACAGCACCCTGGGGCGTCGTTACTTGTATTACGCCTACCGGGATGCCGTACCTGACGACACGGGGCGGGCCACTTGTGGGACTCGAAGTGTTAGCTCTGCAAGGCCTTCCTATCGACAAATTACTTCTTACTCGAGAAAATCAGAAGGAGTTACAGGACCTAGCAGGGAACGCCATGTCCGCAACCGTCGTAGGCGTTGCGCTTTTAAGCGCCTTAATTGCTGGCCACGAGGCCTTGATGGATAAATCTGACATAGATGGACTTGTTGATACACCCGAACCATCGGCTGTGTGTGAAATGAACGGTCAAGCTCTTCTGCCGTTTACTCCCATTGATTTTAAGGCCTCGGAATCTATTCTAGTCGACAATCTACGCCAAATGGCTAACAGCAGTGTTCGCTTGTGCTACTGCGAGGGTCAAACGCTGTTGTCAACATCCCTTATTCAGGAGTGCCAAGAATGCTTGCACACCACGTGTCAAAAGTGTGGTGGGAATCCACCTCACGTCTACGAAGTTGTGGATCCATCTCCAGTTCGCACTCTTCCTCATGAATTTGCTCGAAAGATTAGAAAAGCTCTACCTATGCGGCTCTGCGTCATGGGTTTAGACCGTCGTCGCTCAGAGTTCTTTCAAGCCGAAGCTAAGGGCTTGAATATGGACGACTGGGACATTTTCCTAAGTGGGGTTGAGCAATGTTTTGGCGTGGAACTGCGCTTCCAAACGGTGAAACGCACTCACTGTTGGACCATCTACTATGAAGCACCGTCCTCGCGGTTGGAACTGGCATTCAAGAATGAAGTCGTTGTTTGGAGCCTATTTGCCAAGCCCAAGGCCAACGCGCATGTTAATAGCAGGGTCCGTGAACTCTTCAAGTACCCACTTGCACGAATGACGGTCTATCGGCAGGATATTCTCGGGGGCCAATGGCAACTTTGCATTCCACAAATCTCGGAATTCTCAATTCAAATCTCGGGTCAAGGGGATTTGATCCAGTCCTGGGAGTCACGTCTCGGAATACAGTCACCTCGAGAAGCTGACAAGCGAGTGTATCCTTCCCTAAACATATCCATGGATTCTACAGCCGGCGTACCCTTAGACGCAGAGATTTGCGGCGAATACAAACTCCTGCAAAACTGCGGGACAAGTTCCGGCAGCCTTCACAAGAGAATATCATCATTATCCGACGGCATTGAGCGTCCGATGTACCTATTCCTAGATCCTGAGCGTACAGGGAATCCAAAGGCCGATCGATTTGTATTCTCGGCCGACAAGCATCGTATCGGTTTCCAAGAAGTGCGTCAAATTGTGGCAAGCCTAGATCCAAACTGGCGGCCAAGTGAAAACCCATGCGCAACAGCGACTGGTACTGTGTACGGGAAATGGGTCAATTGCGAAGCCACTTTGCAGCCATATGAGAGCCCGGAACCCGCGGTTTTTGCAGTACCAGCCAAAATCAATTCCATAGGATTAGCTTCTGCTTTTTCGACAGTACATTCTGGCGACTACCGTTGCTCAAGTCAGCTGATTGCATTTCTGTCCTGCCAAGTGCCTTTGATGGACAAAGAGATTGGAAGCTGGCAGAAAGGGCCATGGTGTGTCGTGAATCAGGCAAGCGAGCGTCAAACATTTTCGTCATTCGCATGGTTAACAGAACGGGTTCGTTCACTCGGCGGCTTCAGCAACGTATGGAAATCATTGGAATTGCCCGAAAACTTCGAACGCTGCGTTGAATGTGCACCGGTCCAGCCAAGCATCGAATGGGAGCTGAAGAAAGCAGGGAAAACAAACAAGATATCTCCTTACGAAGACGGGAAACAGGCCGGCAACTTTGAACGTGCCATCAAAGCCCGACCACAAGCGTTTGCCACTCATGTACGAGTTGACGCAGATGATTGTGGTCATCTAATGATTGGTCTAAACATCCCGACACTTGCACATCGTGCTCTTGCTAAATTTGAGGGGCTTACATCGAATACTGACGTGAGATTGTATTGGCGTTTGATTACGCAATATGAGTGGCAAGCACCGTTCTCGCTTCCCCCTTTCAAGTTAAGCAGTAACGAACGGGACCAGAAGGCTATTCATCAATTTGTGGGCAAAGCCGATAACAATGGGAATTCTCCGGTCATTGCGAACCTTCGCGATGACCAGAAAAGATCGTTACAATGGATGATCAATCAAGAAGCGGACAACGTCCCGCCCTTTCCAGAACAAGAGGTTGAAGAGGCTACGCTGCCGGAGCTTGGCTGGCGTGCCGAGGTTGGTGTGAGGAAGTTTCGCACCGTTAAGGGCGGCGTACTCGCCGATGAAGTGGGTTATGGCAAGACGGCCACCATTCTTGCTCTTATTGACTATCAAATGAGCAAAGCGATTGCGTCGTCACAGATTCCCCGTGCCGGGAGCATCTCGGTCAAAGCTACGCTGGTCATAGTGCCTCCAACTCTGATCGGCCAGTGGCAAGGTCAAGTCATGAAATTTTTCGGTGACAAGTACAATGTCGAGACAATTAAAAGCATGGTTACCTTGAATCCGATGCTAATTGAGAGAATTCTGAACGCCGACATAGTTATCGCGCCCTGGTCGTTATTCAAAGGGGAAAACTATCTGAACAAGCTGTCTCGAATGGCAGCACTTCCCGAGTGTCCGTCCACAAACGGACGTGCTTTTGAGGCCTGGCTTTCCATGGCATGTGAACGTCTTGCTGGCCACACAGAAGTTTTGAAGGGAGCTAACATACAAGAATTTGGTCAAACCCTCGAAGAGAAAACCAAGGCAGCTGAAAAAGACGAGAAGCTACTTCGCTCTGTACCCACCAAGAGATTAAGAGGCAGACAATACGTTAAGGACGCAGAACGGACCGCTGCTGCTCAGCAAACCGCTTCTACGGAAGCTGGTCCGGTAGAGACTGATCCGATGGACGTAGACGCCGATGAGACGGACGGACACCCGACCAAGGATAACCCGAACAAAGCTGACCCAATGGACGTTGACACTGATCCGACCGACGGACATCCGACTGATGATAATCCGACCAAAGCTGATCCGATCCACGTTGATGCTGATGCGGACCAAGCCGGTAAGAAGGAGAAGAAGGAGAAGAAGGAAAAGCCTTATAATGTAGATCCGTTTGGGATGAAGAAAGTAACGTCGCTGGAGAAAGTCAAGTGTCCGCCATTGCAGATGTTTCACTTTGCCCGTATTGTGGTAGACGAATACACCTATGTCAAAGGCAATGACTATCCTCTGGTGGCTTCTCTCAAAGCTAACAATCGCTGGGTTCTATCGGGAACCCCACCGCTCGATGACTTTGCCGATGTAAAGACGCTTGCTGGCTTTTTGGGAATTCATTTAGGAATAGACGACGATGCCGCCGGCGTTCTCAAGCGACATCATATAAACGCAATTCGCAAGGATAGAACCAGTAAGTGGCTAATGTTTGGTGTTACTCGTCATCCAAGGTTAACAAGCAGCAGCCGCGGAGCAATTCCAAGCCTTTAATCAAGCGCACTCGCCGGCGTGGCACCTCAAACGGCAGAAGCACGCACAGGCCTTTCTCAACCAATTTGTCCGACAAGTAGGCTACAACCCCTCTAAGATGATATAATGGATATGCTAACCTGAACAGAACGTCCCTAATATCGACCATATTGCCCGTTGTGCAATTGTCCGAGCCTTCCAGCTACCTGCTGCAGAACGTGCCATCACTATGGAACTGCAGCAACAGCTCCATGCACAGGATATGAAGGTCTGCAGAGGCGGCAAGGCTCGCAAAGACAGCGATCGTGCCAATCGACTCCGTGACCTTATGAATAGCAGCAAGACAGCAGAGGAGGCGTTACTTAAGCGCTGCTCCTGGTTCACGCTTCCACAGCTATCAGGTTCAAAGAAGGCCAGAAACGGAGCATGCGAAGCATTCGTCAAAGAACGCGATCAGCAGCTTCAACAACTCGGCAACGAGCTTACGAATGCCCTAAGACACTCCACCTGGCTCGATAGGCAAATCGAGGCGTCGGCAATGGAGGATAACGGGGACGTTCATTATCATAATTGGAAAGGAATCGTAGCTTCCAAGACGTTTGGCGACGCTGGAGGCTCTCGCCAGCTCCTTGAATTTATTAGCGTCGCAGAAAACGACTATGTCCCGAGCCACGAGGAGCAATTCTATCGGGAACCTCAAACAACGCAAGAAGCAGCGGACGAGAAGAAAGAATACCTTGAAGAATTGAGGCAGCAGAAGGTTAGGAGGGCCAATGCTAAGGAGCAACAGAGAATCGATAAAAAGCAAGCGAAAATCGATGCGCGAAATCTAAAGATAAAGGAAGCGAAGGAGAACGGGCCAAAAAAGCGAATCCCAAAGACCGTTCCTAGTATCGAAGACTCAAACTTCTCATTGGATATCGCTGATGAACTATGTGATGATTGCGGAGATGACAGTGACAGTGACAATGACAATGACAGTGACGAAAACATGGACGAGGATGAAGACTCCCAAGAAATTGGTCTGGATGGAGACGGACAACTGGATCCTTCAAAGGATCCTAATGATGATATCTACGTTCCTCCAAGAGACACCAGACCCTTCAAATTCGACCCTGAGGATAAATCGGGAATGGTGCAAGAACTGCGCGTACTCGCTGGTCACCTTTTGAGCCTCTCGTCAGAGTTCGTGACTCGTATTCGCGGTTTACGTTTCTTCGAAAATGTTCGTCTTCTCCAGGTTTGGCAATCCGGCCTTCACGACGAGGTTAATGTGTTCTCTCCACCTCTTTGCAGTGGTTGTGGTAAAGCAGCTGTGGCATCATCGGACATCTTTCTTCTAGGCGTTTGTGGTCACCTGGCATGCAGAGCTTGCCTGGACATTGAGAACAGACCCAGTATATGCGTCGCAAAGCAGACCGATGGTTGTTATGCTGCTGCTCAATGCCATCACATACACTGCGCTATCGAGCTCGGAGTCGACGACGGTGTCAAAAGCAAGTACGGCCGCAAAGTCGACTCGATTATCACGTTGATCAAGGACGAGATTCCTAAGAACGACCAAGTCCTCCTCTTTGTTCAGTTCGATGACCTAATGGAACAGATCTCAGCGGCCCTGAAAGCAAATGGGATCAGCAATCATGCTCTTGTCGAGAGTAACAGCCAGGCCACCCGTAAGAACATGAACGATTTCCAGACGAACGGTGGGGAGAGCAGAAAGAAGGTCCTTATATTGAATTCTGCCAATGAGACTGCAGCTGGAGCGTAAGTATCGACTCTCTAAAACCGTTTTCATTTCCATCAACTCCATCAGCCCTGATTTCTTCCTGCGTCTTTAAACCATCCACCTCACCACTGCTTCTGAAATTTCGGTTGCTGACCCATGAACAGTAACCTGACGAACGCCAACCATATAATTTTCGTATCACCTCCATTTGCCAACACTCAGTCTGCATTCAACGCGTCGCTTAAACAGTCCATTGGTCGTGCACTCCGTTTTGGCCAGGAAAAGACAGTGTATATCTACAATTTCTTGGCACTGAAGACAATAGATGTTGACATCACGCAACAGCGTACGGGCGAAAAATTGGTGCGTGTGACAGAAGACGAGTGGACGTTGAAGCCATACGAAGATGTGACGCCGGAGGAGCAGGAGGTAGAATGGGGAAGCGGGACTGTCAACGAGAATTATCTGCGAGGGGATGATTTGGTGGAGGTCGAGGGATGTAGATTCGAGGAGGATACGGGCAATGAGGACTTTCCAGAGTGAAAGCTGGGGACGTTAAGATTGTCATACACAAGGAGTGCGGCTTGTTCCTTGGGAAGTACGTAATCGGTTACTTACTTCTAGCCGCCGGAGTTATTGTTTTCGGGATATGCACAGGACACAAAATAATGAGACATCGCAAGGGCTACGGCCAACCCTTGGGGGGTATATTTACTCCTTGTGTCGGTCAATACTTGTGGATGGACGAACGCATCATGCCAGCAGCTTTATGTCGGGTTTTCGCGAGATACACTGGGGACACTTCAGATCAACAGACGCAACGGAAGGTCATTCGGCTTACCTTGGGGTGGACTCGCTCAACTACTCCGTGCCGCCGGCTGATACTGCTACCTTGTCCCCAATCAATACTCGTGGATGATCGAAAATTTCTCTTTGTCAGCATCCTTCACATCGATTTTCCGCGAGATACGCTGGGGACACCGCAGATCAACAGACATAACGGAAGGTCATTCGGCTTACCTCGAGAAGGACTCGTACAAATACTCCGTGCCGCCGATCGATACTGCTACCTTTTCCCAGTCAACACTCGTTGATAGCCGGATTCCTTTTTTTACAGCGTGCCTAATGGGGGGCTTGTTAGGGGATACGCAGGGGACACAACTCTTCTGGGAGTATATCTACTCCTCGTCTCCTGGCTGATAGTAATTGGTGGGTCGTTTTCCTTTTGTCATAGATAGCGTTGTATTACCAAAATAAATAAAAACAAGTAGGGTAGCTAGTAAATTTACTGGTTATCCGAAAATGACGTCCGCACTGATGATGTTAATTTTAAGATATGAGTAGAAGAGATGTAGAGAGGAAGATCTTCTTTTCCTAGAGGGTTCCATGACGTTCAAGAGTCGTAGGACTAGGGGGTTCTCTACAGAGCTCCAGGCGTGAACACAGGCTGGGATGCAAGCAGGCTGTGGATTACTTGTCAGATTCAGGGAGCAGGTGCCCGATATGCCTGTTTCCTTTTCTGCACCTTCCTGGTTCTTTCGCTTCTTCACTTTTTTTGGTCTTTCGCTTCTTCGCATCTTACTATTCGGGTTCTTCATCCCCCCCCCCCTTCTCTCCCTCTTGTTCTTCCTTCTTACCTATTCTTCTTCTTCCTACGGAATTCCTCACCACATTTTACATCAAGCTACGTATAATTGATTATTTGAGCACGAGATTTCGGCACGTTTAAATTCCGTTAACATTACCTACTCTAAGCATGTCCGACTCTTCTAAGCTGAATCGTTTTGATTTTGTTTACGGAATGCATGGCTAGATTCAGACAATTTGGAGTTTTTCTGGTGGAGACCATGACATCGCCTAGATGTACCTACTTTAGAGAACAGGTCAATCTTCATATTCTCCCTGTTCATTCTGGTATGCAGACGAACCTCCCCCGATTTTTTCTTCCTGCAAATGCTTACCAGTCTCCAGCTCATTCACCCCATTCTTTCTCCTGCTTGTTCTATAGGAACTATGATAACACATATCTACACTCATTATGACAACCTCCAGCGCTTCCACTACACCATCATGACACCCATTACACCAATAACAGCCCTCAGCATCCTATCAAATCCTACCCCAAAACCTGCTGAAAGCTATCCAGTCAAGAATTCGTCATACCGAGAAGAGGTGAATATGGTGGGAAGACAAGGAAAGAGAAACAACCAGGAGGAAAGCATAGACAGGAAAGCATTGGAGAGAGATATTATAGTTACAGCAAGTGTCTACGCTGGAAGAAGAAGCCCAGACATCAGCATGGCCTGTAGCACAAGGTATATGTGGACCAAAGAGTGAAAGCCTAAAGCCCGGAACAGAGAAGACTACCTTTTGGGGCTATACTTCCAACCACCGCAGAGCACATTTCCGGAACTATTAACGAAGCGCGTCCCTAAAGCCACCACAGAAAGGCGAACTTGGCTGTAATTTATGTCTGAGTTGGGAACACAGTATTTAGTGGAGGCCGACTGGGATTGTGATTTACGATTGTAATCTAAAGGGAAATTAAGTGGAGGTTTATACGTTGGGTGAGGTAAGAAGGCAGAACTTTTCTTGCATTATGGATAATTTGATCGAGAACCATGTAGGCTACTACTGCGGTAACTTTTGCACTTCCTTCAGGTTATAGGATAACACTGACCTCTTTATTCTAATAAAATTCGGAGCAAGGAAGGTCTGACCCACCACCATCTCTTTAACCACATCATCTTATCACCGCCTCCCTCCTCAAAGCCCTCCGATCTCCAACCCCACACCACCCCACACCACCCCAAAATACTCACCTCACCAACGCCGCATTCCCTCTCCAAACTCCCTTCTCAAATTGTTCAATGTACATCCTCCAGCAACCTTTGAAAATCCGCACAACTCACCACCAATTTTGCCGTTAGCATACTCCAACACCACCATCTTCCTCCAACTGATCGAAAGCTGTACCTCAATATACACGCTAGGGTACTAAGCACATCCCTCGAGTTGCCCCCGAGAGCAACCAAAATGGATTCTCCAGCCTGTGTTGGTAATGTCTCACTCTCTCCACTTCAAAAAACCCAGCGAGGCCCCTTTTCCTTCCCTCGCTCCATTCCTTGTCAACATCGCGGAGCCCTCTCACTAAACAAACCCTCACCCCCTTTTTTGGCTCCTCCCCAATACAGACACTCCCGCATCATAGCAAGCCCATCTCCTCCCTCTCCACCCGCGCAAAACATCCACATCTAGCCCCCCTCCCCCCACTAACACTCGCCCATCCAATAAAAAAACACCTTCCCAGATTCATACGCGTCCAATATCTCTGAAATTCTCCAACCAGATCGAGATTAGCTTCCTCATCACCTCAGCCACAGTTTCAAATAGTGCCCTTCCTGCTCGTCTGATCACAGAGCTTGGGATAGGGGTTGTGTGGATGTGGACTGCGGCTTTTGTCTGTTTGATGAGAGAGCAGGGATGATGGCAGGGGTTAATGTCGGGGCGGCGTGGAGATCCTCTGTTTTTGCTTCTGCCGGGACGGGATAAGCGTGACTGCTGGGAGAGTTTGGAGAGTCGGTCGGACTATGCGTGGTATGAACAGGTGGTTTGGAAGGATTTGGGGGCTGTAAGAAGAAGAAGAAGAAGCGAGACTTACAAAGGGCGTTTTCAGAGAGGGGGCACCTACTGTGGTACGTACAGGTTATAAAGTGCATGACCTCAACGATCGCATAATACGAATAAGATTGTATTTTCTAGAATTTATGCAGAGCTGAAAAACCTTAGGGGCAACACGTCAAACAAAATGTTAAGCTTGGGCCACTTTTAGAGATTTATTTTTGATGGTTTAACTTCTCAGGAGGTTTGGAAAGAAGTGCTGAAGTGCTGAAATGGTGCAGGGAGAGGGTGAAGGTGGATGGTATCTGTATATTCAGAAGTGACTGGAAAGCTGGGGCAGACGCAGCAGCCCACGGTTTAAAAGTCTTCTTGCATATTTCGTAGCAACGTGAAGATAGCTGCAATGCGGCAATCGAAAAAGATAGATAGCCATCTTCTTCCATAGATTTAAAGGAAGAAAGAATAGCTAGAGAGATAGTGCTGAGTCCCGGCTTGGAGCAATACACAGTTCGTGGATGAATAACCTTCCCGAGGCGCTTCTCCTCGAGGCCTTTAGGAATGAAGAAATGCGAATCTTGGTGTTATACATGATGTGTGCAGCCTATGAGGGAAAGAACTGCTGTGGATGTGACTTTGATACCTGTCAATCGGTTCTGACTCCTCTCCAAGACCCACTCCACGATCCAAGATAGAAATACTTCTGGACGAAATGAAGCAATTCGGAGCACCAGAGGGACATTCTCTAGGACAGGCTTCCTCCATTGAATGAACAGGACGATGCATCAACATAGCACCCCTCGTGCATGCTCCATCCACAGAATAGCTATTTCCAAAGAACTGTAAAAGCCTCTCACCATGCACCCTCGTCTCCCCAGATCATCCAGAGCACCCGTATCCCTCGCCAAACCCTAAGGCGTAGCTCTGCCACTACGCCCTACGCCCTACGCACAATTAGGATGTCAACAACCCCTTTCTTACCTCACTACATAATCCAACCGACCTCGTTCAACGACCATATTTTCATTTCAAGAAACCCCAGTGGCTGTGCTTGAGCTCCTTTCAACTTCCGTCTTCGCTGCACCTTGCAGTCATCGCCTGTGCAGCTGTGTTCACGGTGTATCGTTGTTGGAAAAGGGGTTGGTCTGAGCGCGTGATATTCGTAAGTAAGATCACCAACCACCAACAAGACATTATACCATGAGAGCATCCCTGACGGAAGCATCTGTTCAACAAGAGTAGTATCAAAGGCGAGTACGAGTATTGCCATCAAGTATCAGCTTTCTGGTATTTTATTTGCAACACCTCCCTGTTGCTGCAGACTTGTCGGTATGGATCCAGAAAACAATGTCTCGTCCCATGAGAGTGCCCGAGCGCCTCAGTCCCATGTGGATACGACTTTGGGACTTCAGTTGCAAAGACAACTGCTGTATGCCGCGAACACTCCACCCCCCTTGCATACCGATGATAACCACGTAGGAGATCCTGGATCAAGGTATTCTCCTACCCCCTCAAAATCCGCAGCTCCAAAAAATGGCTAATGAACCAAGTGGGTCCGATTTTCGTGGAAGAAATTGTCCGCCGAATTCCAGGCAAACCTCAGAAACAAGCTCTGATTTATTTGTATCACCAGGGAGATCTGTTTCTCCGAACAACCTTACCTCTAACGCCCAAGAGCTGGATCAGAACTTATCCACCCATACTGGCAGAGATCAACAGGACTTCGCTTCGCTAATTGATCGAGCAGTGGGTACTTCGGAAATCCAGAGCCAATCAGATGACGGTTTGGCCGATTTTGTTGAGGATGATTTTGAATCTGTAGCACCCTCACACAAGACTCGAGCTTCACGTGGCAAGTCCTCCGGTCTGGTCAACACACAAAAGATAGGTAAAACTGTTAAAGCTTCACCGACTAAGACCTCTCCTATCAGAAAGACCTTGTCCAGCAAAAAGAAGGGTGGGCGCGACATGCTAAAAGAACTGATGTCTCATAACGAAGATGTAGAAAAGCCAACACGAGAAGACGTCTCGTCGCCTTTGTTCGACACGTCTTTCGTGAAATTGACGCGAGCAAATTCGAGAGCACTGCACATTGCTAAACAAGACAAGCTTCCGTCTCCCAGAAAGACATACAATGAGAAAGAACTGATGGAAGAACAAATGCAAAAGGTTCGCGGTCAAAAGACATATTACCCAACGGATGAGCAGACCCCACGCGATAATTCTAGGCTCAGTAATACTTTGACAGGAGCAGCAATGACTACACCTTATGTAGAAGCGCAGATGACGACAGTGCAGCCACGCAAGACCTCAGGTCAGGAAGCCGTGGATAGACTCAAAGAGATGCAGGCGAAGATGGCTCTGGATGAATGGGACAAATGGGACACCCGCAAAGGTAAGTTGCAAGTTTAACACTCGTGTCGTACATCCAGTCTTACCTTTCGTGATTGAAGCGACACTAATACCTATATGCTGCACAGGCCAAATCACCGACATGTTGAGTAAAGCTCAATACACTGTGTCAGCAGGAGCACACGATCCGCAAGCTCTCAACTTAGCGAAAACACCGGCTTACCTAGCTGGAGGCGAAGTTCCAGATGGGTTTAATCTTGTTATGGACAAAGGGTTACATGTCTTCTCACCAACGGCAAATGTTTTCAAAGAATTCACCACTTTCCTTGAGACCGTAGAGGCAATCGCAGGCCGTGAACACGGTGTTGTAAAGGTCATCGTTCCTAAGGAATGGTAAGCGAAGCAGATCCCTATTACTGTTCTACACATCACTAACAGCTGTCTGTTTTCGACAGCTTGAAACCGCGAAATAAGCCTACTTATGCATCGCTCAACCAAGAGGCTCGGATGGAATTGAAGACATGCGTGACCCGGTTGCAGCTCCGTAAGAGTCGAGCAACCACCACGGCCGTATACGACGTTCTTATGCCACACGTTAAAGACCTGCCTGCTTCTGCATGGCGATCGGCGATCCAGGAAGAACGACGAGAGTTGCAAAAGCATCTTGGGGCAGCTGATGTCGGTGTTGAAGATGCATGGATGGCGGCCGACCAGCTTGACTTGTACAATGAGAAGGCGATGATCGAGGACAATCAGCAATGGCCTAGCCATGTTTTCTATGCGCCAGATATTGCCGGTAAGTCTACTTTCTTCCGTGTTCTGCACAATCTTTTGCTAATCTTGTCATGGACTAGCCACGGATGACTTGAGAGATTGTCTGCGCTGCGGCAATCCAGAGCTAAAAGCCTACCAAGGTAACGCTCTTTCGGAATCCGAAAGCGTGGAAGCAGGCGTTAATACGTCTGTCTTCCATGTTTCTGCTACCGATAGTACCGTGTTTGGAATGCGAGTGGTCAATTTCGGAGCCTATCTTTTGGACTTCCTTCATGACGGTGCCCCGCGAGTCTGGGCCATTGCGAGACCTCAGGAACATAAGAAGCTTGAAGAAATGCTGCATGGCTTCCTTCAGCCTCTAAACGCTAAAGGGAAAGGAGTCGGTATGGAAATACCGCGACCTAAACTCCCACCTGCGTGCGACAATTTCCTCAAACATAAATCGTTGTACATCCCTGAGGAAGTCCTCAAGAGCTACGATATCAAACACACGAAAGTAGTCCAGTACCTGGGCGAAATGGTTATTACATTTCCTTTCGCATACCACCAAGCATACAACACTGGCGCGAACATTGCAGAGTCTATAGCTTACGCGAGCGACCGCTGGAAGATATTTCATGCCAAGAAGCTTTTCAAGCACTGTGATCAAAAATGTTTCCCAGAGGCGGTATCCCCAGACTTCGACCTTAGCTTTATCTCAAGCTCGCCGCCAGACCAAGCCGCGAGCAGCCCTGGAAATCCCGGCTCTTCTACAGGCTCGCCGATACTAAGTCTCTCGTCGAGCAGTGCTACGAGCGCACCAGAGAGGAAACATTCGGACAAGCGTCCTAAATCCGGAAATGGAAAGGCTGGTTGGGCGAGCATCGATGGCAAGTGGGACGACTCTGTTAGCGATCACAACTCTGCTTCTCCTACAGAAAAGCCGATGCAGGACCCGAAGCGGGCAAAGACCAAGTCAACGTATCAAGACACCGTCAGCGACAAGGCTGCAGAAGTCGAGTCTCAAAAAAAAAATCAAGGATCTTATCGAGGAAAACTCTAAGCTTAAGAAGTCGGCCTGAAAGCTCACGGAAGAGAAAGCCACATGGTTCGTCAACGCGTCTTCTACGGCCAAGACCTGATGGATAGTTTGCCTGATATTGCTAAACAGAATGCCAGATTAGGGAATAACTAAAACTCTGGAGTTCACTACCCTTACTGGCATACCGCCGAGCATGCAATGTACTTTACCACGAGGATACCTAAGGCTGTGTGGGGCCTTGAAGATCTCGGCACTCAATTTTATTTCTTATTATCGCGACCATTTCAGCCTCTGCGCCTCTTGTAGCCGCGACAGGCATTATCCGACCTTCCGAGCAGAATTTGTGGAATGGTTGTACGGCAACGGTGTTGAGAGGTCTTTTGGGTGCTCGATCATGTGTACCTGTGGACTGTATCGAGGTTTATGTGCTTCCCCTTCCCTGTGAGCTTACTGAGCGGATCCCAATCGGTGATACTCAGCGGATCTCATCTCAGTATCTCCTACACAGTCATCCGCGATGTTGTTCAGAAGTTTTCCTGTTGTCAAAGCTTGGTATGGTGTGAGAACGTCTAATAATGCTGTTTATCAACAGCGAAGTGTCTTGTACGTTAACACCCTGTTTGTTAGTTAGAATGCAATTATGGTTGTTCCAATATAATAGTCAGTGTCTATTCATAGACCGGCTCTTAAGCTGGTTGGAAAGCCATTGAGGCTGCCTCAGGGGGGCAGATCTACTATTACATCCTTCATCGAACGCAAGTCGCATCAATGCAGGGCCACATGAAGGGATGATTGTACTTTGTAAAGATAAGAACGCCAAGTGAGGTTAATGCCAAGGTATTATTTTACGACTACTTCGCTGAGTAATCCACAATACAAAAGAGGGCACAAAGTCTGATGATTTGCAAGAAGAACACCTAGCTTCGAGAACAATAGCATCATTAGTCCGCGGGATACTTCAAACCCCGACTAGATTTGTGCCCGGCGAAAACAGAAGACTACTGCTATACAGTCAATTACTATTGCGATTCGAAGATACTTCATGATTTTCTTTTGAGCGAAGAGCAAAAAGCTGAAGAGATCGAAGATGATACAGCATTTGCTGAATTTTGTATGAACATTCATGCGCTTTGACGGCATGAGTGTCTGCCTACCAGGCGCAGGCCAAGAGATGTTCCCTTACACACAGCTGCTATTTCCCAGTACCGAGATCGGATCACGCTGTTGCGAAATAGAGGCACGGATCGCGAAACGAAAAACATGATTGAGACATAGATGAAGTATATAACTGCGAAAGATTTCATCAAGTTTGTGAAGATTGTGAATCATCCGTTATCACTCAAGCAGCGGTAATTGAAAGACTTCACATTTTCCTTGAACCATGCTTTGTTTTACGAGAAAACTCTACTATATGAATTTGAGTATCGATACAAATGCTGCAACGCTCAAAGCTTCTTTCTGAGCTTATGAGTATTGTCGCAGCAGTAATGTTGCTTTGCACTAGATAGTACTGACCCTAGGCACAAGTATAGGTAAGCTCTTTTGGTGGCAGAGGCGCACGAATTCGCACTTCTACTCAGGTGGCAAGCTCAGCTTCTTATATTCACATTGTCTGTACCTCTATGACTGACAGCACGGTAGCACTAAAGGTTTTCTCAGCATCATAGACTGCTAGGATCGCCAGGACTCTTTACTAGAATCCACAATTCTACAGACAATATATGCCTAAATTTCAATCTAGATATCCAGGCCGAAGGGTACTTCCAATGATTGATCATGAGATCCTTCATCATCCTCATAGTCTTCCAAATCCATCGTGTCCGTATACACTTCGTCACCGTCGCTGGTGGCCACTGCTTCAGAGCTGACATCGACATCTTGCTGCTGCTGATCATCCAGGTAGACCTTTGTCCAATACACTCCGTCCACCTCCTTAGCCACCCCTGCCACCTCCGTATGAAGCCATTTATCTTCCACCCAAAACTCCTCCAAGTTCTTGCACCTCCCTCTAATCTCATCCACATCCTTCTGCTCGACCCTGCACTTCCCAAGCCACAAGTACTTCAGCCCCTTCCACCTCACGGGCTGTCCACCATGCCATATCGGATTCCCCTTCGCTTTCGCCAACATATCCAACAACAACGGATTCAACCCTTCCTCCTCATACCACCAAAGCTTCAACGTCTCAATCTTCTGACTAGCCGCAAAGCTCGCAAGCCAATCATGCAGCACCACAACCCCTGTCCTCCACTGCTCCAATCTCGCATGCTGCATCTCCCTCTCGCTTTCCAAACCCCCACCACCACCACCACCACCACCACCACCGTCACCATCCCTCTCCCCCCACCAAGGCACCAACCCCACCTTCAGCGCCGTCAACCCTTTCCACACCCTCGCCCCCATCCACTCCGTCTCCAAAAAGCTCGAAAACGGCCCCCACCGCATCGCCATCAGCCCCTCCAACCCCAACGGACTAACCGTCACACACGTCAACCCCGGCGCCGCCGCGCTCTGCAACGCCATCCGAAACGCCAGCAGCGGATAAAACGCATCCCGCATCGGCGCGACGATGTGCAAATGCGTCAAGGACTCCAGATACTGGACCGCAAACGGCAGCTTTGCGTTCCTGGGCTCGAGCGCGGTTGCGGAGGGGAGCAGCGAGACGGTTAGGTGCCGGCAGTGCGAGGAGAGGGTTTGGAAGACGGCGGCGGAGGGGAAGGGGTAGTGCGAGAGGGGGAAGGTGATGGTGAGGTGGCGGAGGGGGGAGGGGGGGGTGTCGGCCCAGGATTTTGTGGCGTGGGAGACGAGGCGGAGGGTGAGGCGGGCGCGGCGGGGGAGGAGGGAGAGGATGTTGGTGAGGGGGGTGGTGGGGGAGAATGTGGGGTGGTGGAGGGGGTGTGTTGGGTGGGCTTTGGGGGTGACGAAGGATTCGAGGGGGGCCATGTTGGGTTGTTGGTGGTTCTGCTTGGGGTTTGATGGATGGGTTGTGTTTGGCGATTGTCAGCGGTGAGGGAATGGTAATGATAAAAAGTCGATGCACTTGATGAGGGGAGAAACTATAGTGAATGATTGCTTAGGTAGGCTGGAATGAGCTTTGTGAGCTACATCATTCACTTTTCGTCCGTCACATAAGGGAGATGACAGGATTTGTAGGAATTCTAGGAAATTGACATTGGATAGGGCACAAGATGTTAGGAAAAGACTTCGCCATTGTTTAGCATCGCTACTGGTTGTTTATGCTGTCGAGGATAATCTTCCCTGCAGGACGTAGGTAAGTTGAACTCGCCACAATTTGCCTTTGAAATATGAGAAAATTGCCTGGCCGCGTCGATGGAGCGGTTGCATGCTGTGGAACAAGATTGTCACGACTAGCTGTTCCATTGTCTATTCCCTGTCTCTACCCGACCTTTCTAAGTTCTATTTCACTTACCATAATAGTCATCTAGGGCAAACGACTTCTATACTCTAGCGCTTTTCCTTATAAGCCTGTCGGAAAATCTCCTGCCAAATATCGTACCAAGCTTGCTGCTGCTGAGATAGCTGCCTCCCAGGGTTCCGAAAAGACTGAGACATAATAAGTCGTATGTTGGTGCGCAGCGCCTTGATGGCCAGCATGGTCTTCCAATCATCTACGCGGAAGCGGATCCGATTACCATCAATGACTATTACACCCGAGTACATCTGTATAGGAAGGCAAGGTTAGTAATGTCGCGTGCTATTGTAGTTACATGGAGTCTACGTACTTTGAAGTCTGCGTCGCCGCATACTAGAGCTATGGCAAAGTCTTCAACCGAAGTAGTCTCATGAGCATTGTAAAACCTGATCCAGAAGTCAGCGACACGAATAAGATGTGTTGCTGGACTCACTTGTTGCTCGATTGCATGATGTGGTAGAACGACAGCCATCCCGGCGGTCGCTCGACACCTTTATTGACCGAAGTGGGATGCAAGCTAACTGTTTGATTATTGGCAACATTTCTCCATCCTTTCCCATCACGCTTGAGGAGTTTGGGATAGAAACTCCAAGCAATAACTGAGTTCACGATCAACTCATTGCTGTTATTGAGATCATATCTTTCAGGAAGTTCTACGAAACGCCTCCACTTTGAATGCGTCCTGGTACTCCACAGTATTAGTATGCTACCATAATTGATAAACTCTGACATACTTGTGCACTGAAACCTTCTCCCCGGCATCAAGCATCAAGAAACCTGCGTCAGCCAAGGATGCCGTGAGCTGCGCTTTCAGATCTTCAATACTGGACAATGTCTGTTGACTTAAATAATTTTTGCGGCAGAACTGGTGCTCTGAGGACGGGTTGGTACCACATACTCGGCGCCAAGCGCAGTATGCGTTGTATACAGTCAATAGGTCAGATTCACCTAGGAATGATCAGCTAGTCTGCGGGAGCTGGGGCAGGACCATACTAGCCTTTCTTGTACGCTAATCTAGCCACATCTGCTTGTGATCGAGCGCCCATGGGCGCTGAGAATGGGGACTTTGACGATAATATTGCAGCTATAGTCAGCGCCGCATCCAATGTTTGAAATATACTGCCAACAAGGACCAATTTCCCTAAGAATACGTCGAGTGGTAATCTCGCAAGTTGTCTTCCTAAAGGTGTAAGGTCCTCAGTGGCTGTAAGGGCTTTGACGTCGATGAGAGAGTCTATAGCGCGCCGTATGTTCTTAGATGAGGGAGGATCCAGAGCCTCTAATAGCGTTTGTTCGATGCCACCAAGATTGCAAATTTTGACACGCAATACCAAATCCTGCAAAGATAGCCTAAGCATCTCCGGTGTCTGCTCCTCTGCCATCTAAATAAAATCAGCTTAGGGAGGAGATAATGTGAACAAGGCGCACCAAGTTATCATGCCGAGCTCTAGTGAATAAGTGGAAACACAGGCCATTTTGAACACGACCAGCACGCCCACGGCGCTGCTTAGCATTTGCACGCGATATGAAAGATTCTATTAGTCTCGACAATTGTCGTCTTTCATCAAACCTGAAGGTTGTGTTAGCGGGTTTTGACCTTGCGCCACCTGTAGCTCTCACCTCATCTCTTTGTGTTTGCCTGTGTCGATCACACATGTTACATCTGGTATAGTCACGCCGGTCTCAGCAATGTTCGTCGCTAACACGATTTTTCTAATTCCTTTTGGAGGGACGAGGAACGCCTGCTCCTGCTCCTCCATCGAGATCGTGGAATGTAATGCGTATATACGCCACTGATGAGAGAAAGTCTGGTGGCCTAGAAGCATATCATTGAGCCGCCTGATCTCTGCAATCCCAGGTAGGAAGACTAAGACAGCTTTGCTATAGTTTGCATACGCAGGACTCGTGGCCACTGTGACAAGAAGCTTCACAATGAAATCGTACCCTATGCGGTACTCATCGAGTTTAGCTAGTGTATTGCGGGTTTTCGCGCTGTAACCTTGTAACCAGATGGCAGAAGTTTGCTTCCCAGCTTGATCAATCGAGACTTCGTCAACATCATCAATATCCTCGGCTTGGGGCCCATGACTTGACATATCACGGTCGTCAAATTTAGTAACTTCAATCGCATCTTCTAGGTATCTCGTCTCAACAGGGAACGTTCGGCCTGGGATGGTCATAAAAGGAGCTCCATCCAGATATGTCGAAAAGCGCTTCGCGTCGACAGTAGCGGACATGAGAAGTACCTTTAGATTCGGTCTTCTAGTCATGAGCTTCCGAAGAACAATTAGAAGGAAATCACTATCGATAGATCTCTCATGCACCTCATCAAGCACTAAGTGAGTTATATCCCCAAGGTCGTCTGACCGCTCCAACATACGCATCACAATCCCAGTAGTGGCGTATACAAGCCTGGTCTGGTTTGTTATGTGACTTTCCAATCGTATGGCATAACCCACAAGCGACCTTGAAGATCCAACATCGTTCCTGCTTTCGCCAAGTTCTTCACTGACGCGGCGTGCAAGAGATATAGCCGATATTCGGCGGGGTTCGGTGCAGTATACTCTACAGGGTCTCCCGTTTGAGAGCTCGTTTCCGAGTATGAAAGCAGGGACCTGAGTGCTCTTTCCGCAACCTGTCTCACCACAAACGATTACAACTTGGCTTTTCTCGATGGTAGCTAAAAGATCATCTTTGAAGTTCCATATGGGCAAGTTCTTACGAGCGTTCAACATGCGGCTGTAGGAAGGCGTAGATACCTTGGCCGACCAAATAGCTTTGAGATGGTCAGATGGATCATCAGGCTCCTGGGTGAGGGATGGAGAGGCTTGTGTGTTACTGGTCTTGTTGGATGAAGTTTTGATATTGTAGCCATTGCTTTTGGGAACGGCGATGTTCTCCATGGCGTGGTCGTTCTGAACTAGTGATCGAAGCTCCCGTAAAACCTCTCGATCAGCAACGTCAATCTGCTCCTTTCTCATCCTTAACAACTCTGCCCAGAGATCTCTCCAAGTGGAAGGTAAGCGAAGATATGCCTTTTCCTCCTTCGGGACGGAAGAGAAGACTAAGAAGAGCGCAACGGTAGAAACATAGGCTTGTGCTTGAATTGAAGTAGCGGCAGAAATCGAGTTCATTTCTACTCGTACAAAGCGTTGACTGGCCTTGCATGAGACCACTGTAAGAGGCGAGTTGATAGGCAGGTCTTGGCTACGTGACCAGGTGATCGAGACTGATTCTCGATATGAGAAGGACGACGACGAGATGGTATCGTACGTTATCTTGCAGAAAGGATCCCTACATATTGTGTAAGCAACAGATGTAATAAAACCGGACACCTTAGATACTATACCTCGCTTTACAGGCTTCTTCAAATATTCGATGTGGACTTAGGCCGCCCCATTTGCCAAAGTCTCGTACAACAATAGCGGTACCGTCTGGTGCTGAATTGCTTACATTGGTAATCCCAGTGTCTGCATCGGTAGTACCTTCCGAAACGGTAGAGAAAAGATCTCCAAGCATATCCATGGAATCCTCTTCAGATAGCACAGAGATGCTCGCCGTATCCGAATGATTATCACTCTCTGATAAATCTTGATTATCTGAAAAATTGGCTGATCTAACTTCGCTGTCTAAATGGAACCTCTTCCGTTCAGCTGCGTTTCTGGCAAAATCATTCTGAACCAGTGTCCATCTTTTGTTTGCTTCGTCTCGATCAAACAGAATGTCAGAATTTAGACCATTTATCTTCCTAATGATCTTGGTAGCTTCTGGAGTAGCCTCTTCATGATGTCTGTGATCGCTCTTGGTTGCAGACCTGATATTCCTCTTTTGATTCCCATGTCCAGGTATGGGAGGCGGCAGTTTATGGAGACGCGTTTTTAAGGAGATATACCTCTCGACAAGCTTTCCGGGCTCAATGTCATCGTCCGACTCGGTATCGGTGTTGTTGGATATATTCTCGAACGAAGGACCTAAGGACTCGCTATCCATGTTGGGTTCTGGAAGCGGAAGAGGAGTAGAAGGTCTCGATAGTGCGGGCGTACTGTCCTGAGTATCTGTACTCCATGAAATTGGGTGAGTCTTTGTCAACCTTTTTTCGCTCATCGACAGCCAACAATTGTTCGGCTAGTACGGGACACCCTTACCTGCTCCAACAAACAGCCCACCCTCTGAAACTGTCTTTAGTTGCTTGCAGCGATTCTTACTGCCTGAAGTCTCATAGTCAGGCATTTCCTCTGGCTCGCAGACTGAAGCCAACCAGTCCAGAGTTTCTTCGAGACCCCACACAGAGTCTTTACTGGTGTTAGGGTTTACAGACTTAACAGGATGCCCTTTTTTCAGTAGCTCGCAGAGCGCGACTTTTATTCTTTCTTGAGAGAATCCTAGTTGAAACAGAACCTGTTTCAGTGTCCAAGTTTTAATGACCAGTTCATCTTCCGTAACAGTCGGCACAGACCGCCTTTGCTCATTGTGAGCATTGGAGTCTCTATCTGATATTTGATCGCGTAGGAGATCGACAATCTGCAGCATGATCTCGGGAGGTAGCCAACCGCGAGTACTTAAATGTTGCGCCTGCGGATGTAGCGTTCGTCGTTCCGTTTGTAGTTTGCTAACCTGTCGAAAGGCCTCCTTTTTCGATTTCTCGCCGTTTTTCTCTAACAGAAGCTGTAGATCAGATTCCTCTAACTGAGTTTCCAGTTCCTCAGGAGAGAGTTCATGGAGCTCTTTCCCTGATTCTTTTGAAAACTGTGAGATATCCGTATTACTGCGACTGGGCCCACTATCTGATAAAGATAGCGCTTCATTTGGCAAGATCGTGTCATTGTCTAGAATATTATCCACAACTCTTGGCTTCGAAGCTATTGACGTTGTTGCAAAGCCACGAGCAGGATTGCTAGCAGGCTTTTTCTTCTTCTTGTTAGGAGCCATAAGTCTTGCTTGACCGTACAAGGAGCCCCTTTACTTCGAGCATGAAATGTCCGAAGAAACGAACTTGGAAAAGTCCGCTTACACAGAATTACAACCGAACTGATCGACGCTATGACTGCACTACAACTGTTCCTCACGGACGCCGAGGATTCTTCGTAAACATGAGTACTAAAGTGTGGAAATTAACGCCTTACATCTTTCTGTAATATTTGGTGACTATGGGGCTCTGAACGGTCACAAGAATAAAACATGTTGACTAAGCACTAGTATGATAGGTAATCTTAAGTACTTGTTACACTAGGAGTATTCCCGGCCCGATGCACGTTCCGGTCCCGTGCACACCCTAAACCCGATTAGCAACCCATACTTTTTTTATTATTATTCAACCATCATTCATAGAATCAAATTGCAATTAATATAGAGAGTTGTCGATATCTATATGAAGCTTCCAAGCTATAAGAATCAATCATCAAATCGCTTAGAAGCTTTGAATTGCCTTTCAGCTCGCGTAGACCTGATTTGACTTGGCCCTCTTTTCACCTTCTCAATAGCAACAAAATCAGTGAATTGCTGTACTTTCACCTCTTTAGACTTTTTCTTTTGCTCTTTCTGAAGCTCTTTAGCCTTCAGCTTTTGCTTCTGAACTAGACGTCGTTGCTTCAATTTCTTCGCCCGTAGCTTCTTTTTTCGCTTCGCTTTCTTCTCTCGCTTCGCCTTCTTTTTTTCTCGTTTCATCTTTCTTTCAGCTATTAAACGCTGTTTCTCTAGCTTTCTAAGCTTTCTTTGTTTCTTTTCTTTCGCCTTTTGAATAGCAGCTTGCTGTTTCTCTTCGATTCTTTGAATTTGACGATCACGAGTCGTCTGAATCTTATTAGAACTAAAAAACATTCTCTTTACCTCATCATTAATCTTTAAATCATCAAATAAAGACTTTTCACGTCGTCTGCGACTTCTCTCAATACGTACTGTTCGTCGAAGATCTTCATTTTCTGCTTTCAGAAGAGCAACATCTGTAGTAAGCTTTTCAATCGTATTGTTCAACTTACGAGCTTGCGAATCAATTGCTTCTTCTACAACTGACTTCATTAATTATCGAATCTTTCTTCAATCAGCTTCTGACAATGCTGAAGAAGAAGAATGACTTGAAACAGATTTAGTGTTCGATTTAATCTGCTTTATGATCTGTGATAAATTGAAAGACAGCAATTCTGTTGAGATGTCTATAGAACAAGCAATAGTATTGATATTAATGGTAAAAGATAAAGAGCAAACCTGAGTCGACGTCAGGTTTAAGCTCGACTAGCGCGCCGCTAAAGGCTCTAGTGCGTCATCATAGATATTAAGCTAATAATCGACTACAGTGCCTAATTCATAACAATATTCCCTCTTCTAAATAAGCAATCGACGTTCTCGTCGATCTAGATATAGACATCTAGAAATCGCTTCATCGGAACAACCTCGGAAATTCGTTCTCTATCGCGTGTGCGTGTGTTAAAATCAGAATGATCGATATCGTAGTTGACTATCAGTTTCGAAGCGTTATCTAGCAAATCTTCGCCATACCACTCATCATATTCTGGTTCATATCTCTTTCATCGAATCAGATACTCTTTGATGAGAAGATCTCTTTCGTATCGCCGAAAGCGTTTGTCAACTAACTTCTCGATCTCGTAAGAGCTTCATTCCTTCGTGTCACCTTCAACCAGTACAGAATCTGAATGAGAGAAACGAGATCAATCATATGAATCTGCTTCTTCAAGAGCGAATTTCAACTGCGCTATCGATATAATTGAATGAATTCGTCAGTGAGTTGACAATTTCAATTTGTAGGCTAATTTGCCTACTCTTTGTTGCACTCGAAAAGGTTCGCAGTACTGCTGTGATAATTTTCGAGAGGGGTGACTCGAAAGGTGATATCTTTGATGTAAGCGTAGAAAGGCGAAACTATCTTTCTCTAGAATCATTGGTTTATGCCTTTTATCATACCAAGCTTTAGCTTTGCTGACGGCAAAAGAGATGACATCGATAGCTTTCGAGCGATAGATGAATCTTTTGACCACGAAATTTAGATTCGAATTTCTCTGAGGTTGAATAAGGTTCGAAATTTCCGTAGTTCTGAATTCATAAATGACTTCATTTGACGAATGCTCGATAGTCGTCTCTGAGTTATTAAAGGCGGCTTGCAATGTCGATAGCAGCGAGGGTCATAAGCTATCTTCGATGCTAGATAGAAGAAATCTAAGAGCGATTTCAATCGTCTGATTGATACGTTCGAATTGCTCATTCGTTTGAGAGTGATAGACGATACTGATCAATATTGACGTTTTCAACTTCTTGAATGTAGTCTTTCAAAAATCAGACATGAACTTTGAGTCTTTATCATTGATGATTGCGATCGAAACGTCTCAATTCGCTATCTGCAATCTTTCTAGAATCAGGTGCGCTCATTGTTCAGCTGTGTAAGTTGCCTTGCTCGATATCATCGTCATTCGCTTGAAGAATTTATCGATTATGATCAGCATACAATCATATTCTTCTTGGCTTATTGACAACGTCATAACAAAGTTCATAGTGATTGTGTGAAAGGAAACGTTCATCGTTCTAATGAACTGCAATTCTTCGTACGATTGATGTCTTCTAGTCTGATATAGAAGGCAGTTCGGGCAATGTTCGATGAACTTTCGTAGTCTGATCGACAACTTTCTGATATAAAGTGATTCTGCTATATGCTGATAAGTTCGATGAAATTCGACATGATGAGATCGATGAGCGAGCTCAAAGATTTCTTCTTCAAGCGCTTTTGAAATCATCAGCCTTGATTTTCTATCACTATTCTGATCGATGTGATAGAGAAGATCGTCTTTGATATCAAAGTAGCCTTCTCGAGACAATGCTTTCATGTTATCTGTCTTTATATTGATTATGATATCTTTTTAACGCTTATCGATTTTCATAGCTTGTAATAATCTTTGACGAAAGTTCGCTGACATTTCTACTAGAGAGACTGCAAATGCGTAAGTGCAATGATTCTCGAAATCTTTCACTGCTGTATGCAGAGATTCGAGTATTCCTTCGACGTCAATACTCGATGCATCGTTGAAACTGCACTCTCTCAGTAGGCGAGAGAGAGCATTCGATACCAGATTCTTATTGTCAGACTTGTATCTTATGTTCAATTCAAAAGTGAACAAGTACTGAGAAGCTCGAACGAGTCTTAGATTTAGCTTGTCAGTATTGAAGGAGAACAGAAAGATCTGACGCGCAATAGAAATCGTTGTCGAATGATCAGTATACATCGTGATTGGCGATTTCTTCGTGAATTCGATCATATGACGCATCTGGCGAACTACTCAGACTACGTCGACTACCTCAAGTTCAGTAGGCCAGTAGTTTCTTTCAGCGAAATTTAGTTCTCTACTTAAGAAGAGAATTAAACGTGATTTTTCGTCTATAATATGATACACTATTGCATCGAAATCGTAGACTTTGAACGCATTCAGATTCACATAGAGCGATAGGTTCGAATTGTAGTGTGTCAGCACACTGAGTTTTCGAAACTGCTTCTGCAAGAGCTGAAAGACATTAAGTTTCTTCTTGATAGAATTGACTAGGGAAATTCGTGATGTCTTTGTCTTTCGCGCATTATCGAGACCTTTAGAAACTTCTCTAGAAAGAGCAGTCTTGCGCTTTTGTAATGATTCTGCCATCTGAGCATAGTATGACACATAGTTTCGCAAATATTCGATCAATTCGATGTACGTTTCTAATTTCTTAAAAGACTGAGGAAATCGAAACGAGCTGATGACGACAAGCTTTTTCGTCGATGTAGTCAGTTCGAAATCATCTATCTTTTGTTCTAAAAGGAAAACGAATGAATATTCGAGAAATGATTTCATAGGTGCCAAACATACATGTAGTCTTCTGAACAGACTGAAAATGGCGTGAAGATGCTTTAAATGTTTCTCTAAAGTGTGAGAAAAGATTACAATGTCGTTCATATAGACTTTAGCATAGACTCGATGAGATCGCAGGATTTTGTCAGTTTGTCGTTGAACATATGAGAGTGAATTCTTGAATCTCATTATCGTCATCGAGAATTGTTTCTGCTCTCGATGACTTACGACAGTGAGTCTATTTCTATCAGCTACTCTCACCTGTCATTGGTGAAAATATCTCTGCGCGTTCACGACGAAGATATACTGACATTCTGTCACTGCGATGATCATTTTCGTTTGAAGTGACATCAGATAACTGTTCGAAATGATGATCTTGTTGAGTTCTCGTATGTCTACTACTACTCTTTTCTTTCGTTCTTCGCTTGACGTAGTACTTCATACTACAAAGACTGAATATTCGAAGAGAGTAGATTGACTTGTTCATGACAGTTTGCCTTGAGCATGCAGCTTGTCAAAGATTTTGTCAATCATGTCTTTGTCTTTAATACTGAGCGAATAGACTTTCAATGCTTTCTGCTCGATCGCTTCTGACTTAAGCGTAATTGACATTCAGTTCTTTTCTGAAACATCGATGGTAGTGCTCTGATCAGTTCAAATTTTCGAGTAGAAAGTTGTCACGTTTGATATCTGAGCGAAGGTGAATTCGTTGTCGAAAATCGTGATTTCATTAGGCAGAACTTGTTCGACAGTAGATGTAATTCTGACAGGCGTAAGTTTCTTTGCATTCTTGATGATTTCGCCTAGTGCGAAGATGACGACTAACATTGCTACGTCGATTGACTTCTTTCATGAAGCTCTCTTATGCTTTCATTCGATGATCGCAAGATGATTATCTATCGAATTTGCTAGAAAACATTCGTCTTCATCGTACTCTGTGACGAACTCTAATCTAGCGTGCCTCTGTATAGTAAGAGATTGATCGATGTCATTTCGTAGTTGTACAAAGAAAAGCGAGACATTCACAATATGAGCATAAAGATCGTCTCGAGTTCTCATATTCTGATCATATTCTGATTCGAATATAAAGTCTCGATTCTTTGATAGATCTTTAACCTTGACGAAAATCTTCAGAAAGGCATGAGATGAAACGATGATCTTTTCTCAAGACCTTACTATTCTTTTTAGATTTGCTTTCTTTCGAGTGACAATATCTATCTTGACGATGATGTCTTGACAACTATCTATTTGCAAGGTTCTGTCATTCAAATTTATCTGAATTCATTTCGAATTCAGAATGTCAATGTCAATAAGCATTTTCATCTTGAGATCGTTCATCAGATGAACTTCTCTTTGAAAGAAAGCGATAGCTGAAGTGTCGTTCGACAATGTTTCTTTGATGAAGTCGTTCATCAAGATGTACTCATCTGAATTATGAATCTTATTCTCAATATCACGAATCGAGATCGAAGACGTCAACTTTCTAACCTTAGTAGCGAAATTCGATGTTATCGATTCTATGAACTCTCTATCACTCAAAGACATTGTGCACTCGATGTCAGCACAGACATCATACTTCGCACTATTCTTAGTATATCATGATGCTTTGAACGTTGCGTACTTTCATTCTCGAAAAGCATAGTCAGTTTCTTCAACTGATTCAGCTGTGAATTGAATTAGAATTCTATCTTTTGATAAGATTTCGAATGAAATCGTGAATATTTCGATGAGAACTATCGATTTCGAAAGTTTCGAAGATTTCGAAAGTTTCGAAGATACTGCAGCACTAATCTGCAAATTTGAAGAAGCTGTTTTGCATTGAAACTTGTTCTGTCTAAGATGTTCATGCAGTCTACTGTTGAATGCAAACTCAGCTTTACACTGACGACAGATAGTCTTGAATTTTTCTCGAGTTGACATCACGAATTCTGCATTCATCACGTCATCGTTGCGATCAGTTTTCTCTTCTAGAGTACCTTCGACATAGTCATCTGATACATCTTGATAATAGATTTCTTTCAGTTTCGTACTCGAATCATAATGATAAGATTTCGCGAACCTATCATATGCCTCATTTAAACTTTTCTGTTCGATGTTTTCTTCAATCATCGTGACGAGATAAGTCTTTTGAGATCTTTGAAATGATCGTCGATTGTTTGAATAGCGAGAAGAGTTCGAATCTGACTCGCTTGTGAAAGAAGTTCTGCTGTTGTTTTCTTCGATCAGCAATAATGACTGACGAGAAGCTGACAAGACTTGAGCTTGTTGTGCAGACTGATTAGACTGATAAGCTAAATTGTTCGAATAAGATTGATAAGAAGATCTTGAGTTCTGAAAGTCGTAGCTCTGAAACTGTCGCTGGAAATTCGGCTGAAAATTACTGCTATACTGATCTGAGTTTCGACCATCTGATCGATCTCTGTTACTTCGTTGATTACGCTCTTTGATAGAGATGATGTTAGAGACGTTGTTAGACGATCGTTCGATGCTGCCGAAACTGCGTTGTCTATCTCTCATAGCGAGATCAAATCACATTTCTTTATATCGATCTAACTGCTGAAGTCATGCATTTATCGTTGTCTTGAGTTCGAAAGGTTTCAGATTTCTTCAAAGTTTCAAATCAATTTCATTGTAAATCAGAAACAGCTGATTATAGATAAAGATCATTTTCGCAGATCTGACTTTGCGAAGAATGATCTGAGCGTACTCACGAGGTTTTCTTCGTCGATAGACATCGCTCATAGTGTATTTCTCTGTTGTTATAGTAGCGAGAGCTATCGCAGGTGATTCCTTGAATCGAGATAATAGAGCTCAATGTCATTCGTCAAGCGAGAGCTTGAGAAGACGCTTCTTCATGTCAGTGAGCTCGGAAACATATCACTTCAGTGCGATGTCTCGTAGGCAGATATACAAGTTCTCAGCTATCATCTTTTCATCTTTGATGGCAGCAATATTCTTGACTCTTTCATTGAACAGATGAACATCTCGAAAGATAGTTTTCTTGCCGATATGAATCATGAGTTCTGATTTGAAACTATCTTCGTAGTTGAAATCAAAGAATTCAACATTTGATGAGTTTCATTGTTTCTTTCATTGAGAGTTGAAACCAGACTCATCATCTGTAGTATCGCTGTTCTCATTGTTATCACCTGAATTTTCTTTATTGTCATCTCTTTTTGCGTTATGATTATTGACCTGAAATATCTCTTGCATCATTGCTCGAAGTGCTGTCATTTGAGCATCGTTGAACGAAGCTGTCATTTCGAGATTGAATTCGACTCTAGAACGAGCAGCTTTCAAGAATTGACTGAATATTGTTTTCTTCGTCGATGTTTTTCTTGTAGGTTCGATAATGGTGAAAGAACGTCGACTTTGTTCGATGATGATATCTGAAATGATGCGTTGACGACGTCGTAGAGAAGATGATTCTCTAGATAGTGAAGATGATTCGATACTTTCTTCTCGAAAACGATTATGTCGTGAAGTCGATGACTTCGAAGTTTCATCGATAGAAGCACGATTCGATGTTGTTGCTGTTGAACTGCTTTCCTGAGAGTTCTGTGTGTCACGCTGCTGCTCAGAAATAGTAGAAAGAAAGCTTTGATACGTTTGAGAGGTACGAAATTCGATCGTGCTTTGAAAGAACGTTCGCAGATAACGTAGAAAGACGAGTCTATCAATCGCTCAAAGTTCGAGAAATGGTGACGATTCTAAGAAATTAGATCGTTGAATGGTACGATCTGTAGATCGACGTATAGTAACTGATCGTAGATTGGTAGTTACTATGCTTTCAACGATAAGTCGAATTTCATTCGAGAATTTCTTAGAATAGTTTTGATTTTCTGCTCGAAGGAAAGCGTCAATAGAGAAGACTGCTTTGACAATGTCAAACGGTTCGAATAACGTCAGCTTGACGTAGAGATTGCTACTGATACGAAGAGATCGTAGAAGTGCTTGACTGAGCTTGACTGAGTAATCTAGTTCTAGATTTGATAGACAACTGAATTAATCAGAGTTGATGCTATCATTTGTTGAGATGTCTATAAAACAAGCAATAGTATTGATATTAATGGTAAAAGATAAAGAGCAAACCTGAGTCGACGTCAGGTTTAAGCTCGACTAGCGCGTCGCTAAAGACTCTAGTGCGTCGTCATAGATATTAAGCTAATAATCGACTACAGTGTCTAATTCATAACAAATTCTGTCTTTTCTCATTCACTTTTGATGTTGACAGACGTGAAAGCAGCTTGATATGCAGATCAAAATAGATCAAAGAAGTCTCTTTTTGATATTCAAGAAAGTTCTTGACTTTTAAAGATTCAGTCGTTCAGATTTTGCGAGTAGTAATTGATCAAAAAATTGAATAAGCTGACATTCAGAGATTGAAGATGATGCGTAGAATGAGAAGAATATAAAGTCACGAGCATCTTGTTCTGCTCACATCAGTCAAGAAACTTCATGTTGATATGACTGTCATGCTCGTCAACGAATAAAAGATGATAATCACGTGAATTTCTGACTTTTGATCTCGTATTTCGATCAAATACGATAGTGAGTCAAGAGTAGATGTCATGATGTCAGATCATCAATTCGATTTAGAACATAAATCGTTGATATCTTAGATAATCTCGATTCATTGAACCTGTTTCGCAGTTCAATGAATCAAGTCATCAATCTAGTCATCATCATCTTAATTTAGTCTCAGCAATTCTGTTTTGATCATCTCAGTCGTGTGCGCGAACTTCTGCAATCTTAAGTCAATAGAACTACTGTCTAGCCTTGATTCTGTTCGATTCATGTATATAAAAGTCGAGTTTTCATTCTTTTCTTTCGCTCTTTGTCTTTCGTCTTGTACATTATCTGATGTATTGTTCTGTATCTAGTTCAAGTAATATAATAATCAATTCTCTATATTGATAGAATCTCTAGTTCAGTCTAGTCTTTGACATTACGAAAGATCTACACTTTCTGCAACGTTTTCATACGTTGAAATCTTGTCTAGTTATCTTCTTGCTCAAATGAAGTAATCTCATCGCTCTTCGATCGACAATAAGCGAGCTGTTGAACAGTTCGCTCAAAGTGTGATCGAAAACTCAGTCGAGATCTTTCGCGTAATGCGCGAGCTTCAAAATCAAGTTCGACAACATGACGTCATCATTTTATTCTCATTCATCGCTTCTAGTTCTTCAGTCTATCAAGAACTGAATTCTCAGTCTCTTGCAATGATAGCTCAGATCATCGCACAAATTCTGCATAATCAATCTCTTCTTGTCGTTCAAGTCTTTGCGAATTCTGTCGCTGTCTCAACTCTCATTAAATTCGAAAAGCTTTTCGACATATCTGAGTATGAGAAAAACAAAGATTGATTGAATGTCTGAAAGCAGAGTCTGATACAGCGCATGAACATAAACGACGATCGCTATCTCTTTCATCAAGTCAAGATCGTCTATGTCGAGTCATGATTCATCATAGATAAGAAGATTCACAATCTAATGAGTCAATATCGAGTCAATGATCTCTGTATCATTTTCATCTTTGCAGATTGATGACACAAATTGCATCATTGCTGTGACAATTCTTTTGAGACAGAAGATGCTCATTTATATCTTCGTGAAACTCTGAAGCAAGACATGAATAGCTTTGTCGACTATTATAATCTCTTCTATCAAAAGAAAGAACATTCTTTGATGAAAGATTTCTCGTTGATTGACTGTCTGAAGCGCAATGTCAATTATTTCACTCAAGTCGTCGTCTTCTTCTGACGAAATCTCGATGAAACTCGATCATTCATCTTTCATCAATGAGTTCAAGCATTCTCTGACATTGATGAAGAGTTTCAGCAGCTTAAGCATCGTCAATCTCACTTCGTCTTCATCATTGTTTCACTCGTCAAAGTCAAGAACATCTCTGCGTCGACTAGTAATTCTTTGAGTTCAAAAATCATCACTTCTGTGACTGTTGTCTCGACAGTATCTTCGTCTCTCTCTTTCTCGTTTCTCGATGAGTCAATGAATCTAAGTTTCGTCATTGTCATCATTCAAGATAAGATTTTGATCGTTTCTGAGATCAAGAAAATCTGCAATAAGTGAAAGCTGTGCTACTACTGCAAGTTGCAACATTCAAGCAAAATCGCTAAAGAATGCTCAAATAAGAAGCTCTTCACTCTGCGTATCATGAACGTCTACGACAATGACGTCGTCAATATAGATGAAGAAATCTCGCTGTTCGCGAAAAAAGTCTAGTCTCTGAGCTAAGTCGCGCTCAAAAATCTGTATACATATCATCTTGTCTACTAGTCTCAATCTTTTCATTCTCACTTCAATCATATAGAAAGTTTTCTGCTAAATCTGTCTTGAAACTCTTTGAATTCAATTCGACATTCAAAGATAGTCATATGATAGTATTCTGTATTCTACGTCAAGCTCAATCTAGAGTTCTCGTTCTTGCTCTGATTGATAGTGAAGTCTCTGCTTATGTCTTTATGAATAAATTCTTCGCGCAACAACATCATCTTCTCTTGCATCAATTAACTCACTCTCGCAGACTTCAAGAATTTGATGATCAAGTCGCTTTAATCGATGATATTACTTATGTTGTTAAAATCACAATGATTCTTGACGAACACATCGAAAGACTATTCTTCTATGTCACTGAATTAAGTCAATATTTCATCGTCATGAGTCTGTCATGACTTCATCATCACATCATTGATGTCAATTTTGAGCACAATATTCTCATCTTGTCTTTCTTCTTCTGTTTTAATCATTGTTGCTTATTTCTCGTCAAGATCTATGATCTTAATCAACAAGAAGAAAATTTCTCGTTCGAAGTTAACAAAGTAGCTTTCTTTCAGTCTCGCTCTCAATTTGCTCACAAGAAGCAACTCAGTTCACGAATCACTCACAAGAAGCAATTCAGTCTACAGATTGCTCACAAGAAGTAATTCAGCACTCAGTTCGCTCGCAAGAAGTAATTTAGTTTCTCATTCACTCGAAAGAAGCAACTCAGTTTTCAGTTCGCTCGCAAGAAGCAATTTAGTCTCTCATTCACTTGAAAGAAGTAACTCAGTTTTCAGTTCGCTCACAAGAAGCAACTCAGTTCACGAATCATTCACAAGAAGCAATTTAGTCTACATATCACTCACAAGATGCAATTCAGTCTACAGATCGCTTACAAGAAGCAATTCAGCACTCAGTTCGCTCGCAAGAAGCAATTCAGTTCTCAATTCACTTGCAAGAAGCAACTCAGTTTCTCGTCTGCTCACAAGAAGCAATATAATTTCTCGTTTGCTCACGAGAAGTCAACTAATACTCAGCTCGTTCACAAGAAACAAATCTCGTTCAGTCTTGTCTCTCGTCTGAAACAAGAAGCTTCTAATTGTATTTTTCAAGTCATTCAAAAAGAATATTCATCAAAAATCAAGTGTCGAAATTCTTTTTTCTCTAGAACTTCTGTTGTTTCTCGAGCAGATCAATTCGATCAATCTTCTATACAACTTGACATAGTCAAGTTGAGAGCTCAAAGCTTTGATCATGCTGCTTGTGTCAAAGACATTGAAGTGTTTAACATCATTCTAAAGAAAATCGATGTCTTCTTGAATCTTGAGTTAATCTCGTCTTCTAGTCTAAATTCTGACGAGTCAAAATCGCGTCACACGACTTTGACTGTTCGTTCAAAGAACAGTTCAACTCTTGCTCAGTTCTCGTCTCGTTCTCAAAACAGTATGTATGATAAGAATCATTGTCTGAATCTTTGTCAAATGAAAAAGAAATTTCATTTGACTGCATTCACGACACAAGAAGATCTTGAAGTCTATTGACAAAGTAAGAACGTCGATTCAGTCATAATTCTATCGTTCAGATATTTCAAGTTTCTAGATGTCTTCTTCAAGAAGAACGTTGATATCTTGTCTTTGCATCGAACTCATGATTATGTCATACATCTTAAAGAAGATGCTCAATTCTCAGTCTTCGCTTTGTATGACATGAGTCGTGATAAAATTCTAGAACTTCGTCGTTATCTGAATGAAAATCTGAGCAAAGATTTCATTCGAGTCAGTTGCTCTCAGATGATTGTCTCTGTTCTCTTCGTCAAGAAACTCAAAGAAGAACTTCGCTTCTGCGTGAACTATCGAGATCTGAACGCTATCACAGTCAAGAATCGATATTCTCTGTTTCTGATCTCAGAAATGTTGAATCGTTTAAGTCGAGCTAAAATCTTTATCAAGCTGAATATCATCTCTGCGTTTAATCAACTTCGAATCAAAGAAAAAGATGAAGTTCTCATCGTCTTTTGCACTCGATTTGAATTATTTAAATATCTAGTCATGCTCTTCGATCTATGTAATGAGTCTGTCTCGTTTCAGAAGTACATCAACAATACTCTTCATGAACATCTAGATAAGTTCTGTACAGCTTATCTGAATGACATCTTGATTTATTTCGATAATGAACTCGAGCATGAGATTCATGTCAAGCTCATTCTGCGAAAGCTGCAAGAAGCAGATCTTCAGATGAATATAATCAAATGCAAGTTTCACGTCACTCAAGTCTTGTATCTAGAATTGATAATCATCATTGAAGAGATCAAGATGAATTCTTTTAAGATAGATATCATTGTCAACTGATTTATCTTGATCAATGTTAAAGACGTTCAAAGTTTTCTAGATTTCGCGAACTTCTATAGAAGATTCATCTATAACTATAGTAGAATAGCTATCTCGCTCACTTGTCTCATCAGAAAAGATGTACTCTTTGTCTGATCTCAGAAATGTCAGATTGCATTCAACATTCTTAAGAAAGTCTTCACTTTCAAGATTATTCTTCGTCACTATAATTCAGATCACAAGATTGTGATAGAAATCGATGCTTCAAACTATGTGTTTGAAGACATTCTCTTTCAGTACGATGAGAACAAGATTCTTCATTCAGTTGCTTACTTTTCGAAGAAGCATAACTCAGTCGAGTGTAACTACGAGATCTACGATAAAGAACTCATGATCATTGTTCGCACTTTCGAGAAATGATGATCAGAGCTCGAAGACTCTATCTACTCTGTTGAGATGATCACGAATCACAAAAATCTTGAGTATTTCATGTCAATTAAGCAGTTGAGTCGTCGTCAAGCTCGTTGAAGCAAGTTTCTGTCTAGATTCAACTATTGCATCGCTTATCGTTTTGACAAGATCGATGATAAGTCGAATGCTCTGACACGTCGCTCAGAAGATCTTTCTAAAGAGAAGAATACATTCGATTCTCGACATCAATATCAACATCAGACAATTCTGAAAACTCATGTTTTAGACTTCAATATTGTTAAGAATCTCACTCTCGACGTTTTCAACATCAAAGTCATGAAGCTTCAGTCACAAATCATCGTTTTAGATTCAGTTCAGTTACATCTGTTTTCAATTATCTCAGCACTTTTGCAAATTTTAGCTTTCATGAATCTAGAAATCGAAGAATTCGACGTTGAAAACATCAAGTCTCAGCTAAATTAAGACACTCTGAATCTTAATGAAGATTCTGCTGACACTCTCACTCAGACATTGTGAAAGCAAGTCGAAATCAATGACAAATTCGCAGCTCAGATAATTGAAGTGCTTCGCAATGAAGCACGACATCACAACAAGATCTCTTTAGTTGAGTGTGAAGAACACGAGAATCATCTGTACTTTCAAGAAAGAAAGTACGTGTTCAACTCAGATAAATTACGTCTTCGTATCATTCAGCTCGCTCATGATAGTGTTGTCGATGATCATTCAGAAAGAGCAAAAAGCTATAAACTGATCAGTTGAGTCTACTGATGATCAAACATTTATAAGTATGTTCAATGCTTCGTATGAAACTGTCACGTGTGCACACGTTTCAAGCTCTCTAGACAACGAACTCAAGAATGATTGCGTTTTCTTTCAGTTCTCGAACGTCGTTGACATGATGTCTTCATGAACTATGTAGATTCTTTATCGCTCAGTATCTTCATGAGTATCACATATAGATATGTTCTAGTCTTCGTCGATCATTTTATCAAAATGAGACATCTAGTTCTCATCACTTCTATGAAAGTTGAAGAAGTTATCAATTGCTTTTATGCTCATGTTTGAAAACATCATGATTTACTTGAGTTCTTCATGTCTGATCGAGATACACAATTCATCTTCAATGTCTGAAAGCATATGTGTAAAATGCTGAAGATAAACGTTAAGTTATCAACGACGTATCACTCTGAAATCAATGATCAAATCGAGAAAGTCAATGCTGTCATGAAGCATTATCTTCGAGTCTTCGTCAACTACATGCAGAATGACTGAGCTAAGTGACTTTCTGAAGTCGAATTCGTCATCAATAACGCATCATCATCAATTACTCTAGCATCATTCTTCTTGATCAATTCGAGTCAGAACTTACGTCTAGACTTCAAGTCTTTTGAGTCTCTGCTCGAGAATCTTACATTTCAAGCTCAAGACAAGTTAATCAATGTCAAAGAGTTCATCAAGAAGATGAAGAAACTAACTGAGCATTTACGTGATGAGATGCTTATAGCTCAGATCATCTACGAATTCAATGTCAATCTCTCTCGTCGTTCTTGTTTTAAATACTTCGTCGAAGATGAAGTCTGACTGAATGCTCGCAATCTCAGCATCGCTCGTCTCGTTGTCAAGTTAAATGATCATGACGTTGATCTCTTCAAGATCAAGCGTGTTTTCAAGAATAATTCTCTGATCATCGAGTTAGATCTTTCAGCATTCATGAAGATTCATTCAATCTTTCATGTCACTCTTTTGAGTCATATTGCAAGTGATTTTCTTTTGAATCAACATCAGAAATCTTGAGAACTTGTTGTTGTCAAGAATGACGAAAGATTCTGATATGTAAACAGCATACTAAACTTCAAGCGTGATAGATATTATAATTCATCTCTGCTCAAGTATTACGTCGATTGAGAAGATCATTTTTCTACTTGAAAGTCTTTTCATCTTCTGAATAATTGTGAGCAAGCGCTCAATGAATATCACCTCGTCAACTCTGTCGTCGAAGAATCACATGTACTGTCATTGTCAGAAACTGAGCTAGACTAGAGATACTATCAATATAAAAAACTGATATTATTATTATTACTTTGATAGAATCTAGGTACAAGACAATACATCAGATAATGTACAAGACGAAAGACAAAGAGCGAAAGATAAGAATGAAGACTCGACTTCTATATACATGAATCGAGCAGAATCAAGACTAGACAGTAGTTCTATTGACTTAAGATTGCAAAAGTTCGCATACACGATTGAGATGATCAAAACAGAATTGCTGAGACTAGATTAAGATGATGATGACTAGATTGATGACTTGATTTATTGAACTGTGAAACAGATTCAATGAATCGAGATTATCTAAGATATCGACGATTTATGTTCTAAATTGAGTTGATGATCTGACATCATGACAGTAATTCTTCTCTTCAAGACTGAGCTTCTGCAAGACGATGAGAAGAAACAAGATGAGATGAGAAAGAATCAAAAATAAAGACTGAAATGAAACAAGAATTGATGAAAACGCATTTTAATGTGATGAAGCACAGACGAGACTGAAATAGATCTGAGTCACATCTGAGTCAAATCTGAGCAAGATGTCTGAAAGATGAAATGAGATGAGACGAGACGAGATGCATTTTAACGTGATGATGCACGAGAAATTGAAACACATCTGAATCACATCTGAGTCAGATTTAGACGAGATGTCTGAGTCAGATCTAGATAAGATCTGAGTCAAACTTAAGCAAGAGAGAGACGAAACGCAGTTTAATGTGATGATGCACAGATGAAACTAGAATACATCTGAGTCACATCTGAATCAGATTTAGACAAGATGTCTGAGTCAGATCTAGATAAGATCTGAGTCAGATTGAGACTGATTTGAGATGATGAAGATTGAACTTAGAGTTCTTGACATTGACATTGAGACATCACACACGACAGTACATGTGATTCTTCAGCGACAGAATTGACGAGATGATATTCATTGAGCACTTGCTCACAATTATTCAGAAGATGAAAAGACTCTCAAGTAAAAAAGTGATCTTCTCAATCGACGTAATACTTGAGCAGAAATGAATTATAGAATCTATCACGCTTGAAGTTTAGTATGCTGTTTACATATCAGAATCTTTCGTCATTCTTGACAACAACAAGTTCTCAAGATTTCTGATGTTGATTCAAAAGAAAATCACTTGCAATATGACTCAAAAGAGTGACATGAAAGATTGAATGAATCTTCATGAATGCTGAAAGATTTAACTCGATGATCAAAGAATTGTTCTTGAAGACACGCTTGATCTTGAAGAAATCAACGTTACGATCGTCTAACTTGACAATGAGGCGAGTGATGCTGAGATTGCGAGCATTCAGTCAGACTTCATCTTCGACGAAGTATCTAGAACAAGAACGACGAAAGAGATTGACATTGAATTCGTAGATGATCTGAGCTATAAGCATCTCATCACGTAGATGCTCAGTTAGTTTCTTTATCTTCTTGATGAACTCTTTGACATTGATTAACTTGTCTCGAGCTTGAAACGTAAGATTCTCAAGCAAAGACTCAGAAGACTCGAAGTCTAGACGTAAGTTCTGATTCGAATTGATCAAGAAGAATGATGCTAGAGTAATTGATGATGATGCGTTATTGATGACGAATTCGACTTCAGAAAGTCACTTAGCTCAGTCATTCTGCATGTAGTTGACGAAGACTCAAAGATAATGCTTTATGACAGCATTGACTTTCTCGATTTGATCATCAATTTCAGAGTGATACGTCGTTGATAACTTAACGTTTATCTTCAGCATTTTACACATATGCTTTCAGACATCAAAGATGAATTGTGTGTCTCGATCAGACACGAAGAACTTGAGTAAATCATGATGTTTTCAAACATGAGCATAGAAGCAGTTGATAACTTCTTCAACTTTCATAGAAGTGATGAGAACTAAATGTCTCATTTTGATAAGACGATCGACGAAGACTAGAACATATCTATATGTGATACTCATGAAGATACTGAGCGATAAAGAATCTACATAGTTCATGAAGACATCACGTCAACGACGTTCGAAGATTGAAAGAAGATGCAATCATTCTTGAGTTCATTGTCTAGAGAGCTTAAAATGTGTGCACACGTGACAGTTTTGTACGAAGCGTTGAACATACTTATAAATGTTTGATCATCAGTAGACTCGACTGATCAGTTCATAGCTTTTTGCTCTTTCTGAGTGATCATCAACAACATTATCATGAGCGAGCTGAATGATACGAAGACGTAGTTTATCTGAGTTGAACACGTACTTTCTTTCTTGAAAGTACAGATGATTCTCGTGTTCTTCACACTCGACTAGAGAAATCTTGTTGTGATGTCGTGCTTCATTGTGAAGTGCTTCGATTATCTGAGCTGCGAATTTGTCATTGATTTCGACTTGCTTTCACAATGTCTGAGTGAGAGTGTCAGCAGAATCTTCATCAAGATTCAGAGTGTCTTGATTTAGCTGAGACTTGATGTCTTCAACGTCGAATTCTTCGATTTCTAGATTCATGAGAGCTAGAATTTGCGAGAATGCTGAGATAATTGAGAACAGATGTAACTGAACTGAATTTAGAGCGATGATTTGTGACTGAAGCTTCATGACTTTGATGTTGAAGACATCAAGAACGAGATTCTCAACAATATTGAGATCTAAAACATGACTTTTCAGAATTGTCTAATGTTGATATTGATGTCGAGAATCGAATGTATTTTTCTCTTTAGAGAGATCTTCTGAGCGACGTGTCAGAGCATTCGACTTATTGTCAATCTTGTCGAAATAATAAGTGATGTGATAGTTGAATCTAGACAGAAACTCGCTTCAACGAGCTTGATGACGACTCAACTGCTTAGTTGACATGAAATACTCAAGATTTTTGTGATCTGTGATTATCTCAACAGAATAAATGAAGTCTTTGAGCTCTGATCATCATGTCTCGAAAGCGTGAACAATGATCATGAATTCTTTATCGTAGATCTCGTAGTTACACTCGACTGAATTATGCTTCTTCGAAAAGTAAGTGACTGAATGAAGAATCTCGTTCTCATCGTACTGAGAGAGAATGTCTTTGAACACATAGTTCGAAGCATCGATTTCTATCACAATCTTGTGATCTGAATTATAGTGACGAAGAATAATCTTGAAAGTGAAAACTTTCTTAAGAATGTTGAATGCAATCTGACATTTCTGAGATCAGACAAAGAATACATCTTTTCTGATGAGATGAGTGAGCGAGATAGCTATTCTACTATAGTCATAGATGAATCTTCTATAGAAGTTCGCGAAATCTAGAAAACTTTGAACGTCTTTAACGTTGATCAAGATGAGTCAGTTGACAATGATGTCTATTTTAGAAGAGTTCATCTTGATCTCTTCGATGATGATTATCAATTCTAGATACGAAACTTGAGTGACGTGAAACTCGCATTTGATTATATTCGTCTGAAGATTTGCTTCTTGCAGCTTTCGCAGAATGAGCTTGACATGAATCTTGTGCTTGAGTTCATTATCGAAATAGATCAAGATGTCATTCAGATAAGCTGTACAGAACTTATCTAAATGTTCATGAAGAATATTGTTGATATACTTCTGAAACGAGACAGACTCATTACATAAATCGAAGAGCATGACTAGATACTTGAATAATTCAAATCGAGTGCGAAAGACGATGAGAGCTTCATCTTCTTCTTTGATTCGAAGTCGATTGAACGCAAAGATGATATTCAGCTTGATAAAGATTTTAGCTCGACTTAGACGATTCAGTGTTTCTGAGATCAGAGGCAGAGAATATCGATTCTTGACTGTGATAGCGTTCAGATCTCAATAGTTCACGCAGAAGTGAAGTTCTTCTTCGAGTTTCTTGACGAAAAGAACAGAGATGATCGTCTGAAAGTGACTGACTTAAATGAAATCTTTGCTCAGATTCTCATTCAGATAACGACGAAGTTCTAGAATTTCATCACGACTCATGTCGTACAAAGCGAAGACTGAGAGTTGAGCATCTTCTTTAAGATGTATGACATGATCATGAGCTTGATGCAAAGACAAGATATCGATGTTCTTCTTGAAGAAGATGTCTAGAAACTCGAAATATCTGAACGATAGAGTTGTGACTGAATCGACGTTCTTACTTTGTCAATAAGCTTCAAGATCTTCTTGTGTCGTGAATGCAGTCAAATGAAATTTCTTTTTCATTTGATGAAGATTCAGACGATGATTCTTATCATATGTACTGTCTTGAGAGCGAGACGAGAACTGAGCAAGAGTTGAACTGTTCTTTGAATGAACAGTCAAAGTTGCGTGACGCAGTTTTGACTCGTCAGAGTCTAGATTAGAAGACGAGATTGATTCAAGATTCAAGAAGACATCGATTTTCTTTAGAGTGATGCTAAACACTTCAATATCTTTGACATGAGCAGCATGATCAAAGCTTCGAGCTCTCAACTCGACTATGTCAAGTTGTATAAAAGATCGATTGAATTGATCTGCTCGAGAAACAACAGAAGTTCTAGAGAAAAAAGAATTTCGACACTTGATTTTTGATGAATATTCTTTTTGAATGACTTGAAAAATACAATTAGAAGCTTCTTGTTTCAGACGAGAGACAAGACTGAACGAGATTTGTTTCTTGTGAACGAGCTGAGTATTAGTTGACTTCTCGTGAGCAAACGAGAGATTATATTGCTTCTTGTGAGCAGACGAAAAACTGAGTTGCTTTTTGCAAGTGAATTGAGAACTGAATTGCTTCTTGTGAGCGAACTGAAAACTGAGTTACTTCTTTCGAGTGAATGAGAAACTAGATTGCTTCTTGCAAGCGAACTGAAAACTGAGTTACTTCTTTCAAGCGAATGAGAAACTAGATTGCTTCTTGCAAGCGAACTGAGTGCTGAATTGCTTCTTGTGAGTGATCTGTAGACTGAATTGCTTCTTGTGAGTGATCTGTAAACTGAATTGCTTCTTGTGAGTGATTCGTGAACTGAGTTGCTTCTTGTGAGTGAATTGAGAGCAAGACTGAAAGAAAGCTACTTTGTTAACTTTGAACGAGAAATTTTCTTCTTGTTGATTAAGATCATAGATCTTGACGAGAAATGAACAACAATGATTAAGACAGAAGAAGAAAGACAAGATAAGAATATTGTGCTCAAAATTGACATCAATGACGTGACGACGAAGTCATGACAGACTCATGACGATGAAGTACTGACTTAATTCAGTGACATAGAAGAATAGTCTTTCGATGTGTTCATCGAGAATCATTGTGATTTCGACGACATGAATAATGTCATCGATTAGAGCGACTTGATCATCAAATTCTCGAAGTCTGCGAGAATGAATTAATTGATGCAAGAAAAGATGATGTTGTTGCGCGAAGAATTTATTCATAAAGACATAAGCAGAGACTTCACTATCAATCAGAGCGAGAGTGAGAACTTTAGATTGAGCTTGACGTAAAATACAGAATACTATCATGTGACTATCTTTGAATGTCGAATCGAATTCAAAGAGTTTCAAGACAGATTTAGCAGAAAACTTTCTATATGATTGAAGTGAGAGTGAAAAGATTGAGACTAGTAGACAAGATGATATGTATACAGATTTCTGAGCGTGACTTAGCTCAAAGACTAAACTTTTCTTGCGAACAGCGAGACTTCTTCATCTATATTGATGACGTCACTGTTGTAGATGTTCATGATATGCAAAGTGAAGAACTTCTTATTTGAGCATTCTTTAGCAATTTTGCTTGAATGTTGCAACTTGCAATAGTAGCACAGCTTTCACTTGTTGCAGATTTTCTTGATCTCAGAAATGATCAGAATCTTATCTTGAACGATGATAATGACGAAGCTTAGATTCATTGACTCATCGAGAAACGAGAGAGAAAGAGACGAAGATACTGTTGAAACAACAGTCACAGAAGTGATTATCTTTGAATTCAAAGAATTACTAGTCGATGCAGAGATGCTCTTGACTTTGACGAATGAGATGATGATGAAGATGAAGCAAGATTGATGATGCTTAAGCTGCTGAAGCTCTTCGTCAATGTCAGAGAATGCTTGAACTCATTGATGAAAGATGAATGATCGAGTTTCATTGAAGTTTCGTCAGAAGAAGATGACGACTTGAGTGAAATAATTGACATTACGCTTCAGACAGTCAATCAACAAGAAATCTTTCATCAAAGAATGTTCTTTCTTTTGATAGAAGAGATTGTAGTAGTCGACAAAGCTATTCATGTCTTGCTTCAGAGTTTCGCGAAGATATAGATGAGCATCTTCTGTCTCGAAAGAATTGTTGCAGCAATGACGCAACTTGTGTTATCAATCTGCAAAGATGAAAATGATACAGAGATCAATGACTCGATATTGATTCATTAGATTGTGAGTCTTTCTATCTATGATGAGTCGTGACTCGACATAGACGATCTTGACTCAATGAGAGAAGTAATGATCGTCGTTCACGTTCATGCGCTGTATCAGACTCTGCTCTCATGCATTCAATCGATCTTTGTTTCTCTCATACTCAGATATGTCGAGAAGCTTCTTGAATCTAGAAGCGATGAAGACAGCGACAGAATTCGCAGAGAAGTGAACGATGAAGAGAGATTGATTGTTCAAGATTTGTGCAACGATTTGAGCTATTGTCGCGAGAGACTGAGAATTCAATTCTATATAGACTGAAGAATTGAGAATGATGAATGAGAACGAAATGATAACATCATGTTGTCGAACTTGATTTTGAAGCTCTCGCATTGCGCGAAAGATCTCGACTGAATTTTCAATCATACTTTGAGCGAACTGTTCGACAGCACGCTCATCGTCGATCGAGAGATTGTGAGATGACTTCATTTGAGCGAAAGAGTAACTAGACGAGATTTCAACGTATGAAAACGTTGCAGAAAGTGTAGATCTTTCGTAATGTCAGAGACTGAGCTAGACTAGAGATACTATCAATATAGAAGACTGATATTATTATTATTACTTTGATAGAATCTAGATACAAGACAATACATCAGATAATGTACAAGATGAAAGACAAAGAGTGAAAGAAAAGAATGAAGACTCAACTTCTATATACATGAATCGAGCAGAATCAAGACTAAACAGTAATTCTATTGACTTAAGATTGCAGAAGTTCGCGCACATGATTGAGATGATCAAAACAGAATTACTGAGACTAGATTAAGATGATGATGACTAGATTGATGACTTGATTCATTGAACTGCGAAACAGGTTCAATGAATCGAGATTATCTAAGATATCGACGATTTATGTTCTAAATCGAGTTGATGATCTGACATCATGACAGTCATGTGTGATGTCTCAATGTCAATGTCAAGAACTCTAAGTTCAATCTTCATCGTCTCAATTCAGCTCAGATCTGACTCAGACATCTTGTTTAAATTTGACTCAGATCTGACTCAGATGTATTTCAGTTTCGCTCGTGCATCATCATGTTAAAATACGTCTCGTCTCATCTTGCTCAGATCTGACTCAGATGTGACTCAGATTTATTTCAGTTTCATCTGTGCATCATCACATTAAAATGCGTCTCATCTCGTCTTGCTCTTCAGACATCTTGCTCAGATCTGACTCAGATGTGACTCAGATTTATTCTAGTTTCATCTGTGCTTCATCACATTAAAATGCATTCACATCAATTCTCATCTCGTTTCAATCTTCGTCTTTGATTCTTTCTTGTCTCGTCTTGTTTCTTCTCATCATCTCACAGAAGCTCAGTCTTGAAAAGAGAAGCTACTGTCATGATGTCAGATCATCAATTCGATTTAGAACATAGATCATCGATATCTTAGATAATCTCGATTCATTGAATCTGTTTCGCAGTTTAATGAATCAAGTCATCAATCTAGTCATCGTCATTTTAATTTAGTCTCAGCAATTCTGTTTTAATCATTTTAGTCGTGTGCGCGAACTTCTGCAATCTTAAGTCAATAGAACTACTGTTTAGTCTTGATTCTGCTCAATTCATGTATATAAAAGTCGAGCTTTTGTTCTTTTCTTTCGCTCTTTGTCTTTCATCTTGTACATTATCTGATGTATTGTTCTGTACCTAGTTCAAGTAATATAATAATCAATTCTCTATATTGATAGAATCTCTAGTTCAGTCTAGTCTTTGACAGTAGATTAATTCATCATTAGTTCAGTCAGTAGCGAAGAAAGCAAAGAAGCAGAATTGCTCTTTGAGATCATATTCAGTAAGTCAGCTGTTCTGAATATTGTCTGATATCATCTGATAAATGATCAAAGAGAGTATATGAATCATATTCATGCAAATGATTGCAATCAAGATAATTCATTCTTTATTGTCATCTTGATCAACACTCAGCAATTTGTCACTGTCAAGATGCTTTAAACTAAAGACTCTTCGAGTCTTTTGAAGAAGTTCAAGTAGAAAGCTCTTTTCATTCATATTGTATGTGTTTGAAGAAAGAATTTCATATTCTTCGATTTTTTGCTTTATCTATTCTTATATTAGTATGAAACTAAACGTAATAAAGACATTTACAAGATCAAAATAAAGCTGATATTGATATGCATTATTGACTTTCTTTCGCTCTAGATCAGCGCCTTGTAGAAACTTTGACTGCAGTATATCTGAATGACGTTGAACGAACTCATAAGATCAGTTTTTGCCTGACTGTTTTTCAGATATATTATACGCAAAAACGCGAATCATGACATTGAAAGAAGGTATATCACGCTCGATAAGCTTGTTGATATAGCGAATAAGCTCTTTTTCTTGTTGGTTCGAAAGAATTGACGTCGTTTGCTTGCTTTTCTTCACGAAGGCCGTTTTATCCCTATGTCGTCGCGACAGCGTGCTTCGATTGATATTGAATTTCTTTGCAGTTGCAGTGTAGTTAGATGAGTCTTGCAAAGCTAGATCTGCAAGCGCTGCCTCAATTGAAGCCATATTGAATTTGTAATTGATTTTTGAAGAAAGATGAAAGTAGTAAAGTGGGGTGTGCACGGGACCGGAACGTGCATCGGGCCGGGAATACTCCTAACCCCGTTAGGGGTTAGTGTGACACGTCTGAGAACCTGAGGCAATTAAGTACTAAAGGTATTTGGGGTATTTTATACATCGGCGAAATATTTCATTCTAAGTCACAGTGTTGATTTGGTGGTCATTGAGAAGCTGTCTCAATGCCTTTTTTACCGGCTTGCTATTCTTGAGATCATGGAGAATGGTGTATATAAATCCCATCAGAATGCTGAACATGCATCCCTAAGCCTAGCTTTGGTGTCGAGCTCCACAAAATGGCGTAGAGCAGAGCTTTCTTCCCTGCGCCAGAACTTGTCAGACTCTGGTAAAGCTGCATAGTACTCTGCTGAACCTGAGCTAATCCTTGGCTTAGGCGTTCCAGAAGATTCTTGCCGAGATGTGGTTGCAATTCTATTTAGAACCTACCCTTTCTACCACGACCGCGCCTCTCGCCGAGCGGTACAAGAGTGCCTTGAGGTGCTACTAGTGAACCCCTCCTGCGTCGATTCAGTACCGCTTCTCTTCAAGACTTTCAACCGAGAGGCTTCTAAGCAAGGACTTGCACCGTCGAATGCATTCGTACTTGTGGAATGGGGATCTATATTCTTACTACATTGTTCTAAAACCAAAGAGTCTTGGAACAGGTATGGGAAGGAACTGGTTTTATCTCACGCACATATACTGGAAGTATGCTGTTCCTTGGGGGTGAGGCCAAGCGTCAAGCAGTCTGCATGCGTTGTCACACGGCGAGCCCTTCGTAGGGTTTTGGGTAGCAACAACGATAGAAACGCTATCGTCGGTTCGATTGTGACTCTGCTGACGGCTAAATCACAACCCCTGGGATCTAGAAGTGCAGTGTTCTTGGGCGTTTTGGCAGGAGTCTGCGCGCGTCTACCTACTAGGAGATCAATATTAGAGCACCAAAAGGGCCATTATTACTCATTCTACGCACGAGAGATCATTGGCTCGCGCTCCAAGGTACCAAAACACGTTGTGACTGGGCTTGCTGACTTCTTCGCGGATTTCACCACAAACGATGACCTACGTCAGGAAGTTGTCCCTGCAATTGAAAAGGCGCTCTTGCGGGCGCCTGAGGTCATTTTGGACGATCTCATTTCACCTCTGGTTGAGTCATTACCATTGGCAATTGACTTGACGCAGTTATTGTCAGAACATTTGCTAAAGCCACTTCTCTCCAATATCAAGTCTCAAAATGTCGCCATTCGCAATGGTGCTATGTCAGCATTCACCGTCCTCAGTAGCAGATGTAAAGATCAAAAATATCTCGAGCGAATAACAGACGATATTCTACTGCCTTTATCAACTTCTAAGCTTGCCGGCGTTGAACAACGTACACTGCATGCCCGTATGCTGTCTCTACTACCCTGGCAATCATCTCGAACTGAAACTATATGTACTTCGCTTGCGGCGATAGTCACTAAAGAGCCGAATGAAGGAGCACTTGGTGCCGAAACGGTGGCCTTGACGCAACAATATTCTCTTATAGTTACATCGGGTTTCGAGATAGATTCGAAGGCAATGACGTCAATCACCGACGTCTTTTGCAACGGATTAAGCGATAAAAGAGCGGCTACTCGTAAGACTTGGGCGTTAAGAGCAGGAGATCTTTTATGGCTCCTGAAAGGACAAGCCAGCGAAAGGCCAGCAACGGTCCAAATGGTCGAAGCACTGGTGCCAAAAGCCCTGCAAATAGTCGACGACGCTGCGCTTAGCCCTCAAGCTGCCGGGCAATCAGGCTTAGCCGTTGCTGCTTACGTCGTTATTGCGTTATGGGAAGATTTGCTGTCGATGGCTAAGGACGATGCAGTGAAAGCGGCCATTCAGAAGGCCAAAGTGTATGACAGAGTGCTTACACCAAGCTCAAAATCATCAATTCTCCTTAATCATAGAATATACACTAAGATTTCAGCGCAAGAAGAGTACACTTGGTTGATCCGTGCTCTGGTGGCTTGCTCCGGCGACCTCGCGAATATTGGGAGTACATCAGCGGCCGGTGACGCTTGGGTTCAGGTTTTCTTATTCTTAATATCTGCAACTGATATTCCGCCAGATATTCAGCAGCATGCCATTGCTGCATTGACTCAGGTATACGTAAAAGACCCTGCTGCTGTAGCAGGCGCGGTTGTTCAAGGCCTATGGAGTTGGTTAAGAAGTGTCAAGATGGGGGATAAAGATACAGCTGCTGCGGCAGTCCAGACGGGTAATACTAGATTATACACTGCTGTTCGCTCCATATGTCCGCCGCCACGAATGTGGCGGCCTGGACACGGCGATATTGATACCGACGTTCTGCAGGCACAGCTCATCAATATGCTTGTCTTATGCCGTCCGGAGATCCTCCCGCGAGTAAATTGGATCGAAATGTGCCTACGGGTGGGCCAAGACCCAGGAGCCGTGGTGCGGTCGAAGGCTGTCCAATGTGTTGAAAAGGTTGACCATTTCCTCACTGTCGATGATTCCACCGCATTCACTGCTATGGTTGTGCTTGCAGCACACAATACAGCCGCTGAACTTGCGTTCGTTGCCCCTGATATTATCACCCCTTTACTACTCGAAAGAATAGAGCGCGACCTTGTTGCCGAGAGAGTGAAGTCGTTCGGACCTACGGATATCGCAATCGCAAGAACCCCCGAAGGAACTGTTTGTGTTGATGTACTAAGTACGAAAGGACAAGATCGCGTACTCGATAAGAATTCGAAGGACTACGATACCATGAAATGGGAAGAGGAAGTTAGGAACCAGCTGGCCCAGAAGAAAGGGCAGGAGAGGAAGCTCACCGCTGAGGAGAAGGGAAAAGTCAACGCTCAATTGATAAAAGAGGCTGGCATCAGATCAAAAGTATTGGAGCTTGAGAGAAGTTTGAAGAGAGGTATTGGATTCATTAATTCTCTTACGACCGGTCCACCTACAGAAGCGGATATGTGGATGGGCACATGTCTGAAGGTCTTGCTTGACGTGATTACCGCTGGTGCTCAACTCTTAGTTGGGAACGCTGCGGATGAATCTTATCTCAGTTGCTCAAACTTGGTATCACCACGGCTAGGCTCTTTGAGACGCTTCGTCGGAGTTGCTACGCTTCGAGCATTAGGCTCATCTCATCTCCCTGGTCACCTTGAGCAGGAACTGTTAGGAGGTATGTCTATGATGTTAGCACTCACTGGTGCTTGCGCTAATGGATCCCTAGACCTCGTTACAAGGATTTTGTATCGCCTTCGTTTTGCAAGCGAGCAGCGACCATTCGATAGCGTATCTCTAAGTTATCTGCTACCCTTGGCTTTCATAGTAATCCGAAAAGGAGGCGTCGGCCACTCAGGCGCTGATGAGGTTGATGAGCAGGTGACTCTTGCCTTGGAGTTCTTGTCTTTCCATACAGATGCTCGTAAGCACCTTGACACTTCCCGCCACGTTTCAGCTCCTTTGCTTATGTACACACTGGCTGACTCTCAGTAGTATCAGATACACGATTACCACGCGATAGTATTATGGCTCTGTTAATAGATTCCATGCAGCGCTTCTCCCAGCATTATAAATTAATCAAGGACTGCTTGTTGGACTTATGCAGATCGCTTTCATCGAATATTTCTACGTCTGAGATTTCAACTCTTCTCACAGGCTCAATAGTTCCCCAGACAGCTGTTCGAACATCTGTGCTCCACGCTATTCGAGAGCACATTGATCTGACAGATCTTGACTTTTCCGAAGAAATCTGGTTGGCATGCCACGATGACTTGGAAGAAAATGTGGAATTAGGACGTGCTATTTGGGAAGAAAACGCGTTGGGGGTCGAGCATGCAGATGCAGTCAAGCTCTTACCTTACCTACACAGTCGCGACAGACAACTTCGACGAGCAGCATCACGAGCTCTAGCAGAGTGTATAGGTAAAGATACCGCGACCTTCGGTACGGTTCTAGATATATTACAGAGCCGGTATCGTGATCTAGCAAAGCCAAGGGTCCCTGAGCGAGACGAATTCGGCATGCCAAAGAGGATGGACCTGAGTGACCCATGGGAGTCTCGGAGTGGTATTGCTCTGGCCTTTAAGGCAATGGCACTCAATTTCGATTCTTCAAAGCTCGTACCGTTCGTTGCCTTCCTGATACAAGACAGCGCTGTTGGTGATCGTAACCCAGTGGTGAGAGACGAGATGATTGATAGTGCTACAACGGTCATTGCAGCTCATGGTGGCGATAAAGTGGAGGAGCTCATGAACATGTTCGAAGCGGCTTTAGACGAGTCGGACAAGAGTTCTGAAGTGTCTGATCTTGTCAACGAGGCTGTCGTAATCCTCTACGGCGCCCTAGCCCGCCACTTACGAGACGGCGATGACCGAGTTCCCAAGGTAGCTCAGAGACTATTGCTAACCCTCAGCACCCCATCTGAAACCGTGCAATATGCCGTTGCTGGCTGTCTGCCACCACTAATACGAACCTCAAGCCAGACGACGTCTGAGTATGTTCAGTCAACACTAGATCAGCTTCTTCAGTCTAAGAAATATGCAGCACGAAGGGGTGCCGGATACGGTCTGGCTGGCATAGTTAGTGGCAAAGGTATTCTCGCGTTACGGGAGTACCGAATAATGTCCACCCTCAAAGCTGCCATCGACAATAAGAAAGATCAAAATCAACGTCAGGGGGCTCTATTTGCATATGAACTGTTGTCACTTATACTTGGTCGAACTTTCGAGCCCTTTGTCATACAAATCGTGCCACAACTGCTAATGAGCTTCGGCGATCCAACCGCTGATGTTCGTGAGGCCTGCTTGGACACGTCCAAAACCTGTTTTGCGAGTCTCAGCTCGTACGGTGTTAAGATCATCTTGCCGACACTACTCGAAGGTCTTGAAGATCCACAATGGCGAAGCAAAAAAGGTGCATGTGATTTGCTGGGAGCGATGGCATACCTTGATCCGCAACAGTTGGCTCTTAGTCTCCCTGACATCATACCGCCCTTAACCAATGTTCTGAATGACAGCCATAAGGAAGTAAGAGCTTCAGCCAATCGCAGTCTTCAGCGCTTCGGCGAGGTCATCAGTAACCCAGAAGTGAAGAGCCTCGTGGGCATACTGCTCAAAGCCCTGAGTGATCCTACAAAATATACCGATGATGCTCTTGATGCACTTATCAAGGTGTCTTTCATACACTACCTGGATTCGCCCTCGCTAGCTCTGATTGTCCGTATCCTGGAACGAGGTCTGGCCGACAGGTCGGGTACCAAACGTAAATCAGCCCAAATTATTGGAAGCTTAGCACATCTTACAGAACGCAAAGACGTCATCTCTCACTTGCCTATTCTCGTGGCTGGATTGAAATCTGCTGTTGTAGATCCAGTACCAGCAACACGCGCCACAGCTTCAAAAGCGCTGGGGTCACTAGTAGAGAAACTTGGCGAAGATGCAATGCCGGACCTAATACCAGGCTTAATGTCAACGCTTAAATCTGACACTGGTGCGGGTGATAGACTGGGTTCTGCTCAAGCTCTGAGTGAAGTACTTGCTGGTCTTGGTACTAGTAGATTAGAAGAAACTCTACCATCGATACTCCAGAACGTCGCCAGCTCCAAGCCCACAGTTCGCGAAGGCTTTATGTCGTTGTTTATCTACCTGCCCGCATGCTTTGGTAACAGCTTTGCTGTTTACTTGAGTAAAATCATACCCCCTATTCTCTCTGGTCTTGCTGACGAGATTGAGTCAATCCGGGAGACCTCTTTGCGAGCTGGCAGGTTGCTTGTGAAAAACTTTGCAACAAGGGCTATAGACCTTCTCCTCCCTGAGCTTGACCGAGGGCTCGGTGATGATAATTATCGCATCCGCCTTAGCTCCGTGGAGTTAGTCGGTGACCTCCTGTTCAATCTCACAGGAATAAGCGGCAAGACCGAGCAAGACGAAGAAGAAGACGGGGCAGCAGAAGCTGGACAGTCTCTACTGGAGGTCCTAGGAGAAGACAAACGCAACAAGATTCTCTCATCATTGTACATTTGCCGATGCGATACCTCTGGCTTGGTCCGGAATGCCGCGATCAATGTTTGGAAGGCACTTGTCGCAACACCAAGAACACTGAAAGAGCTTGTGCCTACACTCACCCAGCTTCTCATTCGACGCCTTGCCAGCACGAATATGGAGCAGAGAGTTATTGCTGGAAACGCGCTGGGCGAGCTTATTAGAAAATCCGGCGAGGGGGTGCTGGCGAGCCTTTTACCAACGTTGGAAGAGGGCCTACAGACCTCGACAAATTCCGACAACAAGCAAGGTATATGTATTGCACTTCGAGAAATCATCTCATCGGCGTCACCAGAAGCTCTTGAAGACTACGAGAAGACACTGATATCTGTTGTAAGGGTCGCACTAGTAGATCCTGAGGACGAAGTTCGGGAAGCGGCCGCTGAAGCTTTCGACTCTCTCCAGAAAATCTTTGGCAAGAGAGCAGTTGACCAAGTGCTACCGTATCTCTTGAACTTGTTACGAACGGAAAGCGATGCCGACACTGCCCTCTCGGCTTTGCTCACCTTACTGACTGACAATACAAGATCCAACATCATCTTGCCCAATCTTGTACCTACACTACTGGTTTCTCCAATAACTCCGTTCAACGCAAGAGCAATAGCGTCTTTGTCACAAGTCGCTGGACCTGCCATGACTCGAAGACTACCTGCAATTTTAAACACTATGATGGATAATCTAGTAGCGTGCAGAGACAATGAGCTACGTTCAGACTTAGAGGACTCTTTCGACGCGATACTAAAATCTGTCGACGAGTTCGATGGTTTAAATACTGCTATGAGTGTAATGTTAGCATTAGTGAAGCACGAAGACCATCGGAAACGGGCGATAGCAAATGTTCACATGAGCAAGTTCTTTGCCAAGTCTGATATTGACTATTCACGCTATCACCAAGACCTCATACGTGCCTTCCTGATTTCATTTGATGATGCCGATACCGAGGTCGTCAAAGCCGCGTGGCTGGCGCTATCAGAGCTCACGAAGCGTTTGAAAAAGGAAGAAATGGAGGCTCTCGTGTTCTCAACTCGTCAAATCTTGCAGCAGGTCGGTGTGCCTGGTGTAAATCTCCCTGGGTTCTTGTTACCCAAAGGCGTCATGGCAATTCTACCCATTTTTCTGCAAGGGTTGATGAACGGGACCGCGGATCAACGGACACATTCAGCATTGGCGATCTCTGAGATAATTGATCGCACAAGCGCCGACTCACTCAAGCCGTTCGTTACTCAGATTACCGGCCCCTTGATCAGAGTGGTTTCCGAACGTTCTGTAGAAGTAAAGTGTATGTACTGAAAATCTGTTGTCATTCGAGTTCTATGCTAATACTAGGCCAGGTGCGATTTTGCTGACATTAAACAACTTACTCGAGAAGATGCCCACTTTCCTTAAGCCATTCCTACCACAGCTTCAGCGAACATTCGCCAAGTCTCTAGCTGACACTTCGAGTGAAGTCTTACGTTCAAGAGCCGCAAAGGCGCTCGGTACACTAATCACCTTGACACCTAGAATTGACCCGCTGATTGCGGAGCTTGTTGCTGGGTCCAAAACGCCTGACGTCGGTGTTCAAAATGCAATGCTCCGAGCGTTGTACGAGGTTGTCAGTAAAGCAGGATCCAATATGAGCGAGGTGTCTCGCGCCTCAATACTGGGGTTGATTGATAACGACGCCGTAAACGTAAAAGACTCGATGGCTATTACTCACGCACGATTGCTTGGTGCCTTGATTAAGAATCTCCCAGCCGGCACTAGTGCCGCTGGTCTGATTAAACAACGTGTGCTCACGTCCAACTTCAGTAACGCTTCGGTGCTGAGCCTCAATTCAATATTGGTGGAATCACCAACCTCATTGACAGACGCTTTCCCACAAGAAACTCCGGCCATTATCTGTCAAGGGATTGTAAGTAAGAACACATTCATGTCAGAGAATTGCATATTAGCGGCCGGAAAGTATCTGCTTGCCGAACAGGTTAACCCTAGTTTCGAGACGAGCAAGTCGATTCTCGAAGCCCTTGCCGTAGCAACCAAGCCTGGATCTCCAGTGGATTCGCGTCGCTTGGCGCTTGTTGTGATTCGAACTGTGAGCCGCAAACACAGCGAGATCACCAATCCACACCTTCGAATCCTTGCTCCACCAGTCTTTGCTAGTGTTCGTGATCCGGTTATTCCGGTCAAATTGGCAGGGGAGGCTGCTTTCCTAACGCTCTTCTCCGTTGTCGAATCCGAGAATGCTGTATTTGACGAGTATATCGCGGGAGCAGAATTGAACCCAACCATGAAGAGGAGCATGCAGGACTATTTCAAGCGAATTGCGATGAGGCTGGGCGGCCAAGCAAGAGAGAGAAAGGAAGCAGAAGGTGGTCAAGGAGGACTTGGTCTTTCTAACGACGAGCGAGAGGATGAACGGGAGATCTGGAGTGTTGGGAAAGTGGATATTGGGGATGACACATTCAAGGATGAGTAGAGCATGGTAAGTTATGACGGTGGCAGATATTTTGTAGATACCATAGCATAGCGAGGCGCCCAAAAGTAAGATCTGTTATGCAAATCCAAGCTCCTGTTTCGAAGGAGGGCTTGTTGGACGCTTCCTCATTGGCACATTAGCTAGTTGTTGATTTGTGTTTGCCGGCCACATAGTGCTCCTATTTTCTTGTGGCATTTTATTCAGGTTCCGAATGAGAGGCTGACTTACTCCAATGCACCCAATTAGACATATTCGAGACATACAAATCATTGAGAGGCGCTTTACAGTATACTATAGAAAATGGCCAGTATATGCTTGGTCGTTCTGGGCCTTTGGGATAAATGGAAGCAAGCTCGCTTAAATTTAGCGCAGGGCTAACGGTCCCACAACCTACGAGTGTTCATCTCCTCACTCAAAGAACGACGACACGATCGAACATCTACTGACATTACAGCAACTTCAACCAGCCATCAAACATGTAAGCTGATCTCCGTTTTGTACCAGTCTCAAGCATCCAGTATACGGCACAACAGCTACCGCTGCGCGCACTTGTCACGATCTAGTTGCCCCGACACAGCATGGCCCCTCCAGCTCTCCGCCACTTCATGTATCTCGTCTTTACCACAGCTAACTTAATTCGTTCCATCCAGGGTCAACCTACGCACCCAAAAGCGGCTTGCTGCCTCGGTTGTTGGGTGTGGTAAGCGCAAAATCTGGCTTGATCCCAACGAAGTAAACGAAATCTCCAACGCCAACTCCCGCCAGACTATCCGAAAACTCGTTTCCGATGGCCTTATCATACGCAAGCAAGTCACAATGCACTCGCGTGCGAGAGCTAGGGAGCTTGTCGCCGCAAGACGGATTGGGAGACATCGTGGGTTTGGTAAGAGAAAGGGTACGGCTGATGCTAGGATGCCCAGGTAGGTCTATGAACATCTAGAAGATACACTCAGATGAGGAAAAACGATATGGAGATCGATAAGGACTGTGGGTTCACGGCGGCTTAGGGGGCTGACACACGTCTTAAACCAGTCAAGTGATGTGGATGCGTCGTCTTCGTGTCCTCCGGCGCCTTCTGGTCAAATACCGTGCCTCGGGCAAGATTGACAAGCACCTTTACCATAACCTCTACCATCTGAGCAAGGGAAACACGTTCAAGCACAAGCGCGCTCTAGTTGAGCATGTGAGTAATACATCTCTTCGTATCCTACCACTAGCTTACCATTAGCTTTTAACATGAGTGGCCGAAAGGCTTTGTTCGTTACGACGTGCTAACATCTTACTTTTACCTCCAGATCCACAAAGCCAAGGCTGAGGCTGCACGCGAGCGTCAAATCCAGGAAGAGATGAACGAGAAGAGGGCGAAGAACAAAGCGGCTCGGGAGAGGAAGCAGGAGCGTGTAGAGGCTAAGAGGGCTGCAATGCTGGGAGAGGACGAGGAGCCGAAGCCATAAGAGGAGAGCATTATGTCGACTAGCTTTGGGAAACATGACGCATCAAGCTACACTAGGCGTTGCAATGAGGAGCAAAATATGCTACCATATCTTCTTTGTCCTGGGACAAAGTGTGCTTCAAGTAACTACACTCGGTAGATTGGCACACGTGGCCATCCTATCTCGACAATCAGTGCAATTATTGGCTAGCAAAGTATTCATGTCCATCTGCTACTTCGTAGACTGTGAATTCTGGACGGTTCGCGTGTCTGAGTCATTCAATTGCTTCATACTAGGTACCTCGCTGCACTTTAGTAAATATCGCGTAATTTAACGAGACCACGTATTTTAACTATCTGTTTCAATACCAACCTTTGTTACGAACTTACAATTGCAATATCCTATGCAGCCTAGAAACATACATCGTGCTGTCAGTAAGATGGGCGACTTACGAACTTGGGTATCTGACAACTTGATCAGGGTATGCCCAAGCCTCCAAATTTAGGCTCCGTCAAAGCTTACGTTGATGCCCAGCTCACAGGCGCATCAGATTCCACGGTCATCGATTTTGTCCTCGCAACCGCTTCGGCTGCTAAATCCTCAACAGCTCTTCAAGAAAAGATTGGCGGCTTTCTCGATGGCTCGCAGACTGGGTTGGATTCCTTCTCCAAAGAGCTATACCACCGCCTACCGAAACAGATTGGCCCTACAACGAACGGGCACACTGCACAGCAAAAAATCAAGGAGGATGGCATGAAAGATGTACGAAAGAAGTATAAACTTTTGGAGATGGAGGATGATTTAGAACCTACCAAAGTGACCAAGGTGGAGAAGCTGGATAAGAAGAGTCACCGGCTACGGGAGGAGCGCAGTGGGACTCCAGATGGGAAAGTTAAGGATGGAAGCGGGCAACAGGGCAAAGAGCGGGAAAAGGAGCGCCATAGATCGAAGAAGATCAGAAGGAAGGAAGATGAAGATGCGGAGGACCGCTGGGGAGACGAGGAATATGTGGAAGAGGTTGGATTTCCGCAGTCACCAACCAAAAAAAAACGTCTAAATGATGGATCAGCATCTCCGAGAGAACCGGAATCCGATGTTGATCAAGAGACTCGGATGGAAAGAGCAAGGGAGAAAGATCTGGCGGATCGGGATGAATTCGCAAAGCGACTGAATACAAAAGATGCGGAGAAGACGAAGAAACTCGTTGAAGATCGGTCATCCAGGACCAAGGAAGGCAAGGAGATGGCTTTAAGGCGAAGATTGGCTGAAGATGCAGAGGCCCGTGAAGCAGCCATGGGTGACCTGAGGGAGCGATCCAGGCAGGAATACCTCAAGAAAAGAGAGGCGGAGAGGCTGGCTTTACTACGGAAGCAAGTCTTTGAAGAGGATCAGGAGCTTCGAACAAATCCTGATCTCACGGCGCGGGAGAAAGCCGAGTTCGCAAAGAACAAAGAGGTTCTCAGGATTGCGGAGGAAAGGCTCCGCATCGATGACTATAGAGATGGTTATGCCATGCCCGAAGATTATATTACGGAGAAGGGAAAGATCGATAGGAGGAAGAAGGAAGAGGCTTTATACAAACGTTATGTGGATCGTGATGAGCACGGGCAGGAGAAATTTATCACGGAGCAAGAGGAGTGGGAGAGGGAACAAACGGCAAAGGCGAAAGCACAGATATCTCAGAGCGAACGGGTGGACGAGGGCGAGTATGAGTACGTCTTTGATGAGGCACAAAAAATAAACTTCGTCATGGATACAAGACTAGCGGGCGATGGGAAGCCACTGACAAAGGAGCAGAAACTGTTTCAAGAGCAACTGAAAGTTGCGGAGAACAAAGCAGCTTCGATTGAGGATACGAGGAAGAGTCTTCCAATCTATGCATACAGGGACGAGCTACTTGCTGCAGTTGCAGAGCACCAAGTACTCGTCATTGTTGGCGAAACAGGCAGCGGTAAAACAACACAAATCCCGCAGTATCTCCACGAAGCAGGCTTTACTCGGGACAAGCAAAAAATCGGTTGCACGCAGCCTCGTCGAGTAGCAGCCATGTCTGTGGCTCAACGTGTTGCCGAGGAGGTCGGGGTTAAGCTGGGTCACGAGGTAGGGTACAGTATCCGGTTCGAAGACGCTACCTCTGACAAGACGATTTTGAAATACATGACCGATGGAATGCTTCTGCGGGAGTTCCTTACAGATCCTTCCCTAGGAGAGTACACTGCCCTAATGATTGACGAAGCCCACGAAAGAACTCTACATACCGACATCCTGCTGTCACTCGTAAAGGATCTTGCAAAAGAGCGACCAGATCTAAGGATTCTCATATCTTCCGCCACAATGAACGCTCAGCGCTTCTCCTCTTACTTCGACGACTCGCCTATTTTCAACATCCCTGGCCGACGATACCCGGTAGACATATACTACAGCCCTCAACCTGAGGCAAATTACCTTGCCGCCGCCGTCACGACGATATTCCAGATCCACATCACGCAGGGAAGAGGCGATATCCTAGTTTTTCTCACTGGTCAAGAAGAAATCGAAGCTGCTGAACAGAACCTACAAGAGACCGCCAGGAAATTGGGTTCCAAGGTGAAGGAGCTTATCATCTGTCCCATCTACGCAAATCTGCCCAGCGAATTACAGGCGAAGATCTTTGAACCTACTCCCCCAAATGCGAGGAAGGTTGTCTTAGCCACGAATATCGCGGAAACAAGTCTTACAATTGACGGCATTGTTTATGTGATAGATCCTGGCTTTGTGAAAGAGAACGTGTACAATGCGCACACAAGTATGGAGTCCCTGGTTGTCTCCCCAATCTCTCGTGCATCTGCCAATCAGCGCAGTGGTCGCGCTGGACGAGTAAGTCCAGGGAAATGCTTCCGGCTTTACACCAAATACGCCTTCCACAATGAGCTTCCAGAATCCACAACTCCCGAGATTCAGCGCGCAAATCTCAGCTCGGTAGTCCTTCTCCTCAAATCTCTTGGCATCAACGACCTCATCGATTTCGACTTCATGGACCCCCCTCCCGCCGAAACCCTCATCCGCGCCCTCGAACAACTGTACGCCCTTGGTGGCCTCAATGATCGCGGTGAACTCACAAAAATCGGCCGCATGCTTGCTGAATTCCCTACGGATCCTATGCTCGCCAAAGCTGTGCTCGCGGCTGACAAACATGGATGCGTCGAGGAAGTGCTTTCGATTATAGCCATGTTGGGAGAAGCCTCCGCGCTGTTTTACAGACCCAAAGACAAGAAAATCCATGCCGACTCCGCTCGTGCTCGCTTCACTGTCAAGGAAGGCGGTGACCATCTCACCCTATTAAATATCTGGAATCAATGGTGCGATTCCGACTTCTCCATCGTGTGGTCCAAGGAAAACTTCATCCAGAACCGCTCCCTCGTCCGCGCTCGTGACGTCAGAGACCAACTCGCCAAACTCTGCGACCGCGTCGAAGTCACAATCAGCAGCTGCGGTGCCAACGACCTAGTACCCATCCAGAAAGCCATAACCGCAGGTTTCTTCCCAAACTCCGCTCGCTTGCAAAGAGGAGGCGACAGTTATCGAACCGTGAAGAACGCGATGACGGTGCACATACACCCAAGTAGTGTGCTGTTCGAGGTTAAGCCGAAGTGGGTGCTGTTCCATGAGTTGGTGCTTACGAGTAAGGAATTCATGAGGAGTACGATGCCGATTGATCCGTTGTGGTTGACGGAGGCGGCGCCGCATTATTACAAGAGGAAGGATCTGGATGAGTTGGGGACGGGAAAGAAGATGCCGAAGGGGGCAGGGGCGGTGGGGGAGAGGAGTAAGATTTAAGCATTGTTTACTTGTACGTGGTGTACGGAAGCAAAGTCTTCGAGTGACCACAGATCAGGTGCTTGGGGCCGCACAGGATTTGTATCATCGTGCTTCAAGATTTCCCGGCACAAGTTATCCCTAAACGTCTAGATCCACCCCAAAATATACCCTCCCCTTTTCACGACCTCCAACACCCATCCACAACTTCATCACACGATTCCACGCCTCCAATCACCAGTAGGTGCACAAAGTCATGGGACTATACGCGGCTGAGGCCCAATCCACCAAAAACATCGAATTTGGCTACACACAGTACCACCACAAATCTGACTTCATGAGCTTATCGTTACACTTAGCTAGCCGTTCACATCGTCAAAGCACTTTGCTGATTCTAGGCAGGGTTTCATTCATAGCCATTCAATTTTCATTCCTGGAGAATTGTTTCTTTTTAGCTGTGTTCGAAAGTTGCCGCTTATAGTCCCATCACTTTGTGCACCCACTGGTGAATGGCCCGCAATATGGGTAGCTTTCTCACGCTGAACGCCATCGGCATAAACGCTGCGTGAGGCTTCTGCTCACATTGAGCACACGGACCTACGCTTGTTTCAGACGTTGCGATTCGTTATAGTTAGTTTCAGATTTTTTCCCGTCTGCTTCGGGAGAGACTCGCGACAGCCGCCCAGGCGTTATGCGATGCATACTTACCTATATAAAACCTTTCGTTGAGCGCCGGAGAATTTGCTATTATCGTTTGAATTCCGCAGAATCCCAACCATTGACTCGCAGGCCTTCAAAATGAAATCCATTTGGTTTTTGTTTTTTTGTCCTCTCGTACCAATAGCTGTGGTGCATGCTGTGCCCTCGACGATAAACGCACCGAAATCCCCAAGAGCATTCCCAGCCCGTTTTGATATAAGGAGTAGCGGTCAATACATGATGGTCAACTGCGGCAGTCATAGGGGGCCACAGCTCGATTCTCTGCTTCAAAACCTCTGGAGATCTCTCCTTCCAGTGATTCAAGACGCACAACTCTCCAACCCCAGTCCTGCCTTCAAAGCCTTTTTCAAAGACTCATCGAATGCACCTTTCGTTGCCGAAGTCCTCACGAATGTTACCACGGGCGTAGCCAGGCACCCCTCTGCCTTCCCATATACCAATGGCAGTCCTACGTTCTTATGCCCAACAGCAGTCGGCCAGTTCCCTACTTCAATAGCCGGCCGACGGATTGACATGTACACCCATTGTCTTCAAAGCGAGACACCTGTGGCCACTTACGGTAACCCTTCGCCTTACATCTTTCTCTGTCCTAAATTCTGGACAAGTCCGTACGCAAATCTTCCACCACAGAACAGTTGTTTGTCCGTCAATACGTATATCAACAGATTCCGAGGCAATGGGCAAACCTTGCATGCGTTCAAAGTGTGGATTCTTTTGGAGGAGATTGTGCACTACTATATCCACGCCTCATCTAAGCCTAGCCTCGAACCAGAGGTTTATGATGTCAACAAGGCTTTCCGCCTGAGGGCAGACCAGGCGGTTGGTAACGGTAACTCCTACGCTTATTATGCAGCCAGTAAGCCATCCGCCTCGGTGAACGCAAACACCACAGACGCTAATGGTCAATCTTCAGGTGTCCACGGTAATTGCAAGGACTTCCCGAGTCCGCCAGATAAAGGGCGTGAAATTTTGGAGACGGCAGATCCAGAAAATCCATCAGACGGAGGGCCGCATATTCCGGGTCCTGCGGGTGTCATGGATGGCGTTACGGACGTGCAAATCGGCGGACTAAACCACACTTGAGCGAATATGGATTACCATGGGAGGCATTGCAGTTGTGTAGTATATACCATCGAAAGACGCTTTTGGCTTTTTACGTCGAAGGAATGATTTCAGCTTAAGCCGGACTCGAAACATAGAAAATATCAGTTCAATTGACATGAAACAGAATTCCGTACCAGAACTTGCGGCAAGATGTTCGTTAAGAGATCAAATATCTTCGATATCAGTAACGTTCTTAATTCGATTTGAAAATGATTGTGTAAAAACTTTACGCTGACGAATCTGCTGAATTTCGCGGTCGTCTCATCGTAATAACTGAGCAACTTCGTGCAAACGAAACAATTAAAATTCTGAGATAATTGTCATTTCTTTGCGTAAAGAAAGTAGCGGTTATAGTAGAATGATCTCGCAGAGTTTTTCTACTCTGCCACGCCTCTCGCAGACAACAAAGTTTTCATTCACGCTAACCACACTGGGTATAGCGCCCTGCTTCTCAGCTACAAATATTCTACGAGTACTTCGCCTACTTCGCGCGCTTCATTCCTGCCCAAATTTGTTGACCTACGCGACCGTTGCTACATGCCAACGAAAGTTCCCTCTCATCCACGGCCGCAAATCTCCCCATTATTGTGTTTCAAAACCTGAATACTGTTTAGGCCACGTCTTTTGTGTCTTCATCTCCGTACGCTCTCCTCTCAGCCTCCACAAATGCCACCCTATGATCCTCAGCACCTCGACGACAACGACGACTCCTACAGTAGCTCCAGCAGTATTTCTACCTGGCTTCAGGGCCATCCCGAGCTCCCTCGTCAGTACATACGCGAAGACGAAACCGCGACACCACCGCGTAAGCAGAGAAAGCGAACACAAGCACACGGACAGGGAAATGCTACACGTGCGGTCAAATACCCCAGGCTCGCAGAGCTTTCTGGTAGTAGGATGAGCGAAGCATCAAATCGAAAGCGATCGCACTCGCAGGATGACTCGCCTTCGAAGTCAGTGTGTAAGGATCGTAATACTCGGGCCAGTGTAAGGCGTCAATTGAGACCAGCGGATACGACGAACCAATCCCAAACACCTACCGCTCGACGAACTGGACTTCCCCAAAGCCTTACATCCCCTAGCAGAGAAGACGATTCGGAAGCTACTCCAAAGCCGGCCTCAAACATCAGTATCACGCGAATAGACACTACACTCGACCAACTATCTACTCCTACATTCCCGCCTCTAAAACAATATCAGCCCGAGGACAATGGATTGGCTGTTAGCACATCCACAAGATCCTCTGGCGTCTCGGAAGACTCGGATCTAACGTCAGCAAGTAGAGGCAAAAGACGTGAAGGTAGCCCCAAGAAACCGACACGTATGGTTGATTTTCTGCTCTTAGACACACCAGTCGTGATCAGAGCCTTCTCAAGCTCCCCAATACCTACAGATGTGAAACCATTGTGCAAGGATCTGGCTTCCATTGCTGCTGGGAGACATGTAATTCCGCTCACGATACAGAGTATCGCAGCGAAGGAACTGCTGGAAGAGATATTCCCCGAGAACTTCTTATCCCAGGCTATGCAGAAAGAGCAAGGGGAACAGAAGTTAACGGGCGGTTTGGGATATCAGGTTTTTTGGACGAAGGTACTGGAGATTCTAGGCAGCGCAGAAGCATGCTTCAATGCAAAGCTGCCAGAGGCGTCATGGAACAGTGAAGTGTATTCGAGAGTCCTCAACCTCGCACTGGTTGGGCCGTGGAAGGCAAAGGGTATCTGGTATCGCGATGTCACGCCCGCCAAGATCACAGACAAGTCTCTCCTTCCCAAATACGCCAAAGGCAATTCCATGCAGTCGAAAATGGTTGACTATGTCCTTTTATTGAATCCCGATTCCCATGGAGACTTACAAGCCCGTATTGTTGCTAGACTTAAAGCCGATCAGATGAAGGCTAAGATCAAAGCAGAACAGAAGTCCAGCATTAATCACACCGATGCCGAATACCTCTCGTTCTCGCCCATCGCTGTCAGCATGGTGACAAAAAGAGGCGCGATTGACGAAGATAACATGCGTGTCCAAATATCCTTATGGGTCTCAGCCCACTTTGCTCGTCTACGGCAACTCAATTCTCAGGTGGAACTACCGTCGCTGCCTATCCTCGTCATGCAGGGCTACAGATGGAAGCTCATGATTGCTCAGGTCAAGAACAACAGCGAGATCGTGATAATCGGGGACAGGATTCTGGGTGATACATGCTCGGTGAAGGGTGTCTTCCAGATTATTGCCGCAGTGAGAAGATTAGCAGACTGGGTCCACGACGATTATCGTCCATGGTTCGAGAGCTCAATTTTGGCAGGACTTTAGTCGCTTGTATAACTACCTTACCTTAGCGGAGTTCTATGATTCTCTTTAACCGTACTAGAACCGTATTAGTTTAGAAGACTGTTAGTAGGCAGTTTCGTAGTGCTTACGATAGATAAACTCAGTTACCGCAATTCTTTAGTCACCTTTCTACATTAGATTGGTTTATAATATTCTACGGTTATAATTCGGTTTTGTCACATCTACGTCTTCGAGTCTAGAAGGAGACTGATATGCAAACAGTCATGTTACGGTAGATGATAATTGAAACCGTAAATTTACGGCTACAGACATGAAACAGAAGATGAACAGTATCACAACCTTCATAGACTAGCATAAGGCTGAATCTCAGCCTTAGCGAGCTACTTACAGAGATTTTCTGAGCAGAGTTTGCTTCTTTATCTTTTATCTTCTTTCTACACAGACATCTAGACACGACACATGCAGTCAGACATTGATCTTACATCTATTTATCTATCTGTATCTAGCTTATCTTCTAGATCTACAGGTTCTTTCTGCAGCGAGCTGAACATTGCTTAAGCGTTGCCGGGCTTGTTCAGGTATCCCTTTAGCTGCTGTCGGGAGGCCACTTTTAGCGTATTCGCTTAGTTCACCAATAGAAACTATAGAATATCACTCTGAACTGATTTTATTGATGCTATTCAGATGCTATTGTGATATGCAGCCCAACAAGGACCGTTTCTACATAGAGGGATATCACAGATATCACAGCCAAAGGTAATACGCTTTCTCCGCTTGGTATCACCTAAATTTGATGTAATTTCACCGAGAACTTGTCGTTTTCTAGGCCTGGCTGTTTAGTAAGTCTATCTCCTTGCACCCACGACAGTCCCAAGGGCTTCGATCAATATTTTCGTATCTGTTCAGAGTCATTGCTCCTCGAACTAATGAATGCAGAGGTTTATTTAGCTTCATATTTCAGTAGTCAGGAACTCGAGGTTCTCTACGAAGACTCATATAGATGCGTATTTCAAAGTATGTCTTCAGTTCTAGCTCATCTGTGTCCGAAAATGATCTGACTTTAGAATCTCTCTCTTTCCCCCATCTGTGAGTCTCATTGACGTATACATTGATGTGTTTTGCTATCGTTTGAAGAATTTCGGAGGAGAAATAGAGACCTCATAAGCTCGCGGCATCTAAAAGGCTGATATCTGATGGTATATTGATTCAACTGACGTTTGGAGATATCTGAATAGACTCGAATCGATCGTCTATAAGAGTAATAGGACGCAGATTAGAACGATCAGTTCCTAAATCAGTTGAATCAGGTACTACGTCGCAGGAAGACATTATCGAGGTGGGCAAGAACAATAGGGGGCTTTGTTGACATTGTTTCTATTTACAAAAGATAGCCTTTCTGACCGAGCCTTACCACATCTGATTAGGGTCAACCTTAAAAATTAATCGAAGGCAAACAGCAGCTAAAGGGATAGCTGACTTACGTTCTCATACAGATAATCCTTGTTAAGAGGCTTTTTGCTAATGAGATAGAATACAGGTGCGGTATAAGAAGCTTCGTAGAAGCAACACGACAACGTGCGACAGCGTTACTATTGATCGAAGCGATGCACATTATGATGGGAGTTGAGAACATCAATGATGAATGGTGAAGCAATGGGAGTTGACGCAAGTCGGATCGCAAGTCGGGGTGAAGTTTGGTTTATGATAGCCTTTGATAGATTACAGGTTATTTACAGATTTTCGGCTGCTTTGCGGTATTCTAGCAGGATGGTTAACATTGCTGTAACGTCATAAATTTAAATCCGTGTTAACTATCAAAACGTTAAACCAAGTTGACGTATCCCTTAAACCGTCGTTATGGCTGCCATCCCAGGATTAAGAAAGCTAAGCCTATTTAGGCACCCCACCAAAATATTTGCTTACTGCACAGTTCCTCTACCTCGCACTAGGAAATCTAAATATTAATCTCCAGATCCCCATTGGCCTGGTTAGTCATCTCCCGTAGCTCCCTAGTACCCTAATAGGTAAGGTGGCCGTATACCTGGGATGGCAGCCATAACGACGGTTTAAGGGATAAAAAGGTCCAACCGTAGATTCACCGTAAAAAGAATCCTGCATGAGTCGCTAAGGTACTTAGTACCAAACTATTCAAGCTATCATGAAACCGTCAAGGTCCCGCTTTTAACCATGCACAGGGCTCACCAATAAACTACCTCGTTTTCATTTCCGGAAGGGTGCGCGAGATGTTGGCGTGGTATTTTTTTCACGCGTCGTATTCGGGCATGGAAGCTGTTTCTCAGAGCGACTTGACACGCTACACGATTGAGATCTCTAAGCCTGGCTTTTTGCGCGCGGGGCTGACGTATTTCGCCGAGGCGTTTGCGGGATGAAGCGTTCTTCAACGCGACGACTAAGATCACGCCGCTGCCGATGTCCGTGCTGGGGTTGGGTGGGCAGGCGAGTTTGGCACCCGTGAGGGTTTTGAGGGCGGTGTATGGGCCGGTGGGGAGGCATGTGGTGGTGGATGTGATTCCCAAGGCGGGGGCATTGGATTGGTATGTATTTATTTGCCCGACGCTTCCCGAGGGGTGGTGGGATTTAGTGCTGATGATTTTGTAATAGGTGATGAGAATCCAGAGTGGACGGCGAAGCGCATAGCGCAGTTTTTTGGCGCTTGATGAGGGGATTCCGAGTGTGGATCTGTCATATTTGACGGATAAAGTTAGATTAGACTGAGAGGTGCGTAGGATAGACTGACTCGGCTAGGAGATGTTGGAGAAGAAAGATCGAGCGCTGGATATGTGTGGAAGTAACCGCCAGGCGTAGAGTCATTAAAGTTCGGCTAAGTAAATCAAGATATCAATGCTCGTATTCATCATTCTATTCTCATTCTTTCCCGCAACTTTTTACATCATATAAGTGCTTATACTATGGAAACAAGCGCTAGAAACCTCAGGGCACATAACTGAACCAGACTTTAAGCGTCAAGATTGTTACACTAACTTGTATGATATTCGTCTGTACTCTTCAACTCACATGCTTACCTTTTAGGCCAGGCTGGTGATTCCGCTGGCGGCAGACACAACGGATGAAACTGGTCACGCCTCGGGGAAAATGAACGATCAGCCAATTCCGAACAGAAGCTCGGGAACCCATTCTAGCCACCTGAAGCGAGCGTGTTCTCTCAACCATTCCCGTCTTTCTCCCCAGTGGAACAATTTCATCGGCAGTAGCTGTGCCCGTTATATGCTTTGGCGAAACATCTTCGTCCTCTAGTAACACCCATCCGCCACCACCAAGCAGCGTATGATGGTGATATATATATACATCAATGATATTCGATCAGCCGAAGCAAGACTCCTTCGCAGAGATTTTTTGGGTAACGGATGTGCATTTATTCTGACGGGAATCTTTGTAGCTCTGGTGAGATGGGGGACATTGCAATTGTAGCAGCGTCAAAGTGGGGGCAAGGGAGCGTGGTCTGTAAAAGGGATAAGGGATAAAAAGAGTGATTTTTGCGTAAATTACTGTTAGCTTTGGGTACCAGGACTCTATCGGAATTGGCTGCCTCACCATCTGTCAAAGGAAGCTGGTCCTGCCAGATGTGCAAGCTGTAGGAACACGGGTGTCGGACACTCTCGGTTCGGAAAACGCTGGTGGGAGTTAGAGATATTTCGTCGTCGTATATGACCAAATATTGTTTCTAAAGTACGTGAGCTGGAATGAGGGTTTAGGTAAGTAAGTACAACAGACAGTGGGGATGGACCACTTTAAATCTTGAAGTTTTCGGACATAATATTGTAAAAATGCACTCAACGATATACATTTTAGTTCCCCGAAGCCAAGAACAGCTACAGTCCTCAGTATCATCAGCCTTCCATAAAAAAAACCCCCCACTGCCCAACGCCCACCACCCCACTCCCTTACTAAACAGTCTCAACCAGCAAATTACCAAATTCCACCTCCAACGCTCTCTCCCCATCATCCTGATCCTTTGTCGGTTTCGCCGCATAAACCCCAACCCAACACTCCCCATCCGCCTCGTCAAACACCCACGTCACCTCCCTCACAGGCCGCCGCTCCAAGCCTTCCACAATGTACACCCACAACGTACTCGTCGGCTCCCCATGCACAAACTCCCTCTCCATCTCCACCGTCACCGCCGTCCCACTCGCCGCCGGCACCAAGCTCCAATCGGCCCAGCGATCGCAGGCCACGGTACTGACATGCGGGCCGCCGTGGAAGAACTCGATGCCCGTTTTTAACCATTTCCGTTCACCGGTAGTAGTAGTAGTAGTAGTAGTAGTAGTAGCAGGGGAGGGTTTGTGGGGGGGGGGAAGGATGAGACAGAGCCCGCCTTGGTCGAAGCGGGTTTTCCATTCTGCGGAGATGGAAACGCGGGCGCGGCGGAAGGAGGAGAGGGCGAGGGTGCGGTAGAGGATCGGGGCGTTGAAGGAGTCGAGGTGCGGGGGTTTGCGCCAGATGTCGGTGCCGGGGGGCGCGGAGAGGGTGAAGGTTGCTGGGAGCGGGGAGGGCGGGGTGGGGGGGTTGGGGGAGGTGGGGTGGAAGTAGTGGAATGTCATTGGGCGGAATTGAAGAGATAGTGTGTCGAGCGGAGTAGGGTCAGGGATTGATTGGTAGGTTCTGCTGGGACACTTGAACCTTTCCACACGTTGGGTTTAGGCGGACTCGGTTTCTACCGCTCGGGGAAGGCGTCTGAGATGGAAGATGGAGTGGTGGTTATGTCCATGAGTCACAGTCACCAGTCACCCAAGGATCTCAAGCCAGCAAGTACAACCAAGAAACACAATGTAAAAATAGTTGTAACATAGAAGTCTCGAGTGGTAAAGGAATGGATTTCCTAAGCTACAGTTGTGCGGGTATTTAACCCCTCCTTTTGCTGACTAATTATAATGGTCATTCCTGCCTCCGATTGCCTCAGGACCTCAGACGTGTAACTGTAGCTAGCCCCTTCGGGTTAGCTCCCTTGCTTACTACAAGTACGTAAGGTGCTGTTACACGTCTGAGTGCAAAACCCCAAAATACAGTCAGATCTTCGTTATTTCTTGAAAAATACCCGATTTCGACGCCGCCTTGCCTATTGCGGCAAATAAATGGACATAGTGCCGTTCTGACCGAATTAGAATACATATTGGCTTGTAATATATTCACAGTCTAGAAATAACTGCAATGCAACGATCACAGCTACGGCGATGGACATCAGAGTGTATGGCGCGAGACTGATAATTTGTATATATTCCATGTGATTTGAGACGGCGACGATGCAAGACGGATTTAGGAATACAGCTACAATATAACAATGACGCGTGAGTATGCAGTCATTCATTTATGGGTCAAGGTTTATCCTGTGAGGTCTATCTAATCTACTGTACATGCCACTGTCGCTCAATCCTCAAAACTCATTCCTCACTCGAGATTCATCCCTTCATCGCTACTCTTTTTCTCTGTGTTCATTTGTCTCTTCTCCTTCTTCTTTTCCTTGACGCTCTTTTCTTTCGTAGCGCTCTTCTCTACCTCAATACTGTGTCCGTCCTGGCTCTCAGGCGTCTGCACTACTGCTCTGTACCCAATCTTAAAAGTGAACCCATTGCATCGGAATGCCTCAAATGATGGACGAATGAGATGTAGATTGACATTCAATCCCTCCTGACCCATCAAGCAGTGAATACCCCGCCATCATTTATAGAAATATCCCTCATCATGCTTCTTGACGACCTTCCCGTCAATATCAATCTCGCCTTCCTTCACGTACACTTTTGCCGCATTCCCGAGAGGTACTCGAGTTGCCCGTATCATCCCGGCCTTGTTCAAATCCGCAGGCCAGTTACGATGAAGCGCTTCATATGCTCGCACAAGCGGAAATCTCCTTGCTCAACGAAATCATATACTAGTCGAAATTTTTAAAAACGTGCTGAATCCTTACAAATGTACTTTCGCATTCGTGATCATATTTGATATACTCTAGTCATGATGTGCTTGTTCTTTCAGTTTATTCTCGAAATCCTAGAAACAAATTGAACAATAACTTAAAACAATTCTACATTGCCTGAAATAGCACAAGATTAGATTTCGCTCTTCATGAACAAGACATACTTTGAGAAGAGGCTATGGTGCTAAAAAGGTCGAGGAGAAATGTATCACAGAAACAGCGGAGCAAAAGTGCATAGATCTGACATATTCACACCCCGTTTCACCGCTGCATGAACAATGTATTCGATCAATCGCTTTCTGTATCCTCGAACGTGAAGTCGTTATTGATTTTTGTACGCGCTGAGTGTCGTACGTCATTCAACTGGTCCTTGATAAGACGTCATTCCTTGTTAGGTACTCTCCCACAGAACGGCGCATGCCAAACACCAAGAGCACTGTGGTTTCATGAGCCACAGGTTCTACCTATGATTTAGAGACAGAAGCCAATTCTCAAACTTCGACAAGCTGTGTTGTTTCTCATGCATGAATCAGCGTACAATGCGGTCCTGCTAGCATTTACTAAGATCTGCAGCATGCATACTTTGAAGGTTTCTTCTGTATTAGAGACATTGTAAAGCCGCGCTTGTGTGTTTTCGTTGTTTTCTGTTCTAGCCAAAACCCAATCACAGGTGGGAGTGTACAGTCTGGCAAACTTCATGCACATAGGGCATTCAGAACGCTCTTCGGTCCTCACTGTCGGACATCCTAATCGATTTTCTCTTTGACCTCTCATGATAGGTCGTGTGAACAGATGCGATGAATGCGATATTTCATCGATCGATATGCGAACAGTACCACAATTTTATTCTATTTTACTGATGTTTAGTGTAGCATTGAATCGCTCTGACATGGACAACTGTGGAGTTTTCCAAGAAGAATAAATGTGTTCCGCTCGGGCTTCCTTGGAGCATGAGTTCCTCTTCTGTGAACTGCGTGCTAGAATGGGATCCCTATGGCTCTAAGTTACAGCCCAAGAATCGATCTAAGTGCCACCAGTAGATTTATTTGACAAAACATTAGTGCACGAAAGTCAGAACTCAACCTATCCTCGACCGTGGTTTTCTGTCATTCATTGGCCGCGACTGCTCCTTTAATGACTGGTATCTCGATAGCATTTCTGCCAGACAGCTGGATTCGAAGCATGGTCTCAAAGGTCGGGAAAGACTTTATCTTCGTCTTCATCTGCTTCGGTATCTGCAAGGTCGAGATACTCCAGATCATCGCCAACGTCTTGCTCGTATTCCCCAGTCAAAATTAAGCATTCAAGCTCGCCGTTTGTGATCTCGTCCGCAACGTCACACTTCCCCCTCTTGGAGTATTGGGACGATGGCTTTGGACTCTCCATTGACAGCTCAAGGTTGGTGTTCGGATTCTTCATGCTTTTTTCAGCTTGGATACTTCAATCTTACCGTACTTGGCAGGTATGTAGAATCAGAGGTTGCTCTCGGTATCGATCACCTGATAGCTTTACCTTCTTGTTTCTAGGTAGCTGCACTTGGGGAGCGCGTAATTCCAAATGAAAGAACATCTGTTGATTCGCTCTTTACAGGTCTGCCTCCAATAAATCTCAATATTTCCTTCGTGATAAGTGGCTGACTCTGTGTGCGTATTGAGGATCACTGTTGCAACCGAAGTAAATCGCTCCGTTGACCCCAAACGATCCGACAATACCACGCTCAAGACTAAGATTATTAGCGTTATCTTGATACCATCGTCCCAAAGGTATCGAACCACCAACCGCAGCGTGCTCGCAGCGCAATTTGGGCCCGAGCAGTGTTAGACGATCTGGTGATTTGTTGACTTGTCGATATTGAACAGATGTATTAACCACTTCCGAGTCAACCCTCTCAGATTCGACTTTCGAATATGCGTATATATTCTTCAAACTCGTGTGGTCATTGACTGATTTGAAATTGATATATATATATTTGCATCTCTCAAGGGTGTACGAATGCATCCTTTTCTTTTACCCAAGGGCAAGAGGCTTCGATTCGCAGGTAAACCCAAGCTAACACCTCGTTGATTTTTTAGATGCTACTATTGCTTTGTGGAGTTCGCAGCCATGCTCGATCTCATGCTATTCTCCGCAAAGCCAGCGGTGCAACACCCTAGGTATATACCAGAAAATAAACAATATATTCCTCTGCAAAGATGACCTTCGTCGAGACATTGTTCAATTGAACGTGTTAGAACCCCAGCGACGAGACCCTCTGTGGAGATCTGGCGGTTGACAAAGTCGTAGTGTCGGGTGGATTTCCTTAGATTGTTATGAAAATAATGGTAGTCTATATATTTTTACGTTTGTGTTAAAGGTTAGCGGTTTTCTGAAATATAAAAGATTGATATAACTGCTTCATCTCTCTACGACTTATCCATCTGATTCGGATTCTTTACTTGAATCCTCTCTTGAGTTTGATAGAAATTCGTTGAACGTGGTTTTTTGATTGCGTTGCTCCGCTTGTTGTGAGATCATAGATTTGCTGGTATAGCTGGCACACCTCAAGTTAGCAGGGCAAATCGGGAGAGAAACGTTATCACGTACCATACGAGGAAAATACTTACGCTATACTCACTAGCATCAAATTACTTTCAGAAGCGGCAGAGATGAGCTGAACGCATCAATGAAGGAAGAAAGGGCAGGACGAAGATGCTGGTTTTCTATAGCACGATCGTACGATGCAGCTCAAGGCCAATTGTTATTTTGAATCCATAAAGGGAAGGCCGGCATAGGACTCAGGCTCATCCTGGATCCTATGTCCATCCGACCGTCGTTATAGTAACGACCTAGGCGGCTGTTACGGTTATGGACCATCTGCGAAATTTGGATCCCGTGGCCTTCAATCAAGTGATAGCTATATCGTCCTGCTTAGGAGAAGGCTTAGGAGAAGCATGTTGACCGCTTTGGTATAAGGGAGGTACTGGGCCTCTTGTAGGACCTTCACCTCCAGTCAAGGGAACCTTCAATGGCGAAGCGGAACCACTGGGAGCGTGGTGACCAAGTCTTGCTCTCTCATGTTTGACAGTGCCTGCTTGTTATACCTTTACTTCCCGTTCAAGAATGGTTCGTTGAGCCCCATGGGCTCGGGGAGCCACATAAAGCAGTAGTAATACAAGCTTTGCGGTATCATTATCACAAGCATCAGTGTATGTTGTTGAGATGTTGTGGATGTTGACCCGCATGGCTTTGTCGCTATGCATTTGTGGTGTAATGAGATTTGAATAATATCAGATAATAGAACTTACAGTATACCAATACTTTAAGAGGTTTTCTTAATAAAAACACAAAGCGAATTGGAAGAATTTAGTATGTTTTCTGCAAGCGGTGTATATTTGGCAAAACCGAGGATTGAAGCACAAGAAAATGAATCTCTCACGCGAGAATGGTACGAGTTGCGGTGTCCTGGACTCTTCGAACATCTTCTCGCAATCCCGTCCGTCGAGCTTTAGCCCCTCTTCCTTCCCAATTTCAGTCTTATGATAATAATATTCCGTTGCCAGCCACTAAGACCCAGGGTATTCCTCCAAATAAAGTTCCTCGTAGCAAATGTGCTTCAAGGCGGCCGGTGTAGAGAGGCCCAGTGCTTCAATGAAAAGTCGCATAATCTGCGCATTGTAATGGCGGAGTGGCTCTAGTCGAGTGAGGGATAGGAAGGTAATCTCGTGAAGCTTTTGGGTTGGGAATCAATTGATTTAGGAAGGTATTCCTGAGTGTCTACGCATAGAACGTCAATTTACAGAACAAAGAAATGGCAAGTGAGCTGAGCTTGGGATATGCTGCTGAGGATCTAGGGTGTGAACTCACAATGTCGTAGTAATCAAACCCGATCTTCAGATGTTCGATCCCTCTTGTTCCCACAGAGAGTTGCAGCAAGAAGTCTTTCGTAATGTCAAAGAAATTTGCTGGGATTCTCAAATGTCTGAGATGCTTTTTATCCAGTAACGCAACCGCAAACTCGGTCGACGTTGGAAAGCCTTCAGACAAGGGAGCGCAATTCTGCTTGAACCACATAGTCGCAGGTCCAAGCTGAGGATATACCACGACTGGTTGGATGTACATCCATACAAAGTCATCTTGCTCATGTATCCCCGTTTCTGCAAATATATCTTGCGGTCTAGTGAAGGTGAGCGTTTGCAACTTGCTTTGAGACTGTACGAATTTCAAAAATGGTGCAGAGAGTAGATCGTCCTCAAAAGGTATAATAAAGGGCGCCTCACCCAGGTTGTCGCGATTGAAATTTATAAGATTTATAAGCGAGATACCAAGCTCCGTCAAAGAAGCTGCGCAAGCTAGGAGACCACGTGCTGGGAGGGGCAAAGCCGCTGTGAATTCTTCGTTATCCGATATGTCGGTAATCCTAATCGACTCAAGACAAGTAAAGCCGGGAAGGATCCGTCTCAAGCTCAACGCAGTCTTGAGCAGAGTGCACGGGAGCCTCGAGCACTTTCAAGCTCGAAGGGCAAATAGAGGTCAACAATGAGCAGTTCCAGAAATCGCCAGCATACCTGGAATCTGAATTCTTCGAGGTATGGAAGGTTCTTGATTGACGGTGTGCTTTTCACTGTAGTGTCGCTATAGGCAGAGCAAGTCCACCGGTTATTCGTAGGAGTGACAGTCATTGCTATGTTCTTCGTCGTCCATGTATCAAAGAGCAGTTTTGCCAACCAAGAATGGTCCATTAGGGATGTAGGAAGACTCCTAGTATATAAACAAACGTTAAGATAGGTTGAGAGATAAGAGGAAGAAGAGGTACTTGGGGTCTTAAATGATATACCCCTTCATCAAGTATCACTGTGGCGGATTGAAGTTTCGTCACACAATTTTGCATCCGGGGACATGCGAATAGTAAAGCTCAGTAGCAGGTGTAAACGATGATCGGCCAGCGTCTGCCGGATCTAAATAAATATCTCATGAGTATAGAATAATAGATAGAGGAATAATTTAACCGAAATATAGAAGATGTACTTATGTGTTCGTTTCACTTAGTGTCTAATTGGAAAGGTTTTGTGGGAATGAAAAGTTATTTAAAGTCGATGAGGATAGCTGGCCCAGAACATTCACTAACAATCTCAAAAACGTGTAGCAATTCAATATTGCCGTGAAGTGTTCTTGTGAAAAGTGCTGGAATAGGGTGCAAAGATCTTACCCAGAGAGGAATTTTGTGAGTTTGTGTGCTACTCCGCAAAGCAATACTGTTCTGGAATCCAACCCGGTGATCTCGATCGCACGGCAGTGTATCAGGATAGATACAGGCTCCGAAACCGGCGGTATGTCGAGCCAAGTCCGAATTCTCTTGAATTAGATTTTGGCTGGAAAATTCTTTGATGTACGTGGATGGTCTGAAAAGTTGGCAATATCGTAATTCAAAAATTACGATTAGCATCTTCATAATTCATTAAACTTGTCAAAACCACTAGGAGGTCTCAAGTAGTCATCTTCCCAAACTTCGCCTTCGCCATCGCCTTCCCCCGGATACTCTGTCAACTCTTCCTCACCCAGCCAATTTTTGATGACGCAAGGATCACTGTAGCGTCCTTGGCAAACTTTCCTCCTCCCCAGGTTCTTGAATCTTGGACCCAGAGGCCCGCTTACATAGTGATACTGGCCGGCAAACTCGTATTGCCGGTCATCCTCGATCGGGTAGAACCTATCTCCCCAATGGCCAGCGAAGTAAAACCATTGGGTAGGTACATGCGGTGTTACATTCGACGCCCGCAAGGTATCGGAGAGGTAGTCGTACGTGTAAGTGTGGGAGTTGAGGAGTGGGTCCCATAAGGGCCCCCGGTCCGTTTGGTCATGGAGGAGCCCCAGAGGAAGGACGTAAGGATGAGTACCTGGCATGGCGTACATAGCATGTGTGCCAGTCGCTGAGTATATTACAGGCTGGGTCCTTACTTCAGTAACTGTATACTTGGGGACTAGAGGGATCGTGTTAAGTACTCACGCGCTGGCCAATCTTTTCAACGGCACTGTAGCTATACGCTGAGCCGAAGTTATGCTCACTAAAGAAGACAATTTTAGGCATGCCATTCTGGAATCGAACCAACGAGTGCTCCCAATCACCAACGTGATTGCCAAATCTCACGTTGAGAACTATGTTGCCGAGATTGTAGCTGTAGAAATAGAACCAAAACGCATCAACGATCCCCCGACCCTTATTTACAACAATCAGGACAGCCGGGGCGTCGCTACGGCCGGATTGACGTTCATTCGTGTAAGTCTCCTTGAATACGCTCGCATTCTCATGGTACGAAGCATTAGGGATATTCTTCTTACTAGCAAGCCAGTCTGGCCGCTCTTCTACATTGTCATCGCTCTTTAGGTAGATATAACGGCCCCGGCTGTATTCATTCAGATGATCAAGATTGGTGAGGTTTGGGTTTATCGATGTTGCTTGTATTGGCGTGTAATTGAGATTTGGAGTTACGTGACTGAGGTGTTCGGCAATATCACTAGGCCAAAATTGCTCGCCAGAGTAAAGGTGGACCAGCGGCGCGTAGTCCAAAACGTATCGAGGAATTTCACGCATTGTTCGTTGGTCGTTAGTCAGGTCGCTTGGTTGTGTCCTCCCTTCGTACCCAATGTCTTCTAGTAATTTCTCATCCTCCGCAACGCCTGTTTCAGAGTGTATTCGGCTTCGCCAGTGGGCAGGACCCCAAACGCGAAACAGTGAGCATACTGGACTGTTGCTCCACGAATCCGTTGACCTATTTCGGCCTTTCTCTTGATCGTTCTCCGCCTCTGCCCGTTCGCTATGAAGGGCTAGATGCCAACTAGACCCGAGAAACGTGAAGCATATAATGAAAGCGCAAGAACAGTAGAGAAGGATCTGTAGTTTTCTCAACATGAGTATGGCACGACGACAAGGGCAATAGTCGACTAAATATAAGGACGATGATAGATTGCCAATGTTTGTGTACGTTCTTTATCAGCAAGCTTTGCTGTTTATTCACAAGTTACTTTGTTGGGGCTTCCACCTCTTCAAAGACGGTTGTGCTTCCCTTATCGATTCCTCTGGCAAGGGTGAAGGTTGGAGCGGAACGGGTGGAGTATGACGGAGAAGGGTTGTTGAAGTGGAGAGGAGCAGGAGCGATCGAAAAATGGGAATATTTGCGTAGAAGCTGCCAATTCAATAACTCTGTTAGCCAGTCGACTCATCGACAGTTCTGAATTGGATAAATGACCAGGAAACAGTGCAAACGAACTTATGTGAACGATAGGACCACTTCCTTAAGCCGGCTATCAGGAGAGCTTACGAGATCAGAGTTTCCAGAACTTAATCAAGTGAAGAGAACGGGCTCCTGCGCTCGGAGCAATGCAAGTAGTCGTTACGAGAAAGCCCAAAGAACAAGCGAAAGTCTGCTGGAAGGTGCAATGGCCGAACCCTACCTTGCAGGGGCGATGTGTGTGAAGCTACGGAGCGTACTTTACCTACTCGATGTCTGCTTCAAGATTTGGCCATGCCATAAGTTGAGAGTTATAACCGTCCATAGTATAATAATAGTAAGCAGGCATTCCAACAGCGCGCTTGGGAGACGTCATCCGGAGCTTCCATGGACGGAAGCTTGCCGTCGAAGGCCGGTAGCCGCTGAGCCGCTAGTTAGTATTCATGTACAATGGGGAAATGAGCTCAAAGTGTTGGCAGCAAAATAATCGAGCTTTGGCAGACATTCTAGCTCCTGACAGGCATGCCGTCTGTTGCCATCTGAAGAAGACCAATCCGTTTCGCATAGGTCGCCCTAATCGGCCTACAGGAAAATGGCTATTCGATTCATCAAGTCTTCACTGTCATCGGTCGCCCAGCTGTACTCCCCTCCCTGACACTTCATTCGAGCATCATTCGAAAGCTCTGCCTCAGAAGTATGAATGAAGACACGCGAACCCCTTCGAATGACCAGACCATTGATGACGATGGTTCAGAATGGGAGTACGAGTACCATGAAACGGAGACAGAGGTTGGGACTGATACGTTAAAGGGAATGCTTGCATTCACTAATATATCTAGGCTTTCTACGTGACCGTTGACATTTCCTCCGAATCTGCGAATCTGAAACCCAAGAAAAGGGCCCAATTTACAAATAGTCCAGCAATACCCGCCCCAGAGGCTCCGAACACTTTCCTTGAACACCCTCCTACGAATCATCTCTATGGCCGTGCCCGAGCTTCCTCTAGTAGAAAGAGATCCACCAGAAGTGCTCGTAAAGTACCAGCTGACGAAGCACCACGGGCAGAAGCTGTGTCGCACAGCGAAGGAAACATGAATCACACCTTGAATACAGCCTCAGCAGAAGCCAAGGTCATATCAGCTGGGGCCGATTTCGACGCAGAGGCTGTATCTGCAAATTCTATTATGTCAGAAAGCCGAGCCTTGTCAGGTACAAGCAAGTCCAGCAATAACGTTCGAACACAATCAACCACCCCACAAAGCCCCGGCGTTGTTGCACCATTGGACGAGGCCAATCCCGACACCGAAGACACAATTGTTGGGCCCGTCTTAAGGGTCTCCCGATCCGCAACCGGAAGCAACGAAGCCACTCTGGATGGACTTAGGACATCTGATTTGAAGAATGCAACTCCTTCCTTTACAGACCTTCCTCCAGCATATAAAACCCTTCAAGCCGCGGAAGCGACCTCGTCCGCCATTGAGCCTACGTATCATGATCTAAACACACCAGAACCCCATGAACAAATCCAGATCCTCGATCTTCATACCGACAACCCCCTCATATCCTACCAGAAACAACTTTACTCCTGCACATGGACCTCCACAATCGGTACCGACCTCCTCCTTGCGCCCTCCAACACAACAGTCTCTCTCCCCATCCTTAAGCGAACGCCTACCGTCAATATCCTTGCTGCATCGGGCATCAAGCTCATCGGTCGACCTGTCCGCCCAATCCCCAAGGAAGAAGAACGATTGAATCATGAACGAATCATGGCTACGCTGACATCCAGCCTCTCAGATACTGCTACCCAGCGTACGGAAGTAATCCACGAATCAAAACCTGTCACCATCCCCATCGACGCTGGCTCCTCCATCGGCCGCCAAAATCAGGCCCGTTTCCTTGAGCGTCTCATCGCCATCAAAGCCGCCAAGGGCGAGAAAGACAACGTGACTGTTTACGCACAAAAGACTTTTACAGGGACGGGATGGCGCGCTAAGCAACGTGCCGATCGTGAAACTTTCCAAAATGGTGCTGATATGGATAACAACGACAAGGGAGATGTGCCGGCATTTAAGTTGGCCTCAAAGGAGCCTCTGGCGCCGAAGGAGAGGAAAGGAACAGGAGTGAGGAGGGGTTCGCGTAAAACGAAAGCCAAAGGAGGACTATTTAGGGACTATAGGCCTAAGTTGTGGGACGAAGTTGGGGCGGATGATGGGCGAGACAATCCGAGCACGCCGAGGAATTGGAATGGCTTGTCTGACCATCGTGAGGATGGCCCTCCGCTTGTTAATGGGTCTTTGGACGCAGTAATGCAAATTCAAACTATGAAGGATGTGGTACCAATCGCTGACGATATGGCCACCTACCGGATCTCGCAAGCACCCTCAACCGAGCATATTGCCACGTCTACTGCTAGCAATCTGGTCAGCTCTAGCGAATTAGATCAATATCTAAGGGCGCAAGATGTAACTTCGTCTGTCGCAGCAGCTGTCCCTGAAATTGAGAGGAAAGAAAGCGCTGATGTCGAGATGGAAGATGCTCCACCTTAGAACCAGTGGTCACAACCGGGCTTGTATTTCAATGACAGCTGCACGTTCAAACAGCGCGCACGCCGTCTCAATACTAAGACATGGCTAATATGGGCTCTGCGCAGACCCTGAGAGCCCTTTACCACTTCGTGGCAAGGCCGCAACAAGGTTTTAACGAATTAGATGGATTTTCTCGTACCGGGTCTCCGGCAACAGACTCGCAGACTCGATACTGTTAAGCCCAAGAATTCATCATGTTATTTTAATTTCCGTTACCAGCAAGGTATAATCCCGACTCAAGCCTGGCTCTGTCCATTCTGTGCTCAACAGTCCGAACACTCTTTACCACTGATTTGCGACACATGAATAGTCTGCTGTTGAACACGAAGCGGAGAGCAGCAAGGCGATGAACGCTGTTGTAAAAGCATTCAAGCCGACACCATGTATAAGAAAGCTGAGGTTTGGTTGTGAGATCTTCCCTAAAATTACGTCAAGATCATTAGCGAGCGTGAGCGTCGAATTCACCTCAGTAATCTGACTTGGACCTGCTTTCCGCAGTCAAAGATGCTTGCAAAGATGGCTTAGCAAGGCCGAACTTGTTTGGCACCGTCTAAATGTCCATGGAAGCCTGATACGCGTTTGGCATTGAAAAGCATCTTGCGTTAGCCTTACAATAGACACATGTCGGCCTTTTTTATACTGAAAACAAGTGTATTGTTAACGGCATTCCATGAGCGAGATTCAGAACTTTATATACCAGTTATAACATAATTGCATTGTGAGGAAGAATTTTTTTGACTTGCCATTGTCTTCTGTTATCCGGATTTGTGCAGTTCTGCAGGCTAAGGTTGTTGAAGGCGGCGACTATTTGATTGGTCCAGCATTCTTGCTCTTGTTGTGCGACCGCCAACCGCCAACCGCAAGCCTCGTCCGCAGTCCCGGCGTTATTTACGATCTTCATAATTGGACTTCTATCATACCACTGCCAGCATTCAAGTCTCCTGAAATGAATCTGTAGCATTTGGTCTCGTTCTCGGGTTCTCTTGCTACAGAATCCCACTTTTTTCTCTTTTGAAATGCCAAGGATTGTAGCACCGCTACTCGACGTACTAGAGAATGGTACGTGCTGCTCATTGAGATATTGCCATCATTAATAGTCTTACAAGCTACTGGCGGCTGGCATTTGCGAAAAGTTGAGTACGGCGAAGTTCTGAAAGTAAGCACTCTTTTCCTACCTATCATGTAAATCAACATTAACATGATGACAGCTGCAGGAGAGACAATGCACATCCTTCGTGTATATTATATCCTGGGTATCTAGGTTGAACAGCCACTGACTGGATTAGCTTTGCTTCCTCAAGATTGTTCCTGGATCGCGAAGACCTTCGTTTAAGTCTATCTACTCGCTATACCATCCCAAGAATATTCTGGACTCCAGTATGTCAGGAGTCGAATGGTTTCTTTGGCTCTGAAGATCTCTATGGCTCCGATGGCAGTGTGGAGGGACACGGTAATATTATGTCCATTGTCATATTTCTTGATAGAGTAGAGTGTAATATATATGCTGATTAGCCCAGCTACTTGGTTTCGGTATATTATAAAAAAGGTCGATCCCAAACAAACAACGTATTCATGGTCTGAGATGAGCTTCTACACGAAGTGGACTCCCTCCTCAAGCGTCATCCTTTGCTTCGACGTCCCAAAAACGTCTCAAATGAGAACGCACCAGGCAGTAGTGTCACATCAACAGCAGCTTAACTTCAAGGACATCTACGCAGGGCATGTCCTGGTCCTCGATGAGATCTTAGCACTGTTTGACGAGTCTGTATGGGCACTTCGGGACGAGGTTCGACGTATCGAAAAGGTATTCTCAAAATGTTCCTCTGCCAAATCTTACTGATGCGAATTCCAAGAGTCGAAACGCAATCGCTCGGCCCGACACAGACTACCCTTTTTTACATGACTTTGCACGACACGTTATTCATTCAACTGAAACTTTGGGCGTTGCATTAGATACGGCCAATAACATGATTCAGCAGCATGCTATTTTCATGGATAATCAAGCCCAAAGATCATACCAGCATATAAGAGTATTGCCACAGACCCGGCAATATATGCAGTTCCAACGTCAAATGTTAGTGAACTTAAAAGCGCGTTCCGAAGCAAATCAATTAAGGTTACAAAATGAGATCAACTTTGTTTGTCATATGCAGTTCTTGCTCAATGGGCGCGACTGACTTTCTTCAGGCATTCAATACCGCTGCTCAAAGCCAAAGCGACACGCTTCTCTCAATTAACAAAGGAACGAGGGATGACGGAGCAGCCATGAGGGCAGTTGCCCTAGTGACGCTTACATTCCTACCCGCAACATTCGTTTCGGTATGTCCTAAGCATTGATCCTTCTAAGAAAAATGAATAGCTCACTTGTGCTAGGCGATGTTCAGTATGACTTTCTTCAATTTCTCACCCGCTAATGCGTCTCAGCCGGAGGCTTGGGTCGTCTCAGAGGACTTTTGGATCTACTGGTCAGTTACTATTCCTTTGACGGCATTTACAATGGCAATCTGGTTCTTGTGGCGATACTGGCAGCGCGGAGTTATGGTCAGAAACAAGTAAAGGCTGCCGGTTACAGGCATGATGTAGCAGATGTTTAAACATTAATATTAACGTACCTTGTTCAGCCTGTCGTGATACCCGCGGAGCGTGTGAGTCTCCATAGCCATCAAAATTTTTGCTGTGTTATCTCCTAAATGTGGAGGACTACTACTTTCAGCGGGCATCTCACTCTCTCTTCCTTAAGAAACACTTTTCGCTTGGGCAGTCCAATGGAGGAAGATGTAAGGGGAAATGGCAGGAATAGCATTAATGCGTTCTCGGATACGATCCAATCAAAAAGCAAGAGACAGGAAGAGAAGGTCGTTGCCTTGTTCTGCCTAGTGCGGCTCAGAAGAACGGTAACCCCTCCAAGAAAAGTGTCTCGAGCTGGACGGCCGTGCGACTCTTTCTCGGAGTTTATAAATCACGACGCTCCGATGCTGCCTTCAGTTGCGGGTTCGCCATCTTTCTTTTACCATGGCAACGTGTCATGAGCCAATTCCCTCTTCAAGCGATCCGCTAGACTACTGTGGTAGGATCCATCCTTCGTGCAATGGACCCCGCTAGACTACTGTGGTAGGATCCACCCTTCGTGCAATGGACCCTACCAGCTTCACCGTCGGCTGGATCTGCGCTTTGCCAATAGAGCTGGCTGCTGCGCAGGGCATGCTTGATGAAGTATATCATACCAGTGGATTACAAAAGCATACTCGCGACACAAATAGTTACGTCTTGGGGAGAATCGCCTCCCACAAAATCGCTCTCACCTGCCTTCCGACTACCGGTATTATCGACGCAGGTTCGGCGGCGAATCACATGAGTGACACCTTCACAACGCTGAGGTATCGCTTGATGGTAGGCATTGGAGGGGGAGTACCAAGTGAGACACATGATATTCGGCTCGGAGATGTTGTCGTCAGTAACCCTTGGGGAAGTTACCCCGGGGTCGTCCAATACGATTATGGTAGATTCATTTACGACGGAGAATTTGAAACTACGGGAGCCTTGCCACCTCCTCCAAGGGAACTCTTGACCGCAGCTAGAGTACTGGTGGCAAACCATGAGAGAGAAAGTAATCGCATAACACATCACCTGGGGGAAATGCTCAAAAAGTCTCCGAAGATGACACAAGAGGGTACTGACTACAGATGTCCTGGCAAAGAGCACGACTATCTATGGGAGGCAGGATACCAACACCAAGGAATCAAACAGGCTACTTGTGAGGCCTGTGTCCCTAGCCATTTGGTATTTCGAGAGGAACGGGGGGATGACGAGCCAGTTGTGCACTACGGCACAATCGCCTCTGCGAGTGCAGTGATGAGGGACGGAGAGAAACGTGACCAGTTGGGAAAGAAGTATGGCGCATTGTGCTTTGAAATGGAGGCGGCTGGGCTGATGAACGATTTTCCCTGTCTTGTCATCCGAGGAATATGCGACTATGCCGACTCGCACAAAAACAAAAGCTGGCAGCGTTATGCTGCGGCCACGGCCGCAGCATATGCGAAAGAGCTCCTATGCACTATTTCGGCATCACTTGAAGGTATATCCACTGATTCTGACCCATTCCGGTCTGCTGTTTATAAGTAAGCATTGGGGAAATATGCGTGCGCCCCAATGCTCTTTCACTTCTTGCAGCCTTAAGAAAATGAATTATGCTGATCTGTAGCTAAAGCTGTCGAGGATAATCCTCCAATGGAACCGTGGCCATCTTTGCCATCAGTCGCTCCCGAAAGCACACGTCCAACGGAAACTGGGTTATTTTTGCCGCCGCCGCCGCCACCAAGACAAATCTGTAAGTAAGGACGAGCACCATAGCTACTCTCAGGAGCCTTTCGTGAGTATAGGTACTCTTGAGACACCTTCGGGACACCATTGATGAAGCTACTATATACCTCAAGGCCTTATGACGCGGCGACCTTCACGCGAACAATCTACAATTAATTTCTTTCAAATAAAGTCTGTTCTTGTTGGTGATACTTCTGATGATTTGTAGTTTCTCCAAAGATGCCTGACCGTCGTTCGTCTGAAGAAAGCCAAAATCTTCGTATCACACCGACTAAAACCTTGCCCTCACCGGAAAGATACCCTCCACACCCTCCGTTTATCTCTACAACCTCCAGAGACGATCGCTCATCTATATCTTCTACCAAAAATGAAAGAATGTGTGATTGGGAAGGACGAAAGGACGAGAAGCTCGTGTTTGAGTCGAAGTCGAAGGTGAAATCTTGCGAGTACACCTCTCATTCAAAAAATTTGCAGCAAGGAACTATAGATCAAGCCGAATGCAGGGTGTTCGAGCTTTTATACAATGAGCACAGCATGCCAACTAGGAGACTTGTCATGCGAAATCGTGAGTCTCCGCAAGACTTTGTATCGTACTGTAAGCCTCCGTATACCCTTACGCTGCTCTTTTAGCCGTAAGCGAATGGGCAATCCATTAATGGGCTCCACCAGGGATGCCTCTCGACAATATTCGTGTTGACACTCAAGACGCCCGAATAGATTTCTCGTGGTCCGATTGTACTCATGTTGTACAAATACCCACAAAGGACTATAGGACCAACTACTCATGTGTAAGCAAGTCGAGTGTTTCTGACTGCTTCTTCCAATAAGTTCGCCCTATAGGTGTACAATCCTAAGAATATCAACAAGTGGGCGTCATTAGAATTCTTCTCCGTGACTGGTTTGTTGACTTCAGCTCATGTAACCCCTGATTTACTGATAATTCTTAGATGCACAAAGACTCGAATCTGTGATTTTGTTTCCTGGACTGGAAAGATATCATTACCGTCAAATCGGAGATCACGAATTATCGGAGACGAACACCCTCATAATGTATAAGCATGATACATCCGTAGTGCCAACCAAGGAATGTGCAGTTTGGCACCCGGAATGGGCTATCTTGAGCTCCCTCAACGTTTCACCCAAATCTACAAGGTTTTTTTTTCCAGGATCGGATTTAGACTTAAATTTCAGAACCGTCCGGTGTCTTGATTACAAATCCTCAATAAAAAAGCCATCGATCAACGATATTGAAAACAAAATGGATATCGAAGGAGGTCCAGACATGCCAATGTGGCGGGAAAGTCTTGGATTGAGGCTCCCACTAGGTGCTCATGGAGGTAAGTGCTTCAAAGTTTTGTACTTTGCAGGTATGGTCGAAGACCATGGTTCAAAACCAAAGTACTGATGCCCATCCATGCAGATTTCACAGCTAAAAAATATATGGAAATACTCACCGGCTGGAGCCTTCTTTTCGTAGAAGAGGTTTCATTGATCGTTCTTAAGGGCTCTTCGAGATTTTCCAACGCTACGAGATTGGAGAGAGCCCAGGTGATGCTCTGGACCAAAAAAACCGAATTAGGCCTCTTGGCACTATTGTGTGAAGGCCACACAGACCCTTGGCTAAGCATATCTTGTGAGTGTTAGTCCCTGGAGTTGAGCATCGATCGTCTCCTCCATTTACCTACATTCCCTTACTTGAGGTTGATTGTGGTTGCTCCTGATATGGTTTCATGCTAACCATTATATACAGTGAGCGAAACACCTCCGAGGTTAACCATGCCGAAAGCCAACAAAGTATGTATAGAGGCGATAGCTTGTCAGCGAGGCCCAAGAGTGTCGATGCACACAATGAGCGTAGATCCTGCGCTTAGTCCGAGATCAAAGCCAGTCAAGCATGAGCTTGAAATAAATTTCGTTGAACCAGAACGTATGTCACAGCTTTCGATTCCTTGTCCACGTACAAGAAAAACTGCAGTATGTGACTTACGCCAATACAGACTGTGATGAATTTTACGATGCTGTGAGAAGGCATCTTCCATCAGCGCGCCGAGTGACAGAAATCCATGAAAAGCCCGGATCGTGGGTTGAAGAAATGGTTCCAATTTCATCTAGTCGCTCTATGTCAAATGACTTTCCTTTGGGATGGAAGTCTCGGACCTTAACGGATACAAGGGATAGAAATCTAGGTTGACGGATATATTCATTCTCGCGCTATAATTCACAGCTGCCCGACTTTCCGTAATCAGGCATGGTTGCGTGAGGATGGCCGCTGTTGAAATTGTTACAGGTACTTCCCTTCTCACAAAACATCTGATAGATGGTGCCATCATTGCTCTTCTATTGAAACTCTGTATTTAAAGGACCGGTTTTTAGGTAAGAGTGTATACATAAGCCAGAGACTCTGCCTTTTCTATACTTCATGCTGATTTCCGAAAGAAGCCATTAGACTGTGGCGGCAATGGGGATATTTATATGTTGGTAAAGGAAGATCCAACGTGTTTGGATGGGAGTTTCGTAAACCGAGCAAGCTTCAGGGCTGCCTGTTCTCGACTAGCCGAGCCAATCATTCTTGCAGATGGATGTAAAGGAAAAGAAGCGGAACTGAAATAATATCGGGAGATAAACTCTGTGTCTAGGCGCCTACGAAACGGTAGCTGCATGAGTGCAGAAAGTCGGCATTTATTGTTGCGTATCGTTGAACCAGTCAATACTCTTTCAATAATGGGGGTTTCTCTCTCACCACCTTAGCCGGGCGCTGGTGGCGCCTGCAGACCAATGTATTCGGCTTTACTCTGCCCCCCAACCTGCCCGTCTACCACGAAGTACAGACTGTACAGTCAGTATTGTGTAGAGGGCAGGATCGATTTACGTCCAGTTCGCGATCGGCGGCCTGGGTACCTCCCATTCTTTGCATGTGCACGCAGTGAGGCTGGTGCGACACAGATCCTTGGCAGCATCACTTGCCTTGTGTGAGGTCGGAGGATTGCCATGGATTTCAAGTCATGCGTCAACGCGTCAGCCGCAAATGTATCGTGGTCTGTCACACTGTGTGCCCAAGGAACCTTTGCGGCTGAAAGAAGGCAAATCGAGGCTGCCGGACATGGATGACTCCGCGGGTTCTTCGAAAGACGTGGATTGGCCTCTATCTTTCCTTGTCGCAAACGCAAGTAATAGCAAAACTCGTTTTCAACAGGCCAAATCGTGGATAGATGCTACAGGATATCTACAATGGACGTCAAATCGGATACGTTTGCGCCCCTGCGCAATGTATTCAACATAAATCGCGCCATACACGCACCTTTTGACGGACTTGACGAAATGCAAATTGAGCGAAAGGTTACAGAATTCATTCAACATACAAGACTCGACGATTACAAACATTATTTTATGAAAGCAGCGTTTCTCGCCCAAAGCGACGAAGCGTTCGATGGTAACCACGGTGATGGACCTCTCGGTCTCTTCCTCTCCAACGAAGAGGAAATCTGCTTGCTCGAGGAGAAAACGAATAGATGGAAACAGCCCCAGGCTCTGTGGCAGCTGGTGGCTCTTTGCGCAATTGGTGCGATAACGCAAGGCTGGGATGAAGCGGCAGTGGATGGTGGTACGATATCTTGATACTTTTACCTTGTGCAAACCAACCATCTACTTTGATATACTGACATGCCTGATCAACAGCGCAGGTGTTTTACCAATATGCTTTCGGCCTCAAATACACCACTAATAACAATGCCAACCCCCCCATGTTTCGTCTTAACGAAACCCTGATGGGCTTAGTGAACAGTGCACCGTATCTCTGTTCTGCCTTTAGTTGTTGGTCGGTGTATATTGATGTTGTTGTATGGCAGGCATAGGTACTGACTTGGTTACAATACAGGCTCACGCAACCTCTGAACGACGTCTTAGGTAGACGAGGCACAATATTCTTGGCCTGTATCTTCTCTGCCAGCTTCTGCCTCGGACAAGCCTTCTCGTGGAACTGGCAGATCATGTTTACCTTTAGGTTCCTCCTGGGGCTGGGCATGGGGCCAAAGAGTGCTACAATCCCTATATATGCCTCCGAATGCGCTCCTGCAAATGTAAGAGGGGCCCTCGTCATGATGTGGCAAATCTTTACGGCATTTGGGATAATGTGTGGCTATATATGTGGTGCTGCCTTGAGAGGTGTATTGAATGGAGGCGACGATAGAGTCTGTCAGCCGCCAGAAGCGCCAGGGCCCTCACCTCATCTACTTGGTCTTAATTGTGTAAGTATATGTCTGGCCAGTACTTCTTTATCGTCTTGAAGATGGAAATTTCCCGCTGAAAGGGGGTGGCATCTCTGCTTCGCTAATCACATCTCGTTGTTACTCAATCTATCCGCTCTTCGTGACGTTCCTGTCCTATCCTAAAAAGGATCAAGCTAACCTTAGCGAACACATTAGAGCCTTAACTGGAGATTGATGGTCGCTAGTCCGGTCAGTATCAACAAACAAACCAGCTCAGCTACGGAAAACTTACATTTTGGTAGATGGTGGCACCAATCCTTCTGGCCATGTACATCTTCACGCAACCGGAGTCTCCACGATGGCTTCTCGCCAAAGCACACAAAGCGGACAAGGCAGGCAAGAGCGCAAAGTCCGAGAAATATTACAGCAGAGTTTTCCGGTCTTTGACTTCACTTCGTCACTCCAAACTCCAGGCTGCTCGTGACATGATGTTGATCCACTATCGGCTACGTAAGGAAGATGAGTTGCGCACTGTGAATAAGACTAGCTGGTATAAAGGGGGTATTTATGAGTTGTTTTCCGTGGGAAGAAATCGGAGGGCCGTGATTGCAAGTCTTATTGTGATGTTCATGCAACAGTTCTGCGGGATCAACATTTTGATCTACTATTCGACCACTGTGCTTCTCGATGGCGGTTACGGGAATTCGGCCTTGCTTGTGAGTGCCGATTCCTTAAATCCATAGTCTCCTGATTGTGCGTGATGTTTACATTGGACTAGTGGTCTATGGGAGTTGGCATACTAAACTTTACATTCGCGTTGCCAGCCTTCAAGACGATCGACACTTTTGGCCGGAGAAGCCTACTGCTCGTTACGTTTCCGTTTCTCGCAATATTCCAGCTCCTCAATGCAATTGCGTTTAGGCCGAGCACGTGGAATTCTAAAACACAGACGACAAATAATTCGACCCCATTGGCCATCGCCGGCTTATACCTCTTTGCTATTGCATACAGCCCTGGGGAAGGCCCCGTGCCATTTGTATGTATCTACTGTGTTACCTATGACCATAAGAAAGACAGCCGTCCTAACACGTATGTAGCTCTACTCTGCAGAGAGTATGCCTCTGTATATCCGTGATCTTGGTACGGCCTTTCCCTCCTCCCCACTAAGTCTCATGGTACTCTGTTATCCTCAATACATATAGTTTTCAGTTACACTAACAATATAATACTATTAAGGAATGGGACTGGCCACTTCCACTCTTTGGTTATTCAGTTTCGTGATCTCTATAAGCTGGCCCAGCTTCAGGAAATCATACACACCCTTCGGGGCCTTCCTGTGGTATTCTGTTTGGTGTGTCATAGGCTGGTTTCTCATCTTCTTGTGAGTACCCAATAGTCTGGCAAAATAACAACCCTGCTTGCTAACATACTACATCAGCTTCGTCCCCGAAACCAAGGGGCTAGAACTCGAAGAGCTCGATGCGGTCTTTGAAACCCCAACGTGGGTATCCGCCTCGTTCTACTGGAGGGAGGGCAAGTGGTGGGTACGGCGTTATATCCTGCACCAGCGTGGGTATCCGAAACCGAAATTGCAGCGCTCTGTGGAGGAGGAAGTTGAAATGGGGCCTATGAGGAGAAGAACAACGCATCACACGATCCCCGACTGAACACCTGACGCAAGATAAGAATTGACGACTATATGGGCTGTGGATGAAAGGTGAGGTCGCTCACTGGCAGGTACTTACAAGAACACTTTTCCCGCATTTCTCCAACATCGTTTGCAAATTTCTTCTCTTTACCGTTTAAGATTACAATATAAAAGCCCGCGAAATATAAACCCTCTAATTGCCATGCCTCCAATATGACGTTTCAATATGGCTACAAATCTGCACTTAAGATCCTTCAACCTCAGTGGATCGGAATATAATATAGACCTGAGTATCTAGAGGGCAAGCTTTTCACTTGAACTTATATTCTTTTAGTGCAGCTTAGCTGCTTATACTATGAATGTAAAGGTTCCTGAACGATAAAGGCAAAATTTCCGTTCCATTGATTCGATGGCTTGACATTCTACATAATTGACGTTGAGAAGTCATTAATTCCACTTCTGATTAACACCCTAATACCAATCGACCACCACCTCTTGGAAGATTTTCTTCAAATGCAAACTCTCCCGCATGTTATCCGACCGCAAATGGCCCCAAGCAAAACGCTTCCGCAAGCGTTCCTGTGGCCAATGGGTCTAGGGTTGGACGGCCTATTGACTGTTTTCGCCACGAGCAATTCTACGCATTGAAGTTTTTCAAAGAACACAATAGCTGGATCAACGCCTCAACTCGAAAGGTCAGCGAACGAGAAGGATATGTTACTGTTTGGGTCTGTACATCATGAACAAAAGGGCTATTCCCGTTCTGCTTCCATTACCAGAATGTACCCTACGAGAACCGTCATATATAAAAATGACCTCCTACTAGCAACAACTTTGCTGGAAATGGCTTCACGGAAACTGCTTCCAAATGGCTCCCTCGCATCAGCGTTGGTCCGCATAAAAAGGATATCATATCAGAGGCTTGAACGCGACACGAACGCCTTAACACCGCGTTGAATCAATAGCGTCATCTATACATATCAACCCATCAAAAACTGAGATATCGTACTCATTATCTTAGCTACCAAAACACAGTACCACCATCATTTCCCCTAAAACCAAGCATTCTTTTCAACCCCGGATATCGATGAAGCAGCTATGCGATCCCTGAATCGCAACACGTGTAGAAGTGAGCGGAAAAGCAGTTCGTAAAGATCATGGGACATGGAATGGGTTGGCGAGAGCAAAGCGTGGAACAGTGAGCGGATAGGAAGGGAAAAGGGAAAACAAACGGTAATGATCCGACGACCCAAGGTCTGTCTAAAAGAAGAATGAAGAACGGAACAAACAAACAATAACCTAAAACGCCCCCCTGCTTCCTCCCTCCTAACTAGACTCAGACATACTGTACCGTCTAGAGATAGCCCCCCATTACCCTCCCTTACCTAACCCCCCTACTAATCCCCCTTCCCCTCCCCCACCCACAAAACCCCCTCCAACCCAAAACGCTCCACCCCACGGCCTCTACATATCCCACCTTCCCCATCCCCATCCTTATCCCTCCTCTCTTGCACCGCCGACCCAATCCAACCCATCTCCTCTCCCCTTCATAAACCCAAAGAATGGATAGGTATATACGGGAAGACGATAAGAAAGGTTGGTTTAGGGTTAGGGTTGGGACAAGGGAGGTGAATGGTGTACGGAGAGATGATCAAGGGGGGGCGAGGGAAGAGGAGATGGGAAAGTTTGAGAAGAGATTTGAGACGTGTACGGCTATACGGTAGGGAACCTAGGGGCTTTGGTGTCTAGTTGGTAGGGTGGGGACAAGGGGGTGGGTGGAAGGTGGGAAGTGGAAGGGCTAGCGGGTGCGGTATAGCGAAGGGAAGCATCGGATTGGAGGAAGCGGTATAACTGATGTGGTTTGCTAGTCTGCGGTGAAGGAGAGCGCGTCATATAACGTGCGCGAGACAGTCTTTGAGCCTTTCAATTAGAAGCCCTTGCGGAAGTATGGAGGCTGAGAAGGGTTCTGGAGGATAGCCTTGGGAAGGTGCGTGGGGTTGGGTCTGGCATACGGAACGCGAGAAGATAAGAGACAGCATTGGTCAGTGGATAGATTTGGAACGATCGGATGTTGAATTCCTCCGTATATGCTCCGTCTTCTATCTATCCCTAACTTACCTTTACCCAAAAATACAACGGAAGCCATCCAAGAGAATTAAGAAGACTACCACTGTGCCATTGCAACCAGCACCAAAAGAGTTTGAACCTGTTCTTGATGAACAAAGACTTATCCGCCGAACATAGACTTACATGTTTTCACTATGATATTTAGGTTAGCAAGACTGACTCGAAGTCGAATCGTTTTCCGCTTTCGGCGCCGAAGCTGAATTGGAGGCGAGTGGAATCATTGAGGGCGAGGCAGGACGCGGGCGGAGGACGACGGGGTAGATGTGGCGGGGCGAAGCAAGAAGCTGGTAGGTCTATGGTAACAAGTTTTGTGATCTAAGCGCCTCGACGGAAATACAGGAAGAAGGAATGAACGACCGGCCGACCGTCGGAGATCGAAGAGGTGGACCGAGCTGCTGGTATTTTGGATGAAGTCATCTAGAAAACAACACCCCTAGTACAATCTCTATTGACCTCCGTGGCAAGCGAAAGAAGGAGAACAAGCATAAAGGAAACGGACCCCGAAACTTGACCTATCTAAAACTTTTCCACAGCTCTAAATCGTTCCGTGCTTGAAGTTAGGGGCTTCCATCAGCCCATATCCATATAATAAATGGTCAAGCTCTGTAGCATGCCATCGTTAGAAGAGCTGTTGATGATCGCTATCCAACTATTCAGCAGTATCAAGTTCATCGTGAGCTAGGATAGGGGATTCCATTTTTACTACACATAGGTTTCGAATTAGCTCCGAACCTGACTTCCAGCTTTCCATAACGGCATTACATACGTTTATGATCTTCACCATTGGTTCCGTTCTCGCGCTCATCATCATCGCGGCGGTCACGGACATCCTTCATCTCGCGGTCTCTATCATCAGGGCTTCGTGAACGATCGCGATCGCGTCTCTCATAGTCACGGTCACGACGGTCATCCTTTCGAGGGGAGTAATCGCCACGGCCGCGACGGGCTGGGGATGGAGAACGCCCTCGACGGGGAGAGCGCTCACGGCCACCACGAGGAGCTGGACCACGATCACGTCCAGGATCACGTCCAGAGTCAAACCGCCAAGACGCCGAAGGAGGAGTACGAGCCCACTGGTTGCGAAATAAGCTTTCTGTACTCCAAGGTTTCAGGCGTATCACGTCTGAAGGGTGAACTTACCTCGATCTTCAACACATCGTCTCGCCCCAAGCGCTTGTTGTGCATCTCATGATAGGCGTCATCTGCATCGCGGCGACTCTCATACTCAACAAAGGCGAACCTACTTGCCGTGTTAGCGAACATGCGTCGTTGAACATCAAGGATGCCCGAGATCGGCCAACTCACAGTCGACTGGCAGCACTTCTTGGAGCTGGAATGTCGCAACGCACAAGGCGCCCATAACTTTACGCTTGTCAGATTCGGTTCGACTGAGTACGTAGACTGAGTAGAATAACGACGAGAGTACACGATAGGCGTATCGCTATCGATGGGAGCATTCCGTTATGGAGGTGGAATGGAGAAGGGAGAGGGAGGTAGGTGAAGAGCGAGCGAGCGATCGATGACAGGGAAAGGTTTCGATCAACGCAGCATCGAGTCATGTCTCGGTACAACAGCGACGAGAAAGGAGGGTTCGGAGGTTTGCCGCTCGACTTATTGTCCGTGATTGACGTACCGTTCGAACTCGTAGGCAAGGTCTCGGGCGCGTGTGCCATGACCGAAGCCGGTCACGTAGAGCGTTGTGCCTCCACCTCGAGACATACCGACAGCTTCAAAGCTTAGGATCTGCTAGGAGTTCTTGTTAGAGTACCTTATTGGTTATTGAGAGTGTGATGAAGCTGGCGGTTAAGTTTAATGGTAAGGGAAAGGTGTCGAGAGCTGTTCAGCCTGTTTGCGGAAAAGGCCCTGAGCTAGCGGCTGATGAGTCAGCTGTCCAGATTCAGAAGACATATTTGATAGTATATATTCATGATATAACAGCTGTCTATGCAGTGAGTGCACTTCGTGGGTATGAGCTCTTGAGCTCACATCAAGCGGTTTTCGCCTCACAATTGCTGTATTGTCTTTGGCTCCCTGGAAATATATATCCAAAAATAGCTTGTTAGGGTTTCCTCGGTAGAACCCCTGACCGATTTACAGTAGACGCCTAGACGCCCATAAGGCTCTACTCAGATCTTCATTTAATCCAAACATCTCATGACTACTCCGTACATTGATATCAAACTCGTTATTATCCTTACCCGTATTTCATGGACAATACGCTCATAATCGAAAAGGGGGACTTCTTTTTCTCTTGCCCGCGCCGCCCTAAGTCGCATACACCTAGATTACCAAAGTTTGACGCTCAGTTCACACATCGGATCATACCTACTGCGACCCATGAAACGAACAGGAGTCTACACCCATAAAGTTTCAAAGCAGACGAGTGTCTCTCGCACACCTTTCCCTTCGGAACCCTGCCTGCCAGGCTATCCTGAGATCGCCCGTCGGCACATTCGGCTTTCGCGATGAGCTTGGATAGGAAATCTCCTTCACCCCGGGCCGTGGCTGGGTCAGGAGGAGATCATGTGCCTACTCCCCTGTCGTCGCTGATAACGATACGAAATACAGTATCACAACCAATTTTCGCCGCTTTTCTAGCCGGGGGAGCAGCCGGTGCAGTGTCGAGAACCGTGGTCTCTCCGCTCGAGCGGTTGAAAATTTTATTTCAAATACAGAGTGCTGGACGGAACGAATACAAAACCTCGGTCGGGAAAGGTCTGATGAAAATGTGGAAGGAAGAAGGCTGGAGAGGACTTATGAGGGGCAACGGTACAAATTGTGTCAGAATTGTTCCGTATTCGGCGGTGCAATTCGGGAGCTACAACTTTTACAAGAGTGTGCGTCTAATCCGCAAAAAAAAAAAAAATTTGAGAAGTGGATAGATGGAAGAACATTGAATCCTGCGTGCTAATGCCTGCGCGGTTTAGTTTGCAGAGTCCTCGCCTGGAGCAGATCTGTCCCCAATACGGCGACTCGTATGTGGTGGCGCAGCTGGCATTACCTCTGTTACCTTTACATATCCCCTTGACATTGTTCGAACACGACTCTCGATACAATCTGCGTCGTTCGCCGCCCTAGGAGATGCTTCGAGAAGAAAATTACCGGGGATGTGGGCAACCTTGATTACAATGTACAAGACTGAAGGTGGGTTCTTCGCGCTTTACAGAGGTATTGTCCCGACCGTGGCTGGCGTCGCACCATATGTAAGCACCGCTTTCTTGTCCTGGAGGCTATTCGTCCGCTGACTCTGGTCAAGGTCGGTCTGAATTTCATGACGTACGAATCTGTGAGGAAATGGCTCACGCCCGAGGGCGATAAGAACCCGACGAATGTACGCAAACTAAGCGCTGGTGCGATATCAGGTGCTGTAGCCCAAACCTGCACATATCCTTTGTGAGAATCACCAAAGCATCTTCGTGCTCGTACCAATATACTAATGAATGACAGTGATGTTCTCCGCCGAAGGTTCCAAATCAACAGCATGACTGGCATAGGCTACCAATACAAATCGATATGGCACGCCATCACCATCATCATCCACCAGGAAGGTTTCCGTGGGCTCTACAAGGGCATCGTGCCAAACCTGCTAAAGGTCGCGCCAAGCATGGCCAGCAGCTGGTTGAGTTATGAAATGACCAGGGACTTCTTACTCGGGCAAGGAGACGCCGTCTTATGACGCTTTTGCAACCTGCAACAACCAAATAAATGAAAAGGCTCGGCTCGCGGTTGTTGATCGAAGGCTGCAAGATCTTGGGCTCGCTAATGATACCGAGTGTAACGCGTCCATTATACCTAACAATGCATACATGATACCAATCCTTTCCCTTTCAAGAAAAGTCCTCTATAATGGCGCTCTGGAAGCGCTCTCCACCAGGTGCTTTCTGCTGGAGTTGGCGGGCATTTGCAGGTAAAGCGGGCAATACTGGCGTCGGCGCATGTAAATCGCATGGGGCCGCGATGTACCTAGAATGATTTTATTTCAATATCTACACGCATCTAAACTATTATGTATTGACTCGCGAATACAAGATAGAAGGTGTTGCATAGAAAAGGCATATGTTAATCTTGATCTGGCTTGTTTGTGACAGTAGGCTGACCATGTGAAATGGTATACTTCTATCACAACCTATCATAAAACTGCCTACCAAGAGAAACGGACAAAGCCCAACATACATCCATCTGTCAAACCTGAAGTGCAAGGAATTGCAACGTTGCCGCCTGAGTGGGTCTGAAGATCGGTTTGACGTATGCGAGAATGGAAAGCGCAGCTACCACGGTTATATTGTATTTGGAAAAGCATAGGTTAGAGGGGACGAGTGAGGTGAGGGATGATGCTGTTACTGCACTGGCGTATTCAGTCCTGAATTCGCACACTAACAACACCATCCCTACGCAACAGCCACGACCCATACCAAAAAACAAACTAAAACATTTCCCATTCCCATCAGCAACCCCCCACGAATCCCTCCGAACCCCCATTTTTTCAACACCCAAAACCCAGCAACACCTCCCGCAATCAAAACAGACCCGAACTCACCAACCAGAAAAGCCAAAGAGATAAATATCCCTGACACATTAGCAGCCGACGGCCAGAATTATCTAGTGACACTCTGCACCGGACTAGTCATGGCTTCCGTGCTTGCAGCTTGATAGAATCAAAAGGTCTAATGTTAAAATATATATCTCACGAAATGATAGAATGCTTTCTTTTTTAAAGGTTGAAGATGGATTTTGTTTGTGTCGAGAAAAGAAAGGATGAATAAGGTAGAGGGAAAAGAGGTTGCTTTGAGAATGTGGTTCATCCATATCACCGCTCTATTTTGGTCCCTGAGGAGAAGCCTTGGGGAAATTCCCAGGGGTGGTGGTGAAGTGCAAGCGTGAGAACTGGAAAGAGCAGATTAAGGAGGAGAAAGGACATGCGGAATCATCAGGAAAGATGCGACGGAAATGGATTGCTTCGGAATGCATAGGTTTCTTATCGTTAGGAAGGTTGACTCGCAAATGCCTCGAAACGTATATGTCGACCCTTCAACGATCAGGCCCTTGTTAGTATGGAGATTGGATATCCGGTTCCAGACGGTTTGGCTACCTGACTCGAATCCACTTCAATGACCAGATCCTATGCCTACCTTGACATTCCCCTCCCGGTTCTCCTCATTAAAACGCCACTGCAATATTAAGGGTTTGGCAGCTGTGCTAGCACCCCTGATAAGTTTGCTTTGTATCAAAGATTTAAGTAGCAAAACTTGGGCGTTGGCTTGTTCTCTAGGTTAGAAGGATATCAATTTTCCATTGCTGTGGCTAGCATCTTTAGCAATTAGATTGCTTCTAAAGACGATCCACAAGCTCTTCATACTAGCACATTCCATAACGTCAAGTCTAGCACAATGACACAGCCTTGGTCTTTTAGCCATCCACCGTCTAGACCTTGAAACCCCTGGAGCGTCTCCTTCCACGAGCGCGCTCGAATTTCCTGCCTTTGCTCTCAACGTATGGTTTCTACCATCCGATTAGCCCAAGTCATCCCCACCCCACCAAGAAACACCTATCAGAAGACTCACCTTTCCACTATGTGGGCCGAAGCCAAAGTGCTTCACCGCCTCTCTCGCGTTCTTAGGTCCTCGCAACAACAACGTATTTGCCCCGGTCGGCGCCCTCAAAGCAAGTTGATCCAGGGTCAAGCACTCTCCTCCGGCCTTCTCAATCCTCGCTCTCGCAGTCGCCGTGAATCTCAGTGCTGCTACGGTCAGCTTTGGGACTGTGAGCAAGCGCGTGTCGTCGGTAATGGTGCCGATGACAACGAGGGTCTTCTCGGGACGGGAGAGAGCGGCGAGACGTGAGAGTGACAGGGGAGGGCGGTTGATACGGGACATGAAGAGGCGACGAAGAACAACACGGTTGAAGGGCGAGGTTGTTCGGCCTGTTGATTCGAATATGGTTAGATTGAGATTGAGGGTAATACTACTTGGGGGGGCAAGAAGACGTACGAGCTAGGAAGCGGTAGAGTTTGACGAGTAGTTTGAGGTAGACATTGTCGCTCTTGGGTGCCTTGCGATGGCTGGAGCGGACGTGGTGGTCATCGAGGTCGATACCTATGCGACTTACATGTCAGCTAAGGACCCCTTACGTTTCGTCTCATGGTTCTTGATGCCGGCCCATTGCGTGGTTCCTTGCAAAGAGGAACCACAGGGTAAGGCCTCTGAATGAAGACTCAGCAACGAAGCAACTTACCCATCTTTGCGGTTGGTGTTGTCGTGTTGTGGTAGTTGTGGTTCAGTTTTTTGGGTGCTTGTAAGTTACCGTGCGCCTCGCTTAGATTTAAGGCTACTAGCGCATTCTCTCGAAAGCGACTCACGAGTCACGCGATAAATAGAATAATGTGATATTTACAACAGCAAACACGTATCTGAAATACTTTTGAGGCTTCTCTCGATATCTAGCACTCAGGTGGAGTTTTGTAAACCTGAAAGTCACAACCACTGGGCTTCGCCACTTTCATTCTTCACAAATCCAAAGCCAATCTCTCATGCTTCCAAGCTTTTCCCCCTAACCCATACTCCCCAGCAACTTGCCCGTTCCCACTAATTAAATACTTGTAAATCATCAGTCCCTCCAGCCCCACTGGACCCCTCGCATGAATCTTATTAGTGCTAATTCCCACCTCTGTGCCAAAGCCAAAGCGCATTCCATCTGCCATGCGCGTGCTCGTGTTCCAGAAAACACAGGCGCTATCAACGCCTGATTGGAAACGGCGGGCGAGGTCCTTGGAGCTTGTAAGGATGGCATCAGTGTGTTTTGATGAATGTGCGTTTATGTGGGCAATGGCTAGGTCGACGGATTGCGTGGGGGAGGTTCTGGAGGGGATGGTTTTGATGGCGAGGGTGGGGGAGAGGAATTCTGTAGCGTAGTCTTCTTCAGTGGACAATTGGAGGACAGCGGACTGGTGCTTTGGGAGGGAAGTTGTTAAAGCGGCTTTCGAGGGGGCGTCACAACGGAGGGAAACGCCTTGTTCCAAGAGTGCTGATGCTACGCCCGGAAGTATGGACTGAAGCGCGACTTCATCAATAAGCAGGGTTTCGACAGCGTTGCAAGCTGCAGGGTAGCCGAGCTTGGCGTCTAATAGCACTTTGATACTCATTGCAGGGTCGGCGTTGGCATGGATGTAAATGCTGCAGAGGCCGTCGGCGTGGCCAAGGACAGGGATGCGTGTGTTGTTCTTAATATAGCGCACTAATTCGTTGGAACCGCGGGGAATAACGAGGTCGATGTATTTGTCGAGGTCGAGGAGGGCGGGGATGACATCGCGGGTTGTGAGAAGCTGGATAGACGCATTTGGCACGGCAGTCTTTGTCAAGGCTGTAGCTATGACGGTGGAGATTGCTTTGAATGATTCTGTGGATTCTTTGCCACCTAAAGGGTGTTAAAACGACGTTGACACTCTTCCATCGAAGTCATTGCCTACCTTTCAGGATGGCAGCGTTTCCCGACTTGATGGCCAATGATGCTATATTGGCAATAACCTCCGGACGTGCCTCAAAGATTACGAGCAGAACTCCGATTGGGCAGCTGACTCGCTCCAGATCCAGGCCATCATCCAGACGTGTCCTCAGGGTCGTTTTTCCAACTGAAGCGTACAGGGCCTCAAGAAGCCATGCACCACAGTGGTCGAAGCTCAGCGTTGCCAAAGAGGCTTATAACCTTCAAAATAAATTCTTATAGTTGCATCAATGTCAGGGCCGGTAGAGTCTTTCCCAGCTGTGGTGCAGAGCTTCTGTATGACCCAAAGTACGATCAGTCAGCCACTGCAGAATGTCTTGCAACTAATCATATCCTCACCAGGATCTTCAAGGTCTCGGACGTCTAGTATGCCTTGTAGCATGTCTTCCCATTTGCCTCTTCTACCTAGATCTAATCTTTTGAGTGCACTCTGGCTTAGCTCTCCATTTTCAGTAGCTTTGTTGGCCAGTTCCAGGTCTTTTGCATTAGCTGCCAGGATAGTTTCTTTTGACTTGACAAGTGCTTCATGTATTGCAGTAAGTGCCTTGTTCCGTGCTTCAGTAGATAGAGTGGCCAGGCTCCGTGATGAGATGGAAGCAGCTTTCGCAACCTCTAGAGGCGAGGAATTTGAGAGTGACATGGTGGTTCGACTGACAGCCTCCTGGAGACTGTGATGGCACGTAAATGGACGCCGAGCACATTACCCTAGCGCCGTAGATCACCCACGATGTTCAAAAGAGTTGTGTATGCAAGTTCTCTCCTACCATCAGCAGGCCTTGTTGTCTGTGGTCATGTTTCGTGCCCATCATGCGATTGGCCCAATGCCAATTGATGACCCCACTGGAAGAACTATGGCCCGAGCCTGGATGATGATCGGCCGGGTAGGGCTGGACGTGATCACACTAGGATGCGATACTGCGGTTCAAATACTTACCTCAATTCGTAACAAGGTCCACCCCCCAACCCGCGTTGAAGACTTGGAGTCTGGAGGTGCATGGTTGGGCCCAGTAACGGAAACAGACAGCGCAGATATGGATGCCATCCTACCTCAACTCCTCTCCTTCCCCCCTCATCCTCCGCCTGTAACGCCGTTGCCTGATGCCGATTACGACAAACAGATTAAGATTGTGGTACAGCTGCTTAACAAAACCCCTGCAAATCAGCTTACGGCTGGTGTCTCTGGGGGTGGTGATCTACTTGATGTGAGTTACTAGAGTACATACTTAAGCTATCACTACCTTCCTACCTTCGGAGATTGAGCTCAGTGAGCCCAAACTTGGAGAGCTGACCTTTGTCTTACTACTCAGATACTGAATCCGAACATCAACACACTTCCCTTTCTCTATGTCCTCCTCGCCCATATCAGTGGACCCCAAGGTGGAAAACAAGTAGTGGGAAGCCAATCTAGTAGACTCCTGCCAGGTGGTGCCTTGTGGGCAAAGGTAGAAGACTTTACGGAGCGCTTCGATCCGGTGCAAATCAGATACGCTGGGAATTTGTTCACGCGCCTAATTGACATGGTTGCGAAAGCGGCGAGGACCGCATTGAAGGTTGGTTTTATACCGCTATCTCCCTTGCTGAACCGCAACTTCTTACCCGTTTACGTAGCCGCACTTGGCCGTACCTCTGGTTAGGTCTGCAATTCTCCGCCTTGATCCATCAAGCTCCACCTTTACATCTTCACACCTCGTCTTCGCCCATCTTTGCCTGGACGCTCGTGCATTTCGTGCTGCCTTACCAGTACTCGACAATGACATCTTTCACTTCCCACCAATTTCAGAAAAGGCATCTGCCAACTCGGGCAATCAGTTACCCTGTTCAGAGTATGAAACCAGTTCAACATTCATAACAATCCCATCAGGCTTGACGGACAAGCTGGATTATAGAGATCACCTACAGTATTTCCTCTTTGGTGCAATGCTCTACATGGGTTTGAAGAACTGGGAGCGTGCGCAACTGTTCCTGGAACTAGTCATCATATCTCCAACGACCAACGCACCGAGTATGATACAAGTCCACGCATATAAGAAATGGGTTCTCGTGAATCTCTTACTTGAAGGTCGGGTAAGTAGGATCATGTCTTCAAGCACAAGCTCAACTGCAAGTCTCTAACCGACCTTCTAGCCTTTGCCGATGCCCAAGACGACAAACGGTCATGCTGCAAAAATATACCGAGGCATTGCTAAAGCGTACGACAATCTGGCAGAAGTTTTTAGAGATGGAATATCCAAGGAGACAACGGCGGACAAACTAAAAGCCGAGGTTGACGCGGGTCAGGCCATATGGCAAGATGTATGTTGAAACCCTGTTCGAACAGTCGTCCATTATCAATGTTTATATCTGGTAAGCATTTTGCTAAAATTCTCCAAGGACCGCAATATGGGTCTTGTTTTCCAGGTCATCGATGCTTTCCGCCGCTTCTCCATCTTGAAGCTCGGCCAAACCTACATAGCTCTAACTATCGCAGACGTCGCCAAGCGAACATCCGAAAATCCCAATGATTACAATGGAACTGCACATCACTTAATATCGTTAATCTCGGCTGGCCAGCTCAACGCCACCATCACCCAAGCTAATGATGTTCGAAATTGGGTCTTACGCTTCGCAACCTCTTCGACAACAGGTCCTCTGGCACGTACCGAAGAGCAAACAAGCGAAGAGATTATCAAGCAGTTTGCCCATACGACAGCCCTTTCAAATCATGTCAAAGAACTTGACCGGAAGATGGGAGTCAGTAAAGAGTACATTGATTGGGCTAAGAAGGCGCAGAGGAGTAAGGAACTGAGTCCTAATGGAGATCTCGAACCAAGTCATTCCCACGGTCCAGACGAGTATGCCCCAGATGATGAAGACATGATGGGGGATCTTTGAGTATTTTGAGGTGGCAATGATTCTTTGCGAGCTGGCATAAAGGGCGTTGGCAAGTATGAAGACATGAGGGAGCCTGAAGACATGGGCTATGATTTGAATGGATTGCATAGCATCGGAGTTGCTCAGATGTACTAGGCCATGTCTGGATCAGCCTGGTTGTACATAGAATAGTTCGATCATACTCCTGTCACCCTGTGTATGCACCTGGAAGTTTGAAAATCTCTCAAATTCTGCTGACCCGTTGCCGAGCAAACCTGATTGGTAGATTCGCATAGATCACGTGGGGTGCCGTTTATTCCGTACCACTAAATTTATAAAATGCATCATCGCTACGAGTAACTGCAATCGTCTTCTACAATCAAAGACATCAAAAGACTCGGCATCAAATACCTCGACCTAAGGCTGTTGTGTTTCATCTACAGTCCATCTACACAGTGTGTAATATCTACTCGGAACTGCCTTTCATGATGCTTAGAAGAATCGCCACTACGGCACCCCGCGCGGCCAGCAGAATCCTATCAACCACCGCCAGACCATCCATCATCTCTCAAGTCCACATCACAGCACCGGCAGCCGTCTCAGCGCAAAGGAGCTACCATGAGAAAGATAAGTAACCAGCTTCTCCCACATCTCCGTATTTATATCGTTTCCGTCCACCCACCCGTACCCCACCGCATCCTCTTTCTCGACCCAAGCTAACATTCCCCTCACTGCTCGACCACTACTCCTCCCCGCGAAATGTCGGCTCAATGTCCAAAGCTGACACAGATGTCGGCACTGGTCTCGTCGGAGCTCCCGCTTGCGGCGACGTCATGAAGCTGCAAATCCGCGTTGATCCCAATAACAACACCATCAGCGATGTCAAGTTTAAGACGTTCGGATGTGGAAGCGCTATTGCAAGCAGCAGTTATTTGACAGAGCTGGTGAGGGGTATGACGTTGGAGGATGCGGGGAAGATTAGGAATACGGAGATTGCGAAGGAATTGTGTTTGCCACCTGTGAAGCGTGAGTTTTCTTGGGCTTGTATTGGGTGGGTTGGGAGAATAAGGACTGATGCGGGTGTTAGTCCACTGCTCCATGCTAGCCGAGGACGCTATCAAATCGGCAATATCAAACTACTACACCAAGAATCCCAAGGCCAAGTCAACAGATCTTGGAGGCACGGGGTCGAGTATGCCGAGGGTGGAGATTGAGACGGTAACGGGGACGCCGGCGCAGCAGACTGCGACGGCTTAGTGGCGAGATGGAAGGATTGCGTTTGAAAAGAAGTACGCGGGACTGGACTGGGAAAGGCAGGAAATTGATAAATGCAAAGCTTCCCAAAGGCAAACGTGTTACGGCTGAAGGAGAACAGAAAATGAGTCTGCTGTCAGCAAGGAAAGGTTTAGGAGCAATGTAGTGGCGAGCAATTTGTCTCAAGCAATTCATATGCAGAGGGCGTTCAGGTACGGTGGTGGCAATCAGACGTACAAATCCTCAACTCGCGTTGTGTTGTGCTTCTATCGCCAAAGTCACATGTAATGAATGATATAAGTCATTGATTACAAGAAGGTACCCCCGAATGCAGAAAGAATTGTCACCTTGGGAGGCCGTACGTAGCCTACTCCCTGAGGCTAGCTCCTCGCACCCTTCTCTAGATCCGCGACTCCAGCAAAAGCATCCTTTCTCTCCCTTCCCCCCCCCTCGGCCTGTGTTTTTATGAGCGTGATGCAAGTTGTTGACCAACAGGTATGAATGAGACTTTGAGTATGCAGATCGGGACAACGGTCCCACCCCCATCCCCATTCCCCATCCACCCACACACCGGACCTAACCCCCTCCTGACCGCATGGCACACCACGACCGTACCGCCACCGCAATAAGATCAACAACTTCCATATCATCCAAATCAATCCATTTCTTCTTGTATGTAACAGAGAAAATGGGGGTGGTGTTTGTAGAGGATGGTGATGGCGATGGGGTGGAGAGGGGAAGGAAAGCTCGTTGTTGGCGTGGGAGGGGACCGGGTGGAGGGAGAGAAGGTGGAAAAGAGGGGATGGTGTTTGTCTTTTGGGATGATGAGGTTTTTGAACATGTTTAGTTTGAGTTACCGCTGGCTTTCCCACTTGATCAACAGATCGACTACTTCCCAATTCCATCCTCAAACGAACCATCAGCAAGCTCTTTCTTGGGCCCCTGAAAACACAAACACACAAGAATACCCACTCGAATTATCGAGTATTTTCGTCGACGGGCTATCCTGTAAGGGAATCAAATTTATCTGGTTAGGATTTGTTTGGGATTTTGGAGAGGAATGGTTATAGGCTAGGGCCTTGGTAGGACGGTAAGGAGAGTTATCGGAGGTGTTTTTGGGGTGCCTTTTTTGGGAATGGTAGGGGTGGGGGGGAAAGAGAAGGTGGCAGAAAGGAAGAGGGGAAATTTGGGGTTTCAAGATTTCCTTGCGAAGAGTAGGTGGACGATCTAAAGCGGAAAACGGTAGCTTGTGCGATGTCTGTTATATTCCAAGAAAAGTTGCGAATGAAAATCTTACACGAAGTCCGAGTGGTGAGGAGGGCGAGGGGCTGTCAGCGAATATGGTGAAGCACGAGTGCTGGTGGTTCTTAACATCGTCTTGGATCAGGAACGAGTATGGAAGAATGTTTACCGCCCGTGATAGACAAAAGATTGTGTGTCGATCAGGTCTGCAGCCAGGTTATCTGGTCTTATAGAGTCTTCCTATTATTGTATATGCAGATGAGAGCAACAGTGGAATTACGACGAGAAATTTGAAATTTCCAACATTTGCTGTTGGCCGTCGGAAAAGCAGCGAGCCTGATACTAGAAGTGCATACGACGCCGGATGTTTCATGGGTAAGTACTTCAAAAATCAGAAAGGAAGATGACAGGTCGAAAAACTGAAATTAGAGGGTGACATATTTGCCAAACAAAACGCCATTTCAAACTTAGAAAGACACAGGCTTCATTCGCGCATCGTACCAAAAGGAAAACAAAGGAAACGCCGCGCCCAACATCAATGATAGCCGCCATGACCATATGACGAAAGAAATACAAATGGTCAAAGAAAGTAACCAGTGAACCACAACGAAGGCCGAATGGGCCTTCCAATCGCACCAGGGGTCACCGAACGTTTCAGGATGCCGCTGCCACTTATCGACCTTTCGTAGCACATCCTCCCTGAGCTTTCCGTCCTTGGAGTAAATTTCGAGCCGCATAAAGTCCTTCCATCTCTTGACCACCCGCTTTGCTCGGGTCTCACCTATAGCAAACCACTCGGCGTGCTGAATCTGGTTCCTGTTATTTTCTTCCTTATCGTGTTCGCTGGCCGACTTCTTGCATGAGCAAGTGAACTTGCGTCGCTCGTTGCTCAAGTCCTCATGGATGAGGTTCTCAAGGCGGACGTGCCAAGAAATTTTCTTGAAACACTCCTCCCCCTTGACTATGTCGAGGGCGTAGACTTTGCATTTAGACTCTATTTGGTTTTTTCGGATCCTGATCTCATTGGTGGTGCGCCCTATCTTTACATAGCCAGGAAATTGGGGACTGCTGAATATGTAAATCCATCCGTCCTTAGGACTTTGGGTAGCAGTGTTGATGTTCTGCCTCATGAGTTTGCATATGCTAGTGACTATGTCATGCCGATGCCTCACGTCTTCATACCTCGTCCAAGTGGGAAAAAGGGGCGTTCCTTCTGGCTGATCAGCTGCGTTTGTTGATAGTAGTGGACATGGTGGAACACTTTGCTCCTCGTCAGAAACCCTAGAAACAGCCGCTCCGGCATCAGCCTCTGACGTTGCGGACTCGTTATCCGCTAGCTCATCATTCGGCATGCCATATAGCAGCTCAGAACTGCGCCTCTGTCCCAGTGTGACTGACGAGGGATCCATGTCAGCCGCTAGGTCTTTTGGCGCTGCATGCTGAAAGGGCGATCCGACTTCAGAGTCTCCCTTCATTGATCCATTCTCACTCGTAGCTTCTTGACGTAGTGGGCTGGACTCGTGAACTGATGAGCTAGAGATTCTTTTGCGTTTTCTAGCGTCATCAGGTCGAATTCCAGGCGCGCCCAAGGCTGCACTCGCGCTGGCAGCCCGACGGTTGTTGGGAGACAAGAAAGGGTTTGTATCCTTCGTCCTCGCGGTCCTTTCCGAAGCGGACGTTTCAACCATGGGTGGGCGCGTATTTGGCGGTGTGACAGGGTTGTAGGTGTTGTTACTCGAGTCCGCAATTTCTATTAGCTCATTGTCGGCCTTTCTTTGTGTTTTTTGTTCAGTTTCGTCTGGATGATCCAAAGTCTCTCCTTTGCCAATGTCTCCAGTCTTGGATGAGATACCCTTGCCCAGCATGTACTTCAAAAGCTTCTCCGAGAGCAGCTGAGTGAGCAGCTCCGCTTTGGCTTTGTGGTGCTTACAAAGCCAATGTTTCGTTAAGTCTCGCAAAGCTTCCTCTGCAAGGATTCCGCCTATGGCGAGTTTGTTCAGAGAGGAGCAAATGCGATCGCGCTTGGGCTTCTCGAATCTGCACTTCAGCGGTGAGCATTCCTGGTCTTTATCAAAACCCAGAATCGTCCAGGTAGCCATATCTTTCTCCCAGCCCATATGTTTGAGCATGTTAGGTAAGGACGTCTCTGCCAGCCAATGGTAGGCAAACTGTTCTCCATTTTCCTCGTGGCCACCACAAGAACAGGAGATTGCAAGGTTTTTTAAAACGTCCATACAACTCTGTGGATGGGAATGGGATTGGCCGACCACTTTGAAGTCTTGTATTGCCTTTTGTGCCTTCACTAACTCCTGATTGTCCAAGTGGACTTCAATTTTGCATGTTGTGACGTGCGGAAACGGAGAACCGAGGCAGAAAATAGGGGTTTTGCCAAGTCGGTCCAGAAGATCTTGCAGAGAAACAGGTTGCTGCCTGGGCTTGAATGGAGAACCCATTAGGGATTCGGTTACAGTAAAAGATTTTAGATTTTACTCCGAGAAATCGTATGAACAGCCAGATAGTCGGAATGCCGGGTGGCCCAGGGTTTGAGTTTTGGAGTTCGTTTACTCGAGGGATTTCCGGCGTCGTGGTCAGGATCTCGACGAAAACCTAAGGCGAAAGGATATATCCTGAGCAATTCTGGTCGAAGGGCAGTAAAGTCAATCGATTTTAAGTACAAAGCACAATGCGTGTCTGAGAGAGTTTCTTTGGTCAAGAAAAAGCTATTGGTATCTTATAATCTTTGTTAGCTTGAGATTTAGTGATGGTACCTCTTCCTTTTCATGTCCTCGGCTGTAATGAGGCACATTCGCCAATCCATGCAGTATGTGCTTTTCATAGCCCACCATCCCGGTAGGTCCAAATGTGGCTGTCTCAGGTTCCAGAACAAAACACTAAAGCTAAAGGTGCATTTATCTGATCTATACAAGCTGATTTTGGCACATCTAGGACCCCTTTTAGGGACACATGATGTATTCGTTGTACTCATTTCAATCAGTCAAAAGACCTACAAACAAGGACTCTTTACATCTTGTAATACCACGCAAGATGGGAAATGAATGGGGCTTCGAGAAGGAAACTTGAGTTTGGTCACGATATTCGTTGTTTCAAGGGGGGAGAAAATGCTGCAGATACGCATCAAGCATGCCAAAGATTCCTGCACTGCCTCTATAGACGATCCATTGCAGGCTGCATTCTTAACGAACATGTAGAAGATCAAGTCGATCTACGTCCAATGGGGATCATTGACGTACCGCGCGATAAAATCGTGGAGTGGTACAATAGGCTGGCCGAGGCGGACCATGTGGATTGGTGGCTTTGTCTCGTAGGTAGTAGGCACAAGGTGACGAAGTGAGCTGGAGGCTGGACTGCACAAGCGCTGCAGGCGCTAAGCCTATCTTGCCGCGGTGGACCAATTAGACATGCAGATGAACCAACACCACGACACCACTGCAACACACAGCACCCTGATTCCGTACTACTGTACGCACCTTAGGGAGTACGAATCTGCCTTGTGCTACCTCATACCTTCCTTCCGTAACACAGCCGCGCGAGACGGGGAAGCGGGACAGACATCCCATCCGTGCGCTAGAGATTATGACGCTTCCAGTGTGACGACAACTCCTGCGTCTACACCACAGGACAGATACTCCAGGTTCTCCTAGGAGGTTTCAGGATGAACAAATGCTCAAATCGTTGCCTCGTCCGTGCTACAGAAAGATCCGGAGACGCAGGAGCTCAGTCAGCCACGCTAATTGGGACACCAGGCCCAGGATAAGGCTGCTCTGTATGTCATGTGATAATGTCAGGCTTTTGGCAGCCTTGCGATCGAGAGCGAGGCATTTGATTACACCTGGACTACGAATCTTTGGCTATGGACTTGCTTACACGTTGAGGCGTAAAGCGATCTCTCAAGGAACAATGAGCTTTTGGCAATAGTATATCGGACTTTGTTACTTGCGCTCAGCTTGCATCACATGTCTACAACGCGTTGAAGACAGGACCGACAGAATGTCATACTTTCGCAAAAGATGTCTTAACTTTTCGCCAGGTTCTGTTGAAGGTAGGTGAAAATCTTCGAGATGCAAACGGTCGCCTGAGCTGGGAAGAGCACGACGTACTGTCGCACCATATTCTTAAGTTTGAAGAACTCCGCTCCTCGATCATGGATAGTAGCCCTCCGACCATATACCGTACGTATAGGGAACGGTTCAGATATCGCAGATTACGACAAGATTCAAACGATCCACACATGGATAGAGATGAAGACGTAGACAAGGGGCCGCGGATATTATTTGGAATAATGAACTTTGGCGAAAGTATTCGGACCGCAAGCTTTGCTAAAAAGATACCAAAACTCCGACGCGCAATTACCGCACAGGTGGAATTTATGACAGCTTATAATGTCCCGTTAAAAATCAGAATTCCTTTCTCCTTAGAGTTCTACCACGTCGTTGCTGACCATAGCACTAGATCAAACCAGGACCGCATTCAAGATTCTCAGCAACGTACAGAATGCTCCCAAAAACAGATGACGTCCGCCCAGGAGCGCCTCGAAGAATCTCAATCTCGTATCGAAGTCCAACCGAAAGAGATATTAGGATCACGACGACAAGGAATCCCGTTCATGCGCAACGGTCTTGATGCATCCTCGCCAGAAGGCCATCAGACATGGATGAATCTAGGGAGAACTTTACGTGAGGAAGGCATCACACCAAGAATGATCAAGAAGAACCAGAACCTCCTTATCAGGGCAATGAAAGATACACTATGCAATAAGGCCTCTCCTTCGGGTTCACTCAACTAGTCTTATCAAACAACTTTTGAGTACCACGTTACTAGTCCAGATGACGAAGGGTTGAGTGCGAGCGTCAATCAAACTGAAGGCCGCTTGTTATCACAGCCATACACCTCACCACACGATTCGGTTTCATTATTCGGTTCCGCACCACCAAGCGTTGCAACCTTTTCCTCAGAATTCCTTCAAAGATGTGTAAGCAGCACCGGCCCGCTCGACCATGATCAAAACATAGCAAGCGGTATAAACTCGTTGTTGCAAGGGATGAACGGAGATGACGTCGAGGCTCACGACTGCAATGATTTCATCGAAGCTGAGGAACTCACAGATGCCGATGTGATTACGATGACGCAAAATATAGAAGGTGGTGATGCGATTACGACATGACGATATGTAAGGTGGGCTCACCTCCTTTTACGACGGTGTGAAATCCTCTGGATATTTGGATTCTCTCTGAGGGTGGAACATCTCGCCGAGGCTTAATATCACCGTGAAATAGGTAGACCAACTTCTCGAAGCTGCATCCCCTGTTAAGGTAAAGGCTTCCCGCAACTGCTCCGACATCCATCGCCTCGTGACACTAACGATTATCAATCTTCTTCCGCCCCCTAGCATCCCGTTCATCCGCAAACCGACCATTGTTTGAAAACCTGGCAAAACCAGCAATTACCTTACTCGCCTCCCTTCATCATCACTAAGGCCATCTCCCATTTTCCCAGTTCGCGGGGCCACCCACTTTTATTATACCCCAGTCTCTTAAGTGCACATTTCGCTCTTAACTTAGCATAAACACTTCTCCCCGTCATCGCCGTCGTCGTCGTTCCTCTACCACGCTCGACCCCCATTACCACCTTCATCCCATCCCCACCGCCCCAAACCCCCGCCATCATAACTACTCCTCACTACATAACAAATCATTAAGTCTGTGCACGTGCTTCATCCCTGTTCTCATTGTGTCGTTCGCCTTTCCAACCCTCTTCTCCTCCCTTCATCATCATCCTTCAGCCTATTCCTCATCACCTTCATCCTACATCACATCCATCACCTCCATCACCATCTCCTCATCCTCCCAACCCTGCCACCCCTCCCCTCGTCCAACTGATCCCTTTAAGATTCATTGCCACCGTCGTTAACCCATCTCAACTACGTATCCCGCCCCTTTCTCTCACACGCCGCAATCATCAATCCTACGAAACTATTCACGCTGAGGCTTTGTGCTGCATCGATTCACTTGATAGACTAGGGTCACGAGCTCCCCGTTTTATCAAATACAGCCAAAGCGCTTGTGCAAATTAACATTGATAGCTTTGATTATGCGCTCGAATATACTCTTAGATGAGATGATAAGGCTGAGGTTCAGGTGGGCTAGAAATCATGGTATTCGTTTCGTGTACAGGTTTGGGGGGGGGGGGGGGGGGGGAATTGGGGAAAGGGTTAAAGATGGTTCGCCGCAGTTGATAATATCTAGTTAGTATACATCTAGCTACAGTAAACGTTACTCAGAAGTAATCTATTTTCATCATCATCATCATCATCATCAGTAACAGTAACAACGCCCAGTCAGCACGACGAGCAGTCTAGTCCATGAGACTTTGTAGCTGGTACGAATCGACCAACGGAATAAAAATCCGCGATGTCTTGATGAAGTGAGTCTCGACAGCGCCATTGATTTGCTCGATAGGTTGGCATGAGAGACGATGGTTAGAGAGACGGTATGAGGTTGACTTTTGGGGCTAGCTCTGCGCTTCTTTGAGCGAGACATGGGGTACCTCTCGCATAGTGATGCTAACCCTAAATCCTTCAGGTTAGAAGTAGCGTGGGTAGGAAAGAGAGCTAAAGCAAGCAGGACATTGATCTCCGAGTCCGACGTACGCTAGTAGTACGTGGGAACACAATATTAGCTCTAGCTGTGCCATACTATGCTCTAAGATCGTTTCTACCAGTTTCGGTTTTCATCTAGTCATGACGCCAAAGTAATGCATGCGTATCATCTTACTACAATTCCACTGCATCTTTGTTCCACGACTCTATTTCTGCATGGGGCAACTACACCCGATGGAAGAAATACACGTAAGCGAACTTCTTCATCTCGTCCACATCGACGGCCTTGACGACCTTCTCGTCGTTGAAGAGTACCCAACTCGCTTTGCCTTCGTGAGCAACGTACTTCCGTATGAAGGCCACATAGTGTCTAAGTCCCCAGTGTCAGCGGTATCGTTCACGTGTTTGGGTCATCGTTTATGACTTACCCAGCATGAATACTAGCTCCCTTGTGACATACGATACTCTGGAGCTTGAAGGTCGCCGGCGACTTCGCACTGCCAGCCATCTTCTTCTCGCTTTCCGCAGGAGCATCTCTGGTTTCTTCACCTCCAAGGTCACCTTGGTCATCTGGATGGCTGAAGACCCAGTCAAGAGCTCTATTGACATCCCCGTCTGTCTCTTTCAACGCTTTTCTTGCCTGTGGCGCACTGATGCCCATAGCCCCTAGTGCCTCGATACTTTCTGAATTCACACCACCAGCAACGTTCTGTCCACCTGCGCCACCAAGATCAACCGGAGTATCTATGTCTAGGTCTTCCATATGTTCGAAGAGCCAGGCCATAGCCGTTTCTGCATCGGAATTACCCGTCGCATGTAACGCCTTTTCGCACCGTACGCGAGGAAACCCCATAGCCTCCAGTTGCGCGAGCGCTGGTTCATTGGGCAAGAAACCAGCGCCAGCTCTACTCACATCTCCAGCATCCTCGGGAAGAAGCTCTTCGTCGTCATGTTGTCCAGCTGACATATAGGCGTCTAGATCGAATGGTTCATCCCTTACTACAACAGGAACGTCCAACTTCGTGGGGACCCAGTTGACAAGCTCAAAGCGACGAGCATTCACGGCTAGTGTATTTGGAAAAGTCTTAAACATCGAGCGTTTAGTGAAACCGTCCTTGCTGCCACAGGCGGGACATGTAAGCTCGACTAGCTCTGAGCTAGTGAATATGTCGAGACATTCTTTGAGCGTGACAGGCTCAAACTCATGCTTTTGCTTTTCATCCCCAGGATCTCCGTTGACGACGCGAAGTTTTCGTCGAACAGGCACAGGAATAGAGACATTGTCTTGTTCGTCATTTCGATATCGAACTTTTAGGCAGGATGTACATTGAAGACGTTGTTCCATGACAAAGCGGAAGGACTGGACAGGATCACTCAATGGAGCGGTATGTAAAGAACGGGTGACGAGCTTGAATAGGTGGAGGAGGAGCTCAAAAGCGTCTTGTTGGCGCATAGTGGAGAACTCTTCATGGCCACGACCAATCAGATATTTGAGCATAGCTGGTGCAAGGCCCTTTTGATGGGGAACCTCAGGAGAATATTCTGAGGCAATGACGTCCGAGTCAGGAAGTGAGTAGCGACCTGATAGTAGTCCATCCGCCATTTTTCTTAACTGTGTCTCGAGATCTTCCGCAGGCGTTTGAGACATTGGAGGGAGCTCATTCGGGTGGTAATAGCGGTCTTGGAATGCTGGCATAGAAAAAAGACACTGCAGTATACTAGCCATGTAACAGCTGTTACCCAAGTTCTTCAATCCAGTAAATCCTCGTCCAAACAATGGCTTCAACTCTTTTCCATCTTCGGTAGTCATTGAAAACTCCCATTTTAGATTCTGCTCAATCTGCATTTCCACCAGACTTTTCTCTGTTTTTTGTCGCTCAGCGATGTTGATCCCCCAGTGTGCTAAATGTGCGACAAGGTCTGGATCGGTACGCTCATCATTGCAAGAGTAGCAATATATGTCGGCCGTTCCCTCAGGCGTTATAGAGCCCAACTTAACAGCCACAGCATGTGTTGTGAGCTCAGTATGTTTGAGCCCATGGCTATTGCCACCGACTCCTCCGAACTGGGATCGGCCGCATCCAAGATTTCCGCACTGGAGACAAAGCCATAAATTCTCCTTTAGATCACACATCGAACAGTGGCCAAGATCTAGGTCTTCCATCAGTTCGTCCCTATTGGGGAGGCGGAGGTATAGCATACCCTGAGAGTCAATCTGACGGGCCTCTTCTTGCATTAAACATAGCGTGTGCTCGCACGGTGTGATTTCTTGCTCCCAAGCTTGAACTTCTGCCTGTCTGGCGAACGTATTGGCTTTAAGCACGGCATCCACTACCTCTGAAAGCTTTCCACTTGTGCTCTGGACATCATCCACACCACATTCATAGCATTGAACTTGCGTCTTGGTGTCGTAGCGGTCTGCCTCCGTCTCTGCAGCTATCGCAAGCTTCGATACCTTCTTGGGAGGCTCGTCGCGCTACAATAGCCGGTCAGCGATTTGTGTACTAGCGGTCACAGCCTTCCAAAACGCTGTGCTCTTGTCCGGTCTCCGCTCGGAAGGATCACCTCGAGGTTTTGCTGACCTTGATCTTCTTTCTACTCCTCTGGATATTGAGTACCAACGGATGTTTTGAGGCCTGACTATGCAGTCTTGCATGATCTCTCTCCGTTGTACAGCCTCCGTTGAAGCAGTACAGACAGACATTCAGTCCCGATGGATCATCCTGAGATTGGTTCAATGAGTCCTTGTGCAAACACCGATAGATACTTGTCTGGGAAATGTACTATGGAGTCGAAGCACTGTGTACAGTCTTCTCTATAGACAGACTGCATTGCAGTTGGTGGACGCAGCTCTGAAGAACAGGTGTGAGCACCACAGCTAGTCCAAGCGCAGGATAGGAGTATTTACCAGCAGCGTCTATATGAGTACAAGCCATCGCGAGGGACAGATGTAGATTCCAAGGCGGTATCGCTTGAAGAGTGCAATTCGATGTTCGCGAGGGGTGAGGCCTTACGTATTGACATAAATAAACTAGTGTGTATTCCGTTCATTACACATTCATAGAGGTATATTACGGTACTAGTGTCTCGTATAAATACTTTAAATTTCCTCGCGAAACACCCTTCCAAACATCCGTGCATCAACCTCTTCTCATTTTCAACACTACGAGTCTAGAAACTGAGCGTGGTCTATTTTACTATTGTAAAGAAGCTGGACCTCGTTGTTAGGCTATAATCAATCATTGATTTTGCAGCTTTCTTTGACTGGTTGACTCCCAAATGGGCTCACCTGGTCATGAAAAGGTGGATCGTATGCTATGGCTACGAGGATTTGAAAACTTGGAAAGACTCATGAAATTAGGGCGGCGTCCACCGAAGTAGCCCTGGAATCACTGTATCCAGTCCCACATACAAATCTATCAATGGGACTTTAACCATGCGACCATCTGGTCGAACGCCGATCTTTGCGCTTCTTGAATCTTGGGATCTTCGTATTCTCCGACGACCGCGAAACCTGTGCTTTGTGTTAGCCTGATAGACGTACTACATCTAGCACGGGCCGCCAAAATGGTACGTGTATTGCCACGTCTGGGTTGGAGCCCGATGTAGGGCGTTGCCAATCTACTGACCGTGTGGTGCACCTGGATACACTTTCATTTCATGTTCTATTTTGTGTTCTTCCAAGAACTTCTGACCTGCAATACGAACGTCATCCGGGAATAGCGGGTCATTTTCTATTAATTCGGTCAGTTTACTCCTTAGGCAAGGGAAAGTGCGAGGAATAATGCAATAATTCCGCTCAGGGGGTGGGGCATCTCTATGGCGTTCTCCATTGAAGGGTTGAACGTACCTGCGCACGCCATTGAGATTGGCGACTTCACACTTTCTAGGTCCTCCTTGGTAATGAGGGTGCCTAGAAGCTTTAGTATCGGACCCTCGTTAAGAAATGATACACTCATACCATGAGCGAAAGCGCCAGCTTTGACCAAAGGCCCATCTTTCGCCATTCCTTGCTCCTCATCTTTCAGGGCTTGGCCATGGGCCACCGTCGCTGGTAATTCAGAACCGAATAGACATACATATTTTCCACCAAAACAATACCCTACAGCATAGATTCCCCCACCATTTGCGACCGCATCCGCGAATTCTTCCTTTGCGCCCTCTATCACCTTTCGCAAGATTGGTAAGACCTTTTCTTGTGTTTGCCGTGCCAGCCACATGTCTATTCTAAAAGATTTGGCTGTCTCTGCCACCCCTACCTTGACCTTCTCTATTAAAGAAGGTTCTTCGTTTTGTGCATGAGCATCGATTTTGATGTTGGGTATTGCGTCGCCTGCAAACCTTGAAATAGACGCATTAACATTGATTTCATCTTACTTTAATGGACATACTGATCGGGCATAACCACTAGAAATCCTTCGCCAGCATATTTGTCCGCTTGAAGTTGGTTATTATGGGAATGTATCCCAGTTCCGCTACTCAACATGAGCAGAAGTTTGGAAGGTAAGTGAGGGTAGTCGCTCGGTTTCGAAATGTAGACCTGAATGAATGAATTATCTGCTGTTTCCCCAATCTATGGATTGTGCATACTTCTACGTCTGCGATCTTTGATATTTCCTACCCGACTATAGTAAGCCCCCAGAGTCCGTCAAGAAGTTATCCTAGACCCACACCAGTTGGAGCGTCGGCAGCTAATATTCTCTCTTAGCATGGCTGAAACATGTAGAGAAAAGTATTGAGCTTACGGGATGGGCGATCTGTCACGCAGTGTTCCTACATCGCTTCGTCAGTTGCAGTTCAGATTGTGGGCCGAGAGCAGCTAACCCCCATGCTTTCGCCTTTCTGTGCAGGAGTGTCACTAGGCATCGCACTTTGATCTTGAGCATCGCTCTCAGGCGCCTTCGTAGCAACTTCGGGGTCTGCCATGTTGTGTTCTTCGTATGTCAGAATTGTACGTGAAAGGGAAAGGTATCTATCTGCCTGGTTTTAGCTGCCCCTCTTGAAACGAGTATTGTAATCTATGTAAATAAACGAGATGGTGGGGCAATGACAGGTGACACGAAACGGCTTTACACGTCCAAACAACGCGTCTGCCTATTAGACATCAATCATAGAAACAACCGCCACTACCTTCTGATGTTACACAGTTCGCAGCAAGAACAACAACAAAAGCGATTCACAATAGCTACAGTCGATACTCGGTTACTCAAACTTCATCATGGCGGCTGATGCAGCTTCACACATCAACCAAGGTTCCTTGAAGTAGGCGTGAAGCAGAAGATACTCCAATCTAGGCCTATACTGATACTTCTACAGCGCCATCTTCAACTCCAGTGATGATCCAAATGCTACAGTTTCACAGCCTATCCTACAATGCGTACAGGTCAAGCCTCTGGCCGGTCAGCAGGGCGCTCCGGAGCGGTACCGGGTTGTTTTTAGCGACATTTTGAACTTTGTTCAGAGCATGCTTGCAACTCGTAAGTATTTTATGCCCCTCTCAATATTATTTTTACCTGCTCGCAGTCATTACCGTAGAAGTGACTGAATTCTACAGAGGTCAACCACGTCGTCCATGATGGAAAATTGAAAAAGGGATGTTTTGTTCGTTTGAAGTCGTTTCAGGCAAATCAGGTAAAGGGAAAGAGGTATGATCCATGGATCATCCTCAGGGGATATATGCTTACATTATACTCAGAATTATAATCGTTCTTGACCTCGAGGTCCTCGAAGGACTCGGTGAATGTGAGAAGATAGGCGAGCCAAAAGCGTTGGAGTTCAAGCAGGAGGACGTCAAGCCCCAGTCTACCACCATAGGTAGCGATGGTTTTTACGGCAACAAACCTGTTCAGCAGCATCAGCAGCAATCGCTACCTTCAAGAACAAGCACAGCTACGTCGCCAGCACATGCAAATATCTATCCTATCGAAGCACTGTCACCGTACGCTCATAAGTGGACCATAAAAGCCCGATGTACAAACAAATCAGACATCAAGACATGGCACAATAAGAACGGAGAAGGTAAGTTGTTTAGTGTCAACCTCCTAGATGAGAGTGGAGAGATCCGAGGCACCGGCTTCAATGATCAATGTGATGCGCTTTACGAGCTGTTTCAAGAGGGTGGCGTTTACTACATCAGTGCACCTTGCCGGGTCCAGTTGGCCAAGAAGCAGTTCACAAACCTCAACAACGATTACGAGCTTACCTTTGAACGTGATACGGTAGTGGAGAAGGTACGCCTATAAGCTTCATGCTTTCTGTCATGGAAGATGATTTAACCTTATCATAGGCAGAAGAGCAAGGTGGCGTGCCTCAAGTACGTTTCAATTTCACCAACATTGGGGACCTTCAAACAGTTGAGAAAGATACAACCATCGATACAATTGGGATCCTCAAGGAGGTCGGGGAGACATCTCAAATTGTGTCGAAAAGTACCAGCAAACCATACGACAAGCGTGAGTTGACGCTTGTAGATAACACTGGCTACTCTGTGAGACTCACCATCTGGGGAAATTCTGCAACAGCTTTCGATGTCATGCCAGAGTCGGTAGTTGCGTTCAAAGGCGTCAAAGTGTCCGACTTCAACGGAAGAAGTCTGAGTTTACTCAGTTCCGGTTCCATGACAGTAGATCCTGATATAGATGACGCGCACAAGCTCAAAGGATGGTATGATGCCCAAGGAAGAAATGACACCTTTGCTTCGCATGCCGGTATGAGCGGTTCCATGGGCGCTGCTGGTGGTCGAGGCGACCCCTTCAAGACAATTCTCCAAGTCAAAGAGGAGAATCTCGGTATGACAGAGAACACCGACTATTTTACTGTCAAGGCAACCATCATCTATGTCAAGCAAGAAAATTTCTCATATCCAGCATGTTTATCGGAAGGCTGCAACAAGAAAGTGGTCGAGTTGGAACCTGGGCAATGGCGGTGCGAAAGATGTGACAAGTCACATCCGAAGCCAGAGCATCGGTACATTATGTCTATTAACGCCAGCGATCATACTGGGCAATTGTGGCTCAGTTGCTTCGACGACGTTGGCCGGCTGATTATGGGCATGAGTGCGGATCAGCTGATGGAATTAAAAGAAAACAACGACCAGGCTGCTGGAGAGATCTTCCAAGACGCGACTTGTAAATCGTGGATATTCAAATGTCGGGCGAAAATGGACAACTTCCAGGACCAGCAGAGGTTAGCCTTAATCTTTGACAAAGCAATTTTGCCCATGCTAACAATCGTCAAGAGTACGTTATCAGGTGTCAGGAGCCAATGCTATTAACTATTCGGCTGAGTCTCGGAAGTTGGCGGAGATGATTAAGATGTACAACATTGATTAGGCGGCCTACAGGCACGTCCATATGTTCAATAACGAGGCTCGACCCCGGATTTCCTTTGAATGTCTGGAAAACACTTCAGTCGGTTGTTAGCGTAGGGATCGGAGCTCATCTTACCGTTTGCGTTGGGATGACTGTGAAGCGAACATTTTGCTGATAGTATAAAGACCTGGGCGCTGGCTGGAAGAGAGTATTCTATCATCTTTGAAAACATCAAACTCAGACCTCATCAACGATACGAGATTTCTTTTCAATCAAACTGACGGGTGATCCTAGCAACCATGTAAGGTACCTACTGATTGAGTTAGGGCTAACCCTACTCGTACTATGACACCTGAAGCTTGTTATGTCCGCCCGACCGGAACTCAACGGGTGAGGTCATTTGCAAAGTTTCCATCCAGAAGTTGACATAGTTTTATCCGTGGTTACTCTCAGATTTTAGGCAAAGTACCCTACTATGGTCGAAGTTCCATACGTTCATTTGACACGAATCTTTCCGTTGCTCTCTTTCCAATTGCCAACGGGCTCCTAAGGAAAGGTACAATGGGCGAGACCATGCGCGCTGTTGGTAAAGCTATCCTCCGTCTTTGACAGCATTTCAGTCTTTGGTTGATCGCTAAATCGGCGCTGAGAGGGTACTCGCTAATCTAGAATACGCGTCCAGACATAAAGGGAGGCAAAGGCAATGCTGATGCGCTGTTTATCACCGAAACCCCCAAACCGAAGCCCAGAGACACAGATGCCGTAGTGAAGATCAAGGCCTTCGGTCTAAACCGAATGGACTTACTGCAAAGAGAGGGAATGTATCCAGTACCACCTCAAGCACCGAAGACGCTGGGCGTTGAGTTTTCAGGCACAATTGAGAGCTTTGGAAAGGATGCGGAAAAGGGGTTCAAAGTCGGGGATGAGGTGTTTGGATTGGCATATGGTGGTCAGTAAGACAAGGTTATGAATGGGGGAGTGAGTGAGCTGAATGTGAGAAGGTGCTTACGCGGAGTATATCGCTGTCTCGACGCACATGCTTCTCCACAAGCCGGAAGAGCTCTCATGGGAGCAAGCTGCGGGCATACCTGAGGTGGGAAATCAGCTTACTTTCTTCCATCTCAATGACTAATGATTGCCCCTTCATGTCCAGACTTGGATAACAGCCACGCAAGCAATGTATCTGGTTGGAGAGTTTGCGCCCAAGAAATCAATCCTGTGGCATGCCGGTGCCTCTTCAGTCTCAATAGCCGGTATCCAACTTTCCAAGGCTGACAATGCTTCGGAGATCTACGTCACCGCTGGCTCACAAGAGAAGATCGACTTTTGTGTGAAAGAGCTCGGTGCCACTGCAGGTTTCAATTACCATACCCAAGACTGGTCGAAGGAGGTTCTCAAGGCTACGAATGGCAAGGGTGTAGATGTCATAATCGATTTCATCGGGCAAAACTACTTCCAGGGAAACTTGGATGCTGCAGCTAGAGATGGCCATATCGTGAACTTGGGAGCTATGAGTGGAACGAATTTGCCCGCAGGGGTGGATATAGGTGCTTTCGTAAGGAAAAGGCTGAGATTCGAGGGAAGTAGCTTGCGTAGTCGAGACGAGGAATATCAAGGGAAGCTCAGAAACACGTTGGCAGACCATGCATTACCGAAAATGCGGGATGGGAGCTTCAAAATCTTCGTTGAGAAGGTTTTCCCAATGGAGGAGATCGTGGAGGCACACAAGCTTATGGAAACCAACAAGACGAAGGGGAAGATTATTTGTACAGTAGGATGAGCTTGAAAGGACGTCTAAATAATGGCAGTCACGTAATTCTTAGTCTTACACTCTGGTTCTGTAATTTATCAACTCTTGCGCTTTGCTTCGCTTGAAGTAGGAATTGTACAAATGTGATTCCAACCATGCTGTAGTTTTTGATGAATATCGGAGAGACCCCCAGCTGCGGCGCCTCGGCAAACTTGCCCGTCTGCTTTCGCGAAAAGTTACCTCGAGATTTTTCCCTCCACAAACTCGAAACCTCACAATGGCAAAACGCTCTCGTTCGGACATAGAGATCGCAGAGGATCCGGCGCAATCACACATGACGGATGGAATAAAGACGAAAAAACACAAGGTCAAGGAATCTGGGGGGCCGCTCGTTGATGATGCTGCGAGTAAATTATCGAAAGAAGAGCGGAGGGAAATGAAGAGGCTAGGGAAGCATAAGAGAGTGAAACAGTTGGAGCGAAGCGGTACGAATGGAGTTTTTAATGGAGAAACAGCAAAGGCGGTGGATAGAAGTGCTGAGAAGGCCGCACGAAAAGCTGAAAAGGAGCTATTGAAGTCAATCATGAATGGCCCCACTGAAGAGAAGGGTTCTGGAATCAGTCCTAGTGAAGATGCTCCAGCAGAAGAAGAGAAGCACATTCAAGACGGGGACGGAGTGGAGGCAAGAGACAAAATTGCAGCAAAAGCTGCGCGGAAGGCTGAGAAGAAACGGTTGAAACTATTAAAAGATTCGACACGTCAGGAAGAAAACCGTAACTCAAAAACTAACCAAGGTACGAAAGAACGCGAGCATATAGACTTGTCAAAAAGCCATGATGTGGAGGCAGTCGACGAAGCTGCTGCGAAGGCACAATGGAAAGCAGAGAAGAAACGAGTACGAGCACTCCAAAACTCAAAAGAGCATGGGAATTCCGAATCTGCGAAAACGCTTCCAGACGTCTCTGATCAAAGTCTACCTACGCCAAATATCACCCTTAATCCGCAATCTGACTACACCGAAGATCTTTCTCTAACGACCCTACCCCAGGTCAAGATCGACTCCTTCCTCTCCGACCACTTCATCACCATTACCGATCCCTCCACTCCCACCACCCTCCGTCCAATCACTTCCTTCTCTTACCTCCCCCAATCAACTGATACATCCCCATTTGCAAACTTCAGGTCCCCTACCCCCATCCAGTCCGCTGCCTGGCCGTTCCTCCTCTCCGGTCGCGACGTGATTGGCGTCGCAGAAACCGGCTCGGGGAAAACCCTAGCTTTCGGGGTGCCCTGCATCCGCGCCCTCGCAAATCTTCCCCAACCTCAGAAATCTCATGGACCTGTTGCGAGAGCTGTCATGGTCTCCCCCACTCGTGAACTCGCTGTACAAATACACGATCAAATCGCCGCTCTTGCTGCCCCCACTGGTTTAAAAACCGTCTGCGTCTATGGTGGCGTGCCCAAACCGCCCCAAATTTTTGCTGCACGCACTGCGCACATCATCATCGCCACACCCGGTCGTCTCAATGATTTAATTTCCGAAGGCTCTGCGGACCTCAGCGGCGTGACGTACCTCGTCCTTGACGAAGCAGATAGGATGCTAGATAAAGGGTTCGAGGACGAGATCCGCAAGATCATTTCATGTTGCCCCAGCACGGGTATGGGGAGACAAACGGCCATGTTCACGGCTACGTGGCCACCTTCCGTTAGGGATTTAGCGGCTACATTTATGAGGGATCCTGTACATATCTCCATTGGGGACAACCACGGCGGTGAACTCCGCGCTAATACGCGCATAGAGCAGCGTGTTGAGGTTGTTGATCCTAGAGGCAAGGAGCAGCGGCTGTTGCAGATCATAAAGCAGCATCAATCTGGCAAGAACAGCGATGACCGCATCCTTGTCTTCTGTTTGTATAAGAAAGAAGCTACGCGCGTGGAAGGGTTTTTACGTTCTAAAGGACTACGAGTCGCTGGTATCCACGGAGATATGAGCCAAGAGAACCGCTCGAGGAGTCTGGAGAGCTTCAAGAGCGGAGCGTGTCCGCTGCTTGTAGCTACTGACGTGGCGGCTAGGGGGTTGGATATTCCTTCCGTCAAACTAGTTGTCAATTGCACATTCCCTTTGACTGTTGAGGATTATGTGCACCGCATAGGCCGGTACGTCTCCCTTCCCTCCATCACCTCTCTCAGCATCTCAAAGCCCATACTAACAACCCTTGCAGGACAGGAAGAGCGGGAAAAGAAGGCCTGGCCATTACTCTCTTCACCGAGCACGATAAAGCCCAATCCGGTGCCCTCATTAACGTGCTCAAAGCAGCGAGACAGCCGGTCCCAGAAGAACTTCTCAAATTCGGCACGACGGTTAAGAAGAAGGCTCATGAAGCATATGGCGCATTCTACCGTGACACGGGTGTGGAAGGGAAGAAGGCGACGAAGATCGTCTTTTAATTGGTTTTTGAGGAACCCTACCTCCGGCCCATGCATACAAGATTCAATCTACTTGCGACTGCGAATTCCCATCCGCCTCTACGATGACCCCTTTAGAGTTGGTGAAGCCCGTGGCGAAAGACTTCATTCATTGGAATACTACCCTGATGCTAAGAACATACGTTATCCCGTCGTATCGGCCTAGAACACCCCATCAGAACAATGATCCTACCACCCCCTTCTGTGCCCACTTCTTTCTCATTACAGCGATTTCTGGACCTCTCTGCCAGGTTTTCACGATCAAGTGGACTATCGTACATCGACACCGGATCTATGAATTGAACTGCACCTTTCTTAGCTGGCTTTTCTTAGAACATGGGCTTCCGCGAGGATTGCTTGCCTAGTAGAGAGTATGAACCTATGATATGGGATTGGGAGTGGGGAGTTGATAGCTGTGCAGAAAGAAAAGGATTTAGATAAATAGATAACGATAATAAGTAGATTTGTAGACAACCACTCATATCTCGGCCTGTCAGCATGGGGGAAGATATTTTGTCCTTGAGAGTCGTAGTCGCAGAGAAGGGCGAAAAAGTCTACTTTTCTTTGTTTCTAGTCTATCAATGTCCCTTCTATTCGAACTGTCTATGCGCCTGCTCATCTAAGTCTAGATATGATGTTAAGGTTCGAGGCGCAGCGGAGTCTTCGTCCACTTATGACTTATCCCGGCCGTCCAAATTACCCTCCCTTCCACCCCTCTCTCTCTCTCGCGCTCTCATTCCCTACTCCCAACCATCCCCATCTCCCCCAACGCTCTCAGAAACCCCATCCCCCTCCACTCCTCCATCTCCCCCTCACTCCCAACCCACACCATCCCCACCACCCCCGTCGCCCCCGTTACGCACTTCCCGACCCTCGCTTTCGAGCGCGGGATCAGCAGCATCCACTCCCGGACCATGACGAGGTTATGCGCCATCTGCTCTCCCCGAAAGCCTGTTTCCTTGATAGCTTGCTCGACCAGGCCGTCGTAGATGCGCTTCAGTTCCACGGGGGCTTGCGCGTCGGTTTCGAGGGGAAGAGCGCGCGAGATGCAGTAGCAGAACGGCAGCTCCGCTCTCGCAACAGCGTCGTCTACCGCATCGGGAAACATGCGGAACGCCGCATCCTCCCCGACGCACGCCGCGTACGGCAGGATCTGCAAATGCTTGTGGCTGCGACTCGCGCCCGCCGCCTCCCCGCAGTTGTAGGTCACGACGCTCCTGGCGCTGATTGCGCCGAGGGCCGTCCATGCGGCGGTCCAGTCCTGGAGGTTTAGGTAGTCGGATTGTTTTTCGGGGGTGGTGCTGTGGAGGATGTATTGCGGGCGCAGGACGCAGTATTTGTTTAGGATGAGGGTGTGGGAGGGGGGAAGGGACGCGATGTGGAAGTCGGGGTCGGGGTCGGAGAAGAGGGGGGTTTGGGGAGTGGGAGTGGTGGTAGGGTTGGTGGTGGGGATGGAGGTGCCGGAGGGAGGGGCGCTGGGGGCGGGGGTGGTGTAGAGGGGTTTGCGGGTTAGGGCGGGGGAGATGGAGATTTGGAACTGGGAGGCGGAGTTGTTAGTGGGGTGTCCGAGACTGCACCTAGGAACGGCCTGGAACGCACCTGGAATTTGTTGTCTTCTGTGACATGAAGTCGCTTTGGAGGGGAGTAGTGAAGCTCGTCCTTTTTGACGAGGCGGTCGAACTTGGCTAGGACTTCGGTCTCGCATACCTTGAGCGCCATAGCGGTTGAGATAGTTCTTGCCTGTAGTTCTACTGTACCTTAAGTAATTGTGCCGCTAATACATATGTGAATGGTGACTGGAGGGCAGCGAGTGAGACTACACTGATCCCGACAACTCTCTTTCTCATCTATCCAAATGTGTTCCCTTCCCTTTTTCCTTACTTTCACGACTCTACTTTGCATCCGTCTTTCTTTCGCGAATGTTTACCAAGATGCCCATCAAGTCGTGATGCAATTGCCAGAGGATGGCCAGCCAAACTCAGAGTCCGCTGCCTCGAATGTACCCAAAGTTGCCATTATCGGCGCAGGCATCACGGGCGCATCCTCGGCCCATCATTTGCATCAACTTACCCGCCTACGGCAACCACTTGACATCACTGTCTTCGACAGCGAAGACCAAGTTGGCGGACGTATCCGAAGTGCACACATTCATAACGAACCAGGCTACGATGTAGAAAGCGGCGCAGCAGCCTTCACAGAGGACGACTGGTGTCTGAAAGAAGCTATGCGAGAAGTGGGCCTCAAGCCGGTCCCGCACTCTCGTTCGGACTATCACACCGGTGTTTGGAATGGCAATGATTTTCTTGTGAGGTATGACAACAGCGACAAGCCATTATCTGGTACGTGGTGGCCGTCGCCGAAATGGTGGTGGAGATATGGTTCGTCTCTCTCAAAAGTCCAAGAGATGATCAAGAGGAGCGCCGAAAGTTTTTCAAGCTTCGCCGTCTTCCATCCATTCTTGAAGTTGTCGGAAAAGCTTGGAAAATCGTTTTCGCGCCAAGAGGTCTCATTGTCTGCATCCTCCTTCTTTGAGAATAACCGAGCCAGCGCCAAACTCATCGACGAAATCGTTCGAGCGGAAAGCCGCAATCGGCATGCCCGCGACTTACACCAAGTCAATGTACTGTCTTCAATACTTGCTCTTCGTTCAGTTCCTGATGTATCAATTTACCAGGGCAACCAACGGCTTCCTCACCGGATGTTGAAGATATCTGAGGCGTATGTACGTCTCAATACCCGTGTCTCTCGCATTACCACCGGTGAGAAAAGGCGGTGGAAAGTTCACGCCTTAACCACCAACCTTGCCGAAACGCAACCCTCGACTTTCAAAGCCGATTTCGACATCATTATTCTCACTGCGCCCTTCGCTTTCAATGGTATCGACATAGATCCACCTCTTTCTACCCTAGCTTCGACAACCGAAGTACGACCGTATGTGGAAAGACATATTACCCTTTTCTCCACCCTCTACCGTCTTTCTCCCAATTACTTCAATCAATCGATCAACACCACCGTCCCAGAAAACATTTTCACGGCGCCAAGGTAACCCGTTTCAGAGGGTGGCAGCGAAATCTTCAGCATCACAATCGTCGACCGCGTCCCTCCCCCCGACTCCGGCGACTACGTTGACGAGCTCGAGTACGTCTACAAAATCGTCTCATCCAAACCCATCCCAGACGACGAAATCGCACGTCTTCTTGGGCATCACATGGAATCTCCTGATAAGGACAGCCAAATTTGTGAGCCGCTACAGAACCTCGGCGTCACATGGGTCCATCGCCAAGCTTGGCCACATGCATACCCTCAATTTAACTCTGGACACCCCATCCTTGATAATATCGAAATTGCGCCAGATTTGTATTACACGGCTGCTGCAGAGGAAGTGCTCAGCACGATGGAGATGGGCTGCCGGATGGGCTTGAATGTCGCGAAGCACTTGTATGATTCTAAGTGGTCGGGCGAGACTTATCCTTAGGCCAATGCGCATGGCGAGACGTCTAGAGACCTGCTGTGAGCCCTTTCCATACCTGTTGCAATGATTGAACGACGCCTAAATAAGCCACGAAATAGATTCTCAAGCCCTGATTATCTACCTACACCTCGATGTTTTCTTTTGTTGGACACCTTCCGCCCGCTCTGGGGGCCGCCGATGAGCACTCCAATTTCTGAGAACTGAGGCAAGGGAACGTTCTCACGAAGAGCATGATGACTAAGGCAAAACTCAGCCGTTGGGCCACCTAAGTCTTGATATCATCACCTCTCAAATTGGGTGGTGCTAACTGAGTATCAATTTGAATTCGCACACCCTGCTCTTGTCTCTTGTCTTTCTTGAATTGATTGTCCTTGCTTCCTTGCATAAGGTTGTCGCAATCTCGATTGCGCGAAATCTGCACTTCACTAATTAGACATTCCAACTTTCTTTACAACATTTATACATATCCGGTACATAAAGATTTCTAGTTGGTGTCATAAGGTAAGGGTAGGTTCTGGGCGCTCACCATGTTTGGACTCTTCGGAGGCAGCTACTCGAGTAATGACGTCTGTTCCAGATCAACCAGTCCGGCCAATCAGGAGCCGCTTATTATCCGCTCAACACATCATCAACTACTGTTGTGCATGAGAGAATATGAGACCACATATAACTCTAAGGGCTCGCATCCCCATACTCTATAAGACCCCACACTCTTTCCGATACTCTCATCCTTTACATCAACTCCAAAGAACAAGGAAACTGTCAAGTATGGACGCAGTCAAGCAAACTATTGCCCAGAACTTTGGCGGCAGTGCACATAAGGCCGTATCTGAGGATCAGCAGTTTGCACTTGAGCAGGTCCCCTCACTCGACGGGAAAGTCGCCGTGGTGACCGGCGGCTCTGAGGGAATTGGCTATGGTTGCACGCATACGTTACTGTCGAAGGGGATAGAGAAGATATTTATTCTCTCGGTTTCTAAAGAGGTCATTGATGGTGCCGTGAATGCTGTTCGCGAGGAGATGGGAGATGCAGCAGCCAAGAAAATGATATGGTTGCAATGCGACCTTTCGGACTGGAAGCACGTAAAACAAATTGCAGACAAAATCGCCAATAGTACAGATCGGATTGACATACTCATCAACAATGCTGCAAGGGGAATCATGACTTACCAATTGACTAATTACGGTGTCGACCGCCATGTAAGCGTTAACATCCACTGAAGTCCACTCAGAGACGCTGACAAGTCACAGATGGCGCTTAACCACATGGGCCATGTCATTCTGACTAGCCACCTGATGCCTATCCTTAAGAAGACTGCATCTCAAGGAGATACCGTGAGGATTGTGAGCGTGGCATCTAACGCTCATCAGGGTACGCCTTCCGATACGAAGTTTGAGTCACTGGACGAGTTGAACAGGGACCTCGGGCCTAATGGACAATACGGTCGTTCGAAATTGGCTGAAATACTCTATATGCGGTACCTCGCAAGGCACCTCACCTCTTCTCATTCGAACATCTTGGCGAATGCGACGCACCCTGGTTTCGTTGACACTAAGATGTCAAAACAGGATATTCATGAACCATACCCACTGGGTGGTTATGCAATGTCTGTCGGAATGGCACCTTTCAAGAAGGACATCTGGATGGGTTGTGTGAGCACCATGTTTGCTGCCACTGCCACCACCAAGAGTGGACAGTACATTTGTCCTCCCGCAGTTCCCGAAAGTGGGAATGAGATGTCGCAGGACGACCAACTTGGAGAGCAGCTGATGAAGCTTACGAGGGATATCATCAAGGAGAAGACTTATGAGGACTCCGCTGCCAAGGGATGTCCATTCAAGGACTATTAGAGATCGTTGTGGCTATTGTTCTTTGGCATATTCATCAACCGACAAGAACATGAGTTTAATTCTCCCAGAGAGCGAGCGTTACGTTTGATCGATGACCGACATGTTTCTGTGAATACCGTACTACAGGAGGGTCTAATTGCGGAAGAGTACTCGTAAAACCAAGTTCATGGGTTCTTTGGGTAATGCTAGATATTAGAGAAGGTATCGTTGTATGCAAAAGTCTGGTTCAGTTTTCGGGTTTTAGCGAATTTGGCGGGGAAAACACACAAATCAGCCTCAAATTTGGTGCAAATAGAGCAAATACCTAGATATCATCCTCACACCCTCAAAACACCCCAAAGCTTCATTTTTGAAGCTATACAAACCTCAGCCTCACACGAGGGCAATCCTAGATAGTCAGAATGCTCCTCAGGCGTATCGGACGCAAAAGAGCTTCCTTCAAGGCTCTGCTTCACCTAGATGCACTCAAGGCTTCTAAGGCACGCAAAATCGCCTTCGTATCTAAGAATTCTATCGTATCTAAGAATTCTATCGTACTTTCTTCAGAGGCAGAGATCTCTTCATCCCCGACGCTTTCAGATGTAGAAGACCTTTCTTTGCTCAGACTTAACTCTCTCAAGATCTCTCAGTCTAATTCTCTCAAGATCTCTCAGATTTCTCAAGTTGTAAACGCACTCATCTCAAGCGAGCTTGTGATCTTTGTCGCTAAGACTGCTGCTACTCTTGCTGCTTGAAGAGCGTGTGTATCATCGTCAGCGAAGCTTGATTGATTTGAAGATGAGAATGAGAATGAGAAGAATCTAGATGATAATCAGTCTAAGATTCAAGCAGCTTCAAATCAATTCACAAAGCTCATTGCATCGATGAAAAGATGAGAATCGACGAAGTCAAAGTTATCGCTAGAATCGTTCAGATCATTCATGAACATGACAGTCAAGTATAAAGTCACTCTCATCATCAGTGATGTCTTGCAAATTACTATAAATGATGAGAATGACATCAATCTTCAAGATTTGCATCAAGAGCAGATGCATAAATGCTCTGAGCATGTTGATTTCATTGATCTGAAGTATGTGCTAGTATTTATAAAAGTCATCATCATCTGATATCATCGATCATTTGACGAAACCAGCTAAAACTGACTACAAGCTCATCAAGCTAGCATCAGTCAAAAATATCTGTTTAGTCGAGCTTCTAGCTCACAAGCTCTAATAGTCACTCATCAACAACTAATAACTAGCTACAATCACTTGTAACTCTTGATGACAGTCATTTGCTTTTTATGCTCAAATAATACAATGCGCAATGTGTATCACCTGATCAGTGTTCACATTCAGCGCTCGTTATTATCAGTATGTGAAATTTGTAATCTGTGCACGTTTCTTGACAAATACTTATCACGTCATTATTTCATGATAGATAAATTGAGATATTTTACTCAGATTTATTTCGTTGTCGCATTGAAATATCATGTCGTGCACTGCTCAAAAGTTTTAGTTTCTTGAAGACAAGCTTGTGTATTTCATAATGTCTTGTACAATTCTTCATTCTTGCAAGCACGTTGTATAAGTTACTCGCAATCAATAGAACTAAAAGCATCAAAGCAACTCACGATTGTGTTCATTGTTCATATACAAAATATTCTACTACTATCACTTGAGTTCTATATAATCGCTCTTACTTTCTCGTCGAACGTCAACATTGACGTTCAATTTCTTCTTTACTCTCTTCAGAGAAATCTGATACTCGTCTTCAAACGTCAGTACACATTCACTTTCATTTGCTCTTCGATAATACAGAGTCTTAGTGTCTATCTTCAGCTGCTTGCGAAAGTTGTTGAACGATCAAGCGTAGCTCATCTTTCGACTATCTTTCATCTTCGATGTTCATAGTCGATATGTATCTCTGACTTCGTCGAGCGAAATCTGATCAGATTCAACTTCAGTTGTGTCTTCGAATTCTTCAGACATCTATCTTGCATTAGTTATCGCTCATTTCTATAGCTGAAAAACGAACGCTCACATCTGAATCATTCTTCTGACCTTGATTCTGTTCATCATTCAATATTTCTTGAAGTGTTTCATGTTCATCGCTATTCGTTGATTCTGATTGATTTGTTGTATTCTTTGTCTTTTCTGTCGCGATTTCTGTGTTGTTTGACTTTTCGAGCTGCGATGTTCGATTTCTTATGAAACTAGAGATCTCATTCACAGAATACATCGACGAGTATCTTGAATCAGTGAAAGAAGAGAAAGAATGTTCTCTGATGATTTTTCGAGACGCGTTAATAGTCAGTAGATCATCTATCTGATTGCAATTGAGATTATACGTCGCAGAGATGCTGTTGAATACGTCGTTTTCATGATATTCAACATGACTTACGACGCGTTCATGCAGCATGCTCAATATCAAATTTCTTCGAGTCTCAATTTGCTTTCGTCAGCTCTTGATCATTCGCTTATGTGTTACTGTCGCATGTTAGTCAATCATTGTTCAATTGTTTTAAAGATAAAGTACAAAAGAACATTGACAGTTGAGATGTTATACTCTCTAATGCAGCTTTTTTTCATTTCTCGATCTTCTTCTGATCACTTGTTCATTCGCTGATGGCATGTTGAATCGCGATTGCTATGAGTATCATGATTTCGTCTTTCAGCTCAGCAAACATGATTCTCGTGTTTGATAGTTGATCAAGACTACGATCTTCTTGATTGAAAAATGAGACAGCAGTGATCTTCACAATCACGAAGACTAGAAAACAACATTCTTCAGACTAAGTACATGTCAGTCAATGCATCACGTCTGTGAAGATGTTTATCTTTTTAATATCAGAGCTGATGAAGTTATCATTAACTAACAATCTGATGACATAGTTTGATGTATTGACTTTCTCGTAAAAGACATAATGATTCTTCACTACATCTCGAATCTGAAACATTATTTGTGCTCGATATTGTTCGATAGAATCATATAACTGTGTCTGTCAATCTATTGATGATATGACAAGATTTGAGTTGCACATTATCTTTTGAGCTTCGTCTATTGTTGATCTTTTCATGACAAAGTAGTTCATTCGTGACCTGTGTTTTAATTGATGTGCGCGATCTCTGTTTCAGAGATTGCGCATGAGATTGCTCAAGAGAACTCATTGCAGCTCTGATCATGACGTTATGCTCTCTTCTACTTCACACGTCATAATCGTTGCCAGTAGAATGAGTTCTATGTATCTAAGCACATTGACATGAGCTGCAGCAGAGACTGTTCTCGATCGTCGTCTGAATCTTGCTCAAAGAATTTTTCTAGAGTTGTCATCTGAATCATCAATCTGTGCTGCGTTGTATCATGAACTCAATGCGAAAGAACTTGACGAAAATTCTGTTAATCTTTGAAACTTTGAGATTCGTTCATTGAGCTGAGAAGATGACGAGATTGATAACGACGAGTGAAAATGCTGTTTACGCTGATGCGTCTTTTTCTTTGACAAGATGTTCTTGAAAAATCGAATGATTCTAGTGAACTATGTTGAGATCATATTAACTGAGAATATACATGATGATATTGACATTGATTTTATCTTCTTCTGCAGTCGTTCTGCAGATCACTGTTTTTGAGATGATAAATCATCATTCGAGCTGTTCAACGTGTCGAGAAACTCGCGTTCTTATCTTTTAGATCTGAATTCAGATTCTTTCAATGATATGTCGAAATTGTCGCTTGCTTTCTCAACTCTTCTTTTGACATTTCGTTGATAGATGAACTAAACATGATTATTGAGTCAGTTAACTGCGTGTCAACAATTCATAATACATGCTACGCATCTGACTATCAATCGCAGTGTTCGAGTTCTTCTTGTTCTTATTACTTGTCATGATAGTTCACTTAGAAGACGACGCGAAATAATGATTGATACATGATGAACTGATGAATGCAATCGAGTTCTGAGATAAAAGAGAAAAAGAGTGAAGAAGAAAAAGACATGACGCGTACTTGAAGATATGTGATCTCTGAAAGCGTGTAATTCTGTTGTTGTTGACACTACTATGTTCAATTATTGACTGAGAATGAGTAGATTAGCATCTTAGTGCTCATCTACTCTGTCAGATTCATGTTCTAACTTCGTTGCATCGAAATTGTGATAATGTTTTCATGACTTACTCAAAAGTGTAGATAGATTTGAAAATTTGCGGTAATTTATCATCACACATGCAAACTGAGAATGCGAACTGCGAATCTTATTGTCGAAGAACTCTGAGCTCAAGCTGACTATCAAAGATAAATTTAAGAGAAAATTCGATAAATTATCTTCGCACATTATGCAAAGTGAGAATGCGAACTGCGAATATTATTGCTGAAGAACTCTGATTATCAGAGATAAATTTCGAGTGATTTACGATAAATTTACCTTCGCATGTGAACTGTGCATTTTATTGCTGAAGAACTCTGAATCTCACTCATCACATGATCGAAACTCGATGTACATGATGTTGCAGTTAGATCTAAACATGCAGTTTGCTCTTCGTCACGCTTGATGACTTCGTAGACGAGAATGATGAACGAAGATGTACGAGAAGAATCGTGATATCTTTCATCGAGTTCATTTTCATCGTATCGTGCTTGACGAAGCTCAGATCATCAAGAATCATCTGTCTCAGAACTTTATAGCCTGCAGAGATCTGATGAAAAAGCATCGTTGAATGATTAGAATCGAGTAGAAGAATTCTTTTCATTCTTCAAGTTTCTTTGCGTTTCACGTACAGAAACTGTCGAGATGTTCAAGAAGAATTTTGTCGATTCGAGTAAGATACAGAATAAGATGAATAATGTCGTCTATGTGAGTGAAGTTGAATCAGCTGAGCTGAATGCATGCATGCGTGCGTGCGTGCAGTGTGCGAACGACGTGTTCGTTGCTGATCGAAAAGTACTAGAGAGCGAGAAAAGAAGAAAAGCGAAAAGAGAATAGCGATGTGAAAGAAACGATGTGTCAAAAGAAGAAAAAAAGAAGGAAAAAAGAGCTTAGATTCATGAAATCACAATCAACATCTCTTTCACTCTCAACTCACAACTCTTCATCGCTGATGCTTCTTCATTAGCATTCTCATTCTTCTCGCTCTCATTCATCAGAATAAACAACTTCTTATTCTTTTCGACGCTTATCGATTCAAACAGTTGCATCAGCTTCGTCAAGCTCAGCTGATTCAGCATCTTGACATCGTCAATGATGATGTCAATGATCTCACGCTTGCTGTTCTGCAGCATCTGCAGTTTCTCGTTGACGCTGTTCTTGATGACGAAATGAATGATGAAGATTTCGAAGAATTGATTGATGTGAAAGACGTGACAGAAGGCTTGTTGTTTCACGCTGCTGTTTCATCACAGATTGACGCAGATGATGCGCAAGATCAGTTTCTTGTCAACGCTGTTTTAAACGACATGATGAATGATGAAGATTTCAAAGAACTGATCGATGCAGAAGACGTGACAGAAGACTTGTTGTTTCACGCTGCTGTTTCATCACAGATCGACGCAGATGATGTGCGAGATCATGATGAGATTAAGCTTGATGTCGTTGCATTTGAGAAAGATGATCATGATCTTCATGATCGAGTCGTCGCGAAACGTGATGATGACGTGATCGCGAACTTTCTGACTCATTTTGTCGTGATAATTGACAAAGACTCAGTCACGCTGTTGAAAGAGACGATTCAGCACTTTCATGCTGTTTTGCAATTAGCTTGTTCTCAAGTCAGAGAACTCATGACACGATGAGAGCTTACAGCATGTGAAACTGAGTGAAGATGATGATCTTCTTGTTCGACTTCTTCATCAATCACAGTTTAATCTGCGTCTGCATCGTCGTCGTTTTCAAAGACGAAAGAATCGAGTCGTTGAAATTGATTCATTTGAGATCTTGTTCGAAATCTTTGCGAGTGCATGAAGAAGTTCTTTCACTGTCTTCGACATTCATCTGCAATTCTTTTAACTCGTCGCACGATCGAAACTCGATGTAAATGCTGTTGCAATCTAAACATGCAGTTTGCTCTTCATCGCGCTTGACGACTTCGTAGACGAAAGCGTTAAGACATTCTCTGCAGTAGACATGAAGACAGCTGATTACTCAGAATTCATCTGAAGAATCGCGACATTTGTGACAGAGACTTCTATTCTTGAGATCATCGTTAATATTCAAATTCGATTCTCAGTCTATCGTTGAATATACTTTCACACTTGTAGTTCTGTTCTTGAGTTCTGCTTGCATCTCTCTATACTTTGCAACAATGAAACAGTTCACGTTTCGCACTTCATGAGAAGATAGCTTCATACACAGCGTGTCGAACCAATTCATGAATGATAGTCATTGAATCATGAGCACAGTGAGAAGTCTATCAAATCTTCTGATGATTTTCTGTAGATCGTCGTTCATCTTAACATTCTGCTTGCGTTTTAGAGCGTTGAAGATCGATCTATTCATGACTGCATCAATTTATCTAAGCTCTTTAACATTGACAGAAATCTCGTTTCGTCAACGAAATTGCTTGCGATCTTCGTTCAAAGAAGTAGTCGTGCTTGAACGAAGAATCTGTAAAGCAGACGTCACAGATGACAATCTCATCACTGAAGATCTTAACAAAGACTGAGCAATGTCTATTGAAAGATCTCTTGATGATCGAGTGTCTCTTTCATGAGTGTCAATCACTTCTTCTTCGCGAAATCTTCGTTGCTAGAGAGCAAGTTTTCGCTGACGACGTATCAAAGACTTTGCTTTAGAACTGAAACGTTGCGAATATTGTTAGTTCAAAAAGTAATAGAACTTTCGTTCGTCGATCATGAAATCTTCTTCACAAGCTTGTATAGCACAGACATGATCTTTGCTGTTAATGAAATCAGAGCGTCAACGTGTGCTTTCAGTTATTCTTCTACTCTTCTTGAATTTTCGTTCTCGAGTTCTGCGTGCATGTAGTCTTTCTCAATCTAGCTATTGCATCTCTTTTCAAGATCTTTCATGATCGCAGTTTACGACGTTTGATTGATGACTTGAGCGTATTCTCAGATGTTGAAGTAGCGAAGATTGATTCTACTACTTTCAAAGTCAGTGAACAAATTAATATAGTCTTTACAATTTTCTAGTTACTGATCTGAAGAGAGTCGATCGATGATGAACTGAAAGCAGCAGCAGTTCTTTGCTGTCATCTCTATCAACGCAGTCTGTCAGCATCGCTCATTTTCAATCTCAATTCACTTCATATCTTCACTGTCGTAAAGAATTCTATTCTTCGTCACGTCGTAACTTTTCTTCTCGATCAATAATCTTTTGTACTCTTCGAATTGCATGTTCAGCAGATTGATCTCTTCTTGCCTTTTATTCATAGTTAAGTGAATAGAACTCATCAATGATGTTTGATTATCTGATTTCTTCATCGTCAGCAACGTTGTAGCATTTCACGACATCAACGATAGTTGATCAGCATTGTCATCTCTAATCTCTTCTTGCGACTTTCTTTGACACTGAATGTTTTTATGTGTTCGTTCTCGATGTTGTGCTCTTCGTCTTTCGTTGTTGTTCAGTCACTGAGTCATGATCATCAATGTCTTGTGCAGTCAATTCTGTGATATGCTTTCAATTTCTTTGTCGAAGATGACGATAATCTTTGCAGTCATCGTTCGAAGCTTTTTCTTTGTCAGCTCACTATCAAGTTTTATGTCATATATCTTTGAAGATATCATCTTCTTCTTCATTGTCATTACGATCTCACTTCATTTGTCATCATCGATCATTAAGTCTTTCTGCATCATCTTTCTGATTCAGTTATGTCGTTGCAATTCATTGTAGAAAATCATCGAAGATCTCGTACTGAACATGTTGATTTTTCTTATGCAACAGAATCGCAGTGAGTCTTGAAGAGCATCAAAGACTTAGAAGAAACACGAATGTGATACAGATGCAATGTTGTCTATGCAACGAAGAACGCGCAGAAATGAGATGCTGTTATTTCGATTTCAAGACAGACTAATGATTTCTATTACACTTGAATTCTATGATTATCACAGAGTGTGATCACGAAAGCTGTGTTGATAGTTGAAAGACTTGATGATAATAATCTGATGAATACAAAGAGATGTAGCTTTAGTTGTGTTACAGTCACGTCGTAAGTCTTACGTGAATTTGATTCTAGTGATCTCTAGAATATCTAGAAAACACAATTTTTTTTTTTTTTTTTTTTTTTTTGATTATTACTCGATTCAACACCCAATATGGGCCTATGCGA
>JAABUO010000151.1_pt1 | contig 188954 bp, 192 predicted proteins | sample 5559291 | NCBI WGS metagenome assembly JAABUO01 (sample SAMN10711878, study PRJNA513372) | rock metagenome | isolation source: Antarctica rocks | place: Antarctica: Victoria Land, Finger Mt sud
GCCGCGGAATGCTTTCCGAACTTCTTACCCCTCTCCCGGAACGGGGGAGGGGTCGGCAGGAACTGCCGGGGGTGGGGGAAGTCCTAGCGTCTCAGCAACAGAAAGAACACCATGAAGATCATCAAACACTTAGCCCTCACGGGCGTTGTCGCCGCGCTCGGTTCCACTGCCGCCTACGCCGCACCCGGCCCGGCGCTTCCCATCATTGGCGGGCCGAACGCCATCACCGCCGGCGTTTTTATTCCGTCGAGCGGCGCGGCCAAGTCCGCGGGCGGCAACACCCAGCTTGACGTCGAGTTCCATTACGGCCTGCCGATCCCAAACCCGACGCCCCTGCGCGTCGTGCTGGGCATCGGCGTTGAGACCGGCTCGAAATCCGGCAGCCATTCTACGGTAATTCCACTGACCGCCGGGCTTCAGGTTGGGGTCGGCGGCGGGGTCTATGTCGGCGGCGGCGTCGGCTACTACTTCCTCAATCAGCACCGCAACACGGGCTTCGACCAGCTCGGCACGACCAACAAAGCCGGCGGCTACGGCGAGATCGGCTACACCCTGGCCGGCGGCCTGCTCACGGTTAGCGCCAAATACCAAGCCGTCCAGCGTGCCGACGGCTTCGTCCTCACCGCCGGCCTGCATTTCTGAGACCTTCACAAGACAGCCCGGCACGGAAAGTGCCGGGCTGTCTGCGGCATCAAGGCTGCCAGGGCAGACCGAGCTGTTCCAAGAGTCGCTGAACGACCATCCGTTGAGCAATGCCCCAAGTCAGTGTCGCCTCAATTGTCGCGCCGTAGGTAAATGTTTCTGCCGGCTCACAGTCACTATCAATCCATTGTGTATCCCACAGGTTTTCCACTTTGACTTTGTGAACAAACCCAGAATAATCCTGGTAAAAGCCGTTCAAGCGGAAAAGCATATCGGGGATGCTGTGATTGGCACTCTGCCGGTAACTTGGATTGACGGAAGGCCAACCGGCGGCATCCATCATGCCGACCGCCCAGACGTCGCCTGTCATGCGGCTCAGAGCCTCGCGCAGAGTTCGCTCCGGCTCGGCAAAGGGTACAAGGTTATGCCGAAAAACTAGCGGTGCGTCGAGCTGCACATCAGTGAGTGTGCCAGCGGATTCCAAAAACCCTTTTTTGGCAAAGTAATCATTTTCAATCAGCCGATCAGTTAAGTCCATATCCACTTCTCCTTGTCGGGACATGACCCAGAGGCTTTGGGTCTTTGCGTTGTAGTGAACGTCATTGTGGCTCGGAAGAGTCCCTGAAGCCATAGGCTGCTTTCGGTAGCGGCTTGGCGGCAGGCCATAAGCGCGGCGGAATGCACGCGAAAAGCCCTCCAAACTCCCGTATCCTGCATCCCAGGCAATCTCCGTGACTTCCCTGGAAGTTGCGCGTAATTCAGAGGCCGCTCGCTCCAGGCGCAGACGACGCTCCATCTCCCCCGGCGCTTCTTCCATAACGCGCCGGAACTCACGGTGGAAGTAATAACGGCTCAGGTAGGCTTGCTCAGCGAGTGAAGAAGGTTTATCTGTCTGCAAATGCCGCTCTAAAAGCCGGAGCATTTCATCCTTGCGCTTGAGGTAGGCTTGCTTTTTTTCATCAGCCATGTCATTGTTCACATCCGTATCGTAGCATAGGCAGCGTGTCAACGGCTTGACCGATCTTGCCTTTATCGCGGACCACAACAGGAAGATACAGCATGAAGCACAAAAAAGCCGCCCATTCCAGGTAAGGAACGGGCGGCTCTTTGCATACTAAACTGCACTTAGTTGATAACTTCGGACTCTTGGGCGAGGTTGACGCTCTCGCCGTCCAGCCAGAAATGGGAGAACGGGCTGCGGTCCAGGGTCATCGTGGATAGGTCTACATGCTCCTGCAGGCCGAGCAGTGACCGAAACTCCAACGCGCTGTCGCCGTCGGAGAAGCAAGCCAGATAGTCCGTGCCTTCCTGAAGCAGGCAGATGAACTCGCCGGAATCAATATGCTGAAGCGCATAAACGCGCTGCGTGAGGTCTACGGTGGGTGTGGTTGTTACTTCATTGGGTTTCATTTTGTAAGGGTCTCGTTTTCTGGTAGGACTTACGTTCTGATAGGACTTACGCTTTTGTTCTCTTACGGTTTGTTTTACCCTGCCGTTCCTGCCGTCAACCGTTCGGCCCGAAGTCTGGGTGAACAGGCGATAACAGCTTCGTTTGACAACGCGGCAGGCGGTATGCTATACTGCCGCGTGAACTCTCAATCTTTGATTGGCCTTGCAGACCGGCAGGTCTATGTCTTTGATCTGGACGGCGTTTTATATCTTGGCGACACAGCCATTCCCTACGCCGCCGCCGCTGTCAACCGGCTCTTAACAGCCGGCAAGCAGGTCTACTTTCTGACCAACAATTCCGGCAAAACACGCGCCGATTATAAGCAAAAGCTGGCGGATGTCAACCATCTCGACATTCCCGAAGCGACAATTTTCACGTCCGCTTACGCCTCTGCCCTGTACCTGAAACACCGGGCGGCGGCGGGACGTTCCGTGTTTGTCATCGGGGAGCCGGGCCTCGCTTCCGAGCTTTCCGCTGCCGGCATGGTCGCCGTCACCGAGCCGGACACGGTAGACATCCACGACATTGATTACGTTGTCGTCGGCATTGACCGCAAGTTCACCTACGACAAGCTGCGCTTTGCCCATGCGGCCATCACACGCGGCCATGCCCAGTTTATCGCCACCAACCGGGACTCGACGTTCCCGATGGAGACCGGCGAAATCCCCGGCGGCGGCTCGCTTGTCGCCGCCCTTGCCACTGCGACAGGCCGCGAACCCCTCACCATCGGCAAGCCTGAAACCCATGCCTACGAAGCCATTCTCGCGGACGCTCAAACCACAGCCGCCGACAGCGTCATGGTCGGCGACCGCTTAGACACGGACATCGCGGTAGGTCGGCGGGCCGGTGCCTACACCGTGCTGGTGCTGACCGGCGTCACTCCCCCAGACCGAGCGAATGCCGCGCCTCCTGAATGGCGTCCTGACCGAATTATCGGCGACCTACGCGAATTAGATTAGGCTTTTTTACTTGATACCCCCCGCCCCCAACAATGGAGGAGCAAGAGAAGAACCTCACCCGGTCGCAAGCGACCACCCTCTCCTTTCTCAAGAAGAGGGTCGGAACGGAGCTCCGGGGTGAGGTTCTTTAACTTACCCCAACCATTCAGGGTGCTGGGCGGTTGAGTCGAAGTGGGGTGTGGTCTTGAACAATTCAGTGGAACCGTTGGCCGCCGCAAGCTGGGTGCGGGACAGCAACGCGGCGATCTGCGTTTGCGTCAAAGGCTGGAAGGTGCGGGCGGCGGTCAGCGCCTGCTCCAAGATCTCCATACGGTCAATGCCGCAGACGACCACCGAAACCGGCATAGTCATGGAGTAGTGGATCATCTCAATCGGGGTCGAGAGCTTGTCGGCCAGGACTTTGTCTAAGATAAAATGGTCGCCGAATGTCTTCATGCCGAGAATGCCGATCTTGCGCTGCACTAATAGCGGGACAACGGTCTGGGTGAACGAGCGGAAGTGGGCGTCCATGACATTGATCGGCATTTGGACCGTGTCAAACTTAAAGCCATGCGCGTCGGCGACTTCCAGCATCCGGCGATGGACCAGCGGGTCCTTGTGGCCGGTGAAGCCGATAAAGCGCACTTTGCCGGCCTGACGCGCGGCAATGGCGGCTTCGAGTGCGCCGTCTTTGGCAAAGATGCGGTCTGGGTCTTCCATGCGGAGAATCTCGTGGAACTGAATCAAATCTACATGGTCGGTCTGAAGCCGGGTCAGGGACTGATTAAGCTGACTGTCAAATGACGAGCGGTTGCGCCCGTCAATCTTGGTCATCAAGAAGACTTTTTGCCGGTAGCCCCCCTGAGACAGCGCCTTGCCCATGCGAACTTCAGAGTTGCCGTTGTTGTAGTCCCAGCTATTATCCATGAAGTTGATGCCCCGGTCGATTCCCGTATGGATCAGCTTGATGCCCTCGGCGTCGGTGTCCGGCTTGCCGATATGGAAGCCGCCCATGCCGACCAAAGAGACTTCCTCGCCGGTAGACCCAAGCTGCCGGTACATCATGTCGCCCTTTTTCCTCGTAGGCGGCGTCGGCAGGCTGCCGGGCGCAACCGGACTAGAATTGACAACATCTACCGGCTTATCGGCGGCCTGTGCGGCGGTTCCGGCTGCCGCGAGACCGGCGGCGGCAAGTGCGCCGCCAAGTAAGAATTCGCGTCGTGTATTTTCCATGCTGAGGTTATACCAAAGCCGTTTCCATACCAAACCGGTATTGGAAGAGTGTTAGTCTAAGCGGCAAAAAGCGGGCGAGAAACTCTCGCCCGCCAAAATAAGTGCCAGATTTATTTGCCGCCTGCCGGAACGGCGTCGGCTTCTTTGGCGTCTAATGTCGTCTGGATGCACTCGGCGACGAGCTTTTCCACCATGCGCGTTGATTCGCCCATGGAGTTGGACGCGCCTTCAATGCGCTTTTCAGAAAGCGGGCAGATGGCCCAGGCTTTGACTTTCGCGGGCTTTTTGACGCCGATCTGATTTGTCCCGCCCTGCTGATAGTTAATTGTGACCGTGTATCCGGCAATCGTTGCATCGTAAGATGCCATGCGCGTAATCCCCCCAAATAGAACTCGCGTTATTATTCCCCGCCGCGAATGATAACTCCTGCATGGTTTTCACGACTTTTTCATTTGCCTGGGTCAGGAAGCAACACGCAGCACTTCCTCCAGTGTCGTCTTCCCGGCGGCAGCTTTTTGAACTCCATCCGCAAGCAAAGTCCGCATTCCGTCGCTGACCGCAATCGCCGTCAGTTCGTTCACCGGCGCACGGCGCAGAACTGCTTCGGCCAGCGGCTCGGTCATCGTCAGCACTTCGTACAGCCCCATCTCGCCGATGTAGCCCCGGCCCCGGCACTGCTCGCAGCCAATGGCTTGGAAGAACATCGTCCCGACAGGGACTGGATAGCTGCCCTCAGCGGCTTGGGAAATTAGTGCTTTAAGTGCGGGCAGGGCTGACACGTCCACCGGCTGCTTGCAGGCATTGCAGACTTTACGAATGCGGCGCATGGCGACAATGCCTGTGACCGTCGCCGCGACAAGCGGCGGCTTCGCGCCGAGTTCCAGCAGGCTTGTCAATGCCGAGACCGCGCCTTCGGCGTCCGCCGCCGCCAGGATTAAATGGCCGCGAAGCGCCGCCTCCATCGCCAGTCCCAGCGTCTCCAAATCGTCAAGTCGCGCCGCCAAAATGATGTCGGCATCCTGCCGCAGAAACGCCCGCAGGACGGCGGCGATTGTCAGCCCGGCACTCGGATTAACCTGCATCGGATCAACTTGCATCTGCGTCACATAGGGCAGCGGAAATGCCACGGGGTCTTCAATCGTCAGCGTCTTTTTGTCCGCCCCGGCCACTTCCGACAGATAGGCATATAGCAGCGTTGTCCGCCCGGACCCCGCCGGGCCGGTCGCCAGCACAATCCCTTTTGACTGATGGGTCAGTGCCCGAAGCCGCTTCAAGTCTTCCGGCGTGAGTCCGAGTTGCTCCGTGCTGAGCCGGGCCGTGGAGCTGTCCGAAATATGCAGCGTCACCGCCTCGCCGCTGACCGACGGCAGCGTGAAAACACCGATGTCAAACCTACGGCCCTCGTGCGTGAACAGCATCCGCCCGTCCTGCGGAAGCTGCGTTTCACCCGCGTTCAGCCCGGCCGCCGTCTTATACTCGGCAATGACCGGCCCGCGCAGGCTGACAGGCAGGTGCAACGCTTCGCGCAGCTCGCTGCCGGTGCGGTAGCGGACCCGCAACCCCTCCGCGTCCGGCTCTAAATGCACATCGCTGGCCGAGGCTTTGAGTGCGCCAGCAATGATCTGGCGGGCAAGTTGAGCGGGAAGCAGTGTCTCGTCATCATTGACTACCGGGTCCGAGTGCGTCATCTCATGGTTTAGGAACGCCAGCGCTTTTTCTAAATCTTCACGCGGCATGGCAGCGACAGCAGCGGCGGCGTCCGTGACCCTCGCATGGAGGTCTGCCCGATCACGCTCCATGTACGCGACCAAATCCGACTTGCGGAACCGCCACTGCCGGCCCACTTTCAGCCCCTTAATCTCATCCTGTCCCAGCAGCCGGTACAGGGTTGGCTTGCTGGTGCCTAAGAATTTGACCGCTTCGTCAAGCGTCAAAAGCTGTTCTTTGGAAGATTTGTCGGCGAGCAGCTCCGGCAGTTTCAGCCGCACGGCGTCGAGTGTCACTCCAAATTGAGACAGAACAGCAAACGTCGTACCATCGGTTTCTCGGAGCAGCCCCAGCAGTAGATGCTCCGTGCCGATGTAGCTGTGCTTGAGCTGCCTAGCTTCGTCATAAGCCAGGTCAATAACACGCTTCGCACGGGGCGTGAGCTGCATGTCTCGACCAAGCCTATCGCTTCCTCGCGGCGTCTGGGCCAGCATTTCTGCATGAAGCGCCGCGACATCTACGCCAAGCTGTTCCAGCAGTACGATTGCAACACTTGGATCCGCTGAAAGTATATCAATTTCGCGTGTGATCCCAAGCAGCAGGTGTTCTGGGCCGACGTGGTTTTCTCTCAGCCTCCCGGCTTCTTCCTGGGCATAGAACACGACTTTGCGGGCGTCCTCGGTAAATCTCTGCCACATAGCTGACCTTCCTTTTGAATTATCATGTCTTATCAATTCGTAATATAATCACAATAACACGTTTTGATAAGAGAGTCAAGCCCCCCGCCCCAATTCTGGGGAGCCGGGTTAAGACCGGAGTAGAGGCGCTGCTTGCCGCACCCTTCACTCTTCTCCCTATTGCTCCCCAAAATTGGGGCGGGGGGGCTTCTTGCCAAATCCCCCCGCAATATGCCATAATAACCGGGCGCGTGGGCGAGACTTGCCTGCGCCGCATCCCCCGCGCCCCCAAGTTTCAGCCATCTTTTGCCCGTTCGCCTGTCAGGAGCTTCATGTCAACCAAGTATATTTTCGTCACCGGCGGCGTCGTATCGTCTATCGGCAAAGGCATCACCACGGCCAGTTTGGGCCGCTTGCTGCGGAACCGGGGCTTCGGCGTTAATATGACCAAGCTGGACCCGTATATCAACGTAGATGCCGGCACGATGAACCCGTACCAGCACGGCGAAGTGTTTGTGACTGATGACGGCGCGGAAACCGATTTGGATTTAGGCCATTACGAGCGCTTTGTAGACATCAACTTAACGCGCGACTCGACCGTCACCACCGGCGGCGTGTATTCTACGGTCATCGCCAAAGAACGGCGCGGGGACTATCTTGGCGGCACGGTGCAGATGATCCCCCATATTACCAATGAGATTAAAGAGCGCGTGATTGGGCTGGGCAAGAAGTCAGGGGCGGACGTGGTCATTGCCGAGATCGGCGGCACGGTCGGGGACATTGAAGGACTGCCGTTTCTGGAAGCTATTCGGCAGCTTCGCAAGGATGTCGGGCATGAGAACGTCTTATACGTCCATGTCACGCTGATTCCCTATGTCGGGCCGTGGGGCGAGGTCAAGACAAAGCCGACCCAGCACTCGGTCATCAAGCTGCGTGAGATCGGCATTCAGCCGGATATTCTCATTTGCAGGACTAAACTTGACATTGACGACGACATGAAAGAAAAGATCAGCCTCTTTTGTGATGTGGACAAAGAGGCCGTCATTGAAGCTAAAGACTCCGAAACGATCTACGAGATTCCCATGGTCTTTGAACAGGAAGGCCTGGCGGATCTGGTCGTCAAGCGTCTGGGCCTGCACGACGGCCCCGCCAATATGTCGGAGTGGCACGATCTGGTCCGCCGGGTCAAGCAGCCCCAGTTTGAGGTCAATATCGCAGTCGTCGGCAAGTACACCGGCAACGGCGACGCATATATCTCCATCGCCGAAGCGCTCAAGCACGGCGGCATCAAAAGCGACGCCCGCGTCAACATTGAATGGATCGAAAGCGACGACTTAGAAGAACCCGGTTTAGACATGGCGGAGCGCTTCGCCCGCACCGACGGCCTGATTGTCGCGCCCGGATTCGGCGGGCGCGGCGTCGAGGGCAAGATCGCCGCCATCCAGCACGCCCGCGAAAGCGGCTTGCCCTTCTTCGGCATCTGCTACGGCCTGCAAATGGCCGTCATCGAGTTCGCCCGCCACGCCTGCGGTTTAGAGAAAGCCAACACCGAAGAAGTGGACGCCGAGACGCCCTACCCTGTCGTCCATATCCTGCCCGAGCAGAAGCATGTCACCGAAAAAGGCGCGTCCATGCGCCTCGGTGCGTACCCCTGCCGCTTGACCCAGGACTCCATGGCCGCGCGGCTGTACGGCCCCGGCACAATCTCCGAGCGCCACCGCCACCGCTACGAAGTCAACAACGAGTACCGCGAGCAGATGACCGCCGCCGGCATGGTCTTCAGCGGCGTTTCCCCCGACTACCGCTTAGTTGAGATCATCGAGTTGCCGTTAAGCGCCCACCCGTACTTCATCGCCACCCAGTTCCACCCCGAGTTCAAGTCCCGTCCCAACCGCGCCCATCCCCTCTTTGCCGGCCTCATCGCCGCCGCGCTCACTCGCAAGATGGACCACAAACCTGAGCATAAAGCCGAAGCGCAGAGGGGCGTGAAGTTTGAAGCCGACGAAGAAGTCGAAGTGGCCGCCGAAATGCTGGCATAGATTTTGAGAGGAAAACAGCCATGACCCTGCAAGAATTGCTGCCGCCTGGCGTCTACCCAATCTGGTCACCCTACGACTCTTTTGAGGCTGCGGACATTTTGAGGAAGGCACTTGCGGAAGAGGAATCGGGGCAAACGCCGGGCATTAAAATACCCGTCTCGGAGGCTTCGCCAGATACGCAGTAATGCCGCAGGCATACCGTCCAGGGGACGGAGTAAGCAGATACGTTATTTTGTGTTTCGTCCCCTGGACGATCAGCCGCAGGCTTTCCAGACGGGTATTTTAGTGCCCGGATGATGTTGTACCAATGCCCTTCACCATTCACGAAATCGCCGACGACGAATTGCCGGCGTTGCTGTGCTTGTACGCGCACCTGCACCCGAAAGACGAGATGCTGCCGCTCAGCGAAGCCTTGCCGACATGGAAACTACTCCGTCAGGACCCGAACCAGCATTTGCTTGGGGCTTATTGGGATGGTACTTTGGTTTCGACCTGTACATTAATTGTGATCCCGAACTTGACGCGCGGCGGGCGGCCTTACGGCTTGATTGAGAATGTGGTCACGCACCTGGACTACCGGCGGCGTGGGTTAGGAAACGCAGTATTGAAGCACGCACTCGCCGCAGCGTGGGCGCAGAACTGCTACAAAGTCATGCTGCTGACAGGAAGCAGGAACGGAGAAACTTTGCGCTTTTACGAGAAGGCCGGCTTTCAGGGCGGCGTCAAGACCGGCTTTGTGGCACGTCCGGGCGGCTGACACCCTTTGCTCCTCTACACCGCCATTCTGACTGCCCTCGCGCCGCCGTTCCTTCTGATTATTCTTGGCTATAGCCTGAAACGGCTGCGGGTGCTGCATCCGGCGCATGTTCCCATCTTAAACAGCCTGGTCCTCAATGTCACCCTGCCGGCGCTGGTGGTGCTGGGGCTGGTCCGCGCCCCGGCCCTGTCGCCGCGCCTCGGGCTGCCGGTGCTGGCACTGGTGCTGGCGGAAATCGCGGCCTTCGGGGTTTTGTACGGCTTGGGACGGCTGCTGGCGCTGCCGGCAAAGATTCGCGGGGCGCTGCTGCTGATCGGCGTATTCGGCAACACCGGCTTTATCGGCTACCCGCTGACGCTCGCGTTGTTCCCGACGCAGTTTCCGGCGGCCATTCTCCTGGACCAGTTCGGCATGTCTCTGCCGATGTACCTGCTTGCGGCGGTCGTCGGCCCGCGCTTTAACGAAACGGGGAGCGGCGCACACAAAGAAGTGCTTGGGCGGTTCTTTCGGTCGCCGATTTTTCTGGGCGCGATTGTCGGACTGGCCCTGCACGCGCTCGCCTTGCCGCCGGCAGTGGCGCGTCTGCCGCTGCTGCACGGTCTCGGATTGGTTTTCATGCAATGCCTCGGGTATCTGGGGCAGGGCACGACCCCGCTGGTACTGCTCGCGCTGGGAGTCGCGCTGCGGCCCGGCGCGGCCCTGAAGCAGCCGGGAGCGCTTGCCCTGGCCTGCACGGTCAAGCTGCTGCTGTCCCCGCTGATCGTCTGGGCGCTCTGCCGGGTGCTGGGGATTCATGGGGAGCTGCGGGCGGACACTTTGCTCGAAACCGCCATGCCGACCGCCGTGGTGGCGTCGGTGCTGGCCGGGCAAAACGATCTGGAAGGGGACTTCGCCGTCGGCGTCGTCTTCGCCACGACTGTTTTGTCCGCCCTCACCATCCCCCTGCTGCTGACTTTTCTGCGTTAGCAGTCTCAGATAAACAGCTTCAAATAAATAGAAATGCGGCGGCCAGTGCGCCCAAAAACGTGAATGCCGCCAAAAACAAGTAGTTAAACGCCAGAAGATTGTACTTGACGAATGTCTTGCCCCAGCTTTGCTTGTACACAACGCGCATGGCGAAGTAGGGATACAGCAAGGCAGCAATGACGGCAAGGGGCGTAGCGGCGGCAGCGGCGCGAGGCACGGCAAGTTCCACTAAAAGAATCAGGGTCAACAGCAAAAACAAAAACGCATGGAGATGCAGGCTGAAGATCAGATGCTCAATATAGAAACGCTTGGAGCGCAGGTAAATGAGCTTCAGCGAGAGCGCGAACGCCGGCAGCAGGACAAACATCATCTTCGGAATGTAATCCAGCAGGGCATCAGACAGCGACTTCGGGTTCTGCTCCACTTTGATGATCTGGCGCTTCAAATACTGGACCAGCTTGGGGTCGGGCGTCTGGCGCGGGTCCCGCTGCTGAGCATTGTAGGCTTCCACCGTTGCGGGCAGATGGGTCAGGTCATAAGACGATTTGCCGAGCGAGAGCGTCGCCCTGCCGTGCTCCGGCGCGAGCTTCAGGCCCGGCGCATCCACTAAGACCGGCGCATCGTCCTGAGCGTCCTTGAGGTCCGCCTGAGCGTCCTTGAGGTCCGCCTGAGCGTCCTTGAGGTCCGCCTGAGCGTCCCGGTGATCTTTGTCAGCCTGGATTCGGGCCGCAGTTTGCCGCACCGAATGGAGTGTGGTTCCGGCTTTGGCCGGGGTGGAAGCAAACGTGGTCGTGTTCACCAGCGAGGCATGATGGGTCAGCGGCAGCACTAGAAAGAACAGAACACTGAGCGTCAGGTACAGCTTGAAGGGGACAGGTAGCGGACACGCTTGCCGCAATTGTGCTCGTTGGTCAAGAAGCCGGGCCTGATTACTAATGGAACCAGTGTCCGCAGGAGCTTTGAGTCAAACGAAGCCACGTCGGACAGGAGATCCCGAGCCAGCAGCTTCACGGCGACTGTCTGGTCTTCGTTTTCCTGCCCACACTCCGCGCAGAATTTCCCCGTCGCCGCCGTGCCGCAGTTCAGGCAATGGGTCGGCGGTGGCTTCGGGGGCTTTTTCAGCCGCGTTTTGCCTGCTGCCGCCGGGAGCGCCTGTCCGGGAGGAGGATGCTGATCTAAAGAAGGAGGATCGAGAGGCATAATGTGTTCGCCCTAGTTTCGTGCCCTCGGTGTGATCAGGAAAGCGTGATGCTGCCCATTGTATTTTCCTTGCCCGACAATCTGGCCCAGATTGTTAGGCCCTTTTGCGTCAGTCAGTGTCCATCCGCTCTCCTCCGGGATCAAGGTATTCAGAGCAGTCATCTTACTGTTGTGCCAGAGGAACGCAATGTTCTTGCCACTGAAATCTGTGGCCCTGCCAACCACGACACGGTCATCGCTGATTGCACGGGGAAGATAGCCCTTTGACACGTCAATGCCGGTCGCAGGCTTCTCAGGAGTGACCAGGGCCGTGAGTGTGCCTTTGTCCCACAAAAACCCGCCAAAAGACAGAGTGGGAGGGATCAAAGCTGAAGGCGTTTTTCCTTCCATGTGGTCTTGGGCGTACTTTGCAAACTCGGTCGTCCCGGAAGTTGTTACGCCCAAGATGCAGCCCTGATTGTTAATCGCGACAGATTCACTTTGACCAGCCTCCGGCAAACTGCCAAGCAGGGTAACGTCCTTCGTGTCCCACAACACCGCGAACTTTTGAAGAGAAGAAGGATTGGAAGAGAGCTGCTGCAAGAAACCAACCGCCTGTCCCGCGTTATTGATTCCCTTGACTACTCCTGAAGTGTAGGGAGTGGGTATTTCTAAAAGCTGGACCTCAGAACCACGCCAAACAGCAGGAGAAAGATGATGGGGTTGAGCGGAGGCCAGGCGAAGCTGACCGGCCACTTGGCCGCTGTCATTGAGTGCGGCTGGCGGTCCGGAAACAGCGCCTTCCGGCAGAATGCTCTTCCACTTGCCGCCGCTGTAAAGGATCGGGCTGACCGCAAGCATTTCTACAGGGTTGAAGGCATCGAACTTTGGCGGGTATCTAGCTCCAACCATCTCCCCAATGTTGTTAATGCCCAGCACCGCGCGGGAGCGCCCGAAATCAGTTACCTTGCTGCTGCTCCAGAGGAAGGAATGGTTTGCCTGGGGCGAGAACTCTTTACTTGCGCCCGTTCCCAGAGTGCCTATGACTTCGCCACGATCATTGATTGCCTAAGCCGTGCTTCCAGTATGCTCGATGAGGCCAAGGTCAGACACGTCATAGTTCGCGTTCTCGAAGCTAAACATTACCCTGCCCTTATCCTATCTTTCCAGTTGCGCCTAAAGTCCAATGTCACTCAAGATGCCCTGGACATACTCGCGGGCGGCTCGCATCTCGTCAATGGTCGTGACGTTCTCAATCACGAGCGGCACTTCCGGCAAAAACTGGGCAATGGCGCGAAGCTCCATCGCAAAGTCTAGCACCCCCTTCCCAGGAGCGACAAACGCGCGGGTGCCGACAGCGTCCAGCACAAAATCTTTTAAATGCACCAGGCCGACCGCCGGAGCCATGCGGGCGATCATATCGGGGATGAGCGCTTTTTGGGCTGCGAAGCCGCGTGCCGTCAGCAGGTTCGGGGCATCGAGAACCACCTGGACATCGCCGCCGGGGAACCGCCGGGCCAGACGCACGCAGGCGGCGGCGTGGTCCAGCACATGCGAGATAAACGGCTCCAGCAAAATCTGCACCGGCAGGCCGCGCACCTGCTCCCGCATCCCGCTGAGAGCGATGTACAGGCTGTTAAAGGTCTCTTCTTCGGCGTTCAGCAGGTTCGGCGAGGTCAGCGTTTTGCCGTGCGTCCCGCTCCAGCAGACCAGCCGCTCGACTCCGTTCATCATGCCCATGTTCTCGGCCAGCGTCCGCCAGTCCGTGCCGTCTACTCCGTGCATACTCGGGTCTTCCAGCCGCAGCGGGTTCATGTAGCAGCCGACGGCATCCACATGGAAGCCGGCGTTCCGGGCGGCGACTCCCATTTCCCGCACCTCGCCCGCTGTGATGCCGTGAATGAACGAAGTGACCTGCCCCCGATGAAACCCGGCCTCGGTGGCGTACCAAAACGCCGCCGGGATGTCGGTCTCCTCGTAGATGTGAATCATGACGCCGAGTTCCATTGTGTGCAGTTTCCTTTCTAACACTGCGTCCTCGCTAACGCGGCGCGGGCGTGTCGCTGAAAAAGTCAATAACCGTATCCAAACGCGCTTCTTCCGACTGACAATGGTCGGACAACTGCGCGTACTGACGCTTGGCGGCTTCAATAATCGCCTGGCTTTTGGCGATTTCTTTTTGCAGATCGGCGATTTTCGCCTCTGCCGCTGAGGTCAGGTCCACTAGCTGCTCACCGCGCGTCTGCCGGAAAGACTGCAACGTGGCCTGCTTGCGGGTGGCGTCGGCGACAATCGCTTCGGGAGTGCCTCCGACGGATTTTCCCAGCGCGGACAGCGTGGCATTGATAATCTGCTGCCGGGCGTCTTCCGAGACCCCGCTCGGCATGTGCTGGAGCATGTCCAGCGCCTGCTCCGCCGTGAACGGCACGGTCAGCACCTTCGCCTGGCGGTACAGGGTCTCAAAGTCCACCAGCCCGTCGGCGTCTACCGGGCTTGACGTGTCTGCCGGGCCAGCCAGATCCGTTGCCAGGGGAACAATCGCGGGCGACGGCAGGCGCTGCCGCGCTTCGCGCCGCTCCTGCATCTTAAGCGCCCCATCCAGCTCGTCATACGCCGCCTGCGGGATCGGCTCCGGCGGCGGGGGAGGCGGCGGGTCCTTAATTTCCACAACGGCTTTCAGCGCACGTTTCCAAATCGGGTCTACTGGCATAATGCTTTCAGAACATAGTCAATTTAGCGTCCGGCTTTTTCTGCCAGCGCAGCAGCGCGGCTTGCGGAGGCGTATAGCTCGGCTTCAATAAGCAGGTCTAGCTCCGTCTGCTCATCGGCAGGCAGAACAGTTCCCAAATCACGCGCCTGACGCCAAGAGGCCATGAGTTCGCCGAGGCGACGCAGTTGATTGGCGTCAAAAAATTGGTCGGGGCGAAATGCTCTCATCAGGATTTGCTTCCGAATGTTATTTTACCACGTTCTGCTTTGCTTGCGTTTTAGCAGGCTCGCTTTTTGCTTCCGGCTGTATTGTGTATTTAGCGCCTTGAGCCTTGTCAAAATCTCCTCCATACTTTTCAATGATCGCGATTTTCCAGCCTTGCGTTGTCTTGTGCCAATTCTGCTTCCAGTAGTAGGTCGCTGTCACGCGCGTAGTCTGAATATAAAAAGCATAGGCATCCTGCATCATTACAACCGCGTCAGTTCCAGTGACAGTGAGAGGACGTATAGACGCTGTAAAACGAGTTCCGGGGGTGTCAATCATACACGTTCCCAGTTCCTTGAATGCTGCTTCGCCCCGAAGCAACTGTCCCTGGGAATGCATAACAAAATCAGGAGTGGCAAACGCCTTTACGCCATCAATGCCGTGGTCTTGGATTGCTTTAGCATAGGCGGTGTAGACCCTAACGAACTGAATTGTCGCCGGGCTTGCTCCCAATTTTGCTGCCAAGTTGAGATTGTTTGGGACGGCAACTGTGTCATCCGCATGAGCGTGGGCAAGGAGGAACAGAAGCAAAATTGCTGTGGTAGTCATTTTCTGCACAAGGCTTTGCATGGGTTTCTCCTGAAATTACGATAGCTGCCTACTGCTTCATTTCGGTGCGCCACTGGGAGGCGGCTTCGTTGAGGGCGTCATAGGGCGGCAGGTCAATGGAAGCGTAGCTGGATTTGTACTGGGCGCGAGCTGCGGGGCTGAGGCGGGCAGACAGGGCTTGTGCGCCGTTTTGGGCCGGGCGGAAGTAGTATTGGACGCCGTCATCAAGTGCGTCCGGCTTCGAAACGAAGTCCATGAACGCGGTAGCGGTCGTCTTCTGGCTGTCGGAAATCCAGGGGCCGGACAGCGCGTAAATGGTCTGGTCGGCATTGGCCGTTGGGCTTGGATAGATGATTACCAAATCAGGGTTCTGCGTGACGGCGGACAGCGCGGCGTTTTCGTAGGCGGTGATAAAGTCGCGGGACTGCGGGTGAGCGCTGAACGCTTTCTCCAAGTCGCTGGAGCCGACGGCGGACGGGTCACGGACAAACGCCCGGTTGATCTGGCTCAGATAGGTCGCAAACTGCGGCGTCGACGCGGCGGCAATGGGGTCAGGAGAGTTGTGAGACTGAACGTAGTCGGTGACAATCAGAGACATAGTCAAAAGCCCGCTGCTGGCGTTCAGCGGGTCGGCATAGGCAAAATGGAATGTCCCCCAGGGCGCTTTGCGCTGGCCTAAGCTAAGCTGCCGCACGGCTTCCCACGGGGCCGGGCCGGACAGCAGAGGCCGCAGATACCCGGCTTTTTCTTTGGTCGTCAAAAAGACAAGCGGGCTTTTGAACAGAACGCGGTAGGATTGCGAGCTGTTGACATCGGCAATCTGCACCCCGCCGTGTGCGCTGGGCCAGACATGCGCGAGCTGGTAGACCCAGACCGGGCTGGACGGACTCCACAGCACCGGCTGCATTTTGCCGTCCAAGATGCCGTGCAGGGCATCGCGGGACTCGGCAAGCTGAAGCGAGACTTTGCCGCCCTGCGACTGCTGATTGAACTTTTCGATCTCGGCCTGCATCCACTGCTGCTTGGTTTTCGTCGTGGAGACGATAATGTCGCCATTCGCGGCCTGAGCGGGTGTCGAGCCGCCGGACGCCGCGCTGTCCCCGCCGCCGCTGCCGCCGTTTGCCTGGTGCGAGGCGGCAAGATTGCGGCAGGAGCGGACGCCGAAGAAGATGGCAGCCAGTAGGACCAGAATGATGAGCCAGCCGCCGGGTTTAATACGGGTAATCTGCACGGAGTTCTCCTTAAGACAAGAGCAGGAACCCCTCCCGCTCGTCCCTCGCTCCCTCCCCTGTTAGGGAAGGGCCAGAAGCACAAGATGAATACGCAGCCGCTCCCGTTCTCGGTCCTAGTCTGTACTACCCTTCCCTAACAGGGGAGGGAGCGAGGGACGAGCGGGAGGGGTTCTGTATCCTTATTCGCCAGACTTCCGGTGTTTTCCTTCTGCGGGCGCTTCGGAACTCATCGGCAGCGTGAGCGTGAAAACCGCGCCGGGCGGCGGCGCAGCGTTTGCGGCGTCCATGCGCCCGCCGTGCGCCTCGGCGATGGCCCGGCAAAGCGCAAGGCCTAAACCCGTGCCGTGCACCGTGCTGTTCTGGTGGGTTTGGCCCCGGTAGAAGCGCTCAAAGAGGCGTTCTTCCTCGCCCGGCGTCAGGCCAGGGCCGCAGTCACGCACAGTGAGCGTCGCTTGGGAGTGCGTGGCCTCAGCGCACGTTAAGATCGGTGTGCCCGGCGGCGTGTATTTGACGGCGTTTTGGAGCAAGTTCGTCAGCACTAACGCAATTTGGGTGTAATCGGCCTGCACCAGCGGCAAATTGGGGTCAGTCACGACTTCTACACGCGCGGCTTCGTTGTCGGGCAGGCGGTCCAGCGCGGTGCTGATAATCTCAACAAGATCACACCAGTCTTTGCGCGGCTGCCATGCGCCGGCCTCTAAACGCGACAAGTCCAGAAGATTGGACACCAGCGCGGTCAGGCGGTCGGCTTCCGTGTTGATCGCGGACAGCGTCTCCCAGGACGCTTTGAGGTCCCAGACCGCGTCTGGCTGCAGCAGGCCGGTCGCCGAGGCTTTAATAGCGGCAAGCGGCGTCCGCAGCTCATGGGACACCAGGGACAGGAGCGAGTCTTTCAAGAGGTCCGCCTCGCGTAGGGCATCCGCAAGCGCGGCCTGCGCCGCCAGCGCGTCGCGGGCGATGACCACGGCGGCATGGTTGGCAAGTGTGCGGATTAAACGCTCCTCGGCGGCGGAAAATGGCCTGCCGTCCTCGCGCGGCCCGACATACAGCACCCCGACTCGGCCGCCGTCGGCATGAAGCGGCAGGTAGATGCCGAGTGTTTCCGCCGCCCCGCTCGGCAGGGTCCGCTGGGACTGGCGCACGGCCTGGTCCCACAAACGCCGTCCGCCAAACCCAATCGCCTGGTCCTGCTTCGCCGCGCTTTCCGCCATCTGCGTGATCGCGTCTGGAATGGGATCGCTTTGAACCGGCGGCAGCAGAAACGGCGACTGTGGGCTGCGCCGGAACACCAGGCAGGAGCGGGCTTGGCAGAGGGTCTGCATCTGCCCCGAGAGCGCCGCGAGCAGGCGGTCCGCCCGCACTTCCCGGCTCAGGGTTTCGCTGGCCTCAAACAGCAGGGCGATTTCCGCCTCCCGCGCCCGCGCTTCTTCGGTCTGGACCCGCGCCTGCGCCGCAAGCTGGGCGGTAGACACGGCGGCGACAAGGAACACGCCGAGCGAGAGCCAGTCGCGCGGGTCGGCGACGGTCAGTGTCCCAAACGGCGGCAGAAAGAAGAAGTCCCAGCAGAGAAAGCTGAGAACCGCACCGAAGACCGCCGGGCCGAAGCCGAACCGGATGGCGCAGGCGATCACCACCGGCAGATACAGCAGCGACGCCTGCCCTTTATCGAGGGCGTGCCGCAGCAGCCAGAACCCGCCGGTCGCCAGCCCAATCCCGGCGGCAGCCCACAGGTAGCCGGGGTTGCGGCGCGGGTCCAGAAAGCGCGGAATGTCTCTCAGGGAAACCACAAGCATAGTATACTGTGTATTGGATGGAAAGAACTACGCCGAAAAGAACCATGTGCATCAGAACCATGTCCTGAAGGACACGGCTAGGGTTTAATTGGGGTATTGGGCGCAGACGCCGAAAACTCCCACTTCGTGGGACTAAGACAGCTTCATCAAGATTATCCCGAGTGGCGCGAAGCGGTAGTTTTTGGCCGAAGGCCCAATACCCCAATTAAACCCTAGCCGTGTGTTTCAACACATGGTTCCAATAGCATAGTTTCCTCATCGCTTGCCCACAGCAAGCAGGAGAACGCACCGCGTTTCCCGAACAAACTCCCGACATGAAACAACTGCGAAACGAGTGGAACGAGTTCTTTTTCAAGCCCATTTCCCCGGTCACGCTCGGCCTGTTCCGGCTGGTCTTCGGGTTCTGGACATTAGGCTACGGCGTCCTGCTGTTCCCGGAGCGCTGGACCTGGTTCTCCAACAAAGGAGTCCTGACCGCCTCAGAAGCGGCGGCGTATAACGGCGGTGCCGGGACTTATGTGCACCAAAACGACCTGCTGATCTTGCCGGGCGCGGACCACTGGCTGACCCTCTTCTTTATCGCCTATCTTCTGGCCGCGTTCTGCCTCACCATCGGCTTTTGGAGCCGCATCAGCGCGGCATTAGTGTATTTCGGCATCTGCGCCCTGCACGCCCGCGCCGCGACGATCCACAACAGCGGCGACACGGTCATGGTGGTCATGGCCGCCTACTTAGTCCTCAGCCCATGCGGCGCGGCCTGCTCGGTAGACCGGCTCATCCGCATCTTCCGGGGCACCGAAGACGAGACGCCGCCGCTGGTTGTGCCCTGGGCGCAGCGCATCATGCAGCTTCAGATCACCGTGCTGTACCTGTGCGCGTCCCTTTCCAAAGCGTCCGGCGGTCCCTGGCAGGACGGCACGGCGGTCTACTACCCGATGCACCTGCCGGAATCGGTTCGGTTCCCGGTATTGGGCCTGGACAACATTTACGTCATCAACCTGGTCACCTGGGGGACCGTCGCGATTGAGCTTGCTTTGGGCACGGTCGTCTGGGTGCCGCGCCTGCGGCTGGCCGTTCTCGCCGCCGGCGTGCTGCTGCATCTCGGCATCGAGTACGGCATGAACATCCCGTTCTTCTCGGCGCTGATGATCACGTCCTACATCAATTTCCTCAAGCCCTCGGAAGTCGCCGCGTTCTTGCAGTGGGCTAGGCGTCCTCTTGGCCTGACGCCGCTCCGGCTGGTCTACGACGGCCACTGCGACTTCTGCAAATCATGCCTGTTAGTGGTCCGCTTCTTCGACGTTTTCCGCGTCATCACGTTTGTCGACTCCCACGACCCCGACGCTCTCGCCGCCACCGGCGTCAATTTCTCTGACGCCGAAGAAGCCGCCTACGCCGTCCGTCCCGACGGCAAACAATTCGCCGGCTTCGACGCCTTCCGCCAGATCGCCTGGAACCTTCCCGCTACCGCCCTCCTCGCCCCCCTGCTCTACCTCCCTGGCGTCCCCCAGCTAGGCCGCCGCGCCTACACCTGGGTCAAAGACAACCGTAGCCGCCTCCCCGTCGCCCCCCGCTACAAAGCAAAAACAGAAAAGTCACGAGAAATGGCAGGAGTGTAATTAAAGCTGCTCGCATTATGCTCACAGAAGATGAAATAAGATACGGCTATTGGGCTGAAAAGCAGCTTATAACAAAGCCGCCGCGCCCCATTACTGAAGTGAGCGAGTATCAAGGTGAGGAAACCTTACGAGCGAGTTGTACCCTGGTTGGTGGAACTACGGCATATCAGAAACGCATCATTTCGGAATGGTGTGAGGCTCTGCCCCATCTTGGGACGGTAAAAACGCTTTGTCTTGAGTCCCGCGTCAACCAAAAGATTTTCGACGCTGTTTCGCTGATGCCAAACCTCGAAGCGCTATATATCAAGTGGGGCGGCATCAAATCAATTGCTTCTATTGTCGGCAGCCCAACTTTGCGAGCTTTGACATTGGGAAGCAACCCCGCAATACAAGACATTGAGCAAGTAGAAAATCTGTCTCAGCTTCAAGTGCTTGATCTTGAAAATGTTCCGAAGGCATACAATCTTGGGTTCGTGGAAGGTCTTGCCAATTTGGAGGCTTTGAGCGTAAATGGTTTATGGAAAACGCAGGTTGTAGCATCGCTGGAACCACTCAAAAAGATGCATAGTCTAAAGTCTTTGTCACTCCTCAACACCAGGGTACAAAACGGCGGATTGATGCCACTGCTGCACGTCAAATCTCTTGTTCATGTCCGCACCGCTCTTTGGTATAGGGCCGAAGAATTTGAGGCTCTTCGTATGGAGTTGCCTTTGCTCACCTATGGCACGCCTCTTGACGAAGATACAATTCACAAGTACGCAAAAAAGTGAAAGCCGGAAGCTCAGAGGTGATGGCAGGAACGTAGTAGAAGACTTAGCATATCGGAGGCTTTGTGCCAACTCTTTCTGAGGCGAAAAAGCTGGTCGGCGCTTGGGCCAGAGACCCGGTTACCGGCAGGCGCGGCGACTCCATCCGCTATCACTTTGATCTTCACAGCGGCAGCGATCTTTGGCAGTATCTCCGAGATGCACGGAGGGCAAGCTTAAACGTGAGCGGGCTAGGAATACCAATCTATGGCCGGACTTTGGGCGTCATCGGGTACAAAGTAAAAGGCGGCGGCTATATCCACGTCGCTCCTGATGGGATTATTTCGTTTGGTTACTAAAATGAAAACCTTGACTACAAACCTACTTGCCGAAGAAATCTTACGCACCGCGCAGGAGGTAAAAGCTCCCTTTCCTACCCATGATTGCGAAACGGTGGCGCGGCAGGCGGGGATCGACTCCCAAAGCCTTGTTTCCGACTTAGACACCTACTTCTATGATATTTGGTCGCCCGGCAATGGGGTCAAAAAGCTGTCTCGGAAATCCGACGCCTGGCTGCGCGACCTCAAGGCGTATTTGGAGCAGGACTTCTTTTTTCGGTACGCGCAGTATGCGCCTCTGAAAGCACTCATAACCCAAGAAAACACACCCGTTCTCTATCAGCGTTTGCAGATTATTGACGGACTGAGAAAAGATTTGGTCTTGTTTCTTTCAGAATTGCTCGCTCGGCACGAGGCCGAGAAGCCGCGAGAAGCGGCAGAAGTGTAGGACAATGAAAACCAAGAAGCGGCTCGCGGACAAGATGGAAGCGTACATGCAGGCGATGACGGAGGCTGATGAGTTCTGCGGCGCGGTGCTTGTGGCCCAGGAAGGCGAGGTGCTGCTGAGCGGCGGCTATGGGCTGGCGGACCGGGAACATGATGTCGCCAACTTACCGCAGACGAAGTTCCGGCTGGGGTCTATCACGAAGCAGTTTACAAGCGTAGCGATCTTGATGCTTGCGGAACAGGGAAAGCTGAGCCTTGACGATCCTATCAGCCGGCACCTGCCGTACAGCCCGGAGCACTGGAAGGACATCACGGTCCATCACCTGCTGAACCATACGTCGGGGCTGGGCAATCTAGCGGACATTCCGGGCATTCAGGAAACTAAGGCGCGGCTGCCGCTATCCGTGCGGGAGATCGTAGAGACGTTTCGGGAGATCCCATTGGAGTTTCGCACCGGCACCGCGTTCCGGTACAGCAACTCGGGTTACTTTGTCTTGGGAGACATTGTCGAGCGCGTCTCCGGCCTGTCGTATGAGGACTTCCTGCAAACGCACATCTTTGGACCATTAGAAATGGCGGACAGCGGCTACGACCACCATCAAACCATTCTAAAGAACCGGGCGACGGGATACCGCAAACAGGACGGCGAATGGGTGCGGGCCAGGACGGCGAATGGGTGCGGGCAGAGTATCTCGACATGAGCTTCCCCTTCTCCGCCGGAGCGCTCTATTCGACGGTTGAAGATCTATACCACTGGGGCCAGGCATTAGACACAAACCGCTTGATCTCAGGTGAGTCGCACACGCGCATGACGACAATCACGCCGCTCTTGACCACCTACGGCTACGGCCTGCTGATGGGAAGCCTGCACAACCGCAGAACTATCGGTCATGCCGGGGGCGTCAACGGGTTCCGGGCAAACTTTATCCGGTTCCCCGACGAACACGCCTCTGTGATCGTCTCCAGCAATTCTGAGGAGTCGGACTTTTTCGGGGTCACTAAAGCGCTTTCGGCGATTATGTTCGGCGAAGATTATGAACTGCCGGAAGTGAAAAATGCTGTCAAAGTTGACGGCCCTCTGCTTGCGTCCTACGCCGGGGCATACGAGATTGCGCCGGGCGTGACACTGGAAGTGGAGAAGGGCGACGGCCATCTGCGCGTGACTTACGGGCAGGCGCATAGCCTATTCTTGCCGGAGTCGGACACGCTGTTCCGCCGCGATGACGACAGCATCACGTTCCATTTGTCGGGCGATGCCGTCAGTCATCTGACGCTGTCCCAGGCCCAGACACACTCCCCGCAATCCAAAGTGGAAGTCGAAGCCAGAAAGAGAGAGAAATGAGCGCAGTTGTCACCGCCGTCAGCCAAAGCACGGTGCATGAGTTCAGCAAGCAGAGCCAGCCAAGCATTCGGCTTGTGGCACGGCTAGGCGTGGAAGGGGATGCACATTGCGGCGAAACCGTTCAGCACTGCTCGCGGGTGGCGCGGGACCCGTCGCAGCCGAACTTGCGGCAGGTGCATTTGATCCACGCGGAGCTGCACGACGAACTTCAAGCCGCTGGCTTCTGTGTATCGGCGGGAGACATGGGCGAGAATGTCACGACGCGCGGCGTGGACCTGCTCGGCCTGCCGACCGGAACGCGGCTGCATCTCGGCGCGTCCGCCGTGGTTGAGGTGACGGGCCTGCGGAATCCCTGCCCGCAGCTTGACGCTTTTCAGCCGGGTCTCCTGGCGGCAGTCTTGGACCGCGATGCCGAAGGCGCTCTGATCCGCAAAGCAGGCGTGATGGGCATTGTCGTAGTTGGCGGCGAAGTGCAGCCCAGTAATCCCATCCGCGTTGAGCTGCCGCCGGAGCCGCTTAAGCCGGTTTAGGTGTGCTTGCAGGCCGCTCAATCGCGTAGAGGCGGCACACTTTGCCGTCGTAGGTGATATCTTTGTCGTAGGCCATGCCGTTCTTTTCCGCCACGCGCAGGGACGCCGCGTTGCCAGGGTCAATAATGGACACCAGGCGCGGCACATCCAGGTGCGCGAACGCCCAATCCCGGACGGCGCGGGCGGCTTCGGTCGCCAGGCCTTTTCCCCATTCGGCGTGGGCGAGTTTGTACCCGACTTCGACTTCCGCGTTGCCGTCTACGGTTTGGGGGATCAGGCCGCAGAAGCCGAGAAAGCGGCTGTCTGACTTCTGAATCACCGCCCAGGGGCTGAAGCCGTGCTGCTCCTGAAGGCTGATAAAGTAGTTCACCCCGCGCTCTGCCCATTCCCGAGAACGCGGACCGGACGCGTAAAAGCGCATAACTTCCGGGTCGGCCTCAATCGGAGCAAATTCCTCAATATCTTCCGGGCGGAAGACACGCAATGTCAGGCGGTCTGTTTCTAAAATAGTCACGGTTCGGCTCCCTTCATGCCCCACATACGATAGCGCCCTATGCTTTCCTTGTATCCTATTCTCTCGCACTGTACGTTTTTCCGCTCCGCTTCGGCGTCTCGGTGCCGGGCAGCGGCATAGTCTCGATCTCGCCGACGGCGCGTAGCAATAATTCGCGGGCACGGGATTTAGCATCGCTGGGTTTCCAGGCGGCATTCGGCGTGGCATCCAGCGCATCTAAGATGATCTGGCGGGCCTCGTCAATGCCGTTCTTTTTGCCCGTGCCGTACTGGCGGCGGAAGGCGGCGTAATCTTCGACGGGGCGAATGAGTTCGGGTTCCCAGCGGCGGTACAGCACGAGGGCAAGCACGGTGCGGCGCAGGGCTTCATCCCAGGTGCGGGTGCGGTTTGTGCCGTAAATGGTGTGCATCCGCTCGACGCTGCCGAACGCGGCGCGGGACAGCGGCCCCCACGCGCCGATGTCAGCCAAACGGGTCTGGACTTCGGCCAGCGGGGCCGGCGTCCACTCGGCCCGGTCTTGCTTAGGCCGGGACGCAAGGTACAGCACCGGCTCGCGGGTTTCGAGGTCAACGCCCGCTTCCGGCAGGCGCATGGCATCCAAGAACTGCTTCTGGCGGGCGTCCAGCCAGTCGCGCAGGCCGGCGAACGACAGCGCTTTCTGCCGGTAGCTTTCCGCCAGCCGCGTTCCAATCGCGCTGATTTCGCCAAGCGGATGCGTTTCCAGCGCTTGCGTGGCGTCGCCCAGGGTTGGGCCGAAGGACTCCAGGCCCGCCCGCAGGTAGAACAGAACCCGTCCGGCGGCACGCTGCATGTCGGCAGTGGCAAACGACGCCGTCGCGACAATCTCATCGCGCAGGAGCATCTTAAGCTGCTCTTCTAAAACAGCTTTGCGGGCCGCATTCAGCCCCGCCGTTGCCAGCGCGAACACCGGGTCGCCGCCTTCGGGAATAAGATCGGCCAGCGGCGAAACCGGCGCTTCCGTGTCCCGATCCCCGCTGCCGACTGCCACCGGCGGCGTCAAAAGCTCCGGCAGGCCGAACGGCATGGTCGTGATGTCTTCCAGCTCGCTGTCATGGTCGTCCATCCGCGCCGCCCGGTCCCGCGCGAGATTCACGACTTCCAAATACAGCTCTGGCACATAATCCAAAAGCGATTGCAGCACGGCTTTGACGGACTCGTTATGAATGGACACGCGGTTCAAAATCTCATCAGTGTCCGCCATCAGCAGCTCGTCTATGTTTTTGTGCCACTCGTTGGTCGTCAGAAGCTGACGCCAGCGCTCGGCCCGCTCAAAGTTCAAGAGGCGCGGCAAAGCACGCCGGACGCCGGGATCCGTCACCAGCATGTCGGCCAGGTCGCTGCCGGTCATCAGCGACGGCAAAATAGATCCCGCGAGTGTTCCCGATCCGACAGCCCGCTCCAGCCAGGCTCGGCCCTGAGCAGGCGTGCCCAAGTTAATCACCTGCCGGTACTTCGCGGCGGGCAGGTTTGCGATCAGCGCCGTATTCTGCTCCGGGTCGCCTTCAATCAGCGCGGCGACGACCGGCGCGGGCAGTGAGCCGAGCGTCTGATGCCGCGCGTCCGGCAGCATCTCCCAGAGCAGGCGGCTCTTTTCGGCAAGCGTCGGGGCCGCGTCAATGCGGGCGACACTGACCGCTGTATCGTGTACCGGCTCCGCCGGGACCAGTGCATTCTTTTCTACGTCTTCTTCTTCGGGTTCGTTATCCATACAGCCTCCAGGGCAGCAACTCTCGCACGAACAAAGTAAAATTTGCACAAATCAAGCACTAAAAAGCGTATTATTATACCTGATTTCGCCCCGTGTTTGCGTTATCTCGCTCCGCCCGTCATGTTCGCTGCGGCTTTGCTGTGGTGCAAAAAAAGCGTCCCGAAGGACGCTCTTTTGTTATGTCGCGCTGGCTAAGAAGGACTAGCGGCTGCGACCGCCGCCGCTCCAGCCGCCCCGTCCGCCGCCTGGGTTGCCGCCGCCCGATGCGCCTCGGTTCCCACCGCCGGAACTAGCCCTATTAGAATTGCCGCCGCTGCTGAAGCTGCCTCGGTTGCCGCCGCCAAAGCTTTGGCGTCCGCCGCCGGAGTTCTGGCTGGTGAAGTTCTGGCGGCTGTCATTCTGGCGTCCGCCGCTAAACGAGCCGCTGTTTCCCCCGTAGCGCTGACCGCCGGTGTAGCTGCGCGAACCGCCGCCATCGCTCTGACCGCCACCGTAGTTCCATGTCCCGCGGAACGTGCGGCCTGAACCGCTGTTGCTTAGGTTCTGGCTGCCGCCGAAAGTCCGGCCTCCGCCACCGGGGTTGTTCGTGGTGTAGCTGTGGTTCCCAGTGTAGCTGTGGCTGCCGCCATCATTGGAATTACCCTGGAAGGTGCGCCCGCTGCCGGAGTTTCCGCCAAAGCTGGGTCGCCCGGCAAACTGCGCGTGGTCCGCGTATCCGTGATCTATGCCCTGGTTGAAGCCGTGGGCATTGCCGTGATCAACCCATCCGGCGTTGCCCTGGAACCGGCGATCCGGCGCAAACCGACCATAGTGGCTGCCGGCGTAGTGGTAGTAGTCGCGGTTGTAATAATTGGTCCGGTAATAGCCCGGATGATCCTCGTAGTAGTGATGGTATCCGTCCCAGCCGTAGTAGGGACGACTGCCGACCTCGAAGAACAGCCCTGCCGTCGGCAGGAACACGCCGCCTTCGATGAAAGACGTGTTGCCATAGAAGCCGCCGTAGCAGTGCGTGTCCGAATACCAGCCCAAATTGATAAACTCATCGTAGCTTGGGGCGATCCCTAAAAAGACCGGCTCGGCTGGGTGAAAGTCTTCGCCAAACGGATACCAGCGTGCGCCGGAGACCGTTGCATTCTCTAGGTAGCCGCCGCGCGGAATATACAGCACCGGGTAGCCGCCCTCGTTCACAAAGTACAGCTTGCCGTTCGGCGAAGTGGCGAACTTCATCACATACAGGTTCTCGCTGGTGAACGGAACGACAATGGTCTCGCCGACCGTGTCATAGAGTTGGTAGCCGCCCTGATCAAACGAGGCGCGGGTCAGCGGGACTTCCTGGTTTGCCGGGATTTCCTTCCAGTTGAAGACGCTGTCCGCAGCCGTGTTGGTGCCGTTGCCGTTGAAGCCGGCGGAAACGCTGCCCTGAACCGGCGGGGCCATGCTTGTCGGGTCATCAGCAAACGCCGTGCCGGCAGCCAGCGAAAGGCCGGCAGCCACGGCCAGACTCAATGTGCCGCGGGCGATGTTCTTCTTGAGGGAAGTTGTGTTTGCATTTTTCATTCTTTTGTCCTTGCCTCACGCACTGAACCAAAGCAATTATCTTCTCTACTATTCCCAGTTTTGCGCGTCACACATCGCGCTCTTTTTTAGCAGACGAACGGCCCAGCCTGAATGTTCCAGGCGCATCGGACGCCGCTGGCGAGAGTGTGCTGCTGTCATTTTACCCGGACGACGTGAAGAAATTCTGAAAAGAAGAGGAGGAAGAAGCCCTTCGGCAGCATGCGAGTGTGGGTTGTGTGTTATAATTGGTCATGCAGCATGAAGACATACCGGCAGGGGCCAATGCGCCGTTTGAAGTCAACACGATTGTCGAAGTGCCGAAGGGATCCTCCAACAAGTACAAATACAGCCCGGCAGGCAATATCTTCCGCTACGACCACACGCTGTTTTCGCCCCTGCACTACCCCTGCGACTACGGCTGGGTTTGCGGCACCAAAGGGAATGGTCGCCCCCGGCCGCTCTCCGTCCTGGTCATGTCGTCTAATCCGACATTTTGCGGCTGCCTCATTGTCGCCCGCCCGGTCGGAGCGCTTTTGATGAACGACCACCGGGGCGAAGACTCCAAGATTTTGTCCGTTGCGGTCGCTGACCCACGCTTCGACGCCATCCACTCCCTCAGCGACTTGTCGGAGCATACGCTGCTGGAAATCCAGCACTTCTTTGAGATATACCAGGTGCTGGAGCAGCACGAAGTCGAGATTTTAGGCTGGGAAGACGTCGCCGCCACCCAGGCTCGCATCGCAGCGGCGATTGGAGAATAGAAAGCACTGATGGAGGAACCGGCACCTCCAGTGCCGGTTCAGATTACGGTGCCGGCTCCAAAACTACACTTCCGCCTGCTTCCAGCGGCCGCCCTTGAACAATATCAGCGCGACAATGCCGTTCAGCGCCGTGCTGATTGTCATGGCCCACCATGCCCCCGTCGCGCCGTAGTGCAGGCCGTAAATCAGCAGCCAGGCCAGCGGCAGGCGAACGCCCCACATGGTCGCAACGCCTGCCCACGCCGGCGCTTTTGTTTCGCCGGCTCCGTTCAGTGCCCCGGTCAAAATCATGCCGAGCGCGAGAAACGGCTCGGACAGGGCGGCAATCCGCAGGTAAGCGACGGTTAATGAAACCACATGCGGGTCATGGGTGAAGATATGGGCGAAGGGCCGGGCCAGCACGAAGAAGACCGCGCCCATGACAATCATGATCCCGAGGCCCTGCTGCAAAGATACCCAGGCCGCCCGTTCCGCCCGCTCCGGCTTGCCCGCACCGAGGTTCTGGCCGGTCAGCGTTCCCGCCGCCATTGAGAACGCAAAGCCCGGCATGAACGCAATGCTTTCCGACGTCAGCCCAATCGTCAGCGCCGCCACCGCCGCCGTCGCCTGCGGGGACCGGGCCAGCACACCCGTGAAGACCATCATGGACAGCACCCGCGAGACGTTCTGCCCGGCAGCCGGCAGCCCGATATTTAAGATGCGCTTCGCCCAGTCAAAGTCTAAACTTTTCAGCCGCGTCGCAAACCCGCGCAGAGCCGAGCGCTGCAGGAACCAGAAATACAGAAGTGCGCCGACCACTTGCGACGAAATCAGCGCCGTCGCGCCGCCCATCAAGCCCATGCGCGGGAACGTAAAGCAGTGAGCGGCAATTAAATGACCGAAGATTACGAAATTAACACCAACGGACTGACCAAAAATCAGGAGGTAGTCGCCGCCCAGATGGATGATGTTGACGCCGATCATCACGCGCAGGGGCGTCACCGTGTCGCCGAGGCCCCGGAACACGCTGCTGAGGATTAGCATGACAAATAGAGCCGGGATACCGAGAAGCGTCAGACTCAGGTAGCGGACACAGAGGCCAGCGGCATGGGAATTTACCCCCATCCAGCCGACGACCAAGTGCCGCAAAGGCCAGACCAGCGCCGCGCAGAGGACCGCCGCGATGATGCCCACCCACAGCGACTGGTTTGCCGCAAGCCTTGCCTGGTCCGGCTCCTGTGCGCCGGTGAACCGGGACACCAGCGCCGACGTTCCCGTCGAGATGGACATGCCGACCGACATCAGCAGGAACATGAACATCCCGCCGACCCCGACCGCCGCCAGCGCGTCCGACCCGAGATGACCGACAAAGCCCCGGTCCAGAAACGAGTTAAACGTCTGGAGCAGCATGGTCAGGACCGATGGCCACGCCAGCGTCCAGACGGTCCGGTGCAGCCCGGCCGTCGTTTCTTTGTCTTTCTCGACTTCCGGCAGCACCGGCAGCGAGCCAAGCTCGCCGTCGTACCCAGTTTCCGACTTATCCCCGAAGTTCTTATCTTCTAAGTTTTCTAAATCGCCTTCGCGCCGTGCGCCGACCCCAGTGTCTACTGCCACCTGTCCCTGCTTTCCATTTGCCGTCAAGAAATAACCGCCCCCATGCGGATCAAAACACACTTTATTCTACCACGACGGTTCCTCGTAAACACCTGCAATACGTGGAAAGTTCACGCCCCCGGCTTTAGGGAAAAACCCTGCACGACAAGTTTATGGCTGCTTTTAGCTGCCGCCGGCAACGCCCTCGACTGCAAGAGGCACACAAAAAATCTTGACGCCTTCTTTAAATGGAACTTACTGCGGCGGCTGAATGGTTGATGGGGACAGATTCAGAGGACATGTTCAGCAAAGATCAAGGAGCATCACATGAGAAGTATTGCCGGAAACCGCACGTTGTTCTCTCTCGCCGCGCTTGCCTTCGTGGGCTTGACCGCCGTCCCCGCCGGTGCTCAGACCGCCGATACCATTCCGCCCGCAACGGGTGCCCGCGTTCCACAGGGCTATTTCGGGCCTTCACCGTCAGAGTTTCAGAAGGAGCTGATCGGCCCCTACAAGCTGATGAAGTCCGGCACGGTGGACATGAAGGTGAAAACGGTCACGCTGCCTCTTTACAAGGGCAAGCTTAAAGACGGCCGGCTTGTCTGGTACATCCTCACCGACACCGATGACAAACTGAACGCCGAGCAGCTCGGGCTGAACTGGTCGGCTAAGCTGACCTATGCCAATGTCGGCCACGCCTGCCGTCAGGCCGACTTGGTCAAGGACGGCGACGGGGTCGAGCTGGTCTTTGACAGCGGCGCGGTTGACTTCCGGCCTGCGATGAGCCTGATGCCCGGCGACGGCCCCCATGCCTTCCCGCCTAAAGCCGCCCAGCCCGGCTCGGTCGGCGACAAAAACTACAGCCCGCTGGTGTGCATCCACAACGCAGGCAACCATATTTACAGTGCGCCGATTATTGCCTTCGACGTCACCGCCCCGCAGATCACTTTCCCAAACGGCGGCGTGAACCACGCGCTCATGCATGACAAAGTGGTCAAGTGCGACCCCGCCGCAATGACGGTGACGATGACGCTGACAGAAGGCATGAGCTTCGCCCGGCCCGTTCTTTACTTAAGCACGGATGTCAACGATGAAACCACAGCGGCTTTGGAAGACGCCACTTACGCGCCGGCCCTCAAGGATGTGGTCGTAGGCGGCGACGACAGCGCCTTCAGCGCGGTCGAGCGCATCTTCATCTTCACGAATGGTCCCACAGGCAAGGACAACCCGCAGCGTCAGGGCCTAGACAGCGCCATCGCGGACGGCAATGGACCAGTGAATATCTTTGGCGGCATCCAGACCATTGGAACCGATTACAGCCCTCTCTGGGACGCCAACGTCGGCGAATGGACGCAGGATGCCATCAGCAAAGGCTACCGTTCGCGTTTAACCGAAGAATTTCAGATTTTAGACTTCGCGCGTAAAGGATTCATCACGGGTCCAATGGGCAAGAAGTACGGGTCGTCAGGCATCATCATTGTCTGTCCGCCCGTCACGCGCCTGGAATAAGACCGAAAAAAGATGAAAAAGAAAGGCTGAGAAAGTAACACCAGACAAAAGCCGACCGGAATACTGTTTCGGTTGGCTTTTGAGTGGGTGTTTGCTGCCGCATCTGCCGGCAGTGCAATGGCTACCAGGGCTGGCAAGACCATTGCGGCTGTAAACACTTACGGACGCGCAGAAGTTCGGCAGCGAACCCTAAGTGCGGCACATGGATCTTTTATTTTCGCCGGAATCGTTTGCGCCCGCTTGTTACTTGGTAAAATTTGTGGTATATTAGTGTATCCTAAGATACTTTAGGCAGGCTCTTTCGTTCAGAACCTTTCCCATCTACTTTCGCTGAATTTGTGATGGAGTGCAGGAACTGCAAGGAGCCGCTATGATTGACACCCCGCCCAAGCACTTCCTTCCGCTTGCTAGCCTTCCCCCCTTACTCCAAACGGCAGCGCTGCCCTCTGCCGCGCTTTGATTTCCGCATCCCATTTATTCTTTACTCCTGAAAGGGTTACTTCCGTGAAAACACCGATTTCTCACTACGCGGCGGATGACACGCTTTTCCTTGCCGGCCACACCGCTCCGGCAGGAACCTATCAAATGCTCGACTCAAAGCGCGAGGTGCGGCAGGAGCAGGAAGACACCCTGCCGGCAAGCTGCGACGGCCAGATCACCGTGTACCAGCAGATGCCTTGTTCTCGGGGGGCGATCACAAGCCGCAGCGAGCCACAGGCAGACCAGCCACAGTTTTGTGCAATTACGGCAGGAAGATTGGCATGAACACGACACATCATCAGGAAAAGACCACGAAACACGGCCCGACAACAAACGGCGACTCGGCAGCCGCACGGCTCAAAATCATCGCAGGGCAGCGAGACGCCACGGAAGAGCAGCGGGAGATTGCGGAAGAGCAGCGCCACGGCGGCGAGGGACTGCGCCAGCAGGCGGAGGAAAGGCGCGAGGAAGCCGAAGGCGAGCGCGAAATGGGGGAAGCCGAACGCCGGCAGGAAGAAACACAGCGCAGCCTCGCCGAATATCTGCGCCAGACGGCGGAAGAGCTTCGGAAGTCCGCCGAGGAACACCGGGTTTCGGCGGATGCGCTGCGGGATGCCGCCGAAAAGGCCCGTCAAGCTGCCGAAACGCTGCGCCAGGCGACGGCGGAAGCGCGTCAAGCCGCTGAAGAAACCTCTCAGATCGCCCATGAGATTCGCCGAAGTTTTGCAGACATGGAAGACGCTCAGAGCATCAAATCTCGGGCCTGAACAGACGTGAGCATCAGGCCGCTAGAACGCGGGCAGCGGAAAAATCAGAAACGGAAAGTTAGATACGCATGGCACGCGCAAAACTGCTGCTGCAAGAAATTGAAACCTACGCCCAAAATATCGGCGACACGATCCGCGATCCCTTGCTTATTTTGGACCGGGACCTGTGCGTCAAGTCCGCCAACCGCGCCTTCTACCGCGTGTTCCAAGTCTCGCCCGAAGACACGGAAGGCCAGAACATCGGGGAACTCGGCAGTGGACAGTGGGACATTCCGCCGCTGCTGGATTTGCTGCGCGAGCTTGTCCCCACCAAAGGCTACTTTGACGACTACGAAGTGACCTATGACTTCCCCAAAATCGGGCGCAGGACCATGCTCCTCAACGCCCGCAAGCTGTACCGCCCCGGCAACCGCACTGTCATTCTCGTTCTGACGATTGAAGACATTACGGAACGCAAGCAGGCCGCGCAGGCCATGATACTTTCCGAGCAGCGTTACCGGAGGCTGTTCGAGACGGCCCACGACGGCATCCTAATTCTCGACGCTGAGGCGGGAAACATCACTGACTCTAACCCTTATATGACCGAGCTGCTGGACTACTCGCGGGAAGAGTTTGTTGGAAAGCATCTTTGGGAAATCGGGCTGTTCGCAGACCGCAAAGCCAGCCACGTCGCGTTCCAGCAGCTAAAAACAGAAGGCTACATCCGCTACGAGAATCTGCCTCTCAAAACGTCCAAAGGCGAACGGCGTGCCGTCGAGTTTGTCAGCAATACCTACCCGGAAGGTCAGTCGGAGGTTATCCAGTGCAACATACGCGACATCACCGAGCGCAAAAAACTCGAGGAAGACGTCGCGGCTATCAGCCGGCGCGACCGGCGGGTCGCCGCCGCCATGCAGCGTTCGCTGCTGTTCATGCCTCACGCGGACGCCTTTCCCGGCATGGAAGTCAGAATGCTGCACGAGGAAGCGTCCGAGGAAGATTTAGTCGGCGGCGACTTCTGGGACATCTTTGCCTATGACAACGGCCATGTCGCACTCGTGATCGGCGATGTCATGGGGCATGGCCTGACCGCCGCCGTGTTCACCGCCGAAATCCGGTTCATTCTGCGGGCATTCCTGCGGGAGCATGAGCAGCCGGCGCTTGTCCTGAACCAGCTCAATGCCTACATCTGCGAAAGCCACCGCTTGTTTCACGAAGGCCTCAATGACGAAGGGGACGACGCCCCGATCTGCCTCACGCTTGCCGTGCTCCATGCCGCATCCGGGGAAGGCAAAATCGCCGTCGCCGGGATGGAGCCGCCGCTGATCGCCCGCGCTGGGGGCGACATTGATGCCCTGAAGGTCTCCGGCACGCTGCTTGGCGTGGAAACGGATCAAGAATACGAGATGGTCCTGTTCCATCTGGAACATGGGGACACCCTGCTGATGACGACCGACGGCATTACGGAAACGCGGCGCGGCAGGGAATTCCTGGGAGAAAACGGCCTGCGGCGTCTTATCACAGAGGCCCAGCCGCTCAGCACACTGGAGCTGACGGCGCAGGCTATTCTCGCAGGAGCGCGGACCTTCGGAAACGGGAAGTTCCACGACGACGTCTGCCTTGTCCTCGCCCGGCGGCAGTAATTCACGTTCCGCAATATTTGCAGACAACAGGAGGCAACTGATGGCACGACAAACAAAAGACGGCGAACCAACCTACGGCAGGGACATTGGCGACAAGACCAAAGAAACGGAAATCAGGCCGCCCCAGCGCTCTTCCGACGCCGCTGCCGGCCAGCTTTCCTCCGAAGGAGACGAACCCCCGCTTGTACGGGCACGTCTTTCCGAGGACGGCAGCCACACCGTCGAAGAAACGCTGTCCCCAACCGGCAGCGTTGTCAGCAGCCGCACGAGACCGGAATGATGCCAGACGCAATGCCGGCCACGATGAAAACACCGGCCACGATGAAGGCGATGCTTTTGTCTCAAACCGGCAAGGCGGAAACCTCGCCGCTCGTGCTGACCGAGCTGCCGGTTCCCGAACCCGGCGCAGGCGAGATACTGATTCAAGTCGAAGTCTGCGGCGTCTGCCGGACCGACCTGCATGTCGTCGAAGGAGACCTGCCGCCGCACCGCCGGACGATTATCCCCGGTCATGAGATTGTCGGGCGCGTCGTAAGATGCGGCCCGAACGCCCCGCGCTTTGCCGCAGGCGACCGCGTCGGCGTCGCCTGGCTTAGCGGCACCGACGGCATCTGCTCCTACTGTCGGCGGGGCGACGAAAATCTGTGCGACGCGCCGACATTCACCGGCGCAGATGGACTACGGGGAATATCTGTTCCAGGAGCACAACCTCCGCAGCGTCACCGCCAACACGCGCCGGGACGGGCAGGAACTTCTCGCCCTGACCGCATCCATCCCCCTGCACACGCAGACCACCGAGTTCCTGCTGGAACAGGCCAACGAAGCCCTGCAAGCCTTGAAGCGCGACCAGATCAACGGCGCTGCCGTCCTGCGCGTCAGCCCCCCGCCGGCCGCCGGTTAGAAACCAAATAAAAAGCGATTGCCCGAATACCTCACCTCGGAACTTCGTTCCGATACGCAGTAATGCATAGCATACCCTCTCCTTTTTCAAGGAGAGGGTGACGAGGCACGAGGCGGGTGAGGTACGAGACGGCGAAAGCCCCGTGTTCCCGAAATAAAGGGACACGGGGCTTTTTCCTCTTGGATGTCAACCCGTGGCTTTACTGGGCCGCAAGGCTGGCGAGGCCGAGGTCAATGCCCTGGCCGCCGACCGTCTGGTGGACATGAGCGGCAATTGTCACTGTCGCGCCGGGCTTCAGGAGGGCGGCGGCCGCCGGGGTGATTTCCAGCGCGTCGTAGCCGCTGTTGTAGCCGCCGTCTTCCGAGGCGAGAATGCCGTTGACGTAAATCTCAACGTCCTCGTCGTGATAGACCATAAACGCCAGGTTCTTGTACGAACCGGGCGGCAGGGTGACTTTGCGCCGGATCCAGATGTCGCCGGGCGTGTCGCTCCAGTTGGTTCCCGTCGGGATGCCGCCGGGCGGGTTGTTCGCGAACGGCGCATTCCCAGTCTTCCAGGCGGCGTCGCTAAAGTCCGGCTTGGCCCAGTCACCGGCGGGCTTGTTGGCCGTCGTGACATAGCGCCAGACCGTCGGCGTCTTCTGCGAGTTCGCGAGAATGTACGTCGCCTTCGGCGCGACCGGCAGCGGCGCCCAGTTCGCGGCCACGACTTTGTCGCCCGCGGACCACTTGGCCCAGGCGGCTTTATCGGAAAGCATCTTGATAAACAGGCCGCCGACGACTGGGCGGGCGCTGAAGAAGTTGGAATGGAGATCGTCGGCGGTATAGCCGTCGGCCAGCGGGCCGCGAGCGGTCGTCTGGTTCAGGTAATCATAAATCGGCGACACCAGAGTCTGGAAGTCGGCGGGGTTATCGGCCAGCGTCGCGCTCCAAATAGACCAGTCCGCCTTCGTCTGGTGCGTCCGGCTGTCCAGCGGGACGCCGTAAGGCTGCATGACGCTCTTGTAGTAGGCGACTTCTTTGGCCCGGACCGTGGACGGAAAGACGTTCAGGCCCAGAATTTGGTCCCACACCAAATTATACTTCTGGCTCCAGGTGTTCGGCTTGTCAAACGCCAGCAAAGACGCTTTGCCGCCGTCGGCCACGGATACCCAGTGGCTTGCATCGGCTTTCGCTAAATCGCCGTACTTCTTCGCGCCTGCCATGTCGCCGCGCCGGTGGCACATGTTGCCGTAAGCCGCCAGCGCGACAATGGCCTTGATGGACAAATTCGCGTTATGGTTGAGATGCCCCATGAAGTCGTCGGTGCAAAGCTGGTCGCCGGGGTCCAGGCCGTACTGCTCCAAAAACCGCGCCCACTGCGTCAGCTTCGGCCAGTAGGGCGTGATGAACTTGGCGTTGCCGTCTTCCTGCGTGATGGCGTCACACAAAATCAGCATGTTGCCGCTTTCTTCCACCGGCATTTCTTCGCCCGCGCCGCCGGACGCCGACGCAATCGGGTAGGTGCCGAGGTCATGCGGCGAGTTCGGGAACGTCCACACCGGCGACGCCGCATACGCCAGCACCGGCACAACCGACGCTTTGGCAAGGGCCGGAGAGAGCAGGAGCAGCATGGGGTCCTGCGGGAAGATGACGTCCACCGTGGCGATGTCGCCGTTGCTGTTGTTTTCCTTCGTGAACAAAAGAGGCTGGTTGTTGGCGTCCACCGCCAGGCCGTTCGCGGCCAGCGACTGCCGGTACGCCAGGGCCGTGATCTGGGCGTAGCGCGGCCCGCCGATCCGGGTCATGTCCGCCATCAAGCTGTCGTCAAACGCCGTGCAGCGCTCCACCAAGCTCGGGTAGTCTTTGTCGGCGGCCTGGAACATCTGCGCAGGGGTCGTGCCGCCGCGCTTCCAGTACGGCAGCAGCTTTTTTCCGGCCAGCTTGATGTTGTACAGCTCGTCGTAGCCGACCATCATGTGCCGGTCTACCGGCGTGGCCGTCACGGCCCCGAGATCAAACGTAAACGCCAGCACCGGCTCGTTGTCGGACGGCGCACGCGGCGTCGAAGCCTCATCGGCGGCGGGCAGGACACCGTTCTTGACATAGCCGGCCAGCAGCGCCGCGTCGCCGCCGATGGCGGCTTTCGCGTCGGCAGACGGCGCGACCGCATACGCATAGCCCCAGTCAATCCGGGTGTCGTCGCCGGCGGGCCGCAGCAGGGTTTGGGCTACGGTGCCGGTCCGAAGCGCGGTCAGCGGCCCCATCGCCGCCCGCTGCCAGGTCACGGGCTGGTCGGGCGTGTTGACCGCAAGCTGGGACGACGTGCTGTCATAAATCGAAACTGCGTGCGGCTTGCCGTCTACCGACTTCACGCTCCATGTGATGTAGCTGAGGGGCCGGGACAGCACGTTTAAGTCATGCGGCAGGTCAGCCGTCATAAACGTCATCGTGACATGCACGGCGCTGTCTTCAAACTGGTAGATGCTGCGCGTCGGCGTCACCTGCACTCCAACTTGCGGGAACGCTGGGACATCCGTCGGGTCATAGCCCATCAGCCGGTACGCCTTGCCGTCAATGCGGATGAGGCTGACCAGTGACGCCGGATGCTTGGTCCAGTGGACTGTCCCCGCGTCGTTCAGGTGATCCGCTTCCGACCAGACGCTCAGGTACGGGTCATTCGTCACCAGCGGCACCGCCGGCGGGCGGAACGCGGGTGGCGACGCCACCGTGGAAGCCATCACCGCCGGCATGATCGCTCCAACATGCCCGGTTTGCGTATGCGAAGCGCACCCGGCAGCGGCAACGGCGGCGGCTGCACCGGCCACCCGCTTCCAGCGCTTTGCATTCAATCGTGTTGTCAGTTTCAAAGAATGCCCTTTCCACCAAACCTTGCTGTCCGCAAGTGTGTTCACTTTTGTAGTCTGCTGTCTGTTATGATACGGAAAATCGCGGCAGTTTGTCAAGCGCGATTTCTGCCATGTTCGCCCCCGCTCAACACGCAAAAACCTCCGGCCCGATAACGGACCGGAGGTTTTCGGCAATCAGTGTAGCTCTACTGGCAGCCGGGGAAGTTGTTGGCAGCATCGGCCGGGGGCTTGGTCAAGTACCAATCGCAAGGATTGCCGTTGCTGTCCAGTGTGCTGCGCTTCCACTTCACATGACCATCGAAGTACGCGATGTTCGAGCCGTCGGTGTGACGCTTGCTGACGTTCAGCGGCTTTACCGCGCCGGTGTTGCCGTTCCATGTCGTGGTGCGTGGCTCGGTAGCTGGTGGGAAGACGCCCGCGTAGTCCGTCTGCAGCGTGTTGAAGGTGTTTGCCTGCCCACCTTTTGTGAAGTCATGCCGGGAGTTTGCGTCAGTGTTGTCCATCGCGTTCGCTTCGGTAAACACAATTGTGTTGGCCGGGGACTGGATGGAGGCCAGCGTCTGCTGCTCACCGTCGTAGGTGCTGATAGTGCCGACGGGATTGGGGACGTTGAGGCAGTTGTAGGCATAATCAGTGAAATGAACGTCCGGGTTGCCTAGCGCATTCGCGTCAAAGGCGGCCTGCGTGTCAATGTGATATGGTCCAACGCCGTCCGGGCAGATGTAAATGCCGGCTGATTTCGTGTAAGGGAAAAGCTGTTCCGGCCAATAGACGCGGCGCACCACGTCGCTGTGGTGCGTGTTCAAGTCGAAGAAGTAAGATCCGGTGTAGACCTCATCGAAATCCTGGGCATACTGGATTTCGGCAAGCCCAAGCTGTTTAAGGTTGGACTGGCAGGAGGCGCGGCGGGCGTTCTCGCGCACCTTCTGGAAGACCGGGAAAAGAATTGCAGCGAGAATGGCGATAATGGCGATGACGACGAGCAGTTCGATGAGAGTGAAGCCGCGTCGCGGCTTCGGTTGAATTGCGGACATAAAATAGCTCCTTTAAGCGTTGCGAGATTTGACCCGGTCGTTGTGGTCAATGGTGATTCTCATCGCAGTTCAACCCTAAGTAGTGTTTAGCATCCGAACTTGCGGGGAGCAGAACCAGGCCTTTAGGCATCCGAAAACCGAGAAAAGACCTCCGGCCTTGTGGGGCCGGAGGAAGTCTGTCCATTACTTGAAGTGGGTGCTGAGCTTGGCAAGCGCGTCGCTCTGAATCTTAGGGGTCACGTCGCAGTTGATGTCCATTGGATACATCGCGCAGCCGGGGCCATCTGTTGTGACGCTCTCCTTGAAGCTGCCCCACATGTTGATCGGATAGGCCGTTGCCGTCGGCAGCAGGGTTTTTACATGACCATCAATGAAAAGGCAGTTCCATCGGCCAGAGTGTATTGGGAAGCCGCGATTTGTACCGTCACCAAAATCATTGAGGTTGGGGTTATCCCAGTCCCAGTAAGCATACCCGTATTCGCCAAGCGACTCTGTCAGCAGGATTTTGCTGGAAGGCTCGTTGACGGCGGCCAGAGCGATTGGGATACCCGTACCGACGACGTTACCATTGTCTATTTTGTTGTTTTCATCATAGGACTGGGCGATATGATAGTTGTAGGCATAGGAGACGGGAAGAGGCGGGTTGCCGTTCGCGTCGTTGACGTTGATGCCGTCGATAAGCTGAGAGTTCGCATTCGAGTTGTCGGGGCATTGGTAAACACCTTTAGCTTTGACAAACGGATAAATTTCCTGCGCCCAGCATGTGGCAGGAAGGCCAGCAATAGCCTCCCTGATCGGCGGGAAACGCTCATCAGCATCCTGGGTATACTGGACGAATGCAAGGCCAAGCTGCTTCTCATTTGAGGCGCAAGACGTGCGGCGAGCATTCTCGCGGACCTTCTGAAAGACCGGGAACAAGATGGCTGCGAGGATCGCGATGATGGCGATGACGACGAGCAGTTCAATGAGGGTAAAACCGCGTTGCGGCTTTGGTTGAGTAACCATGACTTCTCCTAATGAATGAGTTCTATGAGCGGAATAAAGCAAGTGCATTTCAAGCGGCGGCACTCAATTTGCGTCCTGAAATAAAGCAGCCGTCTTGACAAGGCCACTTCACCAAACACAACCAAGTATAGCACTGATTTGTCCTGCTGTCAATGCTTCCAAATAAAATAGTTTACGGGGATTTTGAGAAGTAGACGGAGGACTTTTCGTAGAAATTTGTCTTGTCTCTGTTGCGATTCGGCGAAATGGTCTGCATTGACAGCAGGAACAGACTGTGCTATACTGCTTCCACTTTGGTTTCCTTTGGTTGAGACCGTGGCTATTGCCGCTAAATGTCCGTGAACAAACAACAATGCTCTCCAAACCTCTCGGACAACCCCATTTAGGACAACCGCAGGTTTTAGGACGACAGCAGCTTTTTCTGGCGTTGCAGGAGCGGATTGAGCGGGGCCACTACCCTGCCGGTTCGTGGCTGCCCGCCGAGCGGGCGCTGGCGGCGGAGTTCGGCCTGGACCGCTCGGCAGTGCGCTCCGCCCTGGTCCAGCTTGAAGACCGCGGCCTGATCGTGCGCGAGGCGGGCCACCGGCCCTGGGTCCGCACCGACCGGGATGCTCTCCGACAGAACCGGGATGCCCCGGCGCGGACTGGAATGCAGACAATCGCGGCCATTCTGCCCCAGCATCCGGTTTTCCCGGCGGCGCTTGCCCTCCTGCACGGCATCAACACGGCCCTGCGGGCGGCGGAGTCCCCGCTGCGACTGCAAGTCCTGGACACGCACGGCGGCAGCGAGCGTTTGGAGATCCAGAGGGAGCGGCAGGCGCTCGACGCCGTCGTCCGCGAGCAGATCGTCGGGGTCGTGCTCTGGCATCTCGGCGGCGCGGAAACCCTGCCGCAGTTGCGGGAGCTGGAGCGGCGCGGCATTCCAGTTGTCTTTGTGGACCGCTTTCCGCAGGAAATGGCCTGCGACTTCGTCGGCAGCGACAATCACGCCGGCATCGAGGCGGCTGTGGAATACCTGCGGCAACTCGGACACCGCCGGATCGCGCATCTCACGACCGATGAAGCCTCCACGGCAGTCGCCGAGCGCCTGACCGCTTACACGGAATCGATGCAGGGGGAAGCCATGCAAAGCAGCGCCGGTCAGATTGGCCCGCTCCAGAATTGGATTCACAAAGTCCCGCACGACCGCACCTGCGAGGTCGCGCCCGCCTGCGACCGATTTTTTGCCCTGCCCGAGCCGCCGACCGCCGTGGTGGCCTTGAACGACTTGCTGGCCTACCACTTCATGGCCGAGTGCGAGAAGCGCGGCAAGCGAACGCCCGAGGACATCAGCGTCATCGGATTTGACGATTTAGAGGAGCATTCCGCCCGCCCGCCGACCCTCACGACCCTGCACCAGCCGTTCGACAAGATGGGCCGCCGGGCCGCCGAGATGCTTCTGCGCCGCCTCTCCGGGCCGGACACGGGCCGGGAGCCGCGCCGTCATATGCTGCTGCCGGCCCCGCTTGTGGTCCGTTCCACCTGCCGCCCGCTTTGAGAAAGAGGGCGCACCAAAATGAAGAGGGCGTAGCAAGCAGCGCTCCTACCGTGCGACAAGATTACATATTGTAGGGGCGCTGCTTGCCGCGCCCTCCTACCTCTTTCCATTTCGCTTTCCGAAAGAACAAATTTCTTATGCCTCGTCCTAACTTCCTGCGCCGCCTCGGTGCGTCTTTGGCCCTGCTTCCCGCACTCCTTGTTCCTGCTCATGCCGCCGCGTCCAACCCGCCCCGCGTTGCCGTGTTCTCCGAGCCGGGCTTTCCGTCCCTCAATATCTCCGCGCTGGTTTCGCCCGCCGCCATCGCCGCCGACCTGCAAAAAGCGGGCCTCAGCGTGGATGTTCTCAGTGCCGCCGCGCTCCGTGACCCCGCGAAGCTGAACACCCAGAACTACGCCGCCGTCGTCCTGCCCTACGGCAACACTTATCCGCAGGCCGCGTTTGCCAACTTAAGGGCGTTCCATCAGGCGGGCGGCGATTTTGTGCTGTCGGGCATTCCGTTCACCCACGCGATCAAGCAGAACGCAAAAGGGGAATGGAAGGATTTAGGCAACGACAGCGACGCCGCGCTGTTCGGGCCAAAAGGCATCGGGGTCGGTGGGTTCCAAAATGGACCGCAGGGCAGCACATCGGTCGCGGCAGGTGATCCGCTTGGCCTGACTCCGCTGGGGCTGGACTGGGGCAACGGCAATGACACGCAGACTTTGGACACGTCTACGCTGCCGCCTACGGACCGCGTCGTGCCGATCTTGGTCGCGGGCGACGGCATTCACCCGGTCTCGGAGATGGTGGTCCACGGGGACGCCGCCTATCACGGCGCGACTGATGTCTGGACCCCCAGCGGCCTCCGCAGCGATGACGCTTTAGTTGCGTTTGCCACCGAACAACTCATGGTGCGCGGCACGATCGCGGCGCTCACCCAGCAGGGACTTCTGAACAATGCAGGCCGGACCCAGGCGCTGGCCGCGCTCGACGCCCTGCCCCGGCCTCATGTGGACGCCAACTTAATTCTGCCCGCGCCGACGCCGCTGTACCTGACGCTTCAGCCGAAGCTGACCCCGCCGTCCCGGCACCTGTATGTCGCCGATGTCCGCAAGCTTTCCAAAGAAGAAGTCCTGCTGCTGGCGTCGGTGCAGGGCATCGTCAACCGCCGCCAGCCGCGCATTTACCTCATCACCAGTGACGACGACAAGTTCTGGCTGGACCAGATGCGGGCTAGGTTCCAGACCGATAAACCCGTGTTCGTCTCCGATCCGCTGTCGCTGGTCCAGACGTTCCGCGCCGAGATCCACGGCGCGGTTGTCGCCGACCCGAACGTCTATGTCAGCCCGTGCATCGCCGTAGACATCGCCGGTTTGAGTGACCTTGCCATCGCAACGCCCGCACTCGCAGCCCGCCTCGGCCTTCCCATTGTCAGCGACCTGCGCGGCAAGTTCACGGACGACACCGACGCCCTGCGCTACGCCCGCACCCAGCTTCTGCCGCACCTGAACCCGTTTTTATCGCTTTGCCTGGACCCACCGCTTCTCGGCTCCCAAGTGGACGATATTATCTCCGCACGCGGCACCTGCTTCTGGATCACCGGCCCCAAAGCCCAGAACAAGCCCGGCGCAAACGAAGGGGCCGAACGCGCCGAGATTACCCGCACATTTGCCCAGATGCCCCTGAACGCCGTCATTCGCGGCTTCTGGTGGCACGGCGACGGCATGGGCCTTGACGAGACCCCCGGCGTCGCTCTGGGTTCCCGCTACGGCAAGATCACTACCGTCAGCGACTACGTCGCAAACTTCTCCGTCACCAGCAGCATCTGGCTTGCCGGCCTGACACAAAAACAACAGCCGCCTGCGCCGCCGCTTGACCGCCGCAAAGTCTACATCGCGATCACGCTGTCCGACGGCGACAACTTCTCCCCCTGGCGCAGCGTCTTCCGCCAGTTCATGGCCGAGCCGCTGTACGGCACCATCCCCGTCGCCTTCGGCATGGGACCCAGCCTCATTGACGCCGCCCCCAATCAGGCCCAGTGGTACTACGCCCACGCTGCGCCGAATACCGAGTTCCTGTGCGACGTTTCCGGGGCCGGCTACATCTACCCCACCGACTGGGCCAAAGCGCTCGCCGACCGCCCCGCGAAGCTTCAAGAGTTCTACGGCCTGACCAGCGCCTACATGAACCGCCTGGACATGCACACCCTTCGGTTGATGAACGTCGGCACCACTGACATCACCACCGCCGGACAAGACCTGCCCGGCGTCCGCTTCCTCATGCCCGACTACGGCCTCGCCGGCGAGTCCGGCTACCCGCAGTACACCTACACCCTGCCCACCGGCCAGCCCGTCTTCCGGGGCGCAAGTGACGGCCCCGGCGGCGCGACCCTTGCCGCCGAGATCCGCGCCAACGCCGGTTCTGCCCGCCCCGCGTTCCTGAACTCCTTCGTCTACATCTGGGGCGCTCACATGACCGACCTCAAACAAATGCTCACCCTCCTTGGCCCCGACTACGTCCCCGTCACCCCCACCCAGCTCAACACCCTCTACCGCCAGTCTCAGCAAAAATAATCCATCATGCCCAACCCAGCCCCGCAGACCACAAGTGACGCCGCCGAGATTTTGGACATGGAGTTCGGGAGTGATCCCGGCTACCAGGAGCTTCGCGCCCAGGAACGTGTCAAGTCCCAGGCCGCGCAGGCTGTCTACGACGCCCGCCTCGCTGCCGGCCTCACCCAAGCCCAGCTTGCCCGCCTTGCCGGCACCACCCAGTCCGTCATTTCTCGCCTAGAAGATGGCGACTACGACCGTCACTCCCTCGCCATGCTGGAGCGCATCGCCGCCGCCCTCCACCGCCGCGTCGAAGTCCGCTTCGTCCCTACCCTGCCCTTGGAACCCCAAGCTGCTGCCTGAAACCCCTTGCGATATGGCCTGTTGCCCCGCCGCCGGGCTGACCCGCGAAGCCTTGTCCCGAACGCTCTTAGGCACAGGCAACTCCGAAGTCCGCTCCCGCCGCGCTATCCTCCACGCTGGCGGCCTCGCCCTCACCTTCCAGCCTCAAACGAACTAGCTCAGCACTCAACCTCAGAGGACCCACTGGACTTCCACAGTGCCGATTTCAATGAACGAATATAGCGATGTATGCTTACCGTTGTTGCACCGAAGATTGACTTTCACTATTGCAGGAGCACCTGAAACATCTTCAACCCGTTCAACAAGTGGTTTTTTGCAAATCAGCCGTTCCACACGTTTTACATGTCAATCTCTTCTCTCGCCCACTTTGTTTCACGAGTATATTCATTATTACTCCCCTTTGTGTCGCAAGCATTGCCCTCACCACACGGCCTAACGACTTTTAGCATTTACATAACAAAGCCTCTGCTACATGCAACAAGAATAACATATCCAAGCCATATCATAATAGGCACTAGCACTATAACTCCACAACCCATTCCAGACGGCGCTACGTTCTTTTTGTCCCAGAATATTATTACATCATTTGCCGCCCACAACACTGTAGCGAAGACCCACATTGAAGCCAAGGCATTTTCAACAGAATCATGAAGGAACCAACCCGATTGCCTGGCTATATCTTGTATATGATTTGCATGGTAAGAGGAGTTGATCAAGCAATACAATCCGCAGATAATGTATGTTCCCAGTGACACATTCCACAGTAATTTTCGGCAGTGATAAAGGTTATATTCTTTGCGTTCCTGAGTTTCTCGCGCAATGGGTGCCTCTTCTGCGGCAATACACTCCTTCTCTCTAACCGCATCTTTGTAAGCCCGATAAGCAGGATCGAATGCCTCTCGTTCCTTTTCCTTGCTTATCTCAGCTAGTAAACGGTCCATCTGACGTTCTGTTGCTCTATCCTGAATAGCCTTATCAATTGGTTGGGCGGCTGCTAGAAGGGCTTTTTTGATTGCCCATCTTGCAATAGGTCCTATCATCAGAGAGGTCTCACGTTTCTTCTGTTAAGTTAAGGTGCAGTCTAAGGCTTAAGAGTCGAGGGACGTTAGGCGTCGCTTTTACCGCACATTTGTGACAAACACGCCACAGACATGGCAATCACCGCAGACCAGAACGTCCTACACTTGCTTGGCTGATTCTCTCTCATTATACCAAAACCAAGTAGGCAACACAACAAACAGAAGACGCGCCGGATGACCGTCAGCACTCCCCTCATTCCTCACTCCTACTCCCCCATTATTGGGGGCCGGGGGGTCCTTCCCGCTTGGAAACAGCGAAATTTGCCAAAACGAACCCATCGTCCGCAACGCTCCTCACTCCGGCTCCCTTATGATTGGGAGCCGGGGAACCTAAACCGGGAACAACCCCGGCGCGATTTGCATTACTTTCTTGGGGTATAATACAGCTATCACGCCCGTACACTTACGCGACTTAACACCAGCGGGCTTTGAACCCGCCTAGAAGGAAATTCGAAAATGCCTGCAATTCTTGACATGCCGACAACCACGGCTCCCGAGACCCTGATCCAGACCGCGCCTTTAAGCCTGACCGATGCCGCGGCGGCGGAAGTCACTTCGCTAATCGCTCAGCAGGACCGCACCGACCTTGCCCTGCGCGTTTACGTCGCCGGCGGCGGATGCTCCGGCCTCCAGTACGGCATGGCGCTCGACGAGAACATCGAACCCGGCGACGAGACGTTCGCTTTCGGACCGATTACGCTTGTCGTTGACTCGACCAGCCTACGCTACCTCGGCGGCGCGGTCGTGGACTATATCCACACCGACATGGGCGGCGGCTTCAAGATCGAGAACCCGAACGCCACCAAGTCCTGCGGCTGCGGCTCTTCGTTCAGCGCCGGGGATGACGAGGCCGCCGGCCTTGACACCAAAGCCGGCGGCGGCTGCGGCTCCTGCGGCTGCCATTAGTTCACAAGCGCAGCAAGGGGCAGGCCATTCGGCCTGCCCCTTTGTTTTTAGGAGGTTCCTCATGTCGGTCACTCTTACCGAGCCGGAACAGGCTGTCGTTTTAGCGGAACACGAAGACGGAGAAGATAGAGAACTCATTCCTGAGAGCGACCCTCGCTCTGCCCTGATTTGGATTAATCCCGCACGTGTCAGCGGCGTCGCCTGCTTCGCGCATAGCCGCGTTCCTCTGCAAATCCTCTGGGATCATCTGGAAGAAGGCTTGAGCATGGACGAGTTTCTAGACGGGTTCGAGGGCGTGTCACACGAACAAGCTCAAGGAGTCCTTCGCCTGGCACTTGAGAAACTGTTGGAAAGCCTACCCGAAAGCACTCCTTGGCGATAAGGATCGTGCTCGATCATAATTTGGACTGGCGTCTCAAACGGCTTTTGCCGGGGTGTGAAGTGGTGACCGCCAAGGAGATGGGCTGGGAGGAAGCGGGAGACGGCGACCTACTGGCAGTCGCTGAAGCGGAGTTCGACGTTTTGCTGACTGGCGACAAGAACTTTCCTCACCAGCAGAACCTGCGCGGGCGCGACATTGCCTTGATTGTCCTGCTCGCCCGCCGGAACATCTTGCAGACAATGGCTCCGCTCATGCCCCAAGTTTTGGCTCTCCTGCCTACAGTTCAGCCGGGCCAGGTTTATCTCGTAGAACCTCCCGCTGAACCAGAGGCTAGGTAGTGTCTACTGCAACGGCCGTGTCCCCCGGCAGCGCGGAAAAGTCGAACAGCCCCAAAACTCGGAACCGGCATTTGCGCCGCTTCGCGCAGTCCGCTTCAGCATCGGCTGGCTGCATCTGGGACAAAGCGGCAAGGCTGACGGAGCTTCATTCGCCGCAATGGGCATTTGCGCTGTGTTCGCGGGGACGGGTTGCCCCTGTGCTTGCTTCACCAGTTCTAAAAGCGCCGCCCCATCCACCAGTTCCAGCGGCTGCCCTTGCGCCTCCGCAATTGCCTCACGGGTGAATGTACTGGACGTGACGAAGATGCCCCGCGTGGCTTTGTCCCGCGCCACTGCGCCGCGCAGCTCGCGCACCGTCGGCGCACCGTCGGCGCACCCACTTTTGCCTGCTGCTTCCACCGCTTGCACTGGACTAGAACTGTTTCGCCCGTGCGCCGCAGAACTAAATCTACTCCCCCATCCGGCCCGCTGCCGCCGGTTTCCTCTACGCTGTAGCCCTGACGCCGGTACGCTTCCCCAACAAGCAGCTCAAACTCCTGCCAGGTCAGGCCGCGCAGCGTCTCCAAGCTGCTCTGCTGCTTTAGTAGCTGCCGCCGCTGGTACTTGTCTGCTTCCGTATACAGCGCAATCAGCGCCAGGGCGAAGGTGAGCCAGGGTGCGAAGGCAGAGCCGATGAGCGCCCAGAGGCTGCCATGCGTCAGGGCCGGCAAGAGGTAACGCAGCACCGGGTAAGAGGCAGTGACGGTTGCTGCTGTGGCCCAAGTCGGTATTCGTCGGAAGAGGACATAAAAGAGGTTGTCTTCCACTTTCTGCCGCGCCATTACCCCTTCTCCTTCTTTTTATCTTCTTCCGACTTCTTCTCTTCGTCGGTCTTGTCCGCCACGGGGATCTCCAGTGTGATGGGCGGGAAGTTCTGGACGGTGAACTGGTAGGTGCCGCCAGTGGCAGGGAGGCGGAAGGTGAGAGCGAGCGGGGCGGTCAGCGCCCGGTCGTCTTTGCCGGGGGCGAATGTGAACGACCAGTTCGCGCTTTCAGCCAGTGCTTTCTGGCCGAGAACGCTGACGGGCAGGCCCAGAGGACGAGTAGGCCGGCCAGGCGAGACGGTGCGGGTCAGTGAGAAGTCGGCGGGCCTGAGCGTCAACGCGCGGCGGGTTTCGGTGGTATCGCGCAGGGCTAAAGCGACTTCCAGATAGCGCTCGCGATCATTGGAGCGCCCGGCATAGGTTTCCAATATGGCAGATGTGACGACTAGCTCCCAGCCATCTTGGAGCAGCTTGTCGCCCGTATGATATGTGGACTTTGCGCCGCTGTTGAGGTGTTTGTCGAACCAGTTTAAGATGCGCCGAAGCTCGTCCAAGCGGTGCTGCGGCTCGCCGAAGCCGTGGCCTTCGCGGGGGTAATGCACGAACTCAACGGTCTTGCCCAAAAGGTGCAGGGCCTGGTACATCTCCTGCGAGTTGGCGATGAACGTATTCGGGTCCAGGTCGCCGTGCATCAGCAGCACCGGCGTTTCGATGTCCTGAAGATACGTCGCGGGAGACCGCTCGGCATAAAGTTTAGGATTGTCCCAGGGGTAGCCGCCCAGGTACTCGGTTTCCCAGCGCGGGGCCTGGGAATTCGAAAAGTCGGTGGCGAGCGAGAAGATGCCGAACTGAGACACGGCGGCCCCAAACCGCTTGGTCTTGGAGATCAGCCAGTTGACCAAGTAGCCGCCGTAGGAAGAGCCAATGACGGCCAGGCGGTTCGGGTCGGCCACTTTCTCGCGGATGGCTTCGTCCACGCCCGCCAGAATGTCGGCGGCATCGCCGCCGCCCAGATCACCCCGGTTGGCCGTGCTGAACGCATTGCCGTAGCCTTCACTGCCCCGGTAGTTCGGCGACAGGACCGCATAGCCTTCGGCGGCCCACGTCTGCCAGGCGGTGAAGGGGCTGAGCGCCTGGACAGTTCGGCCATGCGGGCCGCCGTGCAGGTTCACAATCAGCGGCAGCCGCTGGCCTTCTTTGGCGCTGACGGGCAGCGTGAGCAGGCCCTCGATCTCTAAGCCGTCAGGCGATTTCCAGGTCACAAGCTGCGTTGGGGCGAGTGCGTAGCTGTCAGCCCACTCTTGATTAAGGTCGGTCAGCGTTTCGGAGCGCTTTTTGCCGGGCGCGAGCCAGCACAGCTCCGGCACGTCCACCGTGGAGCTTGCGACATAAGCGACGCCGCCATTTGGGGCGACATGGTAATCGTGCAGATGCTCCTCGTTTTGAACCACGCTTTGCCAGTGTGTGCCGTCCCGTCTGTAGACTGCCGTTGTCATGCCGACGGCAGCCAGCACATAGATCCGCCCGGCGGCGTCGGTGTAGACCCCGTGCCAGCCGGTCAGATCGTGCGGGAACTCGGCAGTGAGATTGACAGGCTCCGCCGGCTCAGTGGCCGAAACCGCGTACAAGTTGGGCTGGGAATACGACAGGTCTGGGTCAAGCGGCGCAACATACAGCACCTGGGAGCCGTCGCGGGTCCACACGGGATGGAACTTGCCGCCGGGGCCATCGGCCAGCGGGCGCGCCCTGCCGGTCTCCACGTCCAGCACCCAGACATCGCATTTGTGGTAGTCGTTGACTTCGCCGGTGTAGTTCGTCGTAAACGCGACCGATTTGCCGTCCGGCGACACGGCAATCTCGCCCAGCCCGAAGTCGCCGGGATGCAGCAGCTTCGGCTTCTTAGCTTCCCGGTCAATGCGCCAGATCTGGCCCCGGAACTTTTCGAGGCGCTCCACGACCGCGTCGTCTTTGCGCTCGGCTTTGTCCGTGTGATATTCTTCCAGAGGCTTCGGGCGCGGCTCCTGAGCGAGATACACGATGCCGGATGAGTCGGGCAGCCAGCCGTAGTCGCCGACACCTTCCGGGGCGTCCGTCAGCTTTTCCGCTTCCCCGCCCCCACCGTCCATCGGCAGCAGCCAGACCTGTTCTTTGGGTTCGGCGGCTTCGTCAAAGTCCGCCCCGCCCTCGTCGTCCCGGCTGCTTAAGAATGCCAGCCAGTTGCCGTCGGGGGACCAGCGCGGCTGGGTTTCATTGCCGCCGCCGCGCGTGATCTGCCGAGGCTCTGCGTCGGAGCCGATCTTCAGCATATAAAGATGCTGCGTCACCCCGTTTTCGTCCCAATCCGTTTCGCTGACGCCGTACACGACCCGCAGGCTGTCGGGCGCGACCTGCACTTCCCCCGGCATCTTCAGTTCCAGCAGGGCGCGAGAGGTAATCTTCTGCTTCCGTCTTCTAGCCATAGACGCAGATTGTACCCGGTCCGCCCCTGCTTTGCCTGTGAAGGCTACCGGGCGGTCTGATTGATGAACGTCGCCGTGTAATCGGGAATGCTGTTGTCCCGCGAGCGAGGCTGAGGCACAACAAGCGGCATCTGATTGTTCGGCAGCGTCATATTTGGCGCTGTGAACTTTGGCACGGTGAAGCTCGGGACCGTGAGCTTTGGGACTATGAACTTCGGCAGTGGCATCTGGTACGCGGGACCGGCCAACACAGACGGTGATGAAGCGCGAAGCTGCTGCCGAATCTGCTGGACTTGCGCCTGCAAAGCATTGATCTGGCTTTGCATGGCCTGAACTTTGGCTTCCAGTTGGCTGGTGGCAATGCTGGGAGCCTGCGCCTGGGCCGGAGCCAGGGCGAAAAGAGCGGTGGCCGCGAGAGCCGCCGTAACGGTGATGCGAGTGTTCATGGGTTTCTCCTTTTGTCAGTGGTAAGCAGTCACAAATCCAAGTTTCGTGCAAATGTACGGGGACGTGAACGTCCTCGCTGGAAGGCGCTCAGAAGCGCCGCGCGTCCAGGGGACGCAATACAGATTTAGCCTTATCTTGTTCTTCTGTCCCCTGGACAGGTGGTGTTTCTGAACACCTTCCACCCCAATAAAATCCTAGCGAGTGACTTTAGTCACTCGTACATCCCGTACATCTTCTGCTCCTAACTTGTTGCCCGACCGATCTTCAGCAGCACCGCGCCGTGGGCGGGGACTTCCACCGAGTAGCTGCCACTGAGCGTGCCGGCGTTTTTGTGCAGCCACAAGTCGCGCACGGGCTGCGGACCCGTCACGCCGAGGTCGGACCAGCGGACGGTCAAGACATGCGGCTCTAAGTCGCCGTTGACAAGGCCGACGGCGCGGGTGCCGTCGAACAGAGGTCTTGCCCACACTTCGCCGTCGGCAGCGTCTTTAGAAACCAAAGCAGCGGGTTTGCCGAGCGGGTCCTGGTTGATGTCCAGTGCCTCGTCGTTGGTCAAGAGTGCCAGCGTCAGCGGGTCGAGCTTTGTCAGGTCGCAGCCAATGAGTAGCGGCGACGACAGCAGGCACCACAGCGAGATATGCACGATTTGTTCGTTCGGGGTCAGGTGCGTCGGATGCGTGTTGCCGAAGCCGACAATGCCGACCATCAGCATGTCGGGGTCGTTCCAGTGACCCGGTCCGGCGTACTTCTCGTGCCCGGCCTGGCTTTCATAGATGGAATGCAGGCTGCCCCAGTTGTCCTGGATATCATCGGTGGTGCGCCACGAGTTGCCGCCGGTGGCCGCGCCCCATTTCCAGACGTCCGCCATGCCGTACTGGCAGAGGCTGTAAACGATGTCGCGGGGCTGGGTCACCAGCGCCGCACCCATTACGTCATACGGATGCTCGGCGACAGGCTGCGAATGGTTTCCGCGAACAACTTGGTCGTAGGAGCACCAGTCGTACTTGAGATAATCTATGCCCCACTTGGCGTAAGTGGCCGCGTCCTGCGCTTCATGCTGGTACGAAGCCGTGAAGTTCGCGCAGGTGGTCGGGCCGGGGCTGGAATAAATACCGATTTTCAGGCCTTTGGAATGGATATAAGCCGCCAAAGCGGGCATGTCCGGGAACTTGTCGTTGGTCTCAATGTTGCCGTGTGCATCGCGCCCTTCATTCTCGCTGTGCCCGCCCTCCCAGGTATCGTCAATGTTGACATACTGGAAGCCGTGGCGGGCCAGCCCGGCGGCGAACATCTCATCGGCGGCGTCACGGACTTTGCCGGCATCCACGCGGCCCGCCCAGACATTCCATGAGTTCCACCCGAGCGGCGGGGTCAGCGCGAGCTTGTGCGCCCCGCCGACAATTGTAAGCGTTCGCTTTGCAGTTCCACGCGGGCCGCGCACAGTCAGCACAACTTGCGTGGTTCCCGCTTTGGCGAGCGATCCCGAGATAATGCCCGTCTGGGCGTCCAGCCTCAGCCCGGCCGGCAAGGGTTTGGCGGCATACGTCAGCGGCCCGTCACCCGTCGCGGGGATCAAGAAGAGAAACGGCTTGCTAGGGGTCGCGCCGACAATGCGCGGCCCGTGAATGGCCGGACGCGGGTCCAGGGACTGCATCGTCAGGCGCGGCGGGACGACCGGCAGGGCAAGCGCTTCGGGTTTGACAGCTGCGCCGGGAACCAGTGTCAGCAGGGCATTGGCCCAGTCGGCATGGTCGTAGTTGATGCCGTCGCCGCCGTCGGCGACGCTCAGCGTCAGGCGCTTCGCTCCCGTCAAGTCCACCGAAAGCGGCACCGGCGCGGCACCGCCGTGCAGCACCGGCGTCTGTGCGGCGACTTTGCCGTCCACGCGCACCGAGAATACGACGGAGCCGCGCGGCCTCACTTCATCGTCCACGCCAACCGTGGCTGTGAAACGGGTCGCGCTGCCATGCAGATTGACTACGAATACGCTATCGGCATGCGTGCCGATGCCGTGCGGGTACACGGTGCCGCCGAGTGTCAGCGGGTGTCCGTCAATAGACTTGCCCGCGTTCGGATTGCCGAAGCCGACCGTCATCTTGGACAAGTCCAGCGTCTCCGCATACAGGCCGTTTGCCAGCACGTCTTGAGCGTGCGCCGCGATAGTTCCCGTCAGCAGCAATCCCAGCGTGGCGAACGCGCCCAACCCGAAGTAATTAAAAGATTTCATAGGCCCATTGTAAGAACATTTGCTGATTTTGTCAAGAACAAGTCCCAAGCGGTATAATGCAGGCAGGGAGTTACTAATGAATACCATCTTAACCGATAAAGGACTGCCGATCCCCGGCCATCATCTTTGGACCCGCGAGAAGTACGAGCGTGCCACGGCGCTTGGCCTGCTTGGCCCGGATGACCATGTCGAGCTGATTGAAGGGGAGATTACCCAGAAGATGCCGATGAACAGCCCTCACGCCACGGCACTCACGCTGGCCTATGACGCCCTGCGGCTGGTCTTTCCCGTCGGCATCGCGGTGCGGCCTCAGCTTCCTCTCAGTGTTGGCGGCCTTAGCCAGCCGGAGCCGGATGTTGCCGTTGTGACCGGCTCCGCTCGGGATTACGGGAACGCGCACCCGGCAGCGGACAATGCCGTGCTGGTGGTAGAAATCTCCGACAGCACCCTTGTTCCCGACCAGACTACAAAAGCCGGCTTGTACGCCCGCGCCGGCATTCAGGAATACTGGATCGTCAACCTCCCGGAACGGCTGCTGGAAGTCCATCGTGAGCCAGCCCCGTCGGAGTCTGCCCTGCTCGGCTTCCGCTATCAGCAAGCCGCTGTGCTTTCCGAAACCAATACCGTAGCGCCCCTTGCCGCTCCGACCGCCGGAATCGCCGTCGCCGACTTGCTGCCATAGACAAGAATACAAAGTGTAGAGGAAGATTTGCTTTCATGGAACCAGAGCGGCAGACAGCAGCCCATTTATTAGGTGTTCAGCAGGAATTGATTGACCGGGAGCCGCTCTTTCATCGGCCCGAACACGGCAGTACGCGATTGACAATTTAGTGGAGCGCTACTCGGTCCCGCATGAAGATGATTGGGAAACAGAAGACTTCTACTGCCAGGAGATCGCGCCGGAGAACTATCTTTTGACCTACACGCTGCGGCAAGGGCCGCGCGTGACCCGGCGCATGACACTGTGGCGACGCTCCCCATCAGGCTGGCAGATTGTGTACCACCAGGGAACGATTGTGGAGCAGCCCTAAATCCCCGTATTGTTTGGGGTGAGGCTTCGGGGAGATTTGCCGATAATCTTGAATGTCTGACACGCCAATCGCTGCTCGACAAAGGCAAACCTGGGGAAACGCAGGGACGCAAAGCGAAGGGCCTACCCGCAGTTCTTTTCAGAAGTTCTTTCCAGAACTGTGCATGGCAGCCTTGCCTCCGAAAGTGCGACAGCATGAATATATACGCAGAAAGTCCGGCCCCATTCTAGAACGGGACCGGACTTTTTGTTTGCCTTCCAATCTTGTCTCTAACGTGAGCATTAGGTCATGCCAATAATAACAAGTATGAAAATCATTCGGCACCCGCGCCATGCCGATAAAATCATGCGGATTGAAGGGACGCTTGCAGTCGGCGGGGTCGGCGGCGGACTGCTACTCTGGACCCAGGCCGCGCACTTCGGCGGGTATGCGTTCGCCGCTGCGGCGTTCCTCAGCCTCGGCGGGGTGCAGGCGGGCGTTCGGGCGCTGCGAAACTTCAACCGCTGGCACCGGGGCACGGAGGGCGAGGACGCCGTGCTGCACACCCTGCGCGGCCTGCCGGACGGCTACACGGCGGTTGCAAACTTTGTCGCGCCCGGCACGCGGTCAGGCGACATGGACCTGCTTGTCCTCGGTCCCGCCGGCATTCTCGTCATTGAAGTCAAGTCGTATACGGGCCGCTATGCCTGCCACGGCGACGCCTGGTTTACCCTCTATCCCGACGGCAGCCGCCGCCCCCAGCGCGGCAGCGTCTCGCGCCAGCTCAAACGCGCCGGCAAGGCAGTCGCGCACTACCTGGTAGACTGCGAGGTTGCGGTCCCGCTGCACACCGTTGCCGTGTTCCGCGCCGGGGCCGAGCTTGAGCTGACCCGTCCCACCGTTCCCATCATTTTCGAGCAGAGCTTATGCGATCACATTCTCGCTCTGCCCGCCGCCCCGCGCCCAATTCTTGCCACCGAGCTAGAGCCGCTGTTTGCTCCCGCCCCACCCCAGCGCCGTACTCATTTGCTTTTGTCCCGTTAGACGGACACGCTTGGGCGCAGCCTGTACAAGTAAGCAGTCCAAACTGTTGCTGTCAATACGCAGACGCCTACGCACCCAAGCGTCAGCCAGGGCAGCACCCAGGCGCTCGGCAACAGGGGCCAGCCGGTGACATCGCGCACTTTGTAGTGATGCACCAGCTCAAAAATCTGCAAAGCCATCAGCACAGTCATCAGCCAGCACCACCGGATTAGCAGGATCAACATCGCTTCGCCTTGCGTCCTCTTCATTTGCTGCCCCTCTTCTCGTTGCGCCTTAAGCCTATTCCAGATGGAAACTCAGCCCTGCGATTTTGCTGTCCTGCGTCAAAGCTATCTGGAAAATGACCGGCGTGGTGCCGTAGACCGCCCGGTAACGATAGACTTGGAGGCCGCTTTGCTCAGTGCGCGTCAGAAAGCTGAGCGTCGTGAGCGTTCCAAGCGCGGCAAGATTTTGATTGGACTGGGCGACAACTTGCGGGGTCAGCAGCGAGCGCATCTCCGGCGTCAGTGTGCCGGACTCGATTTTGCCGGACGCGAGCGCGGTCAGCGTCCGGCGCAGCAGGCGCGTGACCGCCGGGTCGGCGTCCGGCGCGGCGGCTTCGGGCGGCGCGGCAGGAAGATACCGCTTGGCGACTTCGAGTGCAAGAACGTCTGTAAGAGGCGTCCCCGTGTAAAGATTACACAGTACAATCACGGTCAGCTTGCTGTCGGGGAAGTAGAAGATCGAGCTGGAATAGCCCGGAACCGCGCCGCTGTGACCGACCAGCGTCTGGCCTTTGTACTGGCTGACGACAAGGCCAAGCCCGTAGCTTACCGGAGTGCCATCCGTGAGCGTACCCGGCGTGATCATCTGCTTCAGCGTGGCGTCGCTGACAAGCCGGCCGGACGCAAGCGCGGTGGTCCATTTCACTAAGTCGCCAGAGGTGGACAGCAGGCCGCTGTCGCCGACATCTAAGTTGCCCGGCAGAAAAGTCGCGTTCGGCAGGCGGGTCTTGCCGTTCCAATCATAGCCGACGGCTTGATTAGGCACTCGGGCCGGCGGATCGGACAGCCGCGCCCTGGTCATTCCCGCCGCTTGGAACTGGTGCGACGCCAGATACGCGCCGTAAGATTGCCCGGAGACTTTCTCAATGAGCCGGCCCAGCAAGTGGTAATTCGTGTTGCTGTACTCAAAGCGCGTGCCGGGCGGAAAGTCCAGCGGCTTCCCAGCAAGCAACGCCGCAACCGCGTTCGGCTGCCTGTACTTCGGGTCGGACAGCTTGGTGAAATTCAGAGACAATCTGTAATTGGGCAGCCCCGACGTATGCGTCAGCAGCTCGCGCACAGTGATTGCGCTCCACGCCGCCGGCAGGCCGCCTAAGTAGCGGCTAATCGGCGCGTCTAGGCTGACTTTTCCGGCTTCCATAAGCTGAAGCACGGCAACGGCGGTAAACGGCTTGGTGCAGGAGCCTAACCCATAGAGGGTATTGAGCGTCGCGGGCGTCTTAGTTTCGGCATCGCTCAGGCCATACGCCGCCGTCTTGACGACCGTGCCGTCCTGCACCACCGCGACCGACAGGCCGGGAATATGCTGCGCGGCCATCTGCGCCTTCAGATAATCGTCCACGCCGTCCGTGTGCGCTGGTTTAACCGTTCCCAGCAGTCCCAATGCCGTCACTATCAGCAGTATCCATCGCAAGCGCATCTTTCTTCTCCTTCTTTTCGTCTTTTTGCGTATCCACCGTATGTATGAGAACCGTCAGCGCGATTTTCTGAGCGTCCTGCGCCTTCGAGCTTGCCGCCTTGAAATCCTCAAACAGCGCTCGGACACGCCTGGCGAACTCGGCCCGGCGCTCCGGCGCAAGCGGCAGGACGAGATGGAAGCCAAGCTCGCCTAACTCTCCATTTGTCTCCGACCAGGTACTGCGGTACAAGTCTAAGCCCGCGACAAGGTACTGCTCCAGCGGCGGTGTCTTGCCGCCTTTGACCGGCGCGGGCGCGGTGAAACGGCGAGCAACGGCGCGGTACAGCTTTTCGGTGATGGGACCTTTTTGACGGGTGCTGTCCAGCACGATCAGCCCGGCCTCCAGCAGCTTTTTCGTGTGGAAATACAGCTTGCCGCTCAGTTCGCCAAGCGCCGCCGCCAGCTCTTCGTTGGTGCGCGGCTGGCCCGCCAGTTCTTCCAATATCCGCAGCCGCAGCGGGTGCGAGAACGCTTTCCACTGCTCCGGCGTCTGCATCTCAAATGTGTCAAGTTGGTTTGCCATAGTATTCTATTGCTCCCTATTTTACTATGGCGAAAAGCGTTTGTCAAGGGGCGAAGCAAAAAAATAGCCCGGATATAAATCCGAGCTATTTTCCGTTCACCTCATGTCCAGTACAAAATCCGACCCTGTGGGAAGCGGCGGGTAATCTCCGCCTCAAAGAAGCGGCGGAGCGCGGTCATCATGTCCTTCTGGTAGACATACTTCAAGCCGCCGAACTTGTTGCGCTTCTCGGCGCGGGTCTCCTCAATCATGTCAAGCGAGGTTTTTGGATACCACGACTGCAAGACTTCTTTCGAGCCGGGCGTGAAGCGGTGGGTAATCAGCTCAAACGTGATGTCCGGCGCAAAGCCGACCGCCTCCTGGGCGTCGTCCAGAAGCTGCGTGTACTGCGCTTCCCAGTCTTCCACCGGGATGATCGGCGCGATGACCACGCCAATCGGGTAGCCGCCGCCGCCTTCCGAGCGCGGCAAAGCCAGCCGGCGCAGGGCGTTCAGCCGGGATGCGACCGGCGCGACGCCGCCTTCCAGCCTGCGGGCGACCATGTCGGCATTCACCGACGCACGCGGGCGAGTGTGGCCGTTGTGCGGCAAATCCAGCAGCGGCTCGACGGCGTCAAACTTCGTCGTGTAGCGCAGGTACGCATTCTCGCGGGTGCCGAACCAGCGAATGCACTCGGCCAGGCTGCCGGTCAAATGCTCTAAACTGAGCGGGTCGGTATAGCAGGACGCCTCAAAGGTCGTTCCCAGCGCCTCGTTGCGGCCCGCGCCCGGCTTCTCGTAGCGGGCTAAGTTGTCCAAAATGCCCGGCAGGTTCGCAAATGCCCGGATCACCGGCGGGCCGGCGAGGCTGCCTGCCAGGTAGCAATACTGGCAGTGGGCAGGGCAGCCTTCCGCGACATGGAACTGCCAGTCGGCGCTCGGCGGGATCGGCTGCAGCTTCATCGCGCTGGGGGCATTCGCAACCACGGCCAGGGTCCGCTTGGCCTTGTTGTACGTCGCCCGCTCGTCCTCGCCGCGCAGACCAGTGATCCGGTTCTGCTTCAATATTTCAATGGGAATGCCCAGCGCTTCCACACGGCTGTGGATCTGCCGCCCCCAGGTCTCTTCCAGCGCGGCGGGCGTGAACTGCGCCTGCTGCGGCATCCAAAGCCGGGGCTTTGCGGGTGCGGCGGGAGCCGAAGTTGAGGGAAAAATCGGTGCGGAATTCGCAGGTTCCAGAAGTGTGATGCTCATAGTATTTGAACACTAGATACCCGAAAGCCGTTCCGAAAACACGTCCAAAAAGCGCAGTTTAGTCGTCTAAATAGCACGGTTTAACAGCAGGTAGGCGACGGATATAATCACGATGCAGGGTTCTTTCCTGCTTCAAGGACAACTAAGATGAGAGAGCGCGGTGGAGGAAACAGCAAATGCTTAGTTCAATTATCATGTGGCTGGTCGTCGGATTTTTAGCTGGGCTGCTGGCAAAAGCGGTCGTGCCAGGGAACTCGCAGAAGCCCGGCGGCTTTTGGGGCACGGCGCTGCTGGGCATCGTCGGCGCGGTTGTGGGCGGCTTTATCTACTACCTGGTCTCGGGCGGCAACTCCGGCTTCCGGACGCACTTCGACATTCCCAGTATTTTTTGGGCTACGCTCGGCGCAGTCGTCGTCGTGTTTATCGAGCGGGCCATCGCCGGTCACCGCAAGATCTAAGCGCGGGCGTCAGGCTTGACACTCCGGCGGGAATAGGTTACACTAGGCGCAGATTAAGACAACAATGACGGCGGAACGCAAAGATGTGTTTCGGCGTACTAAGATGTCGTAAGAGGTGCAACAATGGCGGCGGCAAAGCTGACGCTTGGCTATGTGCTGTCGCAGGCCGTAGCGGAAGGGGTGTTCATGGGCGGAGCGATGGTCACAGACGCCTACGGCCTGCCGCTGGAGTTTCGCTACACGGAGCCGGTGCGGGCGACCAAGCTGCAGCGCATCTTATATGGAGACGTCTTAGAAAAGTACATTCACGGCGACGTGATTGCCGGCAATCTCATTAGCCGCCTGGAGCAGAAGCCGGAGATGTTTCTCGTATCCGATCCCGTCGTGCTGGACGCTGTGCAGGCAGCGGGGCGGAAAGCCGTGCAGATTACGGCCAGCCGGGTTCCGCCGCTGAAAGAAGCCGGGGCCTGGCAGGACATCTCGGACACCGAATACTTTTTGCAGGTCACCGACAGCGGCTCCCCAGTCCGGGTCCGTCTGCCAAGCCCTGACGCAGCCCTGCGGGCGGAAGCGACGCGGCTGCTGACGGAAATCGGGCGCACGATGGACCCCGCCGAGCCGGCGGCGCGGATTGAAGCGGCGATCAAAATGTTATGGAGCGACGAGCAGACACCGGCGCAGGGGTAGAAGACCAATCAAGAGAAGCCCAGTCAAAAGCCTGGCAGGCAGTACGCCGGGCACTGGGCCGCCTGGTCAGCCGGGTCGGCGTGCGCGATGTGGAGAGCGCGGAGCGGACAATCAGCGCTGAAGTCCTTGCGGGCGATCTCGCCCTGCCGCCTCCCGTTCTGCCGCACACGGAGTGGAAACCGTCTGCATCAATTTGCTCCGCGTCCGTGCCATCGGCGGCGACTGGTCTAAACGAGAGTGACTTGCTGCCGTCTGTGACGCTTGCACTCGGCAATTATGCTCTGCCGGTGCCGAACATTCAGGCGATGCCGAGCGCTGAGGCAGAAGCCGCTCGAACCCAGGCCATCACGCTAGAATGGCGGGCGGGCGTGACCGCCTTGCCCGAGACTTTTCTGCGCCTGCCGGCGGCTCCCGTGCGGACCCACGCGGTTTCGCTGCTGCCGCTGCCGAAGACAGCGCCGCTGCGGGGCTGGGCGGTGCAGACGCCGCCGACGCGCCTGCTGCGCCTGCCCCGCGCCGAGCCGCGTGTTCGCTGGGGCGGCGACAGTGTTCAGGCGCGGATGCCGGTGACCCGGCGCGGCAAAGCCTTTGGAGAAGCATCGGCGGAGCGGCGGCGGCTGGCCGAGACCGCGCAGCTTGGGCCGGACGAGGTGGTTCTGCTCGGCGTGTACCCGGATGTTCCCATTCTTGCCGTGGAGCGCATTGTCGTGGAAGACGAAGGCCGCCGGCTCCGGCTCTGGCTGAAGCCGGACGTTCTGCGGAGCCGGTCCGGGTCGCACCGGATTACGCTGCTGGTTGGGCGGCAGGTATCAAATGGAAAGATGCTGCAAGCGGCGCTGTAACAAGTCGCTTCTCAATGGCACTTCCAGTGCCGGTTCTAAATCTAACTTAAAGAATTGCCAATCGAAGTGCTGTTAGTGCAACTCCTGGTGCTGGTCTTCACCGGCGCTCTCTGGTGGATCGCCCGGCGCGACCTCGCGGCCCGTGTCCCGCCGCCGGTTCCGCCCGCCACGCCAAGCCAGGCCGCCGACACGTCTGAGCTGGAGCAGCTTTGCGCGACGTTAGAGACGCTGGTGACAAGCCTTGCCCGGCGTTTGGACGCGGTGGAAGCGGCACAATCAGTGCCGCCGTCTTTTTCCGATCCTGTGACCTCATTCGGTCCAACTATCCCAGAGCCAATCAGTCAGCCGAAACCGGAGCGTCCAGCAGAACCGGACCCGCGCTATGGGCCGGTTTATGCGCTCATTGCTACCGGCATTTCCGATCCCGTTGAGATTGCCCGGCAAACCGGACTTGGCCGAGGGGAAGTGGACCTGATTTTGAGCCTGCGCGGGCGACGCGCACTTTAGCGTGTTATCTTTACCAATTGTTCGTTACTTCTCTGTTCGCTATTCAAAGGAGCGCTTTTATTATCATGCATCGCATTACGCAACTGACACGACGCCGTGCGGCGCGGCTGACCTCCCTGGCCGTCCTTTCTTTGGCGGTTGTTCCGCTTGCCCTCTCCGGGTGCGATAACCACGCTTCTACCAGCAGCGGCGGCGGGGATTCTTTCACCGCCAGCGGCAGTGACTCCGGGCCGGTAGCGACGGTGACGACGCCTAAAGGCAATGCCCTGAACCTCAGCCAGACGGAGTTTTACGACCAGCTTCAAGGGTTTGTCGCAAACGGCAGCCCGCAGTCGTTTGCGCCGGTTGGTCAGCCGGCGGGCCGGCTGGTCATCCAGCAGCTTCTGCAAAATCTGATGGTTGAGGGCCTGGCCCAGGACCAGGGCGTCGCTCCCACCGATGCCGAGATTAACCAGCAGTACGACAACATCAAGCTCATCCAGGAAGCCCGCAGCACCAAGCCATTCGAGCAGGCCCTCACCGATGCCGGCCTTTCCTCCGACTTGTTCAAGGGCCTGCAGGTCAAGCCGCAGCTCGCCCAGCTCAAGCTCCTGACCAAAGGCGCGACCGTTTCCGATGCCGATATTACCGCGTTCTACAACGCCAACAAGGACAAAGCATTCACCGAGCCGCCCCGTGTCCACATCAAGCATATCGCAGTCGGCTCGCTGGCCCAGGCCCAGCAGATTTCCAAAGCGATTGCGGGCGGCCAGACATTTGAAAGCCAGGTCGTGCAGTCCACGGACAAGTCCTCCCCCGACGGCGACATTGCCCAGTGGATTCCGCTCGACCCCGCCCCGCCCAGCCTCGGCGCTCTGATTGGCCCCATCAAGACGGCCAAAGTCGGTGCCGTGACCACCCCGATTGCTGTTGGCCCGTCGTCCTTCTGGCTGGTCAAAGTCGTGGACCGGGTAGACCAGAAACAAGTGTTGCCGCAGGATAAGGTCAAAGAGCTGATCCGTGCTCAGCTCCTTCAGCAGAAAGCCGGAGCGGACCCCGAAGCGCAGCAGCAGTTCCAGCAGCAGCTTCGGGACTTTGCCGGCGCAGTCAAAATTAAGGCCCCGACTCAGTATGCCTCCGTTGTGCAGGCACTGACCCATCCTGCCCCGGCCCCGCCCGCTCTGCCTTCTCCCGGCGGCCCGGCACCCGGCGGTGCTCCCGCCCCCGGCGGCTCGCCGTTTGCCCCGGCAGCGCATCCGTAGGAACCTATGCTTACTCTCATCGGCCTCGGCCCGCCTGATACCCGCGCTGGCCTCAGCCTGGGCGCGTGGGACGCACTCCAAAGTGCGTCCGGCCCCAAGCTGACACGCTCGCGCCTGCACCCGGCGGTTCAGTGGCTGGAGTCGGATGCTGGCATCGTCTTTGACGACTCTCTCGACGGCCTCAGCGATGCAGACGCCGTGCAGCGCGTCCTGAAGGCCGCGCGGGCCGGGGACGTGGTTTACGCCGTTCCCGGCCACCCTCTGCTGGGCGATCCGACTTGTATTCCCCTTGTTGAAGCGCTGCGCCGCGAGAATATCCCCCTGCGCGTCTTCGCGCCTGCCCCCCAGCCCGCCGAAACTCCTGCCGACTTTGCCGCGCTGGCCGAGGTCATGGCCCGGCTGCGCGGCCCGGACGGCTGCCCCTGGGACCGGGAACAGACGCCGGTTTCGCTGCGAAAATATGTCATTGAAGAAGCCTATGAAGTCATGGAAGCGATTGACGCCCAAAGTCCCGCCAAGCTGTCGGAAGAGCTGGGGGACCTGCTGCTTCAAGTCGTTTTTCATGCCCAGCTTGCATCGGAAACCGGCGCGTTCACACTGGCGGGCGTCACGCAGAGCATTACGGAGAAGCTGATCCGCCGCCACCCACACGTCTTCGGCACAGTCACGGTCTCCGGCAGCGACGAGGTGCTGACAAACTGGGAGCAGATCAAGCGCTCCGAGCCAGGCTACGAGGACCGTCACAGCATTCTGGACGGCATTCCCCCGGCCCTGCCCGCGCTGATGCGGGCATTGGAGGTATCCAAGCGCGTTGTCAAAGTCGGCTTTGACTGGCCTAGTACATCTGAGGTGCTGGACAAAGTGGAAGAAGAGATCGCGGAGCTTCGCGCGGAGATCGCGGCGGGGCAGACCGCCCGTGCCGGGGACGAGCTGGGCGATTTGTTGTTCACGCTGGTCAACGTTGCCCGGCGGCTCAAAATTGACCCCGAAGACGCCCTGCGCCGGATGACTCTGCGCTTTGCCGCCCGGTTCCGGTTCATTGAGCGGTTCGCCGCAGAGACCAGCCGCGCGGTCTTGGACCTGACGCTGGCTGAGATGGAAGCGGTTTGGCAGCAGGCAAAACGGGAAGAGTCTTCAGTATGAAACCAGTCACTTTTTTCATCACTGCCGCCGGATTGTCCGCGTTTATTGCGTCGCCGGTGTGCGCTCAGACTGCCGCCGGAACGCCGCCGCTCAATCCCAATGCCATCCCGCAAATCCCGCAGACCTTGAAACTGCCGGACTCAGCCCAGCCGGGGGCGTTGACCACGCAGAAAGTTTCCTACAAGTCCGGCCAGGCTGTGCGTATGACGTTCAAAGTTGTGAACACATCGGGCAAAGCCGTGACCTACAACTTTGGCTCCGGTCAGTGCTTTGATGTTGCGGCCACGAACGCCACCGGAACTCAAGTATGGGACTGGGCTTCCGGTAAGGTGTTTTCGCAGAACCTGTCGTCGCTGTCGGTCGCGCCTGGCAAAGCGCTGGTCTATGACGCCGTTTGGAACGGGCGCGATGCTTCCGGTCATCCGCTCCCGCCCGGCGTCTACACGCTGTCCGCCCGTTTAACCTCAGACAATCAGCCCGCCGTCACCGGCGGCGTTGTCGTCAACACCGACCCGGACCCAACCAACATGGGCATTCCGACCCGCACCCCCGCCGACTCCGGCGCGATCCGTCAGGTTGCCGCCGCACCGCAGGTGTCCGCCAAGACAACGATTACTATTAAGTAAGGCACCGGCACTTTCAGTGACGGTGCCTTGCCTGTACCGCTTCCCTGTCTAAGCCCCTGCATCCACTGCCAGCATCATTTCTTCGGCGGTTGCCGCTTTTTCAGCGTTCTCCGGTGCCTCGGCGCTCCCCGCCGTGGTCGTCATCTTGCCTTTGTCCGCCGCCTGGGCGTTGGCGCGGGCTTCCTGGGCGTTCGCTTCCATCTCTTCCACTGTTGCCGTGTGCAGGCGAGCCGCGCCTTCGGTCTGCACTAACTTAACCCGCGTACCGTCCCGCTCGGCGTCATCGAGCCGCTGGGCGGCGGCTTTGATCTCGCCGGCGTACTGCGGCAGCCACTGGGCCTGCGCCACCAGCATCTCGTCGGTCATCTGCCAGACTTCTTCCGGATTGCAGACCGCGCCGACCAGTGGGTCGTGCAGCATGGCCTGTTTCAGCAGCAGAACATCGCCATGCACCGCCGCTTCCATGCCCATCTGCTGAACCCGGACACTCGCTGAACAGGTCGCGGCGCAGGCCAGCGGCAGGTCACCGATCACCGGCATGTTGATCCCTGTTTTATCCACATAGCCTGGAATCTCGATGATGCAGCCGTCGGGCAGGTTCGTGATATGGCCTTTATTGACAACATTGAAATGGCCCCGGTAAATCCGCCCCGTTTCCAGCCCTTCGATGATATACGAGCCGTGCTCCTCGCTGCGGTTTTCCGGCGCGTATTTCGGCGGGTTGCTTGCCATCCAGTTCGGGAAGTCCTTCTCGAACCAGTTCCGGCCCTCGGTGCAGACCCGCAGGTAGCCGCCGGTCTCGCCGTTGATCCACGACGACAGATCAATCCAGTCGGGGATCTCGCCGACCCGCTTGCGATACCAGGGCAGGTATTCGGACAAATGCCCATTTGACTCCGTGCTGTAATAGCCGAAGCGTTTGAGAACATCAATCCGCACTTTTTCGGTTTTCGCGGACTCCGGGTGCATCTGGAACGCTTCCAGCAGGTGCGGGATCATGTTTATCCCCCGCCACTCGGCTTTGAGGCACCAGGTCTGATGGTTGATGCCGGCGAAGACCACGTCTATGTCCTGCCGCCGCGCAATTGTCTCGTCTTCCCCCAAGTGCCCATGCTTTTTCGCCCACAGTTCCACGACATTCTTGATTTGCCAGTGTGCGCCCTGAACCCCGTGGCACAGGCCGATAGTTTTGACGCCCCCGTACTGGTTGCAGGCCCATGTATTCATCGCCATTGGGTTAGCGTAGTTTAGCAGCAGCGCCCCCGGCTTCGCCACTTCCCGAATATCTTTGCAGAACTCCAGCATCGCGGCGATTGTACGCTGGGCATACATCAGGCCGCCCGCGCAAAGCGTGTCCCCCACGCACTGGTCCACGCCGTACTTGAGGGGAATATCAATGTCGGACTGGAACACTTCCAGGCCGCCCTGGCGAATGACGCACAGGACATAATTGGCCCCTTCCAGCGCCGCCCGGCGGTCGGTGCTTGCGCTGACCGTCGCCGCCACGCCGTTCGCTTCGATGTCCCGGCGGCAAAGCTGGGTCACCATGTCCATGTTATGCGCCGAGACATCTGTGAACGAAAACTCCGTGCTGGAAAGCTCCGGCACCGAAAGAATGTCCTGCACCAGCCGCCGCGTAAAGCCGACTGATCCAGCCCCGATCATGGCAATCTTGAGTGGCATTTTCCTCTCCTTTATATGGGGCTGTTGTGTGAGGCTATTCCCAATATGCTGCAATACTTGTACGAATATCGCCATTGTATCACGAGCGCGGCATTGGTACAAGAGTTGAAACGATTTTTAGTCTATTTGTGATGACAGTCTGTTTGTGATGACACTTCTTGAGCAGCTTCAGAAACATACTCAAGGCATCGAGGCAGAGTGGACGCCCGACCTGTCCATCGCGGCCGGCCCCGAGACCAGGACCCGTCAGGACCAGTATTTCTGAGACGGCCAGCGGCGCGGCGGCGACCTCGCGCGTCCCCCGATTGTGTTCCAGTACACGCTCGCCGGGCGGGGAAGCTACGCCAAAGCCGGCACCGAGCACTCCCTGACTCCCGGCAGTGCGTTCACTGCGATTATGCTGTTACCCGGCTGGCCCAGGCGCGGCAGAACATCGGGCCGCTGCTGACACTGACCGGAGCCGACCCGCTGCTGGCCCGCGCCGTCTCGCTCTTCAAGGGGGTTGCCGGGCGCTCTTTCCGCGACCACTGGGCTGCGGCGGCGCTGTTCGAGTTTTTGTTTGAGTACGAGCGGCTGGCCCATCGCCGGCTGTACCCCGAGGCGCAGCGGGCGTCGCTGCCGGAAGAAGTCCGCCGCTTTGTCCTGGGCCACCGCACGGTCGCCGTCGCCGACCTTGCCGCGCAGTCCAGACTGAGCCGCAGCCACTTTAGCCACCGGTTCAAGGCCGCCACCGGCCTACCGCCCGCTCAGTGGGTCCGCCAGGTCCAGCTTGAAGAAGCCACCCGGCAGCTTCTCGCCACCGGCCACAAACTCGAAACAATCGCCCGCTCCTGCGGCTTCGCCGACGCTACCACCTTTCCCCCGGCGAGTTCCGCCGCCAAATGCGGTGAGTGATGGTTAGGGACGCTGCGCCCCTTGTTTCCCGCCGTCATTCTTAGGTATACTCCTAGGCGGTTTATGCTGTTGCGAAAAGGTCTAGGATGGACGAACAACTTTACGAAATCCAAGAAGGCGTGCGCCGTTCTAAAGCGGCCTGGCTTTGCGGACACGAAACGATAGCGGCTCGGATTGATGGCTTAGGCGCTGTTATCCAGGCTCCTATCGCTGCGCTGCGGTCACCGAAATCACGCATTGAAGATAATGGCCCGCGCGGCGCAAGTTGGGGTGTGATCTATCGAATGACGCAGCGCGGCCAGGAATTGCCGCCCGTTGCCATTGTTCCCGGCTCATGTGGCGTTCCGATCGCAGATGTGGAGGTTGAAGAAGATGAACTCGAACTTTTTAGACAGCGGCATTCGGGCGATTCATAGAGTAATTATTGCCACACGCTGGCTGGCGTATGAGAACTCTGATCCACAGCTATTAGCACGCATACTCGATCATGCCGATGCACTCGGCTTTATGCTGATGGCTGATTTCCGCGACTTTGAAGGCGAAGAAACACACGTTTTGTTTCGCCGCCACCTGCAAGGCATAGAAGAAACTTTTGACGGCTTCAAGGGCCTGACGCATACTTTTGACGAAAACATGAAGTGCGGCGAAGCCAGACCCGAACAGCCGCGAGAACTCGCTGTGGCAAGTGTGTGAATTTGCCGCGGCAAGTATGTGAATTTGCCAAAACGAACTCGGAAACAACCATGACAAAAGAAGAGCTGTCGGCGCTCATTCGTGAAGTTGGTTTGGGACACATGGAGGAAACGCTGATGCAGGCCGCGCGGCCTTCCCTGCGCCTTCATCTGCACCCGGTAGACGAGTTCGCAATCCCTATCGGCGGGACGAAGTTCGGCGGAGGAGCGGACCTGCCGCCGGACTTCACTTGGCCGATCTGGCAGGGCTACCCCGAAAGCGACCGCTCCCGGTTCAGCAACCCGGAAGAGTTTGCAAAGGAAGACGGCCCGCAGGAGTTTCTCCTTCAGCTTCGCTTAGAGGACTTGGCCGCGTATGACTTGGGAGGTGTCCTGCCGACTTCCGGTATTCTTTACTTCTTCTGCGCGACCTGGAAGGCTGCGCTGGGCTGGGACGAAACCGACCGCGATTGCTGGAAAGTTTTTCACTACGACGGCGACCTGTCCCGTCTTGCACGGCGGTCAGTAGCTCCCTCGGGATCTACCTGGACGGATCAGCCTTTGACTTGCCTCGGCATCGAGTTTCAGCATCAATGGACACTGCCGGACAACAATGATCCTGAGCCTTATGAACTGCTTGGGGAGCTGCCCGGTGACTATGACGAACCGGAGACTGAGTATGCAAGGTACTTAAGGCTGCTTGAGTTGATCGGGCAGGGAGGGCTTCAGGATGGTGACCCAATTCACCGTTTGCTTGGACTTCCGCAGATCGTCCAGTCCGGCAGAATGGTCACGCAAGACCACGTTCCCGGCCACGACCAAGAGTGGCACCTTTTATTGCAGCTCGATACTGAAGACGTATATGATACGAGGAAGCCTGACGCTGTGACACTCCACTGGCAGGGATCGGGACGCGGATACTTTTATATCCCGACACAGGCACTTGCAGAGCAAAACTTTGACGCCGTCTGGGTTGACATGCAGTGTACTTGACGCAAAGCGCGGGTTATCGTGAAAACGAACTCACTTATCGCGGGAGAGTGAACAAATGCCACATCCACGGTTTAGCAACGAAGAGATAGTTCGTCGGGGTGAAGAGATTTATGCTTCGCAGATGCGTGACCAGTTCGAGGAACTGTACCAAGATAAAATCGTCATCATCAACATTGAGAATGGTGAATATGAAATTGACGACGACGCACTGACCGCCAGTAAGCGTGCCCTTGCAAAACATCCTGGCGCAGCAATCTACGGTCTGCGTGTCGGCTCTCGCTTTATGTACGAGTTCAGCGGCATCTTGGGTCAGGCGAAGCAATGACTACAGGAGCCATTCTGCATCGACGCATTCTTATTGATCTGGTTTTGCGCGGCTTCGGCGATCAGGAAGCCGAGCTAGAGTTTGTACTGGATACCGGATTTACAGGTGTTTTGACGATGCCTCCCTCGGTTTGTGAGGCACTGGAACTGCAATACATTCGCCCACAACCTGCAAACCTCGCAGACGGCAGTTCGGTGGTTTTGGAAGTCTACCAAGCCGCGCTAGTCTGGCACAGCGGCGTATATGATGTGGAAGTCTTGGCTATGGAAGGCGCACCCCTCATAGGGATGACGCTGCTGGAAGACAGCGAGGTTCGCTTTCAGGGCCGCGAAGGTGGGTTTGCAAGCATAAAGCCTTTAACAGAGATTGACTGATAGACTGTACGCACCACGATAAAGAACAACGAACGATAGAGGAGAACGAACGATAGAGGAGAACGAGATGACAGACACCAAGCGCGTGTGGCTCTTTGAAGAGGGCAACGCTACGATGCGTGACGAACTGGGCGGCAAAGGCGGCTGATCTGACTGAGAACTTCAGTGAAAATCCTGCTGTCTTGCCTTCTCTCCTGGGATCGGACGAAGCCGCAGACCGAATGCTCGTCTTCTACGAAGAAAGCGGACGCGAGGGAGCGACGTTCAGCCTTCACTTTGGCGATATGCGCGGTCAGCCTTTGTATGCCGTGTCGCTGTACCCGGAACGTGCTCGAAGGTCTACCGGAAATGCAGTCAGCGCCCGTATTCTGCAATTGTTCATTACTGACAACTTAGACTTACTCGCCGACTCAAGATGCAGTGTCGGCCTATGGTACAATGAAGACGAAGATGTGACCTATCGGGATATAATCGCCGCTTTGCCGGATCGCCAAGAGGCCATGACACTGGCCTTGCGGTATGACCAGATTGCGATTTTCGATTTGCTGAACCTGAACGAAATTGAGACAGGCGGAACTGGAAACATACCATCAGACATCCCGCCTGCGGCAGACCGTCTGCCCCAGATGAATCAGCAAGAGGAGCAGCTTTAATGGAACCGTTTCTCGAAAGAGAAGAAGCGACAACCGTTTCTCAGTTGGTCGGGATACTGCCCGGCACTCCGCCGAGAGTGAATTTAGTGGATTATGGAACAGGCCGCAATGGCATCAAGCGTCATATGACCCAGCAGGTTCCCATTCTGGATGACACGCTGTTTGCAAAACTTGAGGCCGAAGTGAACATTGGAGATTATATCCGCGCCACTACTGTCAATGAGTACACAGAGAGCGGCAGCAAAGTTTATCTTGCCGAATTTCAAAAGATAAACGACACGTCTGCGAACGGCACGAAGAACGAAAATCGTGATCTTTCTCAGCTTCCACTCACAACATCAGTGATTGAACCTATACTACAACCTAAGCAAAAAGTGCGACACTAGAGGAGAAATGAATGGCAGACACCAAGCGCGTGTGGCTCTTTGAAGAGGGCAACGCTACGATGCGTGACGAACTGGGCGGCAAAGGCGCGAACCTTTGCGAAATGAGCAATATCGGCCTGCCGGTGCCTCCAGGCTTTACGATTACGACCGATACCTGCAACGAGTACACCCACGGCGGCGGTCAGTTTCCTGCCGGCCTGATGGACGAAATCAAGACCGCCCTGGCTGCCGTCGAAGAAAAGACCGGCAAGAAGCTGGGCGACGCCGAGAACCCGCTGCTGGTCTCGGTGCGCTCCGGCGCGAAGTTCTCCATGCCCGGCATGATGGACACGGTTCTAAACTTAGGGCTGAACGACGCGACTGTCAAGGGGCTGATTGAGCTAACCGGCAACGATAGATTTGTCTATGACTCCTACCGGCGCTTCCTGATGATGCTCTCGGACGTTGCCTACTCGGACGGCACGAACCATCTGGCAAAGCACGACTTCGAGCATATCTTTTCTGCGATGAAGAAGGATCTTGGCGTCACTGAAGATCTTCAGGTCAATGGCGAGCAGCTTAAGCAGCTCTGCGAGACGTACAAAGCCCACATCAAGACAAACGCCGGGCGCGAGTTCCCGCAGGACCCGCTGGTCCAGCTTCAAGACTCCGTCGCCGCCGTCTGGAAGTCCTGGAACAATGACCGGGCCATTTTGTACCGTCAGCGCGAGAAAATCTCGGACGATTTAGGCACCGCAGTCAACATCCAGGCGATGGTCTTCGGCAACCAGGGCGAGGACTGCGGCACGGGCGTCGCATTCACCCGCAATGCCTCCGACGGCAACGACGAGGTGTTCGGCGAGTACCTGATGAACGCCCAGGGCGAAGACGTTGTCGCCGGAGTCCGCACCCCCATGCCCATCTCGGAGCTGAAAGTCCAGAACCCGGAGATGTACCGGCAGTTCGACGAGATCTGCACCCGGCTGGAAGCGCATTACAAGGACATGCAGGACATTGAGTTCACCATTGAACACAACAAGCTGTATATCTTGCAGTGCCGCTCCGGCAAGCGCACCGGCCCCGCCGCCGTCAAAATCGCGGTAGACCTGGTCAACGAAGGCGTTATCTCGAAAGAAACGGCGCTTGCGCGGATCAATCCAGAGCTTCTGGACCAGTGCCTGCACCCAATCATCAAGCCGGGCGCAAAGTACGACCTGCTGGCCCGCGGCCTGCCCGCCGGCCCCGGCGCGGCCACCGGCATTGCTGTTTTTGACGCTACCCGCGCTGCGGAAATGGGCAAAGGCGGTTTGGGTCAGCGCGTCATTTTGGTCCGCGCCGACACGTCCCCGGACGACCTCAAGGGGATGCTGGCCGCTGAAGGCGTTCTGACCGAGCGCGGCGGCATGACTTCTCATGCGGCGCTGGTCGCCCGCGGTTTCGGCATCCCGACCGTCGCCGGCTGCTCCGACATTTCCGTCGGCGCGACTAGCTTCACCGTGAATGGCAAGACCATTCACGAAGGCGATCCCATTTCGCTGAACGGTACTCTGGGCGAAGTCATTGATGGCACCGTGGACGTGGTTGACCCGGAAATGACCGGCGAGTTCGGCACGCTGCTGGGCTGGGCCGACGACGTCAAGCGGCTTGGAGTCCGCACCAATGCCGACACGCCGGAAGACGTGGCGCTTGCCATTAAGTTCGGCGCGGAAGGCGTCGGGCTGTGCCGCACGGAGCATATGTTCTTTGCCGAAGACCGCCGCCCTATCGTCCAAGCCATGATTTTAGCTCCCACCGAAGAAGAGCGCAAAGTCCAGCTTGACCTGCTGCTGCCGTTCCAGCGCAACGACTTCCAGGGCATCTTTGAGGCGCTCGGCTCCCGCCCAGCGACCATTCGCTTGATTGACCCGCCTCTGCATGAGTTCCTGCCTTCGATGGACACGCTGATCGCCGAAGTCGCAACGCTCAAAGCCACCCACCCGGAGAGCCTGGACCTTGCCGCCAAGACCAAGCTTCTGCACCAGGTCGAGTCCATGCACGAGATCAACCCGATGATGGGCCTGCGCGGCTGCCGCCTGTCCATTGTCTTCCCCGGCATCGTCGAGATGCAGACGCGGGCCATCTTAGAAGGCGCGATTGCCGCCAAAAAGAACGGCGCGGAGCCGCATCCGGAGATCATGATTCCCCTGGTCGGCCATGTCAACGAGCTGAAGGCTGTGCGCTCGAACTTGGAGCGCGTCGCCAAGATGGTCACCGAGTCGTCCGGCGAGACCATTGACTACATGTTCGGCACGATGATCGAGATCCCCCGCGCCGCGCTGACGTCGGACCTCATCGCCGAAGAAGCCGAGTTCTTCTCGTTCGGCACCAACGACCTGACCCAGATGACGTTCGGCTTCAGCCGCGACGACTCCGACAAGTTCCTGAAGCCTTATGTGGCCCAGAAGATCCTGCCCGGCGACCCATTCGAGTCCATTGACCAGGCTGGTGTCGGCCAGCTCATGAAAATCAGCGTCGAGCTTGCCAAGAAAGTGCGCCCGAACATCAAGCTCGGCATCTGCGGCGAGCACGGCGGCGAGCCGGCCTCCGTTGCGTTCTGCCACGAGATCGGCCTGAACTACGTCTCCTGCTCCCCCTACCGCGTCCCCATCGCCCGCCTCGCCGCCGCCCAAGCCAACCTCAAAGACGGCGGCAGCAACCGAGACCGCTAAGACAACTACTCAAAAGCCCTGCCGCAAGGCAGGGCTTTTCTTTTGGCTTGCCGTTCATGGTATACTACAGCCAGGCTGGATTATGCTAAACAAACGGGCTGTCCTGTGGAAGCAAATGTCACTAATGACACTGGACACCGCCAAATCTCTGCGTGAGCGCGATGATTTCCGCTCCTGCGTTAGCCGCATCTACTATGCGGCTTATCAAGCTGCGTCCTCGGTCAGTATTGCACATGGGGATGCGGCGCGGTTTCCTGCCGGTTGGAACAACCCGTCGCATGAGCAGCTTCCAGACCTCGTGCAGAACAACGGCGACTTGGCTCTGCCTGCACGGCGCACGGTAGCCCGCATTTTGCGCCTGCTGCGAAACTTCCGTGAAGATGCCGATTATCGTCCGGGCCGCACCGTGGATGCGGTCACAGTGAGAACCGCATTGCTGGCAGTCGTGACACTCTTTGAAGTGCTGGAGATAGCTGATGAACGCTGAACCTCTTTCCTCGGAAACACTTTCTTCGCAGGAAGTCGCCCTGCGTGTGCGGCCTTACGTGACGGCCAGACACATCGGCGACATCGCCCTGCGAATTGACGATAGCCGTATTCACCTCCGCAATGGCTACTGGAACATTCCCGTCCGTCCCTCGCGCTGGCCCAACCCTTTATTTCCTTACTACGAAACGCTGGCGGAAATCGAAGACGAAGTTCAGGAACAAGAAGGTCTTAAAGTCACATTGGCTTCCGGCGAACCGCTGACAGAGGAGCATTAAGCGTCGGCATCCTTAAAGAGCATATCCTCCTGGCATCTCGGTATCCTGTCTGTCGGCGATATTGTGAGTTCACGGCGTCCTGAACTATTCTTTTCGATAAACTCAAAACGATGGCAATCACAACTCTTGTTTGCGAATACAGCACGATTATCAAAGAACAACTTTCGAGGGCAGAAGACGCTGATGAAAAGGAAGCCCTTGAGGCATTCATCACTAATGAAATCATACATTCCCAAGAGACACCTGTCGAATTGACAGAAGACGATCATCCATACTGTATCTGGGAAGTAGATGGAAAGTGGCTGGACCAGCTGAACCACGAGATGTGGCTTTACCAAGAGACACTGTATGGCGTAAAAGGTGTCTATTCGAAAACACAAAAGAAGTTGCTAATCTTAGAGCAAGCAGACAAAGAGCGCCAAAAGTTTGAGCGGCTGGCAGCAAAGTTCTCTAAAGAGCAGTCTGAACACATCAAGCATGAGCGATCCCGAATCTCTGAAACTGTCCGCATTGAAGTCTGGCGCAGAGATCAGGGCAAGTGTTCGGGCTGCGGAAGCCGCGTGAATTTGGAGTATGGCCACGTCGTCCCCGTTTCACGCGGCGGCAGCAACACGGCACGAAATGTGGAACTGCTGTGCGAGGCTTGCAACAGAAGCAAGGGTGATCGAATACAATAGGCCGATTGGTACAATCCCAGCATGGTAAACCAGAAATTGATGGGCCGTTATATTGTTTTCGACCCGCACATCTGCCACGGGAAGCCGACGTTTCGCGGGACGCGCCTCTTGGTCGCGCAGGTGCTGGAACAGGTTGCCGCCGGCATGGCCTGGGAAACGATCACGGAAGAATGGCGCGGTGATGTCACTAAAGAGGCCATCGCAGAGGCCGTGCGGCTTGCGGCTGATGACAGCATGGTATGATTGCAGGCACGAGGGTAATAACAATGGCGGACACGATGACGTTGGAACCGACTGCTGACGAAGCGCAGGCGCGGGCGATGGCCCAGCAGTATTTGGAGGAAATGGGACGTCTGCGTGAGCAGATGCAGCAGACCCGCCGCGAAATGGAACAGGATCGCAGCGAAACGGGGTCGCTGCTGGCACAAATCAATGCGCTTTTCTCGGAAGACAAAGGCAAGCTGTAATGTGGAAGCAGCTTGGCGAGTTTTTCAAGCACGTCCTTTTTTTGACACAAGAGGTGCAAAAGAACCAGGAAGACATTCGGCGTCTTACGCAGGAGATGAAGGAGTTGAACCGAGCCGTCGAACGCCTTGCCTATGAAATCCATCGCGTGAGTGAGCGGGAAACGCATGAACGAGAAACACTGGCCCTGCGGCTAGAGAATGAGCGGCTGCGTTTTGAGGGGCGTCTGCTGGCCGAGCGGTTGAAAAAAGAGCAGGACAGCTAATCCACGAAATCGGCCTGAACTACGTCTCCTGCTCCCCCTACCGCGTCCCCATCGCCCGCCTCGCCGCCGCCCAAGCCAACCTCAAAGACGGCGGCAGCAACCGAGACCGCTAAACCGACCACTCGAAAGCCCTGCCGCAAGGCAGGGCTTTTTCTTTGCGGAGTATGCTAAAATAGCTTTACCATGCCAGCCAGAGACCTCTACCACGACATAGTCAAAAATGCTTTGATCAAAGACGGCTGGACGATTACCCATGATCCTTTGACTTTAGGAATAGGCAGTACCAATCTGTTCGTAGATTTGGGCGCGGAACAAGTTCTTGGTGCGGAGAAGGGCCTGCGTAAAATCGCAGTGGAGATCAAGACGTTCCGTGGCTCCTCTGGCATGAAAGATTTAGAGCAGGCGATTGGGCAGTACGTTTTGTATCGTATCTTTCTGCGCCTTCTGGAACCCGACCGTGAACTCTATTTAGCCGTGCCGCAAGATATCGTTGAAGACGTGTTCTCCGAAGTCTATGGTCAGGGCTTTATCCAGGACGAACAGGGGAAATTGTTCGGCTTCGATATTGAAAGCGAGGAGGTTACCGAATGGCTATCCTGATGCAAACTCTAAATGACATGCAAACAGGGACCGATCAAAGCAGCAGAGACCAGGTAATTCTTGAGAGTGTGCTGCGTGAGTGCGCCCAATTTTATGCTTCTCAAAAAACGCGAACCCTGACCGTGTTTGACCGCCTACGTGGACAATTTTTGCTCATAGACGAAGGCTGGGACGGCTTCAAGCACATCCACCGCGTCTGGGTTCATGTCGAGTTGATAGAAGAGAAGTTCTGGATACAAAAGGACGGCACGGAAGACGGCATCGCGGTAGATTTAGTCAACGCCGGTATTCCCAAAGAGCGCATCGTCCTTGCCTTCCAGCACCCCTTCCGGCGGCAGTACAGCGAATTCGCCGCGTCTTAAACGGGTTACCTTGTTTCACGTTTCACGCGGCGGCGGCAACATGGCGCGGAATGTGGAACTGCTACGGGAGGCTTGCAGCAGAAGCAAAAGAAATCGGATACAATGAAGGCAACAGACAGCGGAAGCTGTCGCGAGGGAGCTATTGGCACAGGCAATCCAAAACGACTCTCAAAGCCGTCAAGGGACTTTGTTGCAGGATTATGGGATCAACCCCGCTCAGGCGGCGGAGAACAAAGCGAGTTTTGCCTCATTTGCGGAGGAGTGGAACGAGCCAGGGATGGACATTTATGACGATTATGAGGCCGCGAAACTTCGTCTTCAAGCGCGGCGATAGAAAGAGCTAAATATGGAATTGGATCATGTGGCGGTGCCGTCCGCCGATATTGCGGCGTCGGTGAAGTGGTATGTGGAGACGCTGGGGGCGTCGGTGCTGTATCAGGACGGGACGTGGGCGTTCTTACGGATGGGGCAGGGAAAGATTGCGCTGGTGACGCCGTCGCAGCATCCGCCGCATACGGCGGTGCGGGTGGACGAAGCGGCACTTGCGAAGGTCGCAGCGGAAGAGGGGAAGGCAATTGACTCGCATCGAGATGGAACCAAAGGCATCTATATCAGTGACCCGGACGGCAATCAGGTGGAGATGATTTGTTACCCGCCGGGTGAGACTGTTTACGAGAAGTAGCTCAAAGGTATCGGGGGCGAAAGCATCAGCGGGCGGCGGCGAAGTTCCAGAGCGGGCGGGCATCGGAAAGATCGTCGGTGCTGGCGAACGTATACTCGACCTGCCGGGCGTCGAGCATGGCGAGAGACTTCCAGGGGATGCAGAACACGTCGCCTGAAAGCCGCGTGACCGGCGAATGAATCAGAAGCTCCTCGCAGCCCTGCGTTCGGTCTTCCGCCGTGCGGAACTTAATGTAAGCGTTTCTCAAGCACATCCCTACTTTCAATCTCTGCCCCTGTTACTTTCGAGTCTAGTTTGTTCGACTTCTTGGTTTGTTTGACTTTTTGGTTTGTTCAACCTCTTAATTTCACTGTGTTTCTCTTGTGCATAATTCATGCCAACTTAGTCCTATTGCCTGAATTTCCTAAAAATTGACCAGCCGAAATTCCTGGCAGGGGCAATCGTTTGACAGTCGGCGGCACCTGTGGTATGATATTGACAAGAGGAAGGCAGCGCAGACGACCATGCAAGACGACGAAATCATTCTGTCCCCGGCGAAGTACAAAGAGCTGGAACACGAACTCGAACATCTCACCACTACTGGGCGGCGGGAGATCGCCGAGCGGATCAAAGACGCCCGCGCGATGGGGGACCTCAGCGAGAACTTTGATTACCACGACGCCAAGCGGCAGCAGGGATTTCTGGAAGGCCGGATTGACAACATCAAGCAGATGCTGGAGCGTGCCAGGATCGCCGAGTACGAGACCGGCGGCGACATCGCCGCTTACGGCTCGACAGTCAAAATCCACGACATCGCCTACGAAGAGGATTTAGAATACAAAATCGTCGGCGTCATGGAAGCCGATACGACTCAGAATCGCATCTCGAACACATCCCCCCTCGGCAAAGCCCTGCTCGGCCACAAAGTGGGCGAGATCATTGAAGTGCAGACCCCCGCCGGTGTGGATAAGTATGAAATCTTATCTATTGCCTGACCGTTGATTTGCAGTCGTTTGTTGACACGCCGGGTATACTGTCAGCGTGGAAACCCAATCTCCAGAACTCGCGCAATCCCCAGCGCCTTCTCCCGCTCAATCTTCTCCGCAGACTTCTTCCGGTTTCTTGGCTGTTGCCGAGACGATGCGGCGGGCCGCCGACCAGATTGAAACTGTTTTGGTCGGCAAGCGCCCGGCGGTAGAGCTGGCTCTGACGGCATTCCTTGCAGGCGGCCATCTGCTGATTGAAGACATTCCGGGCGTCGGCAAGACAACGCTGGCGAAGGCGCTGGCCCGCGCTCTCGGACTTGTCTTCAAGCGGGTCCAGTTCACGCCGGACCTGCTGCCCGCCGACATCACCGGCACGACCATCTTCAACCAGAAGACTGCCCAGTTTGAGTTCCGGGAAGGCCCCGTGTTCGCGAACATCGTGCTGGCCGACGAGATCAACCGGGCTACCCCAAAAACCCAGTCCAGCCTCTTGGAGTGCATGGAAGAGCAGCAGGTGACCACCGACGGCATCACGTACATGCTGCCGCATCCGTTTTTTGTCGTCGCCACGGAGAACTATATCGAGTCGCACGGCACATACCCCCTGCCCGAAGCCCAGCTTGACCGCTTTCTGCTTCGTTTGTCGCTGGGCTACCCGGACGCCGCCGAAGAAAGCCGCATCTTGGACCGGCAGACGCGCTTAAAGCCGCTCGACGCTTTGGAGCCTGTCACGAGCCGCGAAGAGATTTTGCGCTTGCAGGAAGAAAGCCGCGCCGTCTTTATTGCTCCCGCCCTGCGCGACTACATCGTTTCCCTCGTCACCGCCACCCGCACCCACCCGATGACGGCGCTCGGAGCCAGCCCGCGCGGTTCTTTAGGCCTCCTCCATGCTTCTCAGGCCTACGCCGCCGTTCAGGGCCGCACCTACGTCCAGCCCGACGACATCAAGCGGCTGGCCGCCCCTGTCCTGGCTCACCGCCTCATCCTGCGCCCCGAAACCCGCGTCAAGCATATCACTGCCCCCGCGCTTGTTGAAGAGATTTTAAGCCGCGTCCCCGTTCCGACGGCTTTATAGTCCCCGTTCCAATGTCAGCAGCGCTTCCTTACGCGACAGACCGCCTCCGTATCCGATCAGCCTGCCGCTTGCGCCGACAACCCGGTGGCAAGGGACAACGATAAACAGCGGGTTGCGGCCATTGGCATGGCCCACGGCGCGAGAGGCTTTTGGAGCGCCGATCTGCCGGGCGATCTCGCCGTAGGTGGCCGTTGTGCCATAGGGGATGAGCGTCAGCGCCGCCCATACCTGCTTCTGGAATTCTGTTCCCGCTGGGGCCAAAGGCAGGTCGAATTCCCGCCGCGCACCAGCGAAGTAAGCCGCCATCTGCTGCCGCGCTTCCGCAAACGGCGCAGCTTCGTCTTCCCGCGCCCAGTCCCCGCCAATCTGCGGCCTATGCTGCGACTCCTCCAAATAAAGACCCGTCAGCGCGGTGCCGTCGGAGGTCAGCAAAAGCAGACCAACGGGGCTTTCCGCATAGGTGTAAAAAACGGTCATTTCTAGTCTCCTTCTGACTTTGGAGCCTCCAAAGATTTCCGCAGGTGCATGGCAGCGTATGCTCGCCATTGACATCACGGTTCGGCACGTTCTAAGTCGCGTGTCATGGAAGCATTATGAATAGAAGCATTATAGCCGGTGCCGCTCTGTGTATCTCACCGTTTTCGGATACGGAACCAGTGCTGCTGTGGCTTTGAGATGCTATGAGTTTGTGGTTTTGTTGTTTTCGCGCTTCTTGCAGTGCGCCGGGTACAATAAGAGTGTGAAGCGCTTTGTCCTGAATATCGCGGGCCTCTTTGTCGCCATTGTCGCGGTCTTGTTCGGGCTGACCAGCCTGTACCTCATAGCGGCGATTTTGTGGCTTATTCCGGCTGTTTCGTACCTCATGGGCTGGCTCATGCTCGGCGGCCTGGAATGCGGGCGGACGATGCCGCTGTCGGCGACGGCGGGAGAGTCGGTGGAGCTGACCTACACGCTGGTCAACACCGGGCGGCTGCCGAAGTTCTATCTGCTGGTACGGGACACGCTGCCGCGCGGGGTGACGCTTGCCGCCGGGCCGCCTCCGCTGGTCCTGGGACTGTGGCCGGGCGAGACCCGCGAAACAAAGTGCTTTATCGAGACCCGGCAGCGCGGCGTGTTTTCGCTGGGACCGGCCTCTGTTTTTTCCACCGACCCACTCGGATTGCAGACGTTCTTTCGGAAGCTGCCGTCGGTCTCGGAGCTGGTGGTCTACCCCGCCGTGCTTCTCCTGCGTGACTCGTGGCTTTCCGGCACGGCGGGCCTGCGCGGCGGGGCGAACGCGCTGGTGCGCGGCGACGGCGACGATTTCTACGGCGTCCGCGAGTATGGGCCGGGCGACGAGCTGCGCCGGGTGCATTGGCGCACGACGGCCCGGACCGGCAAGCTGGCCGTTACCGAGTACGCGCAGGGCGTGACGCTGGACGTGACAGTCGCGCTGGACCTGTATGAAGGCGCGTACAAAGGCACCGGCAGCGACGAGCATTCGGCTTTAGAAACTGCCGTTTCTTTGGCGGCGACTCTCCTTAATGACCTGCTGCGCCGGGGCCATACGGTGCGCCTGCTCTCGGCAGGCAGCCGGGACGGCAGCCCGGCGGCGCGGAGCGTGGAAGACATGCCGCTTTTCCTAGAAAAGCTGGCGCGGGTCCAGGCCGACTCTCTGCAGCCGCTCGCGGAGGTCCTGGCGGAAGACCGAACAAGTAGCCCGCGTCAGGCAGCGCTGCTTGCGATTACTCCCGACTGGCCCAGCCCGCGCCTGTCCGAAGCGCTGGCAGACACGCCGGGCGGCACCCTTGTGTTTGCGCTGGACGCAGCCTCGTTCCGCATCGGAGCGCCAGGGCTGCCGGAGTCGCCAGCGGGGCCAAACGTCACCGTCATCCGGCGTGGCGACGATCTGGCGGCACTGCTGGGGAGCAGTGACTTGGAAGGAAGCGACGATGGCTGGAACAGATAGCGCTGGAATGGATAGCACTTTAGGGCAGGAGCATCGAGAGCAGGCCGAGGCACCCAGTTTGCCGCTGTATATCTCCGCGTTCGTTATTACGCTGTGCGGCATTCTGGCGGCAAATGCCGCGCTGACCGAGCCGGATTACGGCTGGATGACGGACACGATTATGCTGTCCGGCCTCGGGTTCCTGTTTTCCTATGGCTGCCGCCGGTTCAGGATCGCGCCGCGCCTGCTGGACTACGGCTTTGCCGGTTTTATGGCTGTGCTGCTGGCCTGCATCGCGGCGAAGCTGCTTAACGTGGTCCAGCTTTTGCCGCTGGGCGCGGATCGGCCTGACCTGCGGCTGATGAGTGCCATTGTTTGGGCCGGCACGTTCTGGGCTTGGGCGCTCCGAAGCGACAACCGGGTCACGTTAGCAACGGTGCCGACAATGGCCGTGCTGGGCATGGCGGCCACGATTGATGTCAACACGCCGGTGCTGGTCTGCTTCGGCGTCTTCATCCTGACCGTCATCTTTTTACTGATCCACCAGAACTTTCTGCAAAACCGGGGCCGGGCCGACGGGCTGCCGTCTTCTGCGCCGCAGCGCCTTTTGCTGGCCCAGTTTGTTCAAGCTCTGCTTTGCGGCGTGGCCGTGCTGCTGATCGGGCTTCTGGTCATCGTGCCGGCGCAGGTTGTTTTCTCGCACCTCTCGCTGGCTCAGGCAATCCGGCATCTGGCCGCGATCCAGGCTGATCCGGGCAATCCGAATGCCGTTCAGCGGTTTTCCGACGACGACAATCTGTCTATCGGCACCGGTGACGCCTGGTCGTCCAGCCCGGACGTCGTCATGCGGGTGCGCCCGAGCGACCGCCAGCCGCACTACTGGCGCGGGCGCACCTACGATGTCTACACCGGCGACGGGTGGCAAAGTTCTTTGGAGAATGCGGTGCAGCCGGCGTTTCCCACGACAGCGATCCTCGGCGGCATGAATGACCTTGCGAGTTACAAGCTGCCTTCCAGCCTGACCCCCGGCGATCCTGCGCCGCCTTCTGATCCTGCGCCGTCTTCTGATCCTGCGCCGTCTGCAGCCGCCGTTCAGCAGATACTAACGACCGACTATGAAGTGCGCGGCGAGACCAACCAGTTCTACTACGCGGATGCCCCGCGTCAGGTCCTCTTTGAGTCCGGCTCCGCCCGTGACAGCTCCGGCGTCTCGACCCTGCGCGACGGCCGGCTCGGCCTGCAAGGGGGCGGCGCGGTCCGGTTCCCCTACCGGGTGGTTTCCGCGCTGCCGCCCAACCTGTCGGAGCCGGGCGTCGCCGACCGGCTGCGAGCGTCCGGGACTGCGTACCCGACCCAAGTGAAGGAGCTGTATCTGGCCCAGAGCAGCACGGCCCAACCGGAAGACCTGGCGTTCTACCAGCAGTGCGTCACGTCGGCGCTGCAAAACCTGCCGCCAGATCAGCGTGACCCTCTGGACGAGACTGAGGCGCTGCGGAACTGGGTCTCCAAGCGGTGCGTGTATACCCTGACCCCGCCGCCGCTGCCGGAGGGCAGCGACCATGTCCATGCGTTTCTGGGCGACACTCAAAGAGGCTACTGCGACATGTTTGCGTCGTCGCTTGCCGTCCTCTGCCGCACCGCCCGCATCCCCGCTCGCCTGGCCGTCGGGTTCGCGCCGGGTGACCCGGACGGCGCAAGCTTCAACCTGCGGGCGGAAGACAAGCACGCCTGGACGGAAGTGTACTTCCCCGGCACCGGCTGGATCGAGTTTGACGCGACGGCCGGCACCGTCACCGACGGCACCGTGCCGAACGCCACTTCCAGCCACAAACCGTCCTGGCTGAGCCGTTTCCATCTTAACCTCGGGGGTGACTGGAAGCTGGTGTCCCTGCTGGTCGGCGGCATTCTGTCCATCGCCGCGTATGTTGCCAAGACCGAGATTTACGATCCCTGGCGTCTCAAGCGACGGGCCACCAGGCCCACGGCCCCGGCACGGCCCCGGCCCGGACGAGAACTGGCCCACCCTTACGCGCGTCTGACCCGGTCGCTCGCCCGAGTTGGCCTGCCGCGCCGCCCGGAAGAAACGCCCCGCGAGTACGCCGCCCGCGTCCTGCCGGAGCTGCCGCCGCTGGAGCGCGAGTGGAACGTCTCACTGCCCGCGCCGCTGGTGTCCGCGCTGACCGATGCCTTCACCGAAGCCTGCTACGCCGATCCATCCGCGCCGAGGCCACTGGCTCAGCCCTGGAACAGCCGCGTCGCCGCGTTTGACACCGCCGCCCGCCGCATCGTCCGAGGCCGCTTCTGGCAGCGCATTTTCCGCCCTAGTCTGCGAACCGCGCAGCCCGAACGCCCTTTGTAGGGACAGGGCTTGCCCCTACATGTGAGATTTCTATGGAACTCGACTACTCGAAACTCGCCAAAGGCTTTCCGAAGCCGATTGAGCGTGTCTACTTGCTGCTCGGCAGTGACGATGCCTTGAAGCGCGAAGCGTTAGCGAAGCTGACGGAGCCGCTGCTCGACGCTTCGTTTGCGGACTTTGACCGGGAAGAACTGGACATTCCGCCGACAGGCGCGGGCGAGCCGGGCGAAGCGGGACGGTCTATTCTCGCCTCCGCAGGCGGGGTGCCGATGGCGTCCGAGCGGCGCGTGGTCATCGTGACAAACGTGCAGCGGCTCGGCAAAGACGATCAAGACGTGCTGGCGGCGGGGCTGCCGAAGCTCGGCGACTTGACGTGCCTGGTGCTGATTACGGCGGCGACCGAGTACGATGCCGGCAAAGTCAAAGGCAAAACACTGGGCACCAAGCTGCTGACGGCCATCGGCAAAGCCGGAGCGACGGTGCTGTGCGACGCTCCCGGCGAAAGCGGCCTTTCCGCGCGGGCGAACGCTCTCCTCAAATCACGCGGCAAGACCATTGAGCCGGCCGCGCTCTCGCTGATTGTAGACCGGGCCAAAGCGACGGCGTCCGAGCGGGGCGGCGGCGGCAAGACTGGCGACATCAACGTGCTGGTCAGCGAGCTGGAGAAAGCCATCGCCTACGCCGGAGACCGGCCTCTTGTCACCCACGCCGATGCCGCCGCTGTCGGTAAAGACACCGTGCAGGAGAACATCTTCGCCCTGATGGATGCCATCGGCCACCGGGACGCCCGCCGGGCGCTGCACGAAGCCGACGCCCTGCTGGAAGCGGGAGACAAGCCGGACGGCGTCGCCGCCCGCACATTTGTCATGCTGGCCCGCCACCTGCGTCAGCTCTGGGGCGCGAAGTATCTGGCCGACCAGCGTTTAAACGGCTTCAACATCAAAGGCGGCCTGCCGCCGGACGTTCAGCCGCTCCTGTCCGGCGAGATGCTCGGCATCACCCAGCGCCAATCGTTTTTGCTGAAAAACTTGCAGGAGCAGGCCCGAGTTTGGAGCTACCCGGCCTTGCAGTCTGGCCTGCGCCGCGTGCTGGCGAGTGACATGGCAATGAAAAGCATCGTCTCCGGCCCCACCCTCAGCGCCGTCGCCCCCGCCGACGACCCCGCCTCCAACCTGCGTTTATTAGTTGTGGAACTATGCCGGGAGGATGAGAACCATGACATGAATGTCACGGCTAGTCAGCGCGGACGCTGAAAAACACCGCTTCGCGGGGTTCTGAATGGCTGTTCTCAGAAAAGAGGTCTCTTATGCCTGAACCGCCGACATGGCCCCCGCCGCCTAATACGCCCAATCTCCTATCCGCGCACGACGATTTTTTAATTGCCTGCATTCGCAACTCGATGCCTAAAGTGCCGCTCTCACGCCTGCGCCTCGTCATAAACCTGCGTGATGAAACCGGGCTAGATCTGCGCTCCTGCCGCATTGTTGTCAACAATTTTTGCGACCGTCACACAATCTTGATGCCTTTAGGCGGCTTTTGGACTTGGGGGGTAGGGTGCCTACTGATCTTTATCACGCTGACCATGGTTGTTGCCGACTGTATCACTTATATCATCTCAGCAGACAGGATCAGCGCGGCGGTCACGCCCATGGAAATGGTTATGATCACAAATGAGATGAAGAACACTGTTTTTGTGTATATGGGGGTTTATCTGACAGCACTCTGTGCCATTGTAGTTTTGGTATCTTTGCAGCAGCGCAAAAAGATGCGTGAGCAAGCCGCAGAAGCCAGGGCGAAGTTTGCGTAAGATGGCATAAACGCAAAAAAGCCACTTCCTATTCAGGAAGTGGCTTTTTCGGGATGCTTACCAAGTGGAGCTAAGCGGATTCGAACCGCTGACCTGTTCGATGCGAACGAACCGCTCTACCAACTGAGCCATAGCCCCGCAAGCAACTCTATTCTAGCACACGCGGTTCGGCAATGTCAAGATATTTACTGCGTCCTCACAGCGCAATGTCTGCGTTCCTGCCGTGAAGCTCGCGGTAACGGAGAAGCTCCAGGGCGATGAACAGCGGGTCCAAAGTCACAATGCTGCTGAGGCGCTCGATGACTTTCGCCAAAGCGCGTTCCTGAGCGTCGTCACGCGGCGCTCCGGTAGGCGGCATCAAGACATCCATGGTGTCGGAGATGTGCTTCACGGCAGTCAGCACATATTGGGCCTGCCCGTGCGGGTACTTGACGAACGGCGCGGTTTTGTAGCCCTGACTGAGCCGCTCAGACAGCTTTTCCCATGTTTGCGATGCCTCGCGCTTCGGCTCCGGCGACGCAGCACGGCCCACCGTCATCTCCTGGGGAGCCGAAAGGTCATCGGTCGGCATGTCGTCGTCGAAGCCGCCTCGGAACTCATCGGGAATAACGTCGCCTGCGTCGCTTGCTTCGGCGGCGGCTTTTTCGGCGTACCAGTCAGCGGCGGACGTGCCGGTAACGAGGCGGAACGCGAGAATACGGCCAGCAGCCTCCCGCAGCGCGTCTTCCACGGCGATTGTCGCCTGGTTGTTCAGCAGGTGAACCGCCAGATATTCTTCCTGCTTTGGCAGGGCGACGACAAAGAAGCTGCCGTCAATCAGCAGGGGCCTAGCGGCACGCATCGCCAGCCAGACCGTCGGGTCCGCGATTTGCTGCCGGACACGGTCACTCACTTTCGCCCAAATCTCAGAAAGTTCCATTGTTTCCTCGTTTAAAGCCTGGCAAAATGACTGCGGCCAGCAGCAGTACGCAGAACCCGATAAACCAGTCACCCCAGCGCACATACGGCGTCAGCGTTGATCGGGACTGCACCGGCGCGGCGACAACGGCGGGCCGGAACAAACCGGCTTCAGCGAGTACCTGCCCGGTCGGGGAGATCACCTGCGAAACGCCGGTGGCCGCACTGCGGACCAAGTAGCGGTCTGTTTCCGCCGCCCGCACCGCCGCAATCGCCGAGTGCTGACGCGCCGCCGCCGTCCGCCCAAACCAGGCATCATCGGTGGAGATGACCAGCAGGCCCGCGCCCCGCGCGACCTGCTCCCGCAGAAAGCGCGGGTACGAAGACTCAAAACAGATCGTCGCGCCGACTTTGCCGATGGTCGGCCCGGCATCCAGCAGCGGCTGCGTGTCCGCGCCGGCCTTCATGTCAAACGTGGTCACATGGAGCGCTTCCAAGAAAGGCATAAAACGCCGGCCCGGCACGAACTCGCCGAACGGCACGAGCTGCCGCTTCTGGTAGCTGCCGCTCACCACGCCTGTCGGCTGCATGAGCAGCAGCGAGTTGGCGTTCTTGCGCTGCGTCCAGTCGTACTCCACTCCGCCAATCAGCGCCGTCTGCTTATCCTGCGCCGCTTCCGCCGCAATTTGCGTGTGCGCCAGATCAAAGTTCTGCAAGTAGCCCGGATACGCCGTTTCCGGCCAGACCGTCAAAATCGCGCCTCGCGCCGCCGCTTCCCGGCTCTGGGCATTGAACGTCTGCACGACCCGCGCCGTGTACGCCGGGTTTTGGTCTACGTTCTGGTTGATGTTCCCCTGCAAGGCCGCTGCGACAAACGCCGGCTTCAGATGCTCCGTGCGGATCACCGCCGCGCCGTACAGCAGAGCGGCAAGAAGAAGAAAGGCAACGATGATTGGAAACCTCACCCCGGAACTCCGTTCCGACCCTCTCCTTGCTAAGGAGAGGGTGGTCACTTGTGACCGGGTGAGGTCCTTCCCGGCGTTCTTCCAAAACAGGGGCGCGAAGATTAACTCCGTGAGCGCGAGATTGACCAGCACGATCAAAAACGCCAGGCCCCAAATGCCGGAGAGCTTCGTTGTCTGCAAAATCAGCAGCGCCGAGTGCTGCGTATAGGCCAAATCGCCCCACCCCAGCCCCAGCGCTCCCGACTGCCGCCACCACTCGACAATCGCCCACAGCGCCGGAACACCGAGGCGTCTGGCCCACACGCCGCGCCGCCAGAGCCACTGCGTCCCGGCGGCCCAGACGCCGATATAAAATGCTTGGTACGCCGTCACGAGCGCCCAGCCAATGACGCTGAGCGCCGGACCGATGATATGCCCCGCGAAAACCCCGACCCAGTAGGCCATGACGCCCAGGTAGAACACGCCCAGCACCAGCCCATGCGCGAACGCCATGCGCTTGTTCTTGAAGGGAAACAGCGCCAGGAACGGGACTAAGCCGACCCATGCGAGCCAGCCCCGGTCCAGATGCGGCAGCGCCCCCGCCAGCAGCAGGCCGGACAGCGCGGCGAGGGCAAGGGAGCGCTCCCCCACCCCCAATAATGGGGGAGCAGGAGAAGAAACGGAGGCCGCGTCTGTATTCAATTGGGTCCCCCCATTATTGGGGGCTAGGGGGCTTCTTACTTTCTGCTCCTTAGTTGTCAACGCGCCTTATTCCTGCTATACTACACTATGCAAGTGTTCTCAAATATGCAAGCGTTCCCAAAACTTCTGCGCCCGCTGCTCGTGCTGCTGCTTCTCCTGCCGGCGGGGTGCGCCAAGTCCCCCAGCAATGGCAGTACCAGCCCGGTTTCCGGGCCGCAGCTTATCGTGACAATGACGGTCGCAGGCAATATCAACCCAAACTACTACTATTATATCCTGTTCAACGTCAACAACACGCCGGGGCCGAACAATACCAGTGTCACCGGACCGGTTCCGGTGGTCGCCGCGCCCTACGGCAACGGCTACGCGGCAGGCGCGTATACCAATTATGTCGAGAGCAACAGCGGCGTACCGGGCGGCACGAACTTCAACTACTTCGCCCCAATCGCCAGCACGAACCTGCTGCAGTCCGTGACGCTGGGGCAAGGTAAGCTCATCCAGCCGCTGATCCAGGGGAACACGCTGACATTCCAGTTGCCGCTGGCCTATCTTGCCACTTCCACGGTGACTGCTGACCAGATTAACAGCCTGGAAGTCAACTTTATCGCGACCAATGCGGTTCCCGTCAACGGGCAGAACATCACGACGGCGAAATACTTCGATACGCTGTACCCGCCGCAGCAGGCCGGCAACAGCTACGTCACCCTGCCCATCCGTGACGCAAACGGAACTTTGCTGACGCGGTTTTTCTCCAACGCCAATGACGCTGTCAACGAAGGCAGCGGCGATGTGGCGCAGTATGTGAACGGCGTCCCGATCATCGTGACCGGCACCACCGGCGACGGCGTCACGACGAACGATTTGGACATCACGAACTGGTCCATCAACCTCACTGCAGGGTCTTGATCCAAATTATACCCGGTGCTGGCAGCTAACTCTTAAAATGCTTCACTTATGAAACGCTTGGACCGCTATTTGCTGGGCGAGATGGTGCTGCCGTTTGTTGGCGGCATTCTTTTGATTGTCGTCATGCTGGTCGGCAATACGCTGTTCCCGCTGATTGAAGACATTGTCAAGAACGGCATTCCGGCGTCGGTCGTCCTCCGAATTATCGTCTTCAACCTGCCGATCGTCATTCCGCTGACCCTGCCGCCGGGCGTGGCGCTGGCCTCCGCCTGGGCGATCAACCGGCTGGCGCGGGACTCGGAGATCACGGCGATCCGCATGGCGGGGATTTCCCTGAAGCGCCTGTTCCTGCCGATTATTCTGGTCGGCATTCTGGCAAGCGTTGCCTCGTTCTTTGTGGGCGACCGGGTGGTGCCTGCGGCGTGGCGGGAGTTCCAGAAGACGCAGGGGCAGTTGTTTGCCTATGCCCTGCAGGCGTCGCCGACAGTCGCCGAAAACAAAGTGTTCACGTACCAGAACTATGCGTTCCATATCCGGGAAGTCCGAAAAGACCCAAGCGGCCGGGCCGACAAGCTGCAGCTATTTGGGCTGGTCATCTTTCAGAACCCGGTCGGGCCGGACGGGCTGGCGACCCTGTATACGGCGCAGAGCGCGGACTATGACCACAATTTTTGGACCTTGCACGGAGCGCATGTCATCACGTTTGGGCAGGGCGGGTTTGTTTCCATTGAGGGCGTGGGGCGGACACTCAGGCTGCCCCTGCAGGTTTCCGCGGAAAGTCTCAGCACCACCACGGGGCTGACGACGCCCAACCAGTATTCTATGGCCGAACTTGGGGAGCAGATGGCGGCTTTGGAGCGCACGGGGCAGGACACGACGACAACGGCCTACAACTATTACTTCAAGCTGGGCCTGCCGCTTTTGTGCTTCGGGTTCGCGCTATGCGCCCCGCCGCTGGCCCTGCGGTTTGCCCGTGCCGGCGCGTACACCGGCATCTTTTTGTCCATTGTTATGGTGTTCGTGGCCTGGAACACGCTGCTGCTGACGCAGATTTTGGGCTACGCCGGCAAAATGCCGCCGCTGCTTGCGGCTTGGTCCCCGGCCCTGCTGTTTACCTGCCTCGGCGTCTACTTCTTGTGGCAGGCGGAGTAGGAAGCCCCCCAGCCCCCAATAATAGGGGAGCATGAGAAGATGTAGGGGCGTACCTCCGTGTGCGCCCTCTTGCCTTGTGTGCGCCCGTTTATCGAAAGGCAGGCACGGCAACCAGAAGGGCAGGCACGGGGATCTGCCCCTACGGATTCTTCTCTAGCTCCCCCATTATTGGGGGCTGGGAGGTTCTAAACAAAGTTCAGGTGCTGGAAGGAGCCGCCGAGGACCGGAAGCGAAGGAGTCTGGAGCCACTTGTCCAGCAGCGTCGCATAGACCGAGCGGAAGTCGGTGTGGAAGCGTAGGTCGCCGCTGTCCAGGTCGCTAAGGCTCGGGTAGTTACCGTAGATGCCGCCTTTGAGGCCGCCGCCCGCCAGGAACATCACGCTGGCCGCGCCGTGGTCAGTCCCCGCCGAGCCGTTTTCATGCACCCGCCGCCCGAACTCGGAGAACGTCATCGTAACAACGTCGTTGGACCGTCCCTGCATCTCCAGATCGGCATAAAATGCAGACAGGCCGTCGGCAAGCTCTCCCAAAAGATTGGCGTGCTGGCGCGGCTGGTTCGCGTGGGTGTCAAAGCCGCCGAGATTGAGATAGTACACGCGGGTGCCGACCCCGCCGGTAATCAGCTTAGAAATTGTTTGCAGGCTCGACGCCAGACCCGTCTGCGGGTATTTGGCGGCATGAGCCGCTTGAATGTCGTAGTCTTTGAACGCCTTCTTCAGCTCCATCGAGCTGGAATATGCTTCGCTGCCGACATTGCGGACAAACTCGGCGTTGCTGCCCGCGACGGTCCCTTCGGCATAAAGCGCCCGCAGGACGTCCATCTGCTGGTTCTTGTCCGGGGCATTGCTGACAAAGCCGAAGTCCGAGCCGCCGCCGATAACTGAGGCCGGAACGTCGTCGGAGAACAGCGTCAGCGGCAGGGCCGAGCCGAGCGTAATTCCTGACAGCGGGTTTCCCTTGAAGTGGCCGTCGGCATCAAAGTACCGGGCCAGCCAGCCGGTGCGCTCCCGCACGTCTACCTGCGGGTTGCCGGTTTGCCAGATGTCCATGCTCTGAAAGTGGCTCCGGTTGGGGTCCGGGTAGCCGACGCCCGTAATCACGGCAAGCTGGCCTTTGTCATAGAGCGGTTTAAACGCCGCCATGTTCGGGTGCAGGCCAATCGTGTCGCTGAGCTTGACGACATCTTTGGACGGAATGCCGATCACGGGCCGCGCTTTGGCATAGCCGGCATCGGTGTAGGGGATAACCGTGTTCAGGCCGTCATTGCCACCGGACATTTCAATGACGACTAAAATCTTGCCGCCAGGAATGGGCGGCAGGTCCAGCCCAAACGGCGATCCCGGCGACGGACGATTAGCCTGCGCCTGAGCCGCCTGCATCAGAAACGTCGGCATGGCGAGGCCCAGCCCGACAAAGGTCAGACCGTTCTGCAAAAACTGGCGGCGCGTAGTGGGTTTGTTGAATGACATGAGAGACTCCTAAGCCAGTTGGTATTCCGGCGCGGACAAGATCAGCGCCGTCAGGCCGGGCGATTTCGCGTCAAAGTCGAGCGAGTGTCCGTCGCCGGACGCATAATTTACCAGCGCAGACCGTGTGGCCGCGCTCGGCGCATGACCCGGCAGCAGCAGGCCCCAGAGGGCGTCCACCGCCTGCTCCGGGGAGTTCAGGCCTCCGGGCGCGGTGTCATAAGCCGCGATGCCCGCCCGCAGGCGCGGCGACAACTGCCCGTGCTGGCTCATTTGCATTGTTAAGACATTCGCGAAATTCGCCCGTGTGATCAGCGTCATCGTGTTCATCCACGTTTTGCCGCCGTTCCAGCCTTTGACGTTCGGCGGGTTGAACAGCTCCTGCCCCATTGCCTTGCCTGCGCCCAGCAGATTGTTATTAGTGGCGGAGAACGGCGCGTCGAGTGTTCGCAGCGCGATCACAATATACTCGGTCGGGCTTTTAATTTTGGAATGCATCGCCGCATCCGAGTAGAACGCCGGGGACGTGAAAATCGCCATCAGGACAGCCTGAATGCTGTAGCCGCCGGCGAAATAGGCAGCCGTCAGCGGCGCAATGTCGGCGTGAGACGGCGTCTCATGGACATAGAACTTAAACAGTTTCGTACAAACGAAGTTTGCGGTAGACGGGTGCCGCACCAAAATATCTAAAATATCGTCACCGTTAAAGTTGCCCGTTTGGCCCAGAAACGTCTTGACCCCGTCGTCATGATGGTCCGCACGGAACGTAAACGTCGCCGTGTCGTGGTCAAACTGCCAGACGGTGAACGCCCGCGCGGCTTCTTTGACGTCGTTTTCGGTGTAGCCGCCGCCGACCCCCAGCGTGAACAGCTCCATCAGCTCGCGCCCGTAATTCTCGTTGGGCCGCCCTTTGCGGTTCTCGCCGCCGTCGAGCCAGACCAGCATCGCGGGGTCACGCGAAACCGCCTGCAGTAGGGTCCGAAACGAGCCGAGCGCATGGGTTCGCAGCGTCTCGTTCTGCTGCCACATCCAGCGCGGGTGGTCCACTTTGTAGTTCGCGGTCGCGAAATGCCCGTGCCAGAACAGGGTCGTCTTTTCTTCCAGCGGCCGGGGCGTGTGCGACATCCGGTACAGCCACCACTTCTTGATGCTGTCTAAGCTATCAAAGTCCACATAATCGCCCTGCACTTCACCAAGAAGCGCCGGAAACGGGTCCACCACAGCTTCCGGGTGCAAAAGCTGATGCGTCGTTCCCGCCAGCCCCAGCTTCGAGTACGCCGTCCACTCGTGAGGCCGCGCCCCAAACCCTGCCCGCCGCAGCAAATGCGCCAGATGCCGAGTTTCCGCAAGAGAGTGAGTCACCATCCAAGCCTCCCAAGTCCCAGCCTCAGCCGGGACACGCCATGCACTTCTGACGAGCTATTATACCAAAGGTTCACATGAAATTGAGATAAACACCATGTCAGATTGCAGAAAGGAACTCACTGACCGTCAAGCCGGCGTCTCGAATGAGGCTTCGCAGCGTTCCACGCGCTACCGGCTTATGGTTGGGAACCGAGAGCGTCGCGGGATAGCCTTCCTTAACTAAGATGATATGGCTGCCGTTCTGCCGCGAGACCTGCCAGCCGAACGACCCAAAAAACCTTGACAACTTCCTGCGCGTTCAGCCGCAGAGTGACAGGCATCAGATCGCAACCTCAACCTGACGAGTTTCCCATGTCAGCGGCAGGCCGCGCTCGGCCCGAACTTCCAAACAAAGACTGATGGCATCTTCAATGTTTTCCAGCGCTTCCTCCCGCGTTTGTCCCTGGCTTACGCAGCCGGGAATGGCAGGACACTCGACTACCCAAACCCCATCTTCGTCCCGGTCCAGCGTCACATTGAACTTCAGGCTCATCTTGCCTCCTCATTCACAACTAGACCATTTTTAGTCGCTGCCGCCCATAAACTCCAATAGGAAAAGTCATACGTCTGCCCTTCCCCAGAAGCCTTTTTTGGCGGGGTCAACACCATCCATTTGTGGCGGCGCATTGAGTCAATAAACTCATTTGGCAGAAACAAGCTGTGTTTTTCAACATAATGCTCTAACTGCTGAGGCCAGACCCACTCGCCGTCAGTCAGGTCACATGATCCTAATGCCGTTCCTGGGGGACACAAGCGGCACTGGGCATATCCCCGCCACTGTGCCGCGACTTTGCCGGCACGCAAATAAGCCACGATTTGCGCCCGCTCGTCCAGCCGCCAGAATGGATTGACCAAGTCCTGCGGATGAGGCAGAGTCTCACCCTCCGGGAACTCTGGCTCCTGCCAGTATCCAATCGCTTTGAGAGGTTCTCGCTGATTCATTATGTGCCTCTCAGTCGAACTTGAGCGTTGCGGTAATCTTGCTGTTTCTTTCCTGGATTACATCAATTTCCAAAAGATTTGCTTTGGAGGAAGCTGCCAGCAGGTCGATCTCTTTTTGATCCTCCGCCATCAGCGCAAAGAGGCGGTCCATTTCCGCCAGCCCTTGCCGCAGGAACTCTCTGAACTGGGTTGCGTTAGTTATCTGTTCCGAAGTTAAGCTGTTGTTCATCGTTCCTTCCTCCTGTCCTCATTATACCACGCGAGAAAGTTCCGCCTTGCGGTTGGAGTCAGGCGGCGGCATACTCCGTGTGCACCCGCAGCGAGGCGGGGCGGAACGCAAGAACGATGCTCTCTTTGGGAATACCGGCGGCCACCAGTTCAGTGGCAATGCCTTCTTCCGTGCCGTCGTGCTGAATCCAGAGCTTGCCGTCCTCAATGTCAACGTGGATCAGCGTGCCGTAAATGCGGTAGCCGTTTTCCCAGCCGACTTCGACCAGAAGGTAACGGTCGTGCTGGCGGTCAAACACGGTCTCGCAGACCGAAACGCCATCATCCCCAAGAAATGCCGCGTACTCCGTCAGAACACGCTCGACGGTGTCGCGAAAACTTTCCAAGCCATTTATTTCTAAGCCATCCATTGAACAACGATCTCCTCAGCGGGATCAAATGAAAATAAGCGGACAACCCCGTCTTCCAGCAGCACCTGTCCCGCCTCTTCCTCAAACACGCTGCGCCGCACTGCCTCTGGAACAGCAAGATAAAGAACATGCGCGGGATAATACCGCTGCATCAGATGGGCATACAAGACGAACTGCCCGACAGCGTATTCCAAATCTTTCATGTCCGAGGCGCGGACAAAGCTTTTGATTTCGACGGCAATCTTTTCGGTGCCTTTCTCGGCAGCCAGCAGACGTTCCGCTCCTAAGTCCACAAAGAGGTTTTTGCCCCGGCGCAGACGCAGCCGAATAGGATCATGGGTAATCGTCCAGCCGTCTTTGACAAGGGCGTTTTTAACGGCGTCATGGTAAAGGTCGCGGGCAGGCATAATTCGCTTATTGTAGCACAGCCCCGCAAAGAAAAAGCCCCGCCTTGCAGCAGGGCTTAGTTTCAATGGACAATTGGAACTCGGCGTAGACGCAGCCGGATCAGATCGTGCATGATTATCCAGCCGTCCTTGAATCGGGCATTCTTGACGGCTTTACAGTGAAAACTCGCTTTTAGAAATTGCCTGCGGCCCAGGATGCTGCATTGTCTTCATATTTTGCAATTTGCACTATTCTTTCTTTGCATCATTTATAGATGTTACTAATTGCGCCAGTTCATCCTGAGTATAAATTCTTCTTAATGCTTCAGTTGCTTTAGTTAAATCCTTTGGGATTGTGATGCGCGGTTTTCGCAGACCTGCCGCAACTAGAGCAGCGTTGACACTCATCTTACCATCGAGAACATTTTGCCGTAGAGAAGCAATCAGCTCACTTTGTTCTGAATAACGGCGCAGGCGACGCAATCCCGCTTGGCGGGATGTGCTGACAGCAGGCCGCTTTACTTTGGGCGTGTCGCTGCCTTCCACTTGACTCGTACTCTCCAATACCTTGTCCAATAACTCGGTTGCCATATCATCTTCTAAGCAAAGCTTGAACAAGTTTTCTACTTTAGTTCCTAACCCGTCTGGTGCATGAGTTTCGACGAACTTTTGGAAAGTGTCAAACTCGAACTTTTGTCCCGTTTTCTCGTAGATATGTCCACGCCACATATCTTCAGTCAAGATTTGACGAACAAGCTGTGGGACAAGTTGCACGGCTTGGCCGTCCCGAACAGCGCGGTATAGAGTATCAACTTTAACACCATTACGATGGAGTTTTTGCTGGTCATTCATGGCCGCAACTCCGAGATAACACTCTTATCCCCTTTGATTACTCGCTTAATTAGATCGTCCAACCAATTCAGTTTATCGTCCAAGTCACTGTTGGTAGATTCACTGCTGTAATTTCTAGCGCGTCCCCACGCACTATGAATAGCTTGAAAAGCTTTGCTTCCGGCGGGTAGCACTATACCTTTTTCTTTGCAGAGGAAGACTAAAGTTCCAACCTTTTTGTTCACGGTCTGCTGCAATGTCTTTTTTTGAACGAATGCCGGCGGAGGTTGTATCACATCAGGAGTAAAAACGGCAGTAGTCTGAGGTTGGCCGGTCAGGCCAAGTTCGCGCAAAGCCAAAGCGAGGGTTGCACCCGGCATTTTCTCAAATCCTGGGATGTTCTGAAAGCGTCTTCTTGCGGCTTCCATTTCATCCATAGGAAAAGTTTCGCCGCTTGTATGATGGTGCTTCTCATCGCCATCAGAATACAATACCTCGTACTCGCCGCCCATTGCCGTTTGCATGGGCTGTGTAGCACCCGCTTCTGTAGATTTGTCTTTTCTTTCGGCTTCCTCGCGCTCTTCAATAAAATGATCAAGTTCTTCTTTAATGGCTTTTGCAAGCCGTAATAGAGTTGGGTCTTCAGGAATGTAAAAGTAAGCTGTTTGATCGTACAGATCGTTCCACTGGCTGTCCCAACGGATGACCCGTCCAATGACTTGCCGAAAGAATGTGTCAGTCTTAACGTTGGTGGCATATACACCCACGCGCAAGCGCTTAATGTCCACACCCTCGGAGACCATTTTGACAGCAACAATCCATTTTTGCGTACCATCACGAAACTTCTTGATTTCCTCGGAAGCGGCGTCACCCATATCTGAGACAGCAAGTATTGGCTTTTCGCCCGTGAGTTCTTCCAAGTACTTTGCTATTTTTTTTGCAGCATCTTGGCTTTCCGCGAGAACAAGACCACCAGCGTTTTTGTGACCATCTCTACGCACTTCTTCCAGTTTCTCGACTGCTGAGGTGAGCATATTCTGCATGAAAGACTCGTCAGCATCAATAGCTGTTTTTAGGCGGCGGCTAGAGTCTATTCTGTTTAGTATGCTCTGAAAACTCGCCTTGCGTTCTTCACCCCAAAAGCTGTCACTCCAAGCAAACTCTCCATCCCATCCTGAGAAAATGATGTGGCGCACAACTTCACCATCTCTGAGTGCGTCACCATAACCGTAGGAATGGTCAGCTTCTGATCGAGATACCTTTGGGTTTGCTGGGTCTTGTTTATACTTGACAAATGGTATTTTGTTGTTGTCACTACGAAAAGGAGTGCCTGAAAGAAGCAAGCGTCGCACAGCAGGGCCAAATGCGTCGTTGATGGCAACGCCCCACTGTAGAGTTTCATGCTCTCCGCAATGGTGAATCTCATCAAATATGACTAGAGTCTTGTACCGGCTTGTATAAACCCGTAAAGGTTCGATATTATACAGCACCTCGGCATAAGTGGTCACTAGCCCTACATAATCTGATGTTTGAGCGATTGCACCGCTATGGCCTAGCGTCTTTTTGTCTAGCGGAATGCCGACTTTCGGAGCCTCAAAAAGCCATTGCGTCCGCAGGTGGTCGGAAGGACAAACGACCACAACTCTCTGCACAGTGCCTGAACGGAGCAAACTGTGCGCCACACTGAGCGAGGCCATTGTTTTACCCCCACCTGGAGTGGCAACGAGAAGAAAATTTTCCTTGTCTAGCGTGTTATACTTATCCAAAAATTCTTGTTGCCACCGCCGCAAACTCATCTTATGAGGCCAATAATTAGACATTGTTTCCACGCCTTTCCTCAAGTTACACGTTGGACATAAGGCTTGCCCATTTTTGACATCTGTTTGACCACCTAGAGCGTATGGATGTATGTGGTCAGCGTGCCAGTCTTCAGGCAAAGATACACCACAATTTTCACAGGCACCATTAGCGATCCAGTATAAAGCGTGCTTCTGCTTTTGACCAAACTGCCGTTTCATATACAATACCACTAAAATCCTTCAGCAGCAAGTAAGCCTTTAAAAAGGGCCACGGAACAACTTCCGTAGCTTTGGCTTGCGGCTGCCTACTCGTCTTCTGCCGCTTCTTCTTTGGCGGCTGCGTAGTCGTCGGCCATGTCGGTGAGGACGGCGTCGGAGAAGCCGAGGGCGGCGGTCGCGGTGATGGTCGTCTCGGCCAAAGTCGTCTCGGCAAGGCCGAAAGCTTCGTCGTCGGCGATGTCGGCGGCGAGGATGTCAGCGACGCGCCCCGAGGCAGGATTAGACGCCGGGGGTGGGGTGCGGCGCGGGGGCAGGCCGGGCATCAAGGTGGCGATGTCTACGGGCGCAGGCAGGGCGATGCCTTCAGGAGAAGTCTCGGCGAGTTTGGCGGTACGCTCGGCGTCGCGGCGGGCGCGGGTGGCGGCGCGGCGGCGCTGCCAGCGGGAGCGGCGAGAAGGCGCACCGGCGTCGTCGGTCCCTTCAGAGTCGGCAGCCGCTTCGTCGCCTTCGGCGTCTTGGTCAATGCCGCTGTCAAGTGGAGCGCCGAGGTCCGCAGTGATGCCAGAGGTGACTTCGGTGATCGTGACTTCCAGCGTCTCCAGCGCGGTCACGGTCTGGATGATGGCCTCGGGTTCCAGGCCAGGGATAGTGACGGCGGCAGACGGCTCAGGGCGCGGCTCGCGCGGGGTCAGCGGCGGGGGCGAGGAGACGGTCGGCGGAGTCTGCGGCGCGGGGTCCACTTCGGCGGTGGGGGCAGGCAGGTCCAGACCCGTAGCACGGGACAGGGCCGGGCCGTCGCCCCACAGGAACAAGCGCGTGGTCCGGGAGCGGACAAAGGCCCGGAACGAGCGGGCGTTGGCGGCGATGATCTTGCCGTCGAACACGTCATAAACCGAGGCTTTGCGGGGCAGGCTGATCGTGCGCTGACCCGTAAACGAGCCGTGAATGGTTAGAGAGCCGTCGCCGGCGTAGACCGTGTCGTCTTGGGCGTCGTAGACGGGAATGTTCGCGTAGGCATACAAACCGCGCAGAAGCTCGGTCGTGAGCTGCGGGTCGCCGAAAAAGACGGATTTCCAGCCGGCTTTGTGCTCGCGCACGGCAAGCGACGCCGCGCCGGTGGCGGCGTATTCGGTGATCACCGTGGCCTGCGGGTCGGAGACCGCGAACAGCGGGTTTAGGATCTCGTCGGTTCCCAGGCGCTTGACGCCGCGAATGCGGTCGGTGATCGGGTGTTTGATGTCCAAAGCCACACTGCCGCCGCGCGAGTTCCAGGGCTGCTGCCGGAGGGCCATGCCGACGACTTCGCCGGCTTCTTCCGACGATGGGCCGTTCTCGTCAAAGACGCCCGGCGCGTACAGCCAAGCGAGCGTCTTGCCGGGCTTTTGCAGCTTCTCGCGCACCGCCGCCCGCTCTTCGGCCGTGAGGCGCAGAGCGTTTAAGAATAAATAAAGTTTGGCGTCGGGAAAATTCGGCTGGGTCACGTCGCTTTGCAGGTAGAAGCCGACGGAAGCCCCCGCTTTCAGCAGCAGGTCGCGGGAGCGAGACACAAGATTGACGCCGAGGCCGTTTGAGTCGGTTTTCAAGTACGCCAGCGAGGCTTCGTCTACGAACACGGCGACGTCGGGCGTGGCCGGCGCAGACGGGACAATCTGCTCCCAGCGGGACGACTCGCGGGCCAGGCTGCCCAGCTCGCGCCAGATGTCCGGGCTGTTCAGCCAGCCCTGGCCCCACAAATCCATCCAGGTGACGCCGGCACGATGCGCCAGCGCCGCGCCGAAGTGACGCTGATGAATCGCCTGCGTGTCTGCGCCGGACGCGATTTTCGGGTTGTAGGTGTCGTCGGTCTCAGCGTCGGCGAGAAATGTCTTGGTGTCGTCTTCGACCAGCCAGAGCTTGCCGCGCAGGGTAACGGAATCAAGCGGTGCCCCAAACGCCGACGGGCTGCCGACGCCGCGCCCGGCATACGAGTTCGGCCCGGCGACGATGTCGAGATGCGGCGACCCAAGCAGCTTGCCCAGCGCAAGATGGCCGGAGTCGTTGCGGCCCGCGAACTCCAGCGTGTAGCCGTAGGACGCGGCCACTAAGAGGCGGTTCTGGGACAGCGTCTTGATGGCTTCAGCCAGCCCGCTGATGATCTCGGCAACCATGTCCGAGGAGAACTGGGCATAATCCGGCCAGCGGCCTTCGCGCCGGGTGGAGTACAGCGGCGTGTCGGTCTTTTTAAGCACCGCCGCGATGCCAGGCCAGGCCGGAATGGCGGCGTCTTCAAACGTCACTTCGCCGTCATGCCAGGCCGCTCGGAGCGCGTACAGGTTCTGGTACTTCGCGTGCAGCCAGTTCTGGAACGCCGTTTGATTGAGCGGCGACTGATCATAGCCCGAAGTCGCGTCGTAGAACCACTCGCCCCGGTCCAGATGGAAGCCGACCACCCGGTCGCCGCCGGGCGTCGCCAGGTCGCTGAAGTGAGCGATGAGCGCGTCCAGCGCGTCCACGCAGTCCGCCCAGAACTCGGCGGAGGCCAGGGACACGTCGCCCTCAAAACCGTTGGAGTAGTCCGCAAGCTGATCGGGATGCGTTCTGGCCCAGTAGTTTGTCGGCACGAACTGCAAACGGGGCAGGATGAAAGCATTCGGGTCAGCCGCCAGCACCTGCGACACCAGCGCGTCGATCGGGCCAAACGACCGGTCCCCATAGGCATTGCGGAACGGCAGGTACATGATGCCAGAGAACAGGTGGATGCCATTGGCCGCCGCTTCCCGGATCTCGGCGTCTACCGTTTCGCCATCCCGCGCCGTCTCCGTGTTCACAAAGAAGAAGTACGGTGCATGGTCAGTATCATTGACGCGGATTTTAGACAGGCCGCGCGTCTGGACCGCAAGAGTCGCCGTGACACGCGGAGCGGAGACGTTGTCGGCAGGCGGCAGGGCGCGGGCGACAAGGGGCGGCGCGGCGTAGATGGGCGGGGCAGGCGGCGGGTACACGAGAAGCGCGTCGTCGTCTTCCCCTTCCGGTGTCTCCACGGCGGCTTCTTCCGGCAGCAGCAGGGTGGCCCCGGCCGCTTCCAGCATTTCCGTCGTGACTTCTTCCAGCCCGCCGCGCCGCCGTCGTCCGCGTCTCGCTCGCTTGCTGAGCTTTGCGGCGTCCGTGCTGGTTTCGGCGTCTTCCGCCGCTCCATCGCCTTCCGGCTCGGCCTCGGCATCCGCTTCAGCAACCGGTGCTTCGACATCAGGCAGTTCTGCAATCAGCGCCGTGGCACCCCGGCGGCGTCCGCGCCGACGTCGGGAAGAAGCAGTTTCCGGGGCAGGTGTTTCTTCGGAAATCGCTTCTTCGGCAGGCACGTCTTCGAGAGGCAGATCGTCATAGGGCACGTCTTCCGCAGATATATCTTCCGCAGATATATCTTCCGCAGGTACGCTGCCGGAAGGCGCTTTCAGGGCTGGTTCCGGCGCTTCAGCGGCAATCGCCGGCTCAGGGAGCGTTGTCTGACGCGCTCGTCCGCGCCGCCGGGTCGGGGCCGGCACAGCGGCTTCAGCGACCGGCGCTTCGACATCATCTTCTGCGGAAGCTTCCCCCGAGGAAACTTCTCCAGAAGCGGCAGGCGCTTCGGCCTCCGGCGCAGCGGGACGCCGGACACGGCGGCGCGGCGGGGGCGCGTCGGCGGCCGGCGCTGCGGGGACGGCTTCAGGAGACGCCGTGCGGCTGCCGCGCCGCCGGGCCGGAACGGCTTTCGGCGGAGCCTCGGCGGCGTCCGCAGCCGGCGCTTCTGTTTTGGGCTGGCGCGGGGCGCGTCGCCGGGGCGTTTTTGCGGGTTCTAAATTTGCAGATGCGGCGGACTGATCTGTGAGTGGTTGGGTTGTTTCGGCAGCCGGTGTGTCGGCAATGAAAGATAAGTCGGCAGTGAAAGACGTGTCGGAAGTCACCGGCGGGGTCTCGACCGCCGCCGCGTCTTGAGCGGGGGTGTCGGACGCCGGGGTGCGTCGTGTCCTGGGCATGATTTTCGTAATACTCCGTATAAAATGGTGCGTCCGCGCTGACGCTACGCCTATTATACAGGATTCGCGCCGCTGTGTCAAAGTTCAGTGCCAAGCGGCTTACAGGAAACGCAGGAATGCACAGAATCAGCGGCGAATAACAGCGCATGGATACACTCAACGCAGAAATCGCGCCGGACACAGAACATACACTCACACACGGCGACTGGCAGCTTGTTACTGCCCCCTACGGCGCGTCCCTGCGCGGCTTGCTGCATGGCGGTGCGGAAGTCATCAAGCGCTACACCGGCGCGGCGGGCAAAGTCGGCGGCCAGGGCGACGTGCTGATCCCGTTCCCAGGCCGCGTTAATCAGGGTCATTACTCGTTTATGGGCCAGCCGTACCAGATGGATAAGAACGACAAAGAAGGCCCGAATGCCATTCACGGCTTTCTGCGCCAGGTGATTTGGGACATTGCCTCGGTTTCCGCCGAGTCCGTGACTTATACCACGACGCTGACGCCGGACGCCCATCCCGGCTACCCATTCTCGCTGGACGTCACTTTGACCTACCGCTTGTCCCAAAGCGGCCTGGAAACTCAGTTCGAGATCGAGAACACCGGCGACGCCCCCGCCCCGGTCGGTGCCGGCTTCCACCCCTACTTCACGGTCGGCTCCGCGCTCATCAATACAGACACGCTGCATGTCCCGTTTGACAGCTATTTAGAGTTCAATGACACGCTGATCCCAACCGGGAAAGTGCTGACCGTCGCCGGAACCCAGTTCGACTTCCGCCAGCCGCGTCCCGTCGGCGAAACCGTGCTGAACATCTGCTACCTTCAGCCGGTGCGCGACCCTGACGGCCTTCTGCGTATTCGTTTGTCTGCGGAAGGCAAGGCCGCGACCGTATGGATGGATGCCGCGTTTGACTACGTCGTGCTGTATTCCGGCGACCCGCTGCCCCCGGACCACAACCGCCGCTCCCTTGCCATTGAGCCGATGACCTGCGGGGCCGATGCCTTCAACCATCCCGAGTGGGGCCTCGCCGCGCTGGTTCCCGGCGAAACACTCACCGGAAGCTGGGGCGTGACGGCGGAATAGCGCTGACTTCCTCTAGGGAACAATCGCATCACGGAGGCACGTAAACGAAGCTCTTTGGAAGGAAGTTCGTCATGTCTGTTCGTCCCGCGATGCCAACTCGCCAAGTAATCACGCCCTCTCGCCAAATTTCAGCGCCAACGCTGATCAGCTTGTATGCTCTCGCAGCTCTGTCCCCGCTTCTGCTGAGCTTGCTGATCCCGCTCAGAGGCCACGGGCCGCTCCTGCACACGGTCGGCTCCAGCTTAGGTTTGGTCGGCTTTGCGCTGATTTTGATGCACTTTGTCCTGACCGCCCGCCTGAAATGGACCGAGAAGCCGGTAGGGCTGGATCTGCTGTATCAGTTCCACCGCTCCATGGCGATTTTGTCATTCCTGCTGATTTTGGCCCATCCGCTGGCCCTGGCGGCGTCGCGCGGGCATTGGTCCCTGCTGTATAGCTTGTCCGAGGACTGGTATATCATCCTGGGCCGGGTCGTGCTGCTCGTGCTGACGGCCCAGGTTTTGCTGGCGATCTTCCGGGCCGGGCTGAAACTGGAGTATCAGAAGTGGAAGCTGCTGCACAACGGGTTCGCGGCGCTTGTGCTGGTGGGCGGCTTCGTGCATACGCTGTATGCTAGCGGTGACTCAAAGTCGCTTGCGATGCGCGTTTTGTGGAGCGTTTTGTTCACCACCGCTGTCGCCGCTTATTTGTGGCATCAGCTCGGCCAGCCGGCCCGGCTGCGCCGCCGGCCCTACCGCGTGACGGAAGTCAAGCAGGAGACGCCCGACGTCTGGACCGTCAGCCTCGCTCCGAAAGACGGCAGGGTGCCGCTGAGCTACCTGCCAGGCCAGTACCAGTACCTGACGCTCTTTCAAGACGGCCTGCCGGTGCAGGAACACCCCTTTACGTTTTCTTCCAGCCCGTCCCGGCCCGGCACCGTCAGCGCGACCATTAAAGCCTCCGGCGACTGGACAAAGCTGATCCGCACGGTTCAGCCCGGCGATGACGGCTGGGTGGAAGCGCCGTATGGCCGGTTCTCGCATGTGCTGCACCCGGAAGAACGGGACCTTGTGTTCATCGCGGGCGGCGTCGGGATCACGCCGCTGATGAGCATGCTGCGCTACATCCAGGACACGCAGGAGCCGCGCCGCGTCCTGCTGCTGTACGCAAACCGCTCAGAAGCCGACATCATCTTCCGGGACGAGCTTGCGGAAATGGAGCGAAAATCGGCATCGGAGGACATCGGCTACCATCTTCAGGTCGTCCATGTTCTGAGCAAGCCTGATGCCGAGTGGAGCGGCGAAACGGGCCGCCTGGACGCCGGCAAAATTGGACGACTCTGCGGCGATCTTGCAGACAAGAGCTTTTACATCTGCGGCCCTACCGGCCTGATTGACGCAACGGCCGCCACCCTGCATGAGATGGGCGCTACCCCTGAGCGCATTCATTTTGAGCGGTTCGCCTGGTAGAGATTGGGAAGGGATTTAGATCATGCAGCACTTAATGACTCTCCGGCTGACCGTCGCTGTCCTCTCGGCCCTCATGGTCTTTGCGATTGTCGGCGTCTCATGGGTGCGGATGGAGCAGGCGGTACACACCAAGAAAGCAGGGCATTCTGCCAAGCATTCCGAAGCCAGCAAGCATTCCGAAGCCAGGCACAAAACTAGCTAATCTGACGGTAGAAAAACGCCCCGCCGAACCCAGTGGGGCGTTTTTCTGTCTCGGGTGCTTATGTCGTCAGCAGAGCCGAGACTTCTCGGTTACGGCGCGGCTGGATGGACTGATAAGTCTCAGCACGGGCTAGGCGCGTTTCTACCAAGTTATAATGCGCCTGCAAATTCAGCCAGAACTCCGGCTCGATGCCGAAATAGAGGCCCAAACGGATTGCGGTATCCGGCGTGATGTCGCGCCGGCCATGCAGAATGTCAGCAACGCGCATCCGAGTCACGCCGAGGTCTTTCGCCAGCCGATAGGGAGTAATGCCCATCGGCTCCAAAAAGTCCTTCTGCAATATCTTGCCAGGATGGATATTAGGAAGTCAGTCCATAGTCGAGGCTCTCTTAGAGGGGCGCGAGTGACTGAAGTCACTCGCTGAAAGGTACTCAGAAGTACTACCTGTCCAGGGGACAGAAGATAGGATTAAGGGCCTCTTGCCTTGCTCTTCTGTCCCCTGGACAGGTGGCGTTTCTGAACGCCTTCCAGCGCGGACGTTCATGTCCGCGTCTTGCTCATTCCTCTGCGACATTAGCTAATAATTGTGAAAAAAGCGTATCACATTACGATACGCTTTGTCAAGCATGGACAAAAACAGCCCCGCTATTCTAAGAATAGCAGGGCTGTTTTGCGTGTATCAGCGTCCGCGAGACTTGCCTTTGGTGACGCGGCGGCGGGCGGCGGGGGCCAGCTCCGCTTCGATTGGGGCGTCTTCGCTGAAGAAGTTGTCTTCGTCTGCGCCCTGCTCCATCAGCTCGGTCAGGTCCGCCAGCGGGTCACGCGGCACCTGCGCGTCCATGCTAATCTGGATGGATGACATGATCTGCACGACTTCGCCCTGAATGGACGCCTGCATCTGCTGGAACATGTCGTAGGCTTCCTTTTTGTACAGCACCAGCGGGTCAATGCCTGCATAGCCGCGCCAGCCGATGCCTTCGCGCAGGTAGTCCATCGCGGACAGATGCTCCATCCAGTGCCGGTCCAGCGACTGCAAAGTCACGCGCCGCTCCAAATCGCGCATCTCGGCCAGCCCCTGCTCTTCGCCGAGGTTCTCGATAAAGTGAGCTTCTTTGTCGGTATACGAATGGTCCGCAAGCTCGGTGACAAGCGAGACTAATTCGGGACGGCGCTTGCCTTGCAGCTCGTCTAGCTGGGCGTACTGGGCAATTGGGAATGTCTGGCCCAGCGTGTTGTAGAGGCCTTCCAGATCCCATTCGTCGGGCGAGACGCTTTCCGGGGCGTACTGGCCGATTTCAAGCTGAACGGTTTCGTTCAAGTAGCCGACAATCGTTTCCCGCAGGTCCGCCCCCTCCATAATGCGCCGGCGCTCGCCGTAGATGTTGGCCCGCTGGACATTCATCACATCGTCGTAGTCCAGCGTGGACTTGCGCTGGTCAAAGTAGAACTGCTCCACTTTCTTCTGAGCGCGTGCGATCATCGCCGACAGCATTTTGGCGTCAATGGCCTGGTCTTCGGCCCACGATTGCAGCAGAGGGGAGTTTGCTTTGTCGCCGAACAAGCGCCACAGCTCGTCTTCCAGCGAAACGTAGAAGCGGGACGCGCCGGGGTCACCCTGGCGTCCGGCCCGGCCTCGAAGCTGGTTATCAATGCGCCGGGCTTCGTGCCGCTCGCTGCCTAAGATGTACAGGCCACCAAGCTGGCGAACTTCTTCGGCTTCGCGCTGATGCTCCGCGCTGCCGCGCTCGCCCACCGGGGTCAGGCCAATCTGCGGCTTGCCGCCGCGCTGGTACTCGTAGTCGTCGCCTGCGCCTTTTTCGGCTTCAATCTCGCTGACGGTGGAGCCGCCGAGCAGGATGTCCACGCCGCGTCCGGCCATATTGGTCGCGACCGTGACCCGGCCTTTGCGGCCCGCTTCGGCGATAATGTGCGCTTCTTTTTCGTGCGACTTGGCGTTCAGGATGTTATGCGGGATGCCGTGCGTCAGCGCCTCGTCCAGCCGCTCCCGGTCTTCCGGCGCGATCTCCAGCAGCCTTGCCAGCGTGTCCCGGTTCGCCGGGTCGGTCATGCTGGGGGTCATGTCAAAAAACTTCGCGGCTTCGCTTAACTGGCCCGCCGTGAGGATGGCCGGACTCTCGCCTTTCGGGATGCCGTAGGGGCTTAGGCGCTGGTTCAGCACCGCGCTCCACTCGGCGTACTTGGCTTTGTCCAGGCCCTTGGTGTTCTCGATCTTGTCACGCAGCAGGTCCGTCAGCGCGAGAAGCTGCAAACGGTCATAGCGCAGGCGGTCCGAGACGCGCTCGGACATCTCGACGCTTCGGGTTCCGACAAGCACCGGCTGCTGCCGGGCGAACAGGGTCAGGATTTCGCGGGCAATGCCGCGCAGCTTGGCTTCCTGGGACTTGTAGATGATGTCGGCTTGGTCATTGCGGACCATCGGCTTGTTGGTAGGCACTGAGACAACGTCCAGCGCGTAAATCTTGCGGAACTCGTCTTCCTCGGTCTTCGCCGTGCCGGTCATGCCGCCGAGCTTCGGATAAAGCCGAAATAGATTCTGGAACGTGATTGTCGCCAGCGTCTGGTTCTCGTTTTCAATCTTGACGCCTTCTTTGGCTTCCACGGCCTGATGCAGACCATCGGACCAGCGGCGTCCGAACATGAGGCGTCCGGTGTTCTCGTCAATAATGACGACTTCTTCCTTGCCTTCCTCGTTCTTCTTCACGAGGTAGTCAATGTCCCGCTTCCAGACCGCGTGGGCTTTCAGCGCCGCGCCGGCATGCTGCATCAGCGACAGATTCTCGCTGTCCGACAGGTTCTGGATGCCCAAAGCCAGTTCAACGCGCCGCTGGCCGTCGTCGGTGAACGTCGCCGTTTTCTGCTTTTCCTCGATCTTGTAGTCGCGCTCGTTCTGAAGCTGCCGGACAATCCGATCCATCTTGACGTACAGGTCCGAAGACGCTTCCGCCTGCCCCGAAATGATCAGCGGCGTCCGCGCCTCGTCAATCAGAATGGAGTCGACTTCGTCCACAATCGCGAACACAAGCTCCGGCTGGGCCAGCTCCTGTCCCGGCACGGCGAGATTGTCACGCAGGTAGTCAAAGCCGTATTCGTTGTTCGTGCCGTAGGTGATGTCGCAGTCATACGCGCCTCGGCGGTTCTCGGCGGGCCGGGCGAAATCATAGCGCGGGTCCGGGTGGCGGTATTCCGGGTCAAAGATGTAGGTGCCGCCCAGATCGCCCGTTTCGGGACTCTGGCCCTGAATAATCCCGACCGACAGCCCTAAGAAGTGGTACAGCGGCCCCATCGCCACCGCGCCGACTTTAGAAAGATAGTCGTTGACCGTGACCAGATGAACGCCTTTGCCGGTGAGTGCGTTCAGATAGATCGGCAGCGTCGCCGTCAGCGTCTTGCCTTCGCCCGTCTTCATCTCGGCAATACGCCCATCATGGAGCACCATACCGCCGATCATCTGGACATCAAACGGACGCATTTTGAGCGTCCGGCTCGCCGCCTCGCGGACGACCGCAAACGCTTCCGGCAGCAACGGGTCGAGCGCCAGGTCGCAGACCGCCCGCTTGTCGTCCCGCGCTAAATCGTGCCAGTCCGTGCCGCGCCGCTCGCATTCGGCGTCAATAATTCCCGCGACCCGTTCTTGGAACTCGGTCGTTTTGCCTTGCAGCGCTTCATCGGACAGCGCCTTCATTTCGGGTTCTAAGCCGTTAATTTTATCCGCGACTTTCCGGTATTTTTGGATGTCGCGCTCGTTGCCGTCAAATAAGTTTTTCAGAAATTGCATGATGAGAATGCCTTTCGCACAAAAAGTTAGAGATAGGACAGACCTACCGCCTTGCTTCGCAGGGTCCTTCCTAAAGGAAGGATTAGGCTGAGCAAAGTGACCCTTGTCGCTGTCGGAATCCTTCCTTTAGGAAGGACCCTGCGAAGCAAGGCGGTAGGTCTTACTAGATCAAACGGTTTCTACGGTGCGCGGGCGGCATGGGGAAAGGGATTGTAGGTGCGGAGCGTCGCTGTGGGGACAGCCGCGAAGACGGCAGGACGCACTAAAGCAGGCGCAGGGGATGGCACAGCGGGCGGATGCCCGGAAACCTGCCGCCCCTGGGTCAGCGTCACAGATTTCAGCGCGTTCGCCTCGTTCGCCCGGTACTGCCAGACAATGCCGGCGGCATGGGCCAGGCCAGGGTGGGTGGGCGGCAGCAGGGACCAGCCGGCGAGGGCCGGAGTGGCGAGTATCAAAATATTCAGTTGCAGAAGAGTTTGCAGAAGCATCGGCATTCAGTATAGCATAACGCCGAAAGCTTGTCAAAAGTTTCTGGGAAGAACCCCTCCCGCTCGTTCCTCGCTCCCTCCCCTATTAGGGAAGGGCCATCGAGAAGGGCCATCGAGAAGGGTCATCGGGCCTCTTCTTAATCCCCACCCTAACAGGGAGGGGTGGAGAGCCTTAGCGAACCGGGGTGGGTAGCTCTCCCACCATCAGCAACTCGCCGTCATGCCGCGTCGTTTCTACCACTCTCAAATCGGCATTTGGCAGCGCATTCTCCAGCCCCTGCGACGGCGCATCCGTATACGAGGCAATGTAGGTACGCCAGCCCTGCGCAGGAACAGCATCGGCAGCAAAGTAAAGCGCAAAGTTAAGCTGAACTCGACCTGCGCGGCCTTTAATGTCTGCGACCTGCGTCATCTCGCGTAGGGCAGACGGAACAGGCAAACCATCGCGGTCCGTGATAATTACCGGCGGCAGCGGCACGTCACGCGGCCAGGACATAGACGCACGAAACACGGCAACGCCGCTCTGAGGCTGCGGGGTGAGATTGACGACGACAAGCGCCCGCGACGTATCCGGGTTCTCGGTTCCTGTGTTGATGCGATCAGCGAAGGCTTGCAAATCTAGCGTGGCATTGGTCAAGAGTTATGCTTTTTCCTCAGCCCAAGTTTCCAGAAACCACTTTACAATGAACTGCGGGAAATTATCAGCAATTTTGCCATCCGCGCCGGAATAGAGTTCGTAGCAGTTTAACGAAAATTCGCCGTCGGCATCTGGATAACGAGTGTCAAAGCAATAAGGCGCTTCATCGTCCGGCTCGACAACAATCAGGTGGTCAGGAAGGTCCTGCTCCTGGCGGAAGTTCGTGGTAGCGTAGTAGATGGAGCTGACATTGAGATAAAGAGGCTGTCCGTTGGTGATGCCACTAATAGTGGTGTCGTAGATTGACATAGCCCCGTAGCGGAGCAAGAATTGGCGATACGAAGGCGGCAAGCGCACTTGAAGTGCGGCTTCCAATATAGCAACGTCTTCTTCGGACTGCTGCCCGGCAATCCAGACATCGTGGCCGTTCTGTTTGACGCGCTCCAACAAGGCTTCAATGTCTAATTTAGCCATTTTGAGTTACTCACCAAGCCAGCGCTTGAAGACGAGGGTGGCGTTGTGACCGCCGAAGCCAAAGGAGTTGGACAGGGCGATGTTGACTTGCTGCTCACGCGGCTTATTAGGCACGAAGTCTAAATCGCACTCGGGATCGGGGTTCGTGAGGTTCATGGTGGGGGGCAGGATGCCGTGGTGCAAGGCGAGCGAGACGGCGATGGCCTCAATCGCACCGGCGGCTCCGAGCAGGTGGCCGGTCATGGACTTGGTGGAGGAGACGGCGAATTTGTAGGCGTGGTCGCCGAAGACCGATTTAATCGCCTGGACTTCCAAAACGTCGCCGGCGGGCGTAGACGTGCCGTGGGCGTTGATGTAGCCGACTTCCGTGGGCGCAATACCGGCGCTTTTGAGGGCGGCGACCATCGCACGGGCCGCACCCGCGCCTTCGGGGGCGGGATGGACCATGTCGTAGGCGTCGTTGCTCATGCCGTAGCCGATCACTTCGGCGTAGATTTTGGCGTCGCGGGCTTTCGCGGTTTCGAGTTCTTCTAAAATCAAGATGCCGCCGCCTTCGCCCAAGATGAAGCCGTCGCGGCCGGTGTCGAACGGGCGGGAAGCGTGTTCGGGGTCGTCGTTGCGGGTGGACATGGCTTTCATGTTCGAAAAGCCGGCCATCGAGATCGGCACGACGGCGGCTTCAGAGCCGCCGGCGGCAATGGCGTCCGCCTCGCCCCGAAGAATTACTTGATAAGCGTCGCCGATAGAGTTTGTGGAAGTGGCGCAGGCGGTCACGGCAGTTTCGCTGGGTCCCTGTGCGCCGAGTATCTTGGCGACGTTCCCGGTGCCCATGTTGGCGATCATCATGGGGATAAAGAACGGGCTGACCCGGCCCAGCCCGCCTTCCATCATCTTGCGGTGCTGCTCTTCGAAGGTCGCGATGCCGCCGATACCGCTGCCGATGAAGACGCCGACGCGGGCGCGGGTGGCGTCGTTAATGGGCAGGCAGGCATCCGCGACGGCCATCTGAGAGGCGGCAGCGGCAAACTGAGCAAAGCGGTCCATGCGCTTTGTTTCTTTGCGGTCCAGGTAATCTTCGGGCTTGAAGCCTTTGACCTGGGCAGCAATGCGGGTCGCAATGGCGGAGCAGTCAAAGTCTTCAACTACGTTGACGCCGCTGCGCCCGGCCAGCAGCCCCGCCCAATACTGGTCGGTGCCGATCCCAAGCGGCGTGACCGCTCCTAATCCTGTAATAACTACTCGTCGCTGACTTGCCATAAGAGTTGGAAACACCCGGCACTGGAAGTGCCGGGCTGGTGAAGCACAGAAAGTCGCTCCGCGACTGAGGAAAAGACAGTAGTATCGTCTTCAGTGCCGGAGGCACTTTCTTTGCTGCATTAGACCGGCACTTCCAGTGCCGGGAACAGTGATCTGCTAGACTTTCCCGTCGATATACGTCACGGCTTCCTGGACAGTGGTAATCTTTTCCGCGTCTTCGTCCGGAATCTCCACGTCAAATTCTTCTTCCAAGCCCATGACAAGCTCCACCACGTCGAGCGAGTCCGCACCGAGGTCATCCACAAAAGATGCCTGCGGGGTGACTTCGTCTTCGGCCACATCGAGCTGCTCCACTACGACTTTCTTCACGCGATCAAAAGTTGACATATTGTATCTCCTCAAGTAACTGCTAGTTTGATTTCTTTAACTTCTCAAAGTATTAGGCCGCCGTCTACGGTCAGCGTCTGCCCAGTGATATACCCGGCGGCGGGCGAACACAAAAACAGCACTGCCTGGGCGACGTCTTCCGGCAGACCTAACCGGCCTGCAGGGATTTCTTTCAGGATCGACGCTTTGAGGTCGTCCTTCATACTGCCCGTCATGGCGGTCTCGATAAACCCCGGCGCGACGGCGTTGATCTGGATATTGCGGCTTGCCACTTCTTTGGCCGCCGTGCGGGTAAATCCAATCAGGCCGGCTTTGGACGCCGAATAATTGGCCTGTCCGGGGTTTGCGATGAGGCCCATCACCGACGTAATATTGACGATCTTCCCATGCCGCTGCTTGACCATCGGCTTTAGGACCGCGCGGGTCATCAAAAACGTCCCTTTGAGGTTGCTGTCCAGCACCGTGTCCCAGTCGTCTTCCGACATCCGCAGCAGCAGGCCGTCGCGCGTCGTTCCGGCATTGTTCACTACTATATCCAAACTGCCCCACGATGTCAAGACCTGCTGAGTGAATTTTTCCACATCAACGGCTTCCGCCACGTTGCACTGCGCGGCAATCGCCTGCCGCCCAAGCGCGGTCACTTCCGCCGCAACCGCTCCCGCCGCGTCCAGCGACGAATGCCCGGTCACGGCCACATCCGCCCCCGCTTCCGCCAGCGCCAGTGCGATGGCGCGTCCGATGCCGCCGCCGCTTTTGCTCATTCCCGTGACAATCGCTCGCTGACCCGAAAGTATCATAGTCTGTGTTCCAAGTCATGCATTTTAGGAAAGCGGGCGACTAAAGTCGCAGCAACAAAGGCATGAAACCTGCCTTCGCAGGTTAAGAATTCGTTCTGTATTAGTCCGCGAAGGCGGACTTTGTGCTTTTGTTGCTGCGGTTTTAACCGCCAGTTCAGCCACATCATATCCCCAGCGCCTCAGCCAACGCCTGCACCCCCGCGCTGTCGCCGACGCTGTACGTCTTGATGTCCGGCGCGATCCGCTTCATCAGTCCCGCCAGCACCGTGCTGGAGCCGACTTCCACAAACACGTCAAAGCCATCCGCCACTAAGCGGTCTATGCTTTCTTCCCAGCGCACCGGATGGTCAATCTGCGCGGCGAGATTTGCCCGTATCTCGTCCGGTGTCGCCTCGTAATCGGCAGTCAGATTGGCGACCACGGGAACCTGGGCCGGATGAATGACCGCGTCCCGAAGCGCATATTGCATCGCTTCTACCGCCGGAGCCATGAGCGTCGAATGGAACGCGCCCGAGACATTGAGCGGCAGGACACGCTTGGCTCCCGCGGCTTTCGCCAGTTCCGACGCTTTGGCGACACCTTCCGGGCTGCCCGAGATGACCACCTGCCCACCGCCGTTAAAGTTTGCCGCCGACACCGCTCCCGCGCTTTCCGCCTCCGCGCACACGTCCACCACCTGCGCCGCCGACAGCCCCAGCACTGCCGCCATCGCGCCCGGCTGGGCCTGCGCCGCCCGGTGCATCTCCTGAGCACGCCTGCCGACCAGGCTCAGTCCCGTCTCCAGGTCAAACACGCCCGCCGCCAGCAGCGCGGCGTATTCGCCCACCGAATGCCCCGCCACCGCACTCGGCATCGGTACGCCCCGCTCACGCAGGGCCGCCAGCACCGCCGCCGACGTCACATACAGCGCGGGCTGAGTGTGAATGGTCTGCTTCAGCGCGTCTTCCGGCCCGTAAAAGCAAAGTGTGCTGATCTTCTCGCCTAAGTATTCGTCGGCCTTGTCAAAGACAGTCCGCGCCGCCTCCGAATGAGCGCAGAGGTTCTGCCCCATCCCCACCGCCTGCGACCCCTGCCCTGGAAAGATGTAAGCGATTTTAGACATAATGATATTGTGCAGTGAGTGCGTGGAACTATTGTTCTACACTGTGGGGCGAAGCGCCCGCCGTTCGCCTTCGCGGACGAAGAAACGGACGAAGAGCGGTCTAAATTAGATGGGCGTCTTAATCTTTGTCCACGAAGGTGGACACTCGGCGTCTGCGCCCCATAGCGTAGGATTTCAATCCCACGCTTATATTCATCTTCTCCTACCGCCCCCACCGAACCACATTCGCGCCCCACGTCAAACCCGCGCCGAAGCCGACGAAGACGAGCAGGTGGCCGGGCTGGATGCGGCCCGATTGGACGGCTTCATCCAAAGCGAGCGGGATAGAGGCTGCCGACGTGTTGCCGTAGCGGTCCAAGTTGACAACCACTTTCTCGCGGGGCAGACCCATCCGCTCGGCGGCTTTGTCAATGATGCGGCTGTTGGCCTGGTGCGGAATCAAAAAGTCAATGTCGGACGGCGACAGGCCGGCGGCTTCGATGGCTTGCAAAGCAACCTCGCCCATGATGGAGACGGCGAACTTGTAGACTTCTTTGCCGTTCTGGAAAATCGTGCCGGGGCAGTCGCCGGAGCGCGGAATGCACAGCAAAGGACCGCCGGAGCCGTCTGCGCCCAAAACGCCGCCTAAGTACCCGCCTTCAGACACTTCGCCGACCACGACCGCGCCCGCGCCGTCGCCGAACAAGACCGCCGTGCTGCGGTCGTCCCAGTTGAGGACGGAAGAAAGCGTTTCGGCCCCGATCACCAGCACATGCCGGTTCGCACCGGACATCACCATCTGAGCCGCGACATGGAGCGCATACGCAAAGCCGGAGCAGACCGCGCCGAGGTCAAACGCGGCGGCATGGACAGCGCTGAGCTTGTGCTGAACAACCGTGCCCGTAGAAGGGAATGAACCGGGATAATCGGGAGTGCTGCTGGCGACGATGATTAAGTCTACGTCCAGGGCCGAAAGACCGGCATGAGCGAGAGCGTTTCGGGCCGCTTCCGCCGCAAGGTCTGACGTCAAAGTGCCAGGCTCGGCAAGATAACGGGAGCGGATGCCGGTGCGGCTGGCAATCCATTCATCCGAAGTTTCCATGCGGGCCGCAAGGTCATTGTTGGTGACGACACGCGGCGGGACCGCCGACCCAGCGCCGAGAATACCGGCGCGGCGCAGAGAAGTCATGCTTTGCCCTCGAACGCCGGCAAAGCGTCACGAATGGCCTGGACATAACCGCCTGCCGCCGCGTCCGCCGCCGCGCGGATGCCGCCGGCAATGGCTTTCGCGTCGGACCGGCCATGGCCGACCACGGAAACGCCGTTGACGCCGAGCAGTGTCGCGCCGCCAAACTCCGAGTAGTGGATGCGCTGGGCCAGACGCCGAAAAATTTGGTCGAAGTCGACCTGCGACTCGGCGATTTCCGGCTCGGCCTCAGTCATGCGATGCAGCAGATCAAAGACCATCTCGGCCATGCCTTCGCCGCTTTTAATCAAAATGTTGCCCCAGAAACCGTCGCAAACGACAACGTCCACAGCATGTTCGAAGACATCTTTGCCTTCGACGTTGCCGGCAAAGTTCAAGGACGTTGACTTCAAGAGCTGATGCGCTTCTTTCGCCAGTTCGTTGCCTTTGCCTTCTTCCGAGCCAATGTTCAAAAGGCCAATTTTAGGGTTTGGAACGCCCATTACGCGCTCAGCGTAAATCGCGCCGAGAAGCGCGAACTGCCGCAGGTTCCGGGTGGAGCAGTCTACATTAGCGCCGGCATCCAGCAGCAGCGCCCGGCCCTGAATGGTCGGGATACCGGAAGCAAGCGCCGGGCGCTCGATGCCGGGAATGCGCCCGATGTCGAGCGTCGCAATTGCCATCGCCGCGCCGGTGCTGCCGGCGCTGAATGTGGCATCTGCCTCACCTGACTTCACCATCAGGCCCGAAACAACAAGCGACGACTCGCGCTTGCGCCGAGTCGCCTGAACAGGGTGTTCCCCCATCTCAATCGTCTGTTCCGCTGGCTTCAGCGTGACCGTCGCCGGAACATTGCTCAGCGTGCTTAAACACTCGATGATCGCGGCTTCCCGGCCCACGAGAACGATCTCCAAATCAGGCCGTTCCCGCGCGACGACAAGCGCCCCTTTGACAACTTCGGTGGGCGCATAGTCGCCGCCCATCGCGTCCACCGCAACCTTCAAAGGCATAGCTTACTCTTCAGCAGTCGCAGTTTCTTTGACGGCTACGGCCTGTTTGCCGTTGTAAAAGCCGCAGTCCGGGCAGGCATGATGGTCCAGGCGGAAGTTCTGCTTCTGGCAGCCGGGGCAGTACCCTTGCACAACTTCGGGCGGGGTCAGCTTATAATGGGTGCGGCGCTTGCGCGTCCGCTGGTTGGAATGGCGTCGTTTCGGCAGTGGCATGGTCTAGTTTCCTTCGGTGTTTTCTGGCAGTTATTTTTGTTACGAGTAGTTGAAAACTACTCGTCAAATTATCTCTACTCTTGCAGCAGTTTTCCCAGATCGCGGAACGGCGAGTTTTCGATGATCTCCGCGTCCGGGTTCGCCGGCTCGGCCAGAGGAATGCCGGGGCAGTTCTCGCGGCAAAGCGGCTGAAGCGGCGCGGCGAGCAGCGCGGCCTGGCGGATCAGAACATCCAAGCGCAGCGTCTGGCCTTCAAAGACTCGCCCGACTTCTTCCTCGACAACCAGCACTTTGGGGTCGCGCTGGGCCGCGCTTTCGACAACTTCAATGTCGAACTCTTCTTCTAAGTCCGTATGGATCGCCGCCCGGACCGGGTCCAGGCAGCGGGAACATTCCATCTCGATGGTCGTGTCAACCGGGCCGCGCACCAGCACCATCGCGCCGGTGTTCGTGACCGTGACTCGCCCGACAATCGGCGCGACATACTCGACATCGTCATCGGCGTATGGCTGCTCGTAAATCTCATATATCTGACGCATCCCAGGGGTACGCAGGAGTTCCGCCAGATCAAATTTCAGCATGGCAATTGGCCCTCACCCACTTGTTTCTTCGGCAGGCTAGTGATTTCTTTGGCAGGCCGCAAAAAACAAGAGACGGCCAAAGCCGCCCCTTATAATACCACAGTTTTCTGGAAAAGCTATATGGCGCTGCAAAAGCGTGTCAGCGGCGCGTCCCGGCCATTTCCGCTGCCCGGCCATTGCCGTTCGCCAAGCCGTTGTGGACGGGAGCGGCAGGGCCGACGCGCTGGTCCAGCTTCATGCGCCCGCGCTGAATGGTTGCCATCAGCTCACCGACCTGCTTTTCGAGATCGGTCATGACGCCGTGCGCGTACTCATCCGCGCCCAACCGCAGCGATTGGGTTTCCTGCTCGGCGGACGCCACAATCTCCCGCGCCTGGGCCGTCGCCAGCCGGATCACTTCGCTCTGGCTGAGCATCAGCTCGGACTGCTGCTGGGCGTCGGCCATTTTTTTCTCCGACTGCTGGTGCGCGTCTGACAGCATCTTTTCCGCTTTTTGCCGTGACTCTTCAACCGTTTGTTTGGCAGCGGCTTCTGATGCCAAACTGACTTTGTTGACCTGCGCCTCGGTGTCCCGCATGAGCCGCTCGGCACTGATCCGGGCCTCCCGGATAATCTCATCGGCTTCCGTGGTCGCGTCTTCCAGCGTTTGCTCGGCGGTTTCGCGTGCGCCGTCCACGATCTTGTCGCTTTCGGCAGTCACGCGGCTGGCCCTTTTGACATCTTCCGGCAGGGACGCCCGGATCTTGTTGGTCAGGTCTTGGTAGTCCTCCGGGTGAAAGTTCCACGCCAGCCCCATGACCGTCTTTTGCTCGTCAATCAGTCGATCCAGTTCGTTTAAGAGTTTGATAATATCCATCAGTGTTCCTATGTCTGCTCCGCAGTATTGAATTTATTTCTTGAACTTGTTTTGGAGCGCATCCTGCACCGGCTCCGGCACCAGCCCCGTGATGTCGCCGCCGAGACGCGCGATTTCTTTGACAATGCTCGACGACAAATACGCATGTTCCGCTGCCGTCATCAAAAAGATGGTTTCGACGTCCGGCTGCAAATGCCGGTTCAGCAGGGCCATCTGGAACTCATATTCAAAGTCCGAGACCGCCCTTAAGCCTTTGACAATCACCTTCGCGCCGCTTTCCACCACATAAGACACCAGCAAAGTCTGTGGCAGCAGCTCCACCCGCACATTCGGCAGCCCGGCGCAGCTTAACCGCAGCAAGTTTACCCGCTCTTCCCCGGTAAACAGCGGCGACTTGGACGAGTTCGCCGCCACCAGCACAAGGAGCGTCTCAAACATCCCCGCCGCACGGGCAATGATGTCAAAATGCCCACTCGTCACCGGATCAAAACTGCCGGGATACACCGCAATCATTCTTCACCCGCAAAGATTTCTTCATCAGACAAATGCATCGGTAAGTTATATTTAGCCCGCTTTTCTGCGGCGACTTCGGCCAGCGGACGAACGCGCCCGGCATCACTATCTTCAAAGCCAACGCGAATTGCAGCAACTTCCTCCGCTCGGACACGGTCAAGTGCATTCGCCAGCAGTATATCCGCCAGCACGTTCACATCCTGCCCTTCATACTCTGCCCACGCCAGCAGTTGAGCTTCCGTTTGCGGCGTAATAGTTAGCGTCATGGTCGCTCGCTCCACCCTATGCCATCAAACTTTTATGCGTCTCAGAGATCGCGCAGGCGGATAACACGGGGCTAAACCCCCATGCTATAGCAGAGCAACTCCCCGCCTTCGCGGGCAGGAGAATATCAGCCATCTTCGCCCACGAAGGTGGGCGCTTGCACTTCTAAAGCCCTGCCGTTCAGGGCAGGCTTCACTTCCAGCAGACGCCGCTTCAGGGTGTCGCTTTTCAGCAGATAGGCCATCTCGCGCTCCGACTCAATCTCGTACCAAAGGTCAATCGGCACGATGACGCCTACTTGTCTGCCCTCAGCATCCGAGATATGTTGAGCTTCCACTTGGCTATTCATTTGCGGTCTCTGCTCAAAAGTAATTGTTCTTCAATCCAAGCCCACCAGACAGGTCTATTTCCAAAGGATTAACTTGCACTTCTTCAAGCGCGACAGCCTGCCACCGTTTCTTTTTGTGCTTGCCGCTTACGGGTAGCTTCTGTTCTTGATGAGCATAATTCCAGATGCTGCGTACCTGCTCATGGGTATAGCCAGCATCATAAAGCTTTTGGGCCAGCACAAACTTGTCCATCTTAGCAGCCTCAGCTCGCGGAAACGCCCTGGACGGTTTTGTAGCGGCTTTTGACCATCGCTTTCAGGGCGGCGTGTTCGGGCAGCAGCAGCTTGGGGTCTTCGGCCAGCACGGCGAAGGCTTCTTCGCGGGCTTCTTTTAAGACCGGCACGTCGCGGACGACGTCAACGAACGGCAGGACTTGCAGGCCGGACTGTCGGGTTCCGTAGAAGTCGCCGGGGCCGCGCAGCTTCAAATCTTCTTCGGCAATTAGGAAGCCGTCGGTGGTCTGGGCCATTGTGGTCAGGCGCGAGGCTCCGTCGTCGGTCTTGGGGTCGCCAATCAAGAGGCAATAAGACTGGATGCTGCCGCGCCCGACCCGGCCCCGAAGCTGATGAAGCTGGGCCATACCGAACCGGTCGGCGTCTTCAATGACAATGACCGAGGCATTGGGAACGTCTACGCCGACTTCGATGACTGTTGTGGCAACCAAGAGCTGCAGCTCGCGGTCGCGGAAGCGGGTCATCGTTTCTTCTTTTTCCGTCGGCTTCATCTGCCCGTGCAGCAGGCCGATTTTGTAGTCGGTGAAGACATGCGCCTGCAAATGAGAAGCTAATTCGGTCGCGGCGCGGGCCTGTAGCTTTTCGTTTTCTTCAATCAGTGAGCAGATGACGTAGGCCTGCCGGCCCTCTTGCAGCATTTTGCGTAAAGTCTCATACACTAAAGCCCGCTCGTGGCTGCGCTTCCAGTGGGTCTTGATCGGTTTGCGGCCCGGCGGCATCTGGTCAATGATGCTGACTTCCAGATCGCCGTAGACCGTCAACGTCAGCGTGCGCGGGATCGGCGTCGCGGTCATTACCAGCACATCCGGGGCGGTGCCTTTGCTTTTGAGCGCGGCCCGCTGCATGACGCCGAACCGGTGCTGCTCGTCCACGACACCTAAGCCTAAGTTGTGGAACGCGACATCATTTTGGATGAGCGCATGTGTGCCGACGGCGATATGCGCCTCACCCGACGCCACCGACGCCAGCGCGGCGCGTTTCTCTTTGGCGGGCAGGCTGCCGGACAGCAGGCAGACTTTGACGCCAAGCGACTCCATGGTCCGGCGTATCCCCAAATAATGCTGCTCGGCCAGGATTTCGGTCGGGGCCATCAGCGCGGCCTGGTAGCCGTTGCGAACGGCGATGAGAAGCGCGGCCATGGCAATGACCGTCTTGCCCGCGCCGACATCGCCCTGGACCAGACGGTTCATGGCACGGGGCGAGGCCATGTCTTTGGCGACTTCGCCGATGACCCGCGCCTGCGCTCCCGTAAGCGGGTACGGCAGGACCGACGTCAGTTCGGTCACGGGCGCGGCAGTCTCGGCAAAGGCCGTGCCGACGGCCTTATCAGACTGGCGCTTCCGCACGGCCAGCAGCAGTTGAAGCCCGAAAAACTCGTCAAACACAAAGCGCCGCTGGGCCGTCTGACGCGCGTCTTCCGAGTCGGGAAAGTGGATCTGCTGAAAGCTTTCCCGCAGGCCCGGCAAGCCGCGCCGCTCCTGCAGGCGTTCCGGCAGCGTTTCTTCCACTAAGTCGCCGTACAGATCCAAAGCCGTGTAGACCGCCCGGCGCACTTTTCCCTGCAAGAGTCCCGCGCTCAGGGCATAGACGGGCACGATGCGGCCCGACGACAGCACGTCACGGTCTTCTTCGGGCGCTTCCCATTCCACATCGGTCAAGTCGAGGCCACCCCGGCCCGAGCGCGATGCCTTGCCGTAAGCCACGACTGTCTTGCCGCGCAGCTTATCGAACTGCTTCTTTAGAAACCACTGGTTAAAGAAGACCAAAAATGCGATGCCGGTGCGGTCGTCAATGGCGATTTTCGTGAGAGTCACCCGCGTTCGGGTCGGGATGTTTTCGACGCCAATCACTTTGCCGCTGATAGTCACCGCCTCGCCGTGCTTGATGTCGCAGATCGGCTTGAAGTGGGTCCGGTCCTCGTAGCGGCGCGGGTAATGCTTCAGCAACTCGCCGACGGTAAAGATGTTCAGGCCCTTGCCGAGCGCGACCGCGAACTGCTCGCTGACACCCGGCAGGCAGACCGTGAGGTCGGACAGTGACCGCGCGGCGTCGTCCAGCGGCGTATCGGCCTCTTCAGCAATCGGTTCCAAAACGGCGGGTGTCGGCATGGCAGGTGCAATCGAGATGGCAGGTGATGGCATATTTAGTACGACAGTTGATTAACACAACATTATACGGGGTAACCGCCGCAAAGTCAAGGAAGCGACACGCGAAAAACCTCACCCCGGAACTCCGTTCCGACCCTCTCCTTCTTAAGGAGAGGGTGGCAGCTTGCTGCCGGGTGAGGTTTGATCTGGGCGAGGCCTTTCCGCGCCTAGTTTTGCCGGTTCTACTTCACATCCCGGCGCGGCGTGACTACGACATAGCGGTTCGGCTCATCGCCTTCCGAATATGTTTCCACGTCGGGATGGTCTACTAAAGCCGTGTGAATGAGACGCCGCTCCATCGGGTTCAGCGTGTCGGTGACGGCTTCCTGGCCGGTCTTGCCGACTTCCGCCGCCAGCTCATTGGCAAAGTCCGTTAGCTTGCGGGCGCGGCGGGCGCGGTGGCCGTCGGAGTCCAGTGTAACCCGGATGCGGCTGGGCTGGCCTTTGTTGGTCATCAGCATCAGCAGGTACTGGAACGCATCTAATGTCTGCCCCTGAGGCCCGACCAGCAGCGGAGCGTCAGGGCCGGTGACCGCGAACGTGATCGTGTCCCCGTAGCGCGACTCTTCCGCCGCTTCCGCCTCAAAGCCGGCCAAAGACAGCAGCGTTTTGAGGTGCGTCAGCGCCTGAGCGCTCAGCGTGTCCGTGAGGCTGGGGGAGTCGGTATTTTGTTCGGCGGTGTTGGGTTCGGCCACAGTGGTTCCGGTTCTCTCGGGTGAGTCAGCACCGGCACTGGAAGTGCCGGTCTACTGGCGAATGAAAGTCCCTGCGGGACTAAATGCCGAGGGCGATAGGCTCATCTTCGTCTTTAGTGTCGAAGACACTTTCATTCAAGAGTAGACCGACACTTCCAGTGCCGGTGCTGACTCGGGAGCCTTCCTTAACGCCGCTTCTTCTTGGGATGCACTTTCGGCGGCGCGATGATGCCCGTCGCAGTCGGCGCGACCCCGTTTGTATACCCATTGCTGCGCTCATTGGATGGCCCATCCGGCAGCGACCCTACGGGAACACGGCGGCTGCCGTTTCCGTTGCTGCTATTCCCGTTCCCATTGGAGCTGCCGTTTCTGCCGTTCAGCAGAATGGCGCTGCCGCTGTTTGGGCCGTCCATCAGAACCGGCGGGGGCTTGCTGCCGCCGTCACCGCCGGAGCCGGGCTGGCTGTCCCCGGCACGTTTCCGCATGTAATACTTCTGCTGGGCCGTAGACAGAATGTTAAAGATCAAATAGTACAACACGAACGCCGACGGCAAATGGTATTGCAAAAAGAAGTAAGTAGTCATGAACGGCGTCATGATCGCCATCATCTTTTGCGTCTCCGCCTGCTGCGGGTCCATGGTCGGCGTCACTGTCATCTTCTGCGTGAAGTACATGGACGCCGCGTACAGCAGCAGGATCGGAATGTCCGGCTGACCCAAGTTGATGCCCAGATACTGCGGGAACACATGCGAGATCGGGCTGCCGATCCACAGAAACGTGCCATGTGAGAACTGGTACTGGTACAAGCGTATGGTGTAATACAGCGTGTACATGATTGGGAGCTGAAACAGGAGCGGCGTGCAGCCGGCCATCGGATTGATGCCATGCTCTTTGTACAGCTCCATTGTCTTGCTGCCCAGCAGTGTCTTGTCGTTCTTGTGCTTGGCTTGCAGTTCCTGGATATAGGGCTGCAGCTTCTGCATCTCTTTCATTGACCGGTACTGCTTGTTGGACAGCGGCGTCAGCGCCAGCTTCACCAGCACCGACAAAAGCAAAATCGCGACCCAGTAGGACCATGTCTGCCGCCCGGTCAGGGACACAAAGAAGTCGAGCACATGGTACAGGTACGCGCCGAAAATATGGAACGGCGTGGAACTGGGCGTGATCGTCTTGTTGAAATTGTCTAGCGCCGTGCCGACCCGCGCAATCTGGCCCATGACCGTAGGGTCGTTCGGAAACGTGTTATGCAGGGTTTGCAGTGACTGGATGGCCGCGTTCTTGTCCTGCAAATGGTTCTCTTCAATGCCCGCTTGCTGGAACAATGCCTGTCGGGCAAAATCGGTATGACCGTACTGCCGGCTTTTGGCGACTTGCTGGAGCTGTATCACGGCCTGGTAGTAGCGGTTATGCTCTGTCTGGTAGTCATGTGCCGCCGCTGCCGACGCCGCTTCAGCTTGAAGCCGCTGGGCGACACCGTAGGCCGGCGGCGTGTCAAGAGGCGACTGCGCCTGAACAGACGCACCGGACACAAACAAAGCGAGTAAAAACGCCGCGCTGAACACGCTCCACGGGAAACGGCACCGGGCGGCGACAGTCTTCTTCATCCAAGCTCCCAAGCTAATCCTCAAATACAGTTCACGGGGCTGAACCCCCGTACTTTAGCAGAACAATTCCCCGCCTTCGCGGGCACCAACTTCGTTGGATTTTTATGCCCACGAAGGTGGGCGCTTGCACTTCTAAAGCCCTGCCGTTCAGGGCAGGCTTCTCTAGCTTACTGCACCGGGTCGTAGCCGCCCGGATGGAACGGGTGGCAGCGGCAGAGCCGCCACACCACCATACCTACCCCGCGCACCGGCCCATGCTTCAAGATCGCCTGCGCGGCGTATTCCGAGCAGGTTGGCGAAAACCGGCACATCGCCGGGGTCCACGGCGAGACGAACTTCTGATACATACGGACGAGCGCTACTAAAACGTGCCGCATCAGCTTTGGATTTCTTTGACCAGGCCTCCCTGACGCGCCAACGCTGTCAGTTCCCGCATCAACTGGTCATAACTGAGCGCCGGCGCGGGCGTTCGGGCCACGACAAGCGCATCAAAAGGCCGCAGCGCTGACGGCAGCAAGCGCAGCCGGCTGATCTCGCGCAGACGCCGCTTCAAACGGTTCCTGTCATGGGCGCGTTTCGCCACTTTCTTGCTGATGACAAACCCGAGCCGCGACCTTTCAGGCTCGCGAGGGGTCCGAAACCGGACATACAGCACGAGATTAGGCGACGCCCAGGAAGTCCGGCGCTTGTAGACCATTTGAAAATCCCGGCTGCGCTTCAGGCGAGACGCTCGCGGAAGCATGGCTAGATGCTCTTGGGAATGGTCACCGTATGGGTGACGCACAGCTTGTAGCGGCCCTTCGCGCGGCGGCGCTTCAGGACATTGCGGCCATCGGGCGTAGACATCCGGTGGCGGAACCCGTGGGTCTTCATTTTGTGCCGAACTTTCGGCTGGTAAGTGCGTTTCATCGTGCGTATCCTTTATAGTCGCTTCAAACTCGTAAACTGACGGCAATTATAGCACATTTTCGCCGCGTTTCGCAAGCAAAAATCCTGCGCCCGCCGCGCCGCTTGCTTGACACTCCCCGCCCGGCGTGATATACTGGAACATCTTTTTGAGCGAGAGCTTCGTTCTTCTTTTCTTTACGACTTATCTTCAGTGGGAGCAGACGATTTATGGCTGGCTGGAAACTACGCAAAGACAAAACCCCGGCAGAAACACCCGATGCAGAAACACCCGATGCAGAAACACCTGATGCGGAAGCACCCGATGCCGCAAAAGCACCCGACCCAGACGTTCATGCCGAAGCCGCTGTTGCCGAAGCGCCTGACACAGACTTTGAGGCAGCCAGCCCAGCGCAGACCTACGACCTAGGTGAACTGGGAGAAACTCAAGAGCCTGTTTCTTTGGACTCCCTGCGCCATTTTTCCTCGTTTGACTCCGAGCCGGAAGTCCATTTCACGGACCTGGACTTTGACAGCGACCCGGAAGACCACAGCGCAGCTTCTCATGTCGGGCATTCTGACATCAAGTACTCCGAACATGGCGACGGCCCGCTGACGCTCGTAGATTATACGGAAGCCGCGCCGACGCCGCAGGAATTCTCCCTGCACGGGGCACAGATCTTCGAGATGCCTCCCCCTGTCATCGAAATGCCGGCCCCGATTGAAATGCCGGCCCCGGTTGAAATTCTGCCGCCGGTGGAGATGCCAGCCGCAACTGAAGTGCCGCTGCCCGCAGTGGAATCGCCGTCTTCTATCATAGCGGCCCTGCCGCCGATTATCGAAGCAGCACCGCCGGTGCAAACCGAAGAAGCGCCCGAAGAGGATTTCCCGGAGCGGCTGCGTACCGGGCGCTTTGACCAGAGCGAGCTTGCGCCGCCCGCTCCCACGCCCCACCTCGGCATCCCCACCGTGTCTCCCTTCGTGCTGGACACGCCGGTGACGTCAGCCCCACCGTCCGCAGCGCCGCAGCTTGTGGTCCACGTCGGACGGCTTTCCGCTCCGTTTGCCCTGACCAAAGGCGTGACCACGATTGGCCGCCCGGACAGCGTTTTGCATTACTACCCGGATGTGGAGATTGAGTTGGACGACGCGGTCTCCCGCCGCCACGCCGAAGTGGTCAAGCGCGGGGACAGCTACTATCTAGTAGATACCGGCAGCACCAACGGCACCCTGCTGAACGGCGAAAAGCTGCCGCCCCAGGAAGAGCGGCTTCTGGCCTACGGCGACCGCATTCGTGTCGGCGACCGCACGGAAATTACGTTTGAATGACTGTATTAGTGGTCACTCAAAACGTCGCCAATCTCTACACCGAGCCGGAGACTTCTTCGGAACTTGCCTCGCAGGCAGTGCTTGGGGAGCGCGTTCTTGCCGGAGAAGAGCGCGACGGCTTTGTGCGCGTCACCACAGAAGACCGCTATGAGAGCTGGCTTGATTCGCGTTTGCTGGCCCCGCAAAGCGACCTTAGCGACCTGCTTTCCACCACAATCGCTACGCTGTTCGCGGACGTCTATGCCTACGCAGATGCTCAGTCGGAGATCTTAACGAAGCTGACCGCCGGCACCCGCGTCTCCCAGGCACGACGGCCGGAAGCAGGCGGCTGGGTTCCCATTGGCCTGCCCGGCGGCGTAAACGGCTGCATCCATGAAGTCCATCTGAGCCGAACCCATGAGGCGGACGGCTTCAAGTTGGCGGAAGAAAGCGGGCTGCGGCGCGTAGACATTGTCAGTGCCCTCGGCATCAACAGCGCGGAGGCCGCCAAACGGTTGGTCGGAACGCCGTACTTGTGGGGCGGCACGACGCCGTTTGGGATTGACTGCTCGGGATTAACTCAGCTTGCCTATAAGCTCAACGGCATTCAGCTTCTGCGCGATGCAGCTTTGCAGTTCGCCGACAAGCGGTTTGTCCGGGTAGAAGAAGGGCAGTCGCTGGAAACAGCAATCTTAGACGCCGGAGATTTAGTCGCGTTCAGCCGCCGGGACGACAAGCACCCAACCCATATTGGGCTGGCACTCGGTGACGGACGCTTCCTGCACTCGCGGGGCGGGCGCGGTGTGCGGATTGACGACTGCGGCGCGGAAGAGTACTCAGCGTCCTACCTCGGAGCCATCCGCCTGTCCCCGGACACCGATTTTGGAATCCAAAGCGCGTAGCAGCGGCTGGCTTTCGATGAACCGGGTCAGCGAATTGCGCTCGCACCAGACTTGGAACCCCAGCAGCGCGGCCACGACAATCCCCTGCTCCCACCGCGAAAAGAAGATCGCGCCCGCCACTCCCAGCACCGCACCAAACGCATTCGACCCCGTGTCGCCGAGCATCACCGACCCGCCGGCGTCAAGGGGATACAAGATGACGGCAAACGCCGCCGCCGCCCACAGCAGCAGCCCTGCCCCTGCCGCGTGCTGCCCCAGCAGCACCGCGAGAAGCGTCAGCACCCCTACCCCGAAGCCAAACAAGCAGCGGCCTGGCCGCAGGTCCAGCAGGTTCAGCGTGTTGGCCGAGAGCGCGATCAAAAGCGCGGCCAGAAGCGCCGTCCAGAGCGGCCCCGGCACCGTGATGAAGTAGCCTGCGACGAGGCTCAGCAGCCCGCCACCGATGGCTTTGACCGCTCCCGTCGTCACCCGACCGGATAAAAGCGCCTGAAAATGCCCGCGAAAGCCGCCTGCGCTTCGGTCACCTTTGAGGTCGTCCAGCAGGCCCAGCCCGCCGAAGCCCAGCGTCGCCAGAAAGTAGACCGATGCCAGGCTGGTCCGCCAGCCCTGCGCCAGCGCCTCACAGGCATAGAAAAACTCGCCGCCCAGCACGAATGCCAGCCCGGCCATCGACGGAATACGCCGCCCGAGGAAGTTCAGGCGGCGCAAATCAAAGCGTCGGACCAGCCAGAGCGTTCCGCCAAAGCCAAAGGCCAGCGCGGTGAGGAGAATAAGATATTCGGGCCAGGTCATAACAAGAACCCCTCCCGCTCGTTCCTTGCTCCCTCCCCTGTTAGGGAAGGGCTTTCGGAAAGCGCAGGAGCGAGGTCGTGTGCGTTTCCATCTTCGTCCCGCTGATAATTACCCTTCCCTAACAGGGGAGGGAGCAAGGAACGAGCGGGAGGGGTTCTCACTTGCTCATTGCCAGCGGTACAAACGCGCGGGCACCGAGGGAAACAGCCTGGGCAATCCGCTCGGCGACTTCCCGGAAGACCTGGGCGTAGGGACCATTGGGAGACGCGACCACCGACGGCATGCCTTCGTCGGCTTCGGAGCCGATCTCAAGCGCCAGCGGAATGCCGCCGAAGAATGGCACCTGCAAAGCTTCCGCCGCCTGCGACCCGCCACCGTGCGAGAAGACATGATGGCGTGAGTTGCAGGTCGGGCACAAAAAGTACGACATGTTCTCGACAATGCCTAGAATGGGGACATCTAAACGCTTGAACATCGCTACGGCTTTGACGGCCACAGCGGCGGCCAGATCCTGCGGGGTCATCACGACGACTGCGCCCGAAAGCGGAATGTTCTGGGCCAGCGTAAGCTGGGCGTCGCCGGTGCCGGGCGGCAGGTCCACAATCAGGTAATCAATCTCGCCCCACTGGACTTCGCGCAGAAACTGCTGGACGGCTTTTGCAACCATCGGGCCGCGCCAGATCACCGCCGAGCCGCCCGGCTGCAAAAATCCCATAGACATAATCTTGACGCCATACTGCTCGATCGGCAGCATGACTTCTTTCTTCTGGTCCACTTCCGGCTGACGGTCTTCCACGCCCATGATAATCGGAATGGACGGACCGTAAATGTCGGCGTCTAAAAGACCGACTTTGGCTCCCATCTGGGCCAGGGCGCAGGCGATGTTGGCGGACACCGTGCTTTTGCCGACCCCGCCTTTGCCGGACGCGATGGCGACGATGTTCTTGACCCCCGGCAGCGGCTGCTGGGTCGGAATGCCGCGTCCGGTGTTGGCCCGGACCACGGCGGTCATTTCTATGGTAATCGTGCCGACGCCGGGGATGCTGCCAACTTCCTCGCGGCACATGCGCTCGATTTCTTCTTTTAGCGGGCAGGCCGGCGTCGTCAGCTCGACCGTGAAGGACACGCTGGGACCGTCCACGGCAACGTTTTTGATCATTCCCAGCGTGACCAAGTCTTTACGGAAATCCGGGTCTATGACACGGCGCAGTGCGCCAAGCACTTGCTCCGGCGTGATTTGTTCCTGCGTCACTGGTTCTGTTGTCGTTGGCATTTCGGGTACAATCCTCACACCTATTGTACCCGTCCTAAGAAGACACTGTCAAACCGAAAGTCTCACGCTTATGTCCCTCTTCAACCGCCTCAAGCCTCGCCAAACGCCCGGTGCCGGTACTGCCGCCGCACCGGGCCGCTGGTCCTGTATGCTCATTCCTGCCGTGGACCAGGCCTACTCCAACCGTGCCTTAGAGATGGCGTACCGCCTGGCCGAAGGTACGGGAACACAAATCCAGCTTGCGTACATCATTGAAGTCCCGCGCATCCTGCCCCTCGACGCTGCCCTGCCCGACGCCGAGTCAGTCGCGGCCAACGCCCTGAACCTGGCCGAACGCGCCGCCGTCCCGTACAAAGTCCAGGTCGAGTCCGTCATTCACCGCACCCGCAAAGCCAAAGAGCGCATTCTGTCACTGATTACTGAAGAAAAAGTGGATTTACTCATTCTCGGTGGCCGCCCCGACCGCCTGCGCGGCCTGTCCAGCGAGCTGACCCGCGAACTGTTCTTCGCCGCCCCCTGCGAAGTTCTCGTCAACTACATCGCCAACGAAAAGTAGCGTCTTCCTTCTGCATAACTTCCTGGCCGCGTGGCATCTGTCACGCGGCCCTTATGAATTATGTCCTGTCCTTTCTGCACTCATCTTTCTATACGATCCAGCAGACATACCAGCATCTTTGCACTGTTCAGCGCGGCGGCTGTCTGCGGCGCATTAGCCCAGGTTCATCTGGGCTGAGAGTGCGGCATCGGCTCTATTTGCAGTAACATCCCGCGCTGCTTGAGAAACGGGCGGAGCCGCGTGAATGCCTGCGTCTGGGAAGCGGCGTCAAGGAAGTTCACCAGGGAAAGCCGGAACCGGGTGCCGCGCGGGAACTGGGCCAGCTTGTCTTCCAGCGCGGTGAACGACGGCAGCGAGTTGTACTGAACGACGATCCAAGTGTCTGCGTATCCCCCAAACGAGATGGAAATGGGACCCGCCGACGGCGTCCACGCCTGCAAAAAGCTTTGGACATTTTGGTGCGCCCCGCGTGTCACACAAAATTTGTCCAGCGCCTGAAGCTGCGCTCGGTTCGTCAGCCATCTTGGGGAAACCGCGATAGCGTTAATGAGCCTGAACTCTAATTCCGACTCCACGGAAGACGGATGCGCGTCGGTCGGCTCAAGCCGGTCCGCCTTGCCCGCCCAGTGCTTATGCCACTCCCGCAGCCGCGCCCAGAGCGCCGACTCGTCACGCGGAGACCCATTCTCGCCCAGCATCTTAGCGGCATCAGCGGCGACTTCCGTGTCCGGGTCATGCAGATGCCGTAGGGCAAAATGCTCCACCTCCGGCCCGGATTGAAGCGCGGCGACATCACTCAGCACAGACAGGTAGCAGCCGGTGTTCTTGCGTGCCGCCAGCACTTTTCGGATTTGCGCCGCGCCGTAGGCGGGGTCAGTCCGCAGGAAATAAGCCAGCAGGTTTGTTTGGATGTCGCAGTCCCAGTGTACGCCGTTGTTCCCATACGCCGCCTTGACACGCGGCAGAATGGCGGCTGTCGCATAGCGCTCCACTGAGCGGGACGCATCCTCGTTTTCCTCGCTTCTGCTGCGGAGAACACTTTCCAGATTGGCCGCCAGAACACCGTCCAAAGCGGGCAAAGTGCGGTCCGGCAGGGAGCAAAGCGTCGGCAAGTCCACGCGCGGGTGAGCGCTTTTGATCTCGGCCAGCAGCAGCGCCCGGCCTTCCGCTGGAGACAGGTCTCGGAGGCGGCGCAAGGCCAGGCTGTGCAGGTTCACAGCTTCGGCCCCTTCGGCGGAACGTGAGTCAGCGTCCGGCAGCGGGGCGGCGTACAGGCGGCGCAGGATCGGCAGCATGGCCGGCTCGCGCAGCGCGGGCCAGTGGTCGCTTAGCAGGTTCTCCTGCTGCTCGGGCGTCAGCTCCTCAAGGACCGGCACCAGCGCCCGCACCTGGTTTTGATACTCCGCCGTGTTCTGATGCTGGTAATCCAGCCTCAAAAGCGCATAGAGGCTGGCGATACGCGCCTTGCCGCGCTTATTGGGTGCAGCCGCTTTAAGACGTTCCCGGTCTTGCTCTTGCAGCGCGGCCTCTGCGGCAAGCCGCAGAGCAGAAGCGTAATGAGCGCATTTCAAGTCTCTTTTCGTTTTATAACGCCGTGATGGTGACAGCCCCGCCGAGCTTGATATCGACATTAAGATTATGACCATCCAGCAAACCGGTTCCCAGAAGTGGCTGACGCCCAGCGTTCGGCATCGCCACCTGCTTCTCGCTTCCATCCCAAACAACAACTGCGCCATAAACCGCGACAGTGTTACGCTCTCCATCGGCAAGGCGCATTGTCACCGACTCCTCCTGAGCTAATCCCCGGCGCAGAGCAACCGCAAGAGGCACCTGAAGAGTACCATTAAAGCCGGTATCTACCTGAAAGTCCACAGCCTCCTGCTGCCCGTTCGGCCCGCGCAGCTCCAGCCTGACAATCGCACGGCGGCGTGGATCAACGGTTCCCAAAATCATTCTTGGAAGCCTCCACCGACAGTATAAGCCGCTTCATCTCCAACCCGGCGCAAGTAAACGGCGGCATTAGGACGCCGAGCGCGGAGCAATGTACGGCCACTAATTTCGTCCTGAGAGATTTCGTAATCGCCGGAAAGAACATCAATGAACAAAAAATCGTCTGGGTTCTCGCTGCTCAGGTGAGGCGCAATCTGTTCCTCAAAAATAACTTGACCACGGTTTATGGTACTGCTAGAGTTTTGTTCGGTAATCATGGTTTTTCCCTTTACAAATCGAGCAGAATGGGCAGGATGAGCGGGCGGCGGGCGGTCTTTTTGTACAGGAACTTGGAGACGGCGTCGCGCAGGTCCTGCTGGACGACCATCCAGTCATTGTCTTCTTCCGGCAGGTTCTTGATTTTGTTTGTAATGACCTGCTTGATTTCTTCCACCAGCTCTTCCGATTGATCCATGTAGACGAAGCCGCGCGAGATGACTTCAGGGCCGCTGACAATCTCGCCGGTTTCCTGGGAGATGCCGACGACAAGCACCAGGAAGCCGTCGGAGCCGATGTGCAGGCGGTCGCGCAGAACAATCTCGCTGACGTCGCCAATGCCCGTACCGTCAATCAGCACCGCGCCGCTCTTCTCGACGCGCCCGATGACGCCGGCCACGTCTTCGCCGACTTCGATGATGTCGCCGATCTCCGCCCGAATGATGTCCTCCGGCGGCCAGCCCATGTCTTCGGCCATCTTGGCGTAGCGGTGCAGCATTCTATATTCGCCGTGAACCGGCATGACATACTGCGGCTCAACCAGGTTCAGCACCAGCTTCAGCTCTTCCGCGTAGCCGTGACCGGACACATGCACCGTCGAAACGCTGTCATAGTAGACATTCGCGCCGCGCCGAAACAAGTGATTGATCGTGCGATAAACTGCGTCTTCGTTGCCGGGAATGGCCGACGCCGACAAAATCACGGAGTCGCCCGCGACGATTTTAATTTTGCGGTGCTCGTCCTGGGCAATCCGCGACAGGCCCGCCATCGGCTCGCCCTGCGATCCCGTTGTGATGACCGTCACCTGCTGCGGGAAGTAGTCTTCGATTTCGTCCGCCCGGATGCGTGTACCTTCGGGAACATTCAAATAGCCCATCTGCTGGGCCATTTCCATGTTCCGTTCCATCGAGCGGCCCATCAGCGCGACTTTGCGCCCGTAGCGCACCGACACGTCAATCGCCTGCTGGACTCTATGAACATTGGACGCAAAACACGCCAGAATAATCCGCTTCTGGGAGTCCCGGAAAATCCGGTCAAACGCATCGCCGACAATGCGCTCCGATGGCACAAAGCCGGGCCGCTCGACATTGGTGCAGTCCGACAGCAGCACCAGAACCCCTTCCTGCCCAATGCGGGTCAGGCGGGCGATGTCAAACAACTGGCCGTCCACGGGCGTCTGATCAAACTTGAAGTCGCCGGTATGCACCAGCGTTCCCGCCGGCGTGTGCACGGCAAAACCGACGGCGTCAGGGATAGAGTGGGACACGCGGAACGGCTCAATGTCAAACAGACCGACTTTGAAACGGTCCTCGGCGCTGAATGTGTGCAGCTTGGCTTTGTCCAGAACCCGGTACTCGCTCAGCTTCCCCTTCGTGAAGCCGATAGTCAGGCGCGTGCCGTAGACAGGAACATTAAGCTGCTTCAGCACAAACGACAGGGATCCGATATGGTCCTCATGGCCGTGGGTCAGGATAATGCCCTTGACCATCTCTTTGTGTTCCAGCAGGTACGAAATGTCTGGGATCACTAAGTCTACGCCAAGCTGGTCCGCACCAGGAAACGCGAGGCCGCAGTCAATGACGATGATTTCGTCGCCGCAGCGGATGGCTGTCATGTTCTTGCCGATTTCCCCGATGCCGCCGAGCGGAATGATTTGCAGTGTCTTGGTACTGGCCGCCCCAGTCGAGGCAGCCTGAGACGTGCGGGCACCCGTTTGCTTTGCGCCGCTTTGCTTTTTAGTTGTCGGTGTTTTGGTTGATTGTGTTGTCATAATATGGTTTCGTAATCGTAAGAACCCCTCCCGCTCGTTCCTCGCTCCCTCCCCTGTTAGGGAAGGGCTAAAGAGCAGGACAAAGAATGAGAACGCCCCGCCGATGCTCGGCAACTCTGGCCCTTCCCTAACAGGGGAGGGAGCGAGGAACGAGCGGGAGGGGTTCTTATCCGCGCAATAATCCGTAATCCTTTAATGCGGCATGAATGAGCGCCCGCTCTTTGTCACTGGCGTCCACCAGAGGCAGCCGGACGCGGCTGCCGGGCAGGACATCCATCATTGTCAGCGCCGTCTTGGTCGGGACCGGGCTGGGGACGCTGAACATCGCGCGGGTCATCGGCAGCGTGGCAAGATGCAGGCGGCGGGCCGCGTCCATGTCCCCGGCAAAGAACGCCTGGTGCATCGCCTGTAAATCGGGGCCGACGACATGGGAAATCACGCTGATATTGCCGACGCCGCCCAGCGCGAGGATCGGCAAATTGACTTCGTCCGCCCCGCCGTAAAGCTGAAAGCCGTCGGGCGCGTGGGCCACAATCTCGCCGACCTGCGCCATCAGGCCGCTGGCTTCTTTGACCGCGACAATGTTCTCAATCTCTGCCAGCCGCAGCACCGTGGCCGCTTCTAAGTTGACGCCGGTGCGGGCCGGGACATTGTACAGCACTACCGGAAGCTCCGTCGCCTCGGCCACGGCTTTGTAATGCTGGTACAGCCCTTCCTGGGAGGGCCGGTTGTAATACGGCGTCACGACCAGCAGGCCGTCCACGCCGGTTTCCTGGGCTTCCAGCGACAGCACGACCGTTTCCGACGTGTCATAGCTGCCCGTGCCGGCCAGAACAATGGCCTTTATGCCGACTGCGTCCCGCACGGTCTTATAGAGCCGCAGCTTTTCTTCCCGGTGCAGGGTCGCGCTTTCGCCCGTGGTCCCGGTCACCACTAGCCCGTCGGAGCCGTGGTCCGTGAGCCAGCGGGCCAGCCGCCCGGCCTCTTCGTAGTCTACGTCTCCTGCCGAATTCATCGGCGTGACCATCGCGGTCAGCACCCGGCCAAATCTCGGTTCCATGCGTATTCCTTATGTGTTCTTTCTTAAAGACCTACTGCACCGCTTCGTAACAAGTTACTTCGCTGTGGTCCTTCCTAAAGGAAGGATTAGGACAGCAAACGTGAGCTTCTGCCTCTTTTCCTCATCTTCCCTTCAGGGAGAACCCTGCAAAGCGCCCTCCGGGTCTGCCAGTGCAGAAGAATGAGCGAAGCAAGGTGGTAGGTCATTTCCTCAATAATCCCTGCGCGACTAAACTCTCGGCAATCTGCACCGCATTCGTCGCCGCGCCTTTTCGCAGGTTATCGCTGACAATCCAGAAGTTCAGGCCGTTTGGATTGTCCAAATCCTGCCGGATGCGCCCGATAAACGTCGTGTCCTTGCCTGCCGCAAAGAGCGGCGTCGGATACGCCCGGTACGGGTCCGCGCCGCTTATCTCATCCAGCACGGCTAAACCCGGCGCGTTCGCCCAGAGCGCCCGCGCCTCGGCAGGCGTCACCGGCCGCTCGGTTTCAACACACACCGCTTCCGAGTGTCCCACCATGACCGGCACACGCGCCGCGACAATCGGCGTCACGCTCAGGGTGTCTAGTCCCATGATCTTGCGCGTCTCGTGCACCAGCTTCATTTCTTCTGAGGTGTACCCCAAATCATCAAATCCGCCAATCTGCGGGATGACGTTCGCCGCGATCTGCACCGGAAACACCGGCCCGGCCTGCGCGACCGCCCGGCCTTCCGCCAGCCCTTCGTTTTGCAGCTTCAGCTCGTCCGCCCCGGCCCCGCCCGCGCCCGACACGGCCTGATATGTCGCAATCCAGACCCGCGTAATTCGCGCGAGGTCGTGCAGCGGCTTCAGCGCCAGCACCAACTGCGCCGTCGAGCAGTTCGGATTTGCGATTATCCCCTCATGCTTTTGCAGCGCCGCCGCGTTGACTTCCGGCACCACTAAGGGAACGTCAGGCCGCATCCGAAAATCCGCGCCGTTGTCAATCACCACGACGCCGCGATGCACCGCTTCCGGCCCAAACGTCACCGCCGCGCCTTTATCGCCCTCGGTTCCAGCAAACAGCGCAATATCTATTCCGTCAAACGCCTCCGTCGTCGTCGCCGACACCGCATACTCGCGCCCGTCCACAGTCAGCGTCCGCTCGCTCCGCGCCAGCACCTTAATCTCGCGGACCGGAAACTGCCGCTCCGCTAAAACGCGCAGCATTTCCTGCCCCACCACCCCCGCTCCGACAACTGCAATGTTGTAGTCTGACATAATTTTCTCGTTCCTCGCTCATCAGGCGGCAGCGACAAATTCTGCTGTTTGACATCCGATGCGGACTGTCTGCCCGCTCCGAAAGACAAAATACAGATGGTATTCGTCGGCGTCAGGAAGTGTACCGCCGGGGTTGAACACCGCCAGGAACCCCTGCGCTTTCCATTCGCTTGTCACCTCGGACGCGGGTATCTCAGCGACCGACGATAGGCAAGTGTCCTCCCCGATTGGCATCTCTTCATCTCGCGGCGTGACCTCAAAAAGATCCACTTCGCTGAACACGAGGCTGAAGCCGGACGCCGCGTACCGCGCCGGGTCAACCTGCCAGGACAGCTCCACCTGATTTCCCGTAATAAAGCCATTTGCATCGTGGGCAAAGCTGTGGCGCAGGCCGAGATAGTAGGCGTCGTGCAGGTTCCAGACCTTGTCCAACGCACTGATCTCAATGTTCCAGCGATTTTCGACAATCCGAAAATTGGTTAGCTGCACTGCTTCACCGTTGCCCTACGCGCCCAGTATCTCGTTTAGCCCCTCCAGAACTGCTGCCACTTCTTCGGTGCTCGCTTCTCCAAGTTTGTTTCCCAAGCGCTGTGTGGAAAGTGTCCGTATCTGGCTGATTTTTGCCCAGGAGCGTTTTGGAAAACCAGTCCCGATAACCTCTAAAGTCAGCGGAAAAGCGGCTCTCGGTTCCTGGCTGGTCAAAGCAACGGCAATGACCGTGCCAGAACGCGCATTGAAAATATCTTCGCTCAGAATAAGAACCGGACGCCGGCCAGACTGCTCATGCCCAAGCGTGGGATCGAGTTCCGCCCAGTAAACCTCTCCCCTTAGTATGGAGGCCACTGCGCCACCTCTGCCGCCAGTCCTTCGTCGGCTAACGCCTGCTCTTCCTGTGGATCAAGCTTGGCACACTCCTGCGCCAGCCGAGTTTTGCCAAGCCTGGCAACCTTCTCTTGAACTGCGGACTGCACCGCTTGACTACGGTTCGAGAAGATGCGAGATTGAACCAACACGTCCAATCGGCTTAACAATTGTTCATCAATGGAAATCGTAATCTTTGCAACACCCATGTTTTAGTATTACCCCAAGTCATACCAATGTGTCAAGCAAGATGCTGAACCTACGGCTGGCCTCCTCACCTTCCCACATTGAGGGGGTTCTCGTATCTGACGTAAGCTGCTTCACAGGCCGCCGCCACAGAACCCCATCTATTCATATAAACCTCAGAGCTATATTTTCCCTTAGCGTTGACTTGATTTGAAGAAGGTCGTTTGTTCAACTCTTGCGTTAAATCCACAAGGGCTTGTAGCGCGTCTTCGTCGCTAATCCGCTGTTTCGTCGGCTGTGCTTGCCGATCAAACCAGAGAATGTCTAAGCGTTTTGCTTCTGCCTTAGATATACCTCCTCGTGGCAAAGGGGTAAGACCTGCTTCCTTTACAGCTTCATTCCATGATCCGAAAGTAGCTTCGATAGTGGTAGTACTAACTGTACTATGCTTCTTGAAAACTCCTCTGCTTAAAGACTGAGTTTGCAGTAATGCTGCAACCCTTCTCAGCTCAGATGGTGCAGTTATCTTTTCCATAACTCTCTCCTCATGCTGAATATGGTTTAATAGCAGTAGGGCAGCTCACTTCGCCGGCATTTCCCATGTCGGCATGGCCCGGCTTAGTTGTTCGTAGAGCGTGTCTAAAAGTGCGCCGGTGCCTTCTGCGTTTGCGGCGGCGGTTAGCGGCGGGCTGCTTGAGACGATGTCGTCGGTCAGGAGGACAATCGGGATGCGGGCGGCTTCTTCTTCGGCTTTCAGCGCCGACAGCAGGGCGAATAGCTCGGCGTCCGGCAAGTCTGTGTCAATAAGTATCAGGCCCGGCATCTCGCTGACGACAAAGGCGACGGCGTCTGAGGCCGCTTCAATAATGGTCAGCGTGACGCCGTGATCGGCGGCCAGCACCGGAGCGGCGGCGCGGAAGTCTTCGTAAACCTGCGTGTTCGCGGCGCAAACGGCGAGAGCGCGGGCGTTCTCGCTGCCGCCGAAAGCGGACGCGATTATCGCAGCCAAGTCTGCCGACGGCAGCGGCTTTTGCAGAAACGAGAACATGCCGAGCGTCAGGTCGCCATGGGTGGGATCGCCCAGCACGGAAACGGCGACCACAGGAATCGAGGCCGTGGCGCGGTCGTTTTTTAGCGACCGCAAAGTCCGCAGGCCGTCCATATCCGGCATCATCATGTCCAGCGTGATGGCGTCGGGCTTGTGCAGACGCGCTTTTTGCAGGGCTACCGCGCAGTTCGCCGCTTCTAAAGTCCCGTAGCCGCGCCGGTGCAATGCCTGGCGAAGCAGGCTACGGACGTAAGCGTCGTCGTCTACGATCAGCACCAGGCCGATGCCGCGCTCGGGCAGCGCCACTGGCAGCGGGGCGGAGTGGCCGCCGGTTTCCAAAAACAGCGGCAGCGTGAAGTAAAAGCGGCTGCCTCGGTTCGGATTATCTGGGTTCGGCTCGCTTTCCAGCCAGATTGTCCCGCCCATCAGCTCAATCAGCGTTTTGGAGATCACCAGCCCCAGCCCGGTGCCGCCCGCCTCACGGGTGGAGGTGTTGTCCGCCCGAAAAAACTTCTGGAACAGCTTCTTTTGGTCTTCGGGCGAGACCCCGATGCCGCTGTCGGCGACGCAGGTAGTCACGCTCGTTTCCCCCGAGACTTCTAAAGTAACCTTGACCCAGCCCCCTTCTGGGGTATACTTGAGGGCATTACTCACCAGATTAGTCAAGACTTGGGTGACTTTATCGGCGTCACCGCGCACCGGCGGGATAAACTCCGGCAGGGCAGAGTCGAGACGGATATGCTTCGCGTCGGCGGCGGCTTTCATTAAACGCAGCGTGTCAGCGACAATTTTTTGGTAGTCAATCGGCTCATGCTTGATTTGAAGCGTGCCGGATTCGATGCGCGAGATGTCCAGAATGTCGTTGATCAGGTTGGACAAGCGGGTTGTGCTGAGCTGGACGATGCTTAAGAACTCGGCCTGAAGCTCAGTCGTCTCGCCTGCCGCGCCGGACAGCAGCAGGTCGGTGTAGCCCTTGAGACTGGTCAGCGGCGTCCTAAGCTCATGGGACACGACGGAAATAAAGTCCGTCTTCATTTTGTCCAGCTCGCGCTCGCGGGTGATGTCGCGCAGGGCGATGATCCGGCCAATCGTTTCCGAGCCGTCTTCCCCGGCCACCGGAGCCGTATAGAATTGCAGAAAGCGGCGGTCCGGCGTATCCAGCGCGATGATCTCTTCGGCTACGGTGCGTGTCTCGGTCGGGGCCAGCGCGGCCAGCCGGTGAGACAGGCGACCAATCAGCAGCGGACGCGCTTCTTCCAGTGTGTGATGCAGCAGAAGCTGAGAGCGGGTCCCCACCAGCTCGCCAAAGCGCCGGTTTGCCAGCACAAAGCAGCCGCCGGAATCCAGCATCGCAATGCCGTCGTTTGCGGCGTTCAGCACGGCCTCAAACCGGTGGTTAACAGCCGCAAGCGTCTGGTTCTGGTCCCGCAGGGCACTTTCCCGCAGGGCCAGCACGTCCGCCATGTGGTTGAACGCACGGGCCAAATCGGCAAACTCGTCCTCGGAGCTTGGCACGACGCGGGCCAAGTAGTCGCCGCGCTCGATCTGCTCGGCGCTCCGGCGAAGCTGCTCCAAGTGGAGCGTCATCGAGTAGGTCAGCAGCCGCCCGATAATCAGCGCCGGGATCAGCACCAGCGCCATGCCGACCATGTAGTCCGGGAGCTGGATCTCGTCCCCATGCAGGTGGATGACCAGAATGCCCAGGCCCAGCATGAACGCCACCGGCACCAGATAGGCCAGCACGATCCGGTTTGCGATTTTACGGCCAAACGTCATGAGTCCTATGCAACCATCTATGCAAAGAGAATACCCGAAAACCCGCACAATCTTGAAGACCCGCACAATCGTGGTTGTCCCGACCTACAACGAAGCCGGCAACATCGAGAAGATCACGGAAGAAATCCTGAAACAGCCTGTCGGCGTGGACATGCTCATCGTGGACGACAACTCCCCCGACGGCACCGGCCGGATCGCAGACACGCTTGCCGCGTCGCCCCGGAGCGCCGGCCGCGTCCATGTCTTGCACCGGCCCGGCAAAGAAGGCCTCGGACGTGCCTACCTCGCCGGCTTCGCCGTGGCTCTAAGCGCAGGTTATGACGCGGTGGTCGAGATGGACGCCGATTTGTCTCATGACCCGCTTTACTTAAACAGCATCATTGAAGCCGCCGCCAGCGCCGACGTTGTGGTCGGCTCACGTTACTTGAACGGCATCTCGGTTATCAACTGGCCCTTAAGCCGCATTCTGCTGTCGTGGGGCGCGAACTGGTACGTCCGCACTGTGACGGGCCTCGCCGTCAACGACTGCACCTCCGGCTACCGCCTGTACCACCGCCGCGTCTTGGAGTCTTTGGACCTGCCCAGCGTCCGCTCCAACGGCTACTCGTTTCAAGTCGAGATGACGTTTCGTGCCCAGCTCCGGGGCTTCCAAATCACCGAAGTCCCGATCATCTTCATGGAGCGCCGCGCCGGCCAGTCCAAGCTGTCCAAAGGCGTCGTCTGGGAGTCCCTTCTCATGCCCCTCAAACTGCGCTGGCACGCACGGGCCATGATGCGGCGGATGCGAAAAGCGGGGCAGTTAGGAGCGGCATAAATATATCTTCAAATGTTTGATTATTCTGCCACTATATATGGTACTATAGAAACAAGATGGACGATGCGAAAAAGCTACTACAAAATTGGCGGCAAAGTCCACCCAAAGATGGTGCGAAGTGCGAAGATGCTTTCAAGGTTATTAATTCTCTGGGCATGACCCTGAAAGGACCAAACGGTCAGGGCCATTTTCATGCGCTTCATGATGATCTTAAAGGTAGCGCGAGGTTCCCATTTGGTTCCTTCACAGTTAACTGCCACGCTTTCGGAGTTCAAGGCAAAGCTCACCCGAAGGCCATTCAAGATATAATACAAGCAGCTAGAATCATCGAAGTGCTCGGCAAAAGAAACAACAGGACAATGAAGACAACACCGATCAAAACACATCTGCCTCAGAATGATCACAACTCCAAAATGATTAGCTATTACCCAGTCGAAGTTACTCCACTCCTCGAAGAAGAGGGGAGCGGCTTTCAGGCACTGTTTCCTCCGCTTGCTCGTAGCGTCGTCGGCTATGGCATGACTCAGCAGGAAGCAATTGCGGACCTTCAAGCATTGGTTCCATCGTTTCTAGAACTCATGGAAGAAACCGGACAAGCGCTTCCCGAAGTCGTAGCCGAGAAAGAATGGGATGAATTTAGCGGCAAGTTCAACGTGCGTGTGGCTAAGATGCTTCATGCCCAGCTTGTGGAACTGGCTGAGGATCAAGGCGTAAGCCTGAACTCGCTGGTGCAGACAGTTCTTGCGTCTGGAGCAACCGCGCTTGCCGCAGGAAAAATGTTTGGAGCTTTAGAGCGGCCTGTTGCAATGCCGAAGTCGCCTTATCATTGGGATAAGCAAACTGTGCAGGTTGTTAAGGTTTTTAGCGTCGAGTCCTATATGGCACAGGAACGTACTACTGAGGAATGGTCACTTACTCAGGAAGGCTAATTATGGCAAGAGTAAAAGCGGAAGCTATAACTGAAGAAGCATTTTTCCAAATACTTCAAGTACTTGAGATAATTCGCATTGATGTAGATGATTTCTCCGGCAAAGTACATAACCGTGAGCGTCTAATCGCTCGTGACACAAAGCGCAAAGTTTCCGTCACTGAAAAGTCTGAGTTCCGTTGTGGTGACGACACTGAGGTGATCGTTTGGCACTCTTACACAGTGACCGTCACGGCTGAAGGTGAAGACAAAGACGAAAAGCTATTAGTAATCGCACTCAAGTTCCGCCTTCTTTATGATAGTAAGGGTGTATTTACAGAGGAGTTTTTTGAGCAGTTCCGCAGACTTTCTTTGCGGGTTCAGACCCTGCCCTTTGCACGGGCCTGGGTACATGACCATTGCTTGCGGATGGGGGTGCCTCCCCTAATTATGCCGCTTATTCGCACCGAGAAATAAAAGCAAGCCTCCTAGCCAAATATCACAAACAACCTCTTGATCCTAAAGGATTGAGAGGTTGTTGTTTTGCTTATCGCCAGGATTACAGCAAGTTTTCTAAGCCGTAGACTAAATCGCCGCCGTTTGCGGCAAGTATTGGAGCCTGGCGGATGGCGGCGATGACGCCGGGCATGAACGATTTGCGGTCTAGGGAGTCGTGGCGCAGGGTGAGCGTCTGGCCGGAGCCGCCGAAGATGACCATTTGAGACGCGACAAAGCCCGGCAGGCGGACGCTGTGGATAGGAACATCTCCGGCCCCTTTGCCGCCTCTCGCGCCGGGGATTTTCTCGAAGGCTTCAGCGGGAAGCGCGATGGGAGGCAACTCGGCGCGGCCTTCGGCGATCATTTCGGCGGTCTTGGCGGCGGTGCCGGACGGCGCATCGAGCTTTTTCTCGTGGTGCATCTCGATAATCTCGGCGTCCGGCAGGTAGCGGGCGGCATCGCGGGCGAAGCGCATGAGTAAAACCGCGCCGATGGCGAAGTTCGGAGCAATCAATGCCCCTAACTCGTACTGGCAGCACAGCTCACGGACAATGGCGATGTCGGACTGGGACAGGCCCGTCGTGCCGATAATTGGAACGACGCCGTTTATCAGCGCCGTTTCGATATTGTCTACAATGGAGTCAGGAACCGAAAAGTCCACCAAGACGTTTGGCTTCTTTGATGCCAATATGTCGGCCAGATTATCGCCCCGGTTTATCTCGGCGACAAGCTCTAAATCAGATTCCGCCTGCACGGCCGCCACGGTTTCCCGGCCCATACGCCCGCCTGCGCCCGCGACCGCAACTGTGATTGTGTCTGCCATTGACGCTTACTTCTCCAGCTTCGGCCCAACGGTTGCCATTGCGTAAGTGTCCGAACCAAATAAATACTCGGCGACTCCCGCGATGTCGTCCAGCGTCACGGCGGTAATCTTTGCCATCGTTTCGTCAATCGGGATGACCCGGTCGTAGACCAGCTCGTTGCTGCCGATCCGGCGCATCCGGGAATTCATGCCTTCCTGGCTCATCACGACGCTGCCCCGGAACTGGTTCTTGGCCCGGTTCAGCTCGGCTTCCGTGATGTTGTTCTTGCGGACATTGGCGAACTCGGTCTTGACCAAGTCTATCACCTGCTCAGATGTCGCCGGACTGGTCCCCGAGTAGACCGCAAAGTAGCCGCCTTCCCGGAACGACTGCGAGTACGAACCGATGGAATACGCTAAACCCCGCTTTTCGCGGATTTCCTGGAACAAGCGGCTGCTCATGGAACCGCCCAGCACGGCGTCCAGAATGGACAGCTTGTACTTGTCGTCGTTCATCTGCGAGTAGCCTGGTGCGCCCAGCACCAAGTTCATCTGCTCGATGGACTTCTCCACATAGGCCGTGCCAGGAACAAACTGCGGCGTCGTGTCCGGCTCGCGCCAGTCCGACTTCTTCCCCGTCAGATGCCCGAAGCGCTCCCGGACCATCTCGACAATTTCCTGATGGTTCAAGTTGCCCGCCGCCGCGATGACGATGGTGTCGGGCGTGTAGTGCCCGTTCATATAGCCTTTGAGGTCGGCGGACTTCAGCGCCGCGACTGTTTCGGGCGTACCGATGACGCTTTTGCCCAGCACATGCCCCGGCCAGAGCGTTTCGGTGAACACGTCATGGACCAAATCATCGGGTTCATCATTGCGCCGCTTGATTTCTTCCAGAATGACGTTCTGCTCGCGCCCCAGCTCTTCCGGGTCAATATTGGAGTTCAGGAACAAATCGGAAAGCACGTCTACCGCCAGCGGCACATGCTCGGATAGGATCCGCACATAGTAGCAGGTGTTTTCTTTAGATGTAAACGCATTGATGTCGCCGCCGACCGAGTCAATCTGGTCCGCGATCTGCTGGGCGGTGCGCGTCGGCGTTCCCTTGAAGAGCATATGCTCGATGACATGGGAGATGCCGCGCACGTCGCTTGCTTCGTCCCGTGCGCCGACGCCGACCCAGATGCCCAGGGCGACCGACTGGACATAGGTAATGTTTTCCGTCACGATGCGGACGCCGTTCGGAAGCACTTCACGCTGTATCATAAAATATTCGAGTCCTGACTGTTAGATTTAGTTGATGGAGTTGTACGCTCTTAGTATACCCGCTAACCTTCCGGCCCGTCACCCGGTTCCACGAAATCGCCCTGTTGCGTCAAGCCGGTAATCAACCGCTTGCTTAGAGAATTGCTGCGCTTGGCTGTAATCTGCGAACGCACTCGCCGGCACAAAAAAGCCTGAACCGCAGCTATTTTGGAAGATAACAACACCGTCCTCAACGCACATTATCTTGATTACGTCACTCCATTTCACCACCGATTTCGGAGGCCAGGCTTCATTACGCACTCCTTTCTCAGAAATACTCACAGTGTATGGTTTTCTGGTCCATTTCGCCAAATCTTCGGCAGCGCTGAGCAGCAGCATAATGCCCCAACCCCCTGCCCAACTTCCCGTCACTGCAGCAGTGATCCCGATAGGGGCACCCATCCAAACAAGAAACGGCAGCGGCAGCAGGAAAAACAGAAGCAAAAACACGGTGGCACGTAGGAAATATGGATAATTGAAGTAGAGGTAGACAACGATCCCTCGCCACAATGCAAACCAGCCAGCAGTGTATGTGATTGTCATAGGAAGTGTCTCGGCAAGCCAGTAGTCGCAGAAACAGGCGGCGGAGAATTATTCTCCGCCGCCTGCCGGGTTTCCTGCCGAATGAAGCACACCGTTTTGGAACCATGTGTTGAAACACACGGCTAATCAGCGCAGACGCTAACAAACACCGCTTCGCGGGGTTAAGACAAAGCCATTTGGTCAATACCGAGTGCCGCGAAGCGGTGCTTCTTGGCGTCCTCGCCCAATAGCCGTGTCCTTCAGGGCATGGTCCTGCCGACAAACCGTCCGTCCGAGCAGCACGTCACCAGCACACGCGGCCGCTCCGGCGTCCACCGCGCCTTGCTGGTGTACGCGGCGGCTTTAGGTGCAGTTGTCATGCTCATCGGGGCGAGGCTCCTGAACGTGGTGGGGGCGGCCAGACTGTTTCATCATGCGGCACTTGCATTTGGTCCTGCTTCAGCAGCGCAGCCTGCCACCGGCCCCGCGCTTCCGCGAGGAACGTCTTGGCGGCCGCTTCCCCAGGAAATGCGGTCTTTGGAATACGCAGGTGTTTCGCACTGCTCAGAACAAAGTAGAGACTGTCCCTTGTTTCCCGGATGTCCTCGAAGCGTGTCCAGTGGTAGAAGTGCCCGGCACTCTCAAGCAGCCCAAAACGGAAGTCATTCTCCCCAATTTCTGCGACTCTGACCGCTGTGCTTTGTTTGTTGGCGGCAGAAATCTTGCGGAACAGGTCTAAGAATGCCAGCAGTAACGCAGCGCCGGGAACAATGCCGATAACGCAGACGACAATCGTTGTCAGCAGCGTGTCAAGTCTGCCGGAGTGGCAGACGTAATAAGCCAAAACCGGCAAAGCGCAAAGCCGCAGCGTCAGACGCAAAGAGGAGCGCGTCCAATTCTGCCACTGATGTTTCCAGGCATCCCGTTTTGAGATTGTGAATGTAACCCGCATCGGTCTCAAGCTCCGGGGCGCGGCGCAGGCGGCCAGACTGCGGCATCATCCGCCGTGACCGGCGTTCTCGTTTTAGCCGCGTCCAGATAACGGCGTGCAGTGTTGGCAAATAGTTCAGCCTCATGCGGACTGGCGAAGGCGCGTTTGGGAACGGTGAAAGCGAGGTTTCTGGAAAGAAACAAGAAAAAGTATCTTGTGTTCTCTTCGACACTCTCAAATGATCCCCAGGTATATTTTATCTCGCGAGCCGATGTCTCTTCAAAGAACCAATTCTGGTCAATGCTGACACGATGCGGTCCGATAATGTCAGGCTGAGGCTGAAGTTTCACCAGCCGCTTTTTAGTGGGAGGCCAGATACGCGGAACGCAAAAGGCCATAAAAGTCAAGAGTAGCAGACCGGCCCAATCCAAAGTATGATGGCGTAATACGGCTTGAATAATCCCCCAAAGCCCTGTCACGCAGGTTACACTTATGAGTATTGCAAAGCCGTACATAAGGAGCGTGCGGAGCATAAACTTCTGGCGGCGATGATACAAAGCGGACTGCCAAAGATCATCCGGCGTCAATTCGTAAGTGACTTCCAACGCGGTTCCCTTTCGCAACAACAAGCGGCAGAGAATTATTCTCTGCCGCCCGTGTGCTTTCCTGCTTGTGTTGGTTCAACCTTTAGGGCGCGGCGCAGGCGGCCAGGAACCTTCTGCCCTTTGCGCTTCTTCTTGCTGCTTCTGTTTTGCTGCCTCCCAGTACCGGCGCGACTGCATCAAGAAAGTTTGAGCGTGGTTTTCGTCATCAAACGCAGACTTAGGAATGACCGCAACGTGTTGTCCTTTAGTAGACGTGAACATGAAATAGTCTCCTACATCAGCGATATTTCCTAAGTGTATCCAGGAATGGTGATGCTCGGAGTTGTCGCTTGTCTTCTCAAAAAATTCAAATTCGCTTATTCCTAGCAGGCATGTTGTTGAAATGCTTGTTCGCTTTATATGAAGTTTCAGCACCCATATTGTTCCCGTCAGCAGACAGGCAAATCCGTAGAAGCCGGCGATCACATACAAATCAATCGCCTCCCAGAAACCACGCACATACGCGACCGCTGCATACGCCAAAAGTGGCAAGGGAATCATCAATAGCAGGGGGAGGCGTTCGCGCATCGGCATTGGAGGGGCAAAGCGTCGCATCAGCTCATCATGTGTCAGAGTGTAGGTGATTTCCAACGTGTTCCTCTCATAGAATAAGGCGGCAGAGAATAATTCTCTGTCGCCCATGCGCTTTCCTGCTTATGAAGAAGCCCTGGCATTGAAAGGCCAGTAATCGGCTGCTGGCCGAAATTCGCCGCCGCTGCGGGCGCGGAGTTTGCATCTTCTCCCCGCAGAAGTGTATAATGGAAGTTATGCCGGAAAAGAAATATAAGACGCTCCTTGTTTGGCTGCGGCGGGAACTGCGGGTGCAGGACAACGCGGCGCTGTCTGCCGCCTGCGCTCAGGCGGAGCAGGTCGTGCCGCTGTTTGTGTTTGACCCGGACATTTTAGGGCGCGAGGATACGGGCGCGGCGCGGGTGGCGTTTCTGATTGATGCGCTGCGCGTATTGGACGAGAATTTGAAGAAGCTTGGCGGGCGGCTGATTATTCGGAACGGCAAGGTGCCGGAGCAGATTGTCAAGGCGGTGGAGGAGTTCGGGGCGGATGGCGTGTTCCATCAGCGCGAATATGAGCCGTTCGGCGTGACGCGGGACGAAGCGGTCGCGGCGGCGCTGAAAGAGCAGAGCAAAGTGGTGGAGACGTTTGGGGGGCTGTCGCTGTTTGAGCCGCCGGAGATTGTTTCTAAAACTTCGACGCCGTACACGGTCTTCGGGCCGTACAAGCGGGAATGGTTCTCCCGGCCCGCCGATGGACCTGTTCCCGCGCCAAAGCAGGTGCCGGTTCCTGAAAACATCCAAAGCGACGCGCTGCCGTCGGCCCAAGACCTCAAGTTCCGGACGCCGCAGACGTTCGACTGCGGCGGGGAAGATGCGGCGCACTCGCTTTTGAAAACATTTCTGGCGAAGAAGATCAAAGAGTATGACTCGGCCCGCGATATTCTGGGCCAGGACGGGACTTCGCTGCTGTCGCGGCACCTGCACCTCGGCACCATGTCGGCCCGGTTTGTGGTGGACGCCGTCCGCCGGGCGGGCCTGGATAAGCCGTCGGGCAATCCAAGCGACGAGCAGAAAGCGGAGCATCAGGCGGAGCCGGGGCACTCGACGTTCCTGTCGGAGATCGCCTGGCACGACTTCTATTTGCAGATTTTGTACCATTTCCCCTATGTCGCCGAAGGCCCGTTCAAGCGGCAGTTCGCCGAATTAGAGTGGGAGAACGATGAAGCGCTGTTTGAGGCGTGGAAGACGGGCCGCACGGGCTATCCCATCGTAGACGCAGCCATGCGGCAGATGAACGCGGAAGCGTGGATGCACAATCGGGGCCGCATGATTGTCGCGTCATTTTTGACCAAAGACCTGCTGATTGACTGGCGCTGGGGCGAGAAGTATTTCATGCAGCAGCTTGTGGACGGCGACCAGGCCGCAAACAACGGCGGCTGGCAGTGGGCCGCCGGAACTGGAAACGATGCCCAGCCGTTCTTCCGTATCTTTAATCCAACCAGCCAGGGCGAGAAGTTTGACCCCGACGGCGCGTATGTCAAGCGCTGGGTGCCGGAGCTTGCCCGTGTCCCGGCAAAGTACATCCACTCGCCCTGGAAGCTGTCCGACGCCGAGCGGACATTAGTCGCTCCCGACTACCCGAAGCCGGTTGTGGACCATGCCGTGCAGCGCGGACGCGCTCTCGCGATGTACGCCAAAGTCACGAAAGAGAAATCGTGAAAGAGAAATCGTGAGGGAAGCCATGAAGCTGCTCCAACTTATTCTGGCAGTGCTGATGCTTGCTCTGAGCCTACCGGGGCAGGCGCAAACATCTGCGCCGTCTGTGACTGTCAGCGGCCCGCCGGATGTGCTGGTGATTGTCTACCAGCAGCCGGGCGGCGCGGACCAGGTAGACATCACCTATGCCCGCACGGTCCCGCATGCCCAGGCGATGCGGGACTACCAGGCGCTGACACAAGCCGCAGGCTGGCCGGTCAGCACGCACAGCATCAAAGACGCCGCCGCGCCGATGCACAGCCGTTCCGGCCCGATGACAAGCGTTGTCTTTCAAGCGCTCGGCGTAGTTCAGGACACGACACACACGTTCCCCATCCAGACATTCGCCCAGGCGTTTCGCGCCTACAAGCGCATCAATGTCGTCTTTTTCGTCGGCCCGCAGTTTCAGTTCCAGGGAGCGCGGTCTTATGCCGATACCAACATTCGGATGACGCTGGACCAGCGCGGCACGGCGTATGTCTACGCAGTGGAGATACTGAACCCAAGCATCAGCAGTCTACCGCAACTCGGAGCCGTGCCGCCCCCCGCCGGGCACCGCTCATCCGGACTGCTCCTGCTGGGCATTTTCGGCGTTGCAGCCCTGGCCGGCATCGCGGTCTACCTGCTGACCGCGCGTTTCACCCCCAAACCGCCGCCGGAAGACGATGGCGTTGGCACCGACAGCCGCATCGAAGTGGGGACAAAAAGTTAGCGTGGGCTGTGATGAGGATAAAGCCGTCAAGAACCGAAATACAGTTGTGTTAGTGACCGCGCTGCCTCGAAGCCTAATATAACCTAACCCCGCTGACGGTCAAAGAGGTTCCACGAGAACATCACACTTAAACGATCACATCTAAGGTAACCCAATGGAAGAAATACATGAACTCTTAAAAGTTGCGGCGACGCAGAAGGCGTCGGACGTCTTTATCAAGGCAAACTCGCCGCCGGCCATGCGGATCAGCGGGCGCATTCACATGACCGATGCGCCGCCGCTGTCGGAAGACGACTGCCGCAATTTGGCGTACAGCATCATGAGCCATGAGCAGATTGGGCGCTTTGAGCACCGGCATGAGCTGGACCTCGCGTTTGAGGTGCCGGGCGTCTGCCGCATCCGCTGCAATGTCTACCAGCAGCGCGGCTCGATGGGCATGGTCTTGCGGCTGATCCCGCTCAAAATCTTCTCGCTGGAACAGCTTGGCATGCCGCCGGTCCTGTCAGAGCTGACCAAGTCGCGCCAGGGGCTGATTCTGGTAACGGGGCCAACCGGCTCCGGCAAGTCCACCACGATGGCGGCGATGATTGACCTGATCAACTCGACACGGCCTGCAAACATCATCACCTGCGAAGACCCGATTGAGTTTATGCACCCCGACAAGAAGTCCATTGTCTCTCAGCGCGAGATCGGCCTGGACACGGACTCGTTCGCCGACGCTTTGAAGTACATGATGCGCCAGAACCCGGACGTGCTGCTGATTGGAGAGATGCGCGACATTGAAACGATGAGCGTCGGCCTCGCCGCCGCCGAGACGGGCCACTTAGTCTTCTCCACGCTGCATACGGCGTCTGCGGCGGAGACTTTAGACCGTATCATCAACATGTACCCGCCCCAAGATAGAGACATGGTCTGCCTGCGGCTGGCCGGTTCCCTGCGCGGCGTCATCTCCCAGAAGCTGCCGCCGCGCGTGGACGGCACGGGCCGGGTCGGCGCGGTCGAGATCATGGTGGTCACGCCCACCGTCTCCAAGCTGATTGAAGAAGGCCGGGCGTCCCAGCTTTACGGCGCAATCGCCGAAGGCAACTTCTGGGGAATGCAGACCATGAACCAGTGCCTCATCAAATATGTCCGCGCCGGGCTAATTGCCGAAGAAGAAGCCCTGGCAAACGCCGGCAACGTCACCGAAATGAAGCAGATGCTCCGCCGGCCATAGTGGATGTCCCCGCCCCACTCCCGTTCAAACGGGGCGGGAGGCCTCGGCTCCGAGTTTCGCCGCCTCCCCAAAGAAAGATCATTGATGACCCGTTCTGTTTTGATGCGCCGCACAGCCCATTTCGCGGCGCTTGCCGCGCTCGCTGGGATTTGGCCCGGCTCCGCTCATGCCGACCCACTGCCTGTGCCCGATGCCGCTCCGCCGTCCACTGACTCAGCGCCCCCGGCAAGCGCCGCACCGCCAACAGACCCACTACCTCCGGCAAACGCTGCACCGTCCACTGACTCAGCGCCGCCAACAACTTCAGCGCCGCTGACACCAGCCGCACCATCGAATGCTTTGCCGCCGGTGAAGGCGGCGTCTTTAGCAACCCCTGCGCCTCATGCCACTGCGCCGACCCACGCGAATCCCTCGCCTCATGCCGTTTCCCCAAGGCCGTTCCTGCACCCGCTGTTTACCAATAACATGGTCTTGCAGCGCGGCATGGCGGACCCGATCTGGGGATGGACCACGCCGGGCATGGCCGTCAATGTCGGCTTTCGGGGCAAACGAGTGAAAGCAGTCGCCGGGCCGGACGGGGAATGGACAGCCAAGATCGGGCCGTTCAAGGCGGGCGGCCCCTACACGCTAACCATAGATGGGCCGTACTCTGTCGATCCCAATCAAGCGGCGGCGGCAGCCGCACCGGTGAGCAGGCAGATTGTACTGAAGAACGTCATGGTCGGCGATGTGTGGCTTTGCTCAGGGCAGTCCAACATGGAGTTTGGGGTCGGCGACCTGACCCAGCCGGACCAGGTCATCGCGGCGGCCAATGACCCAAACATCCGGCTGTTTACGGTCAGCAAGCTGCCGGCGCTGGACCCGCAGGAGGCGACGACGGGCCAGTGGCAGCCGTGCACTCCCATCACAATTAAAAGCCAGGGGACGGGGAACGGCTTCAGCGCAGTCGCTTACTATTTCGGACGCGACTTGCAGCAGACACTCCACGTTCCAATTGGCCTTCTGGTCTCGGCTTGGGGCGGGACGCCTGCGGAAGCCTGGACCTCCGAGGACGCGCTTCGGCAGGCTGTCCCTGAGTTCGGCCCGCAGATGGACCAGCTTGATGCCGCGCGGACGGGGACAGGCACGGAAGCGCAGCGTTTCGCCGACTGGTACACCCAGAATGATCCCGGCACCCCGGCGGGCTGGCAGGACCCGGCCTTTGATGACTCCGCTTGGAAGCCGTTCAGCCAGCCCGGCTTCTTTCAAAAGACCGGGGACCCGGCCCTGGCAATCAACGGCGTAGTCTGGTATCGGCGCACGTTTGACCTCCCGGACGCAGATGCCGGCAAAGACGCCGTGCTGCATTTGCTGGCCGATGACAATGACACCACCTGGGTCAACGGAACGCAGGTCGGCGCGACGAAGGGCTACAATACGCCGCGTACTTATCCCGTTCCCGCATCCCTGCTGAAGCCGTCCGGCAATGTCATCGCCGTGCGGGTGCTGGACACCGGCGGCACCGGCGGACTTTGGGGCGAGGCCGCGGGCCTGAACCTGGAAGTTCCCGGCGGTGATCCTCTGCCGCTGGCCGGTCCCTGGCATGTCCACCTCGGCGTCTCGCTGGCACAGGCCACCCCTGTACCGGCGTCCATTGCGAACAATCCGAACTTTCCGGCGGTGCTTTACAACGGCCAGATTAGCCCGCTGACGACGTTTGGGATCAAGGGCGCGATCTGGTATCAGGGGGAGGCCAATGCCGGCAGGGCCGCGCAGTACCAGCAGTTGCTGACGGCCCTGATCGGTGACTGGCGGCAGCGCTGGAGTGAAGGCGATTTCCCGTTCCTGATTGTCCAGCTTGCCGGCTGGGGATCGCCGGACGCGGCCGCCTGGCCGGAGCTGCGCGAGGCCCAGTGGCTGACGGCCCGCGACGTTCCCAATGCCGGAATCGCCACGGCGATTGATGTCGGCGACCCTGAAAGTGTCCATCCTCAGAACAAAAAAGAAGTCGGCCACCGCCTCGCGCTTGTCGCGGAAGCAAAAGTCTACAAAAAGAAAGTCCCTTACGCCGGTCCTGTGTATCAGAACCTGAGCGTGGCGGACGCGGTCGTCAAGCTGACCTTCACCCATGCCGGCGGCGGGCTGGTCGCCAAAGACAACAAGCCGCTGACAGGGTTTGAGGTCGCCGGCGAGGACGGCGCTTTTGTTCCGGCGGACGCCCAGATTTCCGGAAATCTGGTTGTCGTTTCTTCGCCGAAAGTCCCGCACCCGAAAGCCGTTCGCTACGCCTGGTCCCCCTACCCGTCCTGCAGCCTGTACAGCAAAGAGGGCCTGCCCGCGTTCCCGTTTGACACCAGCCAAAAGCTGAAATGACGACCACAGGAATGGAAAAGAAGATGCGTAACTCTGCTTATTTAGCCTTTTTTGTAGGTCTTGCTGTTCTGGCAAGTCCTCCCCTTCCGGCTTCCGCCCGTACACCCACAGCAGGTATCGAGAAGCACCATAAACCGGGGTACAAAAACTTTTGGCCCAAAACAATTCCCATTGTTCTGACGAACGACAAAGACATGCATAGCGCCATTGCAGGTCAGGTCGTTCAAATTCCGGGCCAGGCGTATTGGGACACGCTTCCGGCAGCAACACGTTCAAAGCTGGACACGCTCAACAAGCTGCAAATCTACTGCCAGGCTCACGAGGGAACGCTTTGACAGCGTGAGAACTGTTCTGGTGAAGGTCAAGATGATGGCGGGGTTCGCTGTCCGAGCCGTGATTACACCACGGGCGGCTTGGGTTCCGTCAGGCGGCGTTCCAGCACGACTTCCTTGCGCTGCACCGGGACTTCACCCGGCGCAAAGACGCCGACGATGACCTGGTCGCCGACGACTTCCAGTATCTCGACTTCGACCACGTCCATGCCTTCCCCGATTTGAATGATCGAGCTGCTGCCGTCATGCGGGCGGCGGTTGAAGAGGTGCATGTCTCCCTGCCATGCAGGAATCATGCCAAGTACAAATGCGGGCCGGCTTACGGTAAAACTGGGTTCACCCAGGCATCACGACGTGCGCCTTCGTATATCGCTTCCATGACCGCACTGCGGTAGGCGGCTTCCCCTACGCTGACTAGGGCTGCCTCTTTGCCGGTGACTGCGTCTAAAAAGGCGTCCAGGCTCGCCGGGCGGCCCGGCGGCAGATCAGTCCACGGCTTGCCGTCCGCGCCGTCTACCCTAGCGCTCTTAAAGTAGAGGTCGCCGCTGATGATCGCGGCATGGCCTTCCGTGCCGCTGATCAAAAGTGACACCGGGTTTGCGACATCATCCCAGGCGGCGGCCAGGGTCCCAATCACGCCATTTGAAAACCGCAGCAAGGCTTCGCCGGTCTCGTCGCAGCCGGCGTAAGCGCCCGTGCCGGGGTCAAGCTGCGCGGTGACGGCAGACACGTCGCCGAGAAACCAGAGCAGAATGTCCAGCATGTGTGCGCCGAGGTCGCCAAACGCGCCGACCCCTGCGACTTGCGGGTCCGCCATCCAGCGCCACTCCGTATCAAACCAGCGGCCCAGCGCCCCGCTGTGACAGTTGCTGCCGCGAATGCGGGTAATGTGGCCGAACGCGCCGCGCTCGATTTGCTCTTTGAGGAAAATGTGAGCCGGGAAGCCGCGCATGAAGAAACCGGTACCATAAAGAACGCCCGCCGCGTCAATCGCTGCCGCCATCCGGTACGCATCCGCCGCGCCCATTCCCAGCGGCTTTTCCACAAACAGATGCTTGTGCGCCGCCGCACCCGGCAGGACCATTTGTTCATGGAGATTGGTTTCCGTGCAGACAAGGACCGCTTCAATTTCCGGGTCCGCGTAGATAGTTTCGTAGCCCAACGCGACTTCTGCGCCCAGCGCCGCCGCTTGTTTCTCGGCGCGGGCAGGGTCCGGGTCCCAGACACTTTTGCAACGAATATCTGGGCGGCTGTTGATCGTCTCCACAAAGCCGCCGATATGAATGTGAGCGCATCCGACAATGGCAATCGTAGTGGTCACAGAGAGTTGTTCCTTTCGAGAACGAGTTTAAGCTGAGACGAGTTTAAGCGCGGCGCGTCTGCGGCAATATCACGTTTACAGCAAGGAGAAACGCCATGACCGATAAACCGACCCGGCCTACGACGGACGACATTCCCGCGCAGACCATCCCCTACCCCGGCAAGCAAACCGACATGAAGCTGCCGCCGCAGACAGATTTGGTCGGCTACAAGCCCGCCGGAAAGCTGCTCGGCAAGAAAGCCATTATCACCGGCGCGGACTCCGGCATTGGCCGGGCCGTCGCCCTCGCGTTCGCTCTGGAAGGCGCAGACGTGGCGATTGTCTACAATGAAAACGACGGCGACGCAGAAGAAACGCGGGCGAAAGTAGAAGGAGCAGGCCGCCGCTGTTTAGTACTGAAAGCCGATGTTCGCGACTCAGTCGCCTGCCACACGGCAGTCGCGCGGGCGGTCAGCGAGCTGGGCGGTCTGAATATATTAGTCAACAATGCGGCGTACCAGGCCGTGCAGGATTCTTTGGAAGACATCAGCGAAGAGCAGTTCCGGCGGACACTGGAGACAAACATCTTTGGCTACTTCCACATGGCAAAAGCCGTCCTGCCGCACCTGACCAAAGGTGATGCGATCGTCAACACCGGCAGCATTATCGGGCTGGTCGGCGAGAAGCATCTCATTGACTACTGCGCCAGCAAAGGGGCCATCCATGCGTTCACGAAAGCGCTGGCGCTCAACTTGGGTCCGAAAGACATCCGGGTCAACTGCGTCTGCCCCGGCCCGGTCTGGACCCCGAACATCCCCGGCACGATGCTTTTAGAAGACGTGAAGACATTCGGCGCTGAAGTGGCCTTAGCCCGGCCCGGCCAGCCCGATGAGCTGGCCCCCATCTACGTTTTCCTCGCCTCCGACGACGCCAGCTTTATGACGGGCGCATTAGTCGAAGTCACCGGCGGCAAGATGTCCAGCAGTTGACCTACCACCTTGCTTCGCTCATTCTTCTGCACTGGCAGACCCGGAGGGCGCTTCGCAGGGTCCTCCCTGAAGGGAGGATTAGGATAACAAATAGAGGTCGGCACCTCTTATCCTCATCCTTCCTTTAGGAAGGACCACACCGAAGCGGTGCGGTAGGTCTCTTCCCGATGAAGCAGTTAGGGCATCTTCTGCCCCAGCGCGTAGCGGGCCAGCAGGGCGTCAATGAGAATTGCCGTCCACAAATCATGCTCTTCGGGGTCGGAGAACTCGAAGCGCAGACCTGCCGCGCCGGTCTGCTCGTCGCGCCACATTAGGTCACCGAGCGTCAGCACCGCCGGGCCGGAGACGCCGCGCAGGCGCACCGGCACGGGGCCGTCGAGCCAGGAAGGAACAGTGGTCAGCCGGACGCCGCCAATTCCGAGGTCGCTCGACGGGGCCGGCTGCCAGGCGCTGCCGTCGTGCATCTCCACCGTGACGCCTTCGGGGGCGGGCCAGCGCCGGAAGTCGCGCCGTCCGCCCCCGGTAGCCTCCTGCGTCGCCCCAGCAGGCTCGGCGAGCCGCAGGCGCTCCAGCAGCATCATGGCTTCGTCCTGACGCCGCAGCGCGGCTTCAATGTCGTCTTCTCCGAGTCCGTCTTCTTCTTCAATTCCGATGTCGCTGATAGCGTCGCGGAGTTCCCGCTCGCCCATGTCCTCATAATCGCTCATCGTGTTTTCTCCAAGTTAGGTGTTAACAAGTTAGGTGCTCGCTTGCGGTACGCTTTGCAGGGCCGCAATCATCCGGTCAATCTCTTGCGTCGTATTGTAATGGGCCAGGCCCACCCGTACCGCGCCGCCGCAGCCTTCCAGGCCTAGCGCTTCCATCAGGCGCAGGGCGTAGTAGTTGCCGCTCCACACGCAGATGCCATAGGTCGCCAGATACTCGGCGGTCTCGCGGGGCGTGAGACGCGGCCAGGTGAACGCGACAGTCGGCAGGCGCTCATCTAAACGCGTCGGGTCGGTCAAACCGTAAATCTTGGTATCGGGGATGCTTTGCAGGCTCGTAATCAGATGCCGGGACAGCGTCTGCTCGTAGGCACGAACCGCCGCCAGCGCGGTCTTCAGCACCAGCCGCCGGCCTGCATAGCCCTGCGCCCGGTACTCGGCTTGAAACGGCTCACCGTAGAGCGTACCGATGCTTTCCAGATAGTCAACCGCCGCAGTGACGCCCGCCAGACCTTCATGGTTAAGCGTTCCCAGCTCCCAGCGGTACGGGATGGCATCTTTGGACGGCTTGACTTTGTGCGGCGTCAGGCGTCTTAGGTACTCCGGTTTGCCGTACAAAATGCCCGTGTGCGGTCCGAAGAACTTGTACGGTGAGCAGGCCAGAAAGTCGCAGTCCAGTTTTTGCACGTCAATCGGGCCGTGCGGGGCGTACTGCACGGCATCCACAAAGACCAGCGCTCCGCCTTCGTGCGCCATCTGCGTGATACGCCCGACATCCGGCACCGTGCCGACGGCGTTCGACGCATGAGTCACGGCAACGAGCCTCGTGCGGGGCGACAGCACGGACGCGAAGCAGTCCATGTCCAGCGTTCCATCCGCGAGATGCACCGGCACGACGCGCAGCTTTGCGCCGGCGGCTTCGAGGTCCGCCCAGGGCGCGACATTGGCGTCATGGTCCAGCGCCGTCACCACCACTTCGTCGCCGGGTCGGATCGTCTCGGCCAGAGAACGCGCCAGATGGAACGTCAGCGCCGTCATGCTCGGGCCAAACACAATGGTTTCCGGCCCCGGCGCGTTCAGCAGGTCCGCCGCCGCTGCCCTCGCGTCCGCGACCACGCCGTCTGTCCGGCGGCTCGTGGTAAACGCCCCGCCGACATTGGCATTGGCGGTTTTGTAGTAGCCTGAGACGGCGTCAATGACTGCTTCAGGAACTTGGGTTCCGCCGGGGTTATCAAAGAAGACCGCCGGGTGGGCGTCAAGCGTCAGCGAAAGCGACGGAAAGAGGGCACGAAGCGGCGAAGGATCAAACTGAATTTCTGTCATGCCTGCCTTATTCGGGATTCTAGCCGTAAATCCTGCAAATCATTTTTTCGCTTTCCTAAATGCCAATGCCGGGCGCTTACTGATACGTCGTCAACTGAGCACTGTTTGAGGTCAGAGTAAAGGCCTGCATACGGTCGGGATAGACATGCGGCCCGCTGTAAATCACGCTGTAGGTGTGCGCCCCGGAAGGAAGGCGGTAGGCTTGATTCAGCTTGACGCTTTCCTGCACCTCTTCACCGGGCAGGAGGGTGATGAACTGGCCCGAGCCGAGGTGAGCAGGCCGGCTGGACTTACGCCCGCTGAACGGTACGTTCTGACCGTCCACGAGAACACGGAACACGCTATCCCTGATCTTGCCACCTGCGCAGGCGCTGATTTTGTCCAAATAGACAGCCTGCTTCGAGGCATTGACAAAGTCCAGGACAGCGTAGAGATTTTTGCCCTGAGCCGTGACCGCGAGCTGGGCCGTCACCGGAACCACAACCACGGCCGGTGTCAGCACGGAAGTCGGCTTGCTTTGCGGGCTGTAGAAACGGCCTCGCTTGCTTTGGATTCGGTAGCGGTAGACAATCCCCGGCGTCAACTCGGTGTCGGTGAAAAAGGTCTGTCCGGCCGGGATCGACCGAGTTCCTTTGTCGCTCCCCGACCCCCCGCTGCGGTACAGAATAAACAAACTGGCACCCAGTACGGGCTTCCAGTACAAATTGATCTGGGTCGGACCGACAGGGCGAGCGACAAAGTCGGCGGGTACGGTTGGCGGACCGGGAGGTGGATTGACCACGATCACTGGTCCACCGATGGGTATTTTGAGATTTGTATGCTTTGTGCGGATAGTCGGCAGCGGCCCCGTTGTCTGCGTCGCAACTTGAGTACCCGGCTGAGGCGGCAACTGCGGATGGCTTGGCAACTGCGGATGCCCCGGCAACTGCGGATGGTTCTGCGCGGTCAAGGGAGACCCAGGCCTACTCACCACCGGCGGCTTGCCCTGCGTTCCCGGCGAGTTGCCCGGCGTGATCGGTGGCTTGCCTGACGTGGCTGTTGGCGTGCCCGGCGTGCCCGGCGGAGTGCCCGGCGTTCCAATTGGCATACCCGGCACTACTAGGGGCTTTGGCTTCGTGGATGCGGGCTTGGAAGGATAAAAATCCGGGAACGTCAGCACAATCGGCAGCGGCTGGCTGTGCCGCTCTACTTCAATCTCTTCAATGTCATCCGACGAAAGGCCGTCGGCGGTAACTTTCACCGCAAACCTCTTCGAGCTGCCCAGCGGGATCGCATCCGTGAGGTCCAGCGTGATCGGGCGCAGGCCGCCGGAGGCGCTGTGCAGCACCTCAAACGTCTTGGCCGGCTGCTCTTCCCCGTCCAGCGTGTACCGGACAGAAACCCGGTGCAGGTCGTGGTGTGCCAGCGCTCCCAGATGACCCAGGCCCAAGCTGACCAGAACTCTGGGGACTGCCGGAACCGCGACTGTCGCCGGCATGACCAGGGAGCCAAAGGGAGTCACCGAGTCCTCCGCGCTGTAGGCCGCCGTTCCGACTGCTTGCAAGGCGTTCAGGTCGTAGTGCTTAAAGGCGCTTTTCTCGGCTTCTTCCGGGGCAACCGTAATGCGGAAGTGCTGCTTCTCCCGGCTCCATAGGTTCCACCCATGATGCTGCCCAAAGGGCCAGTGGAACCCGAAGGTGCGGGTGGGGCCGCTGAACTCGAACGCATTGTTGATCACGACGCCGGGAACAGGCTGCTGCCCTTCGAGGTCATGCCCGCGCTCATCCAGCAGGATCATTTGGGCCGAAAGGTCTTTAAGCTGGCTGTCGGCAGGCATCTGCCCCTGGCCTAGACCGGCGAAGGCGACCGAAGCCCGCACCACCGGGGTTTTCCGCACGGGAATGCCCCACACCAGCCAGAACAGCAGCAGCAGCGAACCGATCAAAACCGCCCAGTCGCGTCCAAGACGCAGCCAGGGGATGTAGCGGATCAGGACCGGGCGCGGCAGGGCAAGCGGAGTGTTAATCTCTTCCGCCGTCTGCGCTGACCCGCTGATTGTGGCGTAGTAGGAAGCCCGCCGGGACGGCGGCGGCAGGAGGCACTGCCAGACGCCGGGTGTCCGCGCGGCCAGCGACTGCTGGATCGTGCCGACCGTTTCAGCGTCCTTTTGCAGGGCATCTTTGGTAGGCGCACGCAGGATCGTCAAGCCGACCAGTGGCGGCAGAAAGCTTTTGTTGGCGAACTGAACGGCAAACCGCGCCTCGCGCCGCCAGGGACGGGTGACGACGACGGGCGGCACCGCCGAAATCTGGAGATCGCTCTCCGAGGGCAGTGCGACCCAGCGCAGGGGCAAATCCTGGACGATCTCGCCGGGTTCGGAGCTGCGCCTCGGGTCAAACGCGGTCAGGACGAAGCTGAAGGTCCGGGTCTTCATCTTGTCCCCGGCGGGCGGCGGCACGAAAGCGACGTCAAAGGACGCTTCCTCTCCCGGCTGAAGCAGGATGCCGCCTTCGCGCTGCGGCAGCCCGCCTTTCGGCTGGCGGCGCAGATAAAACGCGGGATTGAGGTCCGTCACAGTCAGGTCGAAGCGGTACATAATCGGCTCGGGATTGCTGATGTGAATTGTCTCCACCCTGCCCGGCCAGACCAGATCGCGCTCCGTGATCCGCTCCTGCTTCGAGCCTGGCGTTTCTTCACTGTCTGCCGAAGAGATCCGCTGCCCCGGCGTGAACGAGACTGCCGCTTCCCCGTCGGCATCCAGTCCTTCTTCTGTGGCTGTCCCGGAGCCGTAGCCGCTTGCCATGCCGGCGTAGCCCGAGAGACCTGGAACAAAGCCAAGAAAACCTAATAATCTTCCAAACATAAGCGTACTTCGGTGCTGAGTAATGTGTTATCAGTCTTTGCGGGCGACTGAAGTCGCGGCAACAAAGGCACGAAACCTGCCTTCGCAGGTTGGGATTAAGATTTAGTCCACGAAGGTGGACTTTGTGCACTTGTTGCCGCGACTTCAGTCGCCCATCCGCAAAGATGCCCTACTTAGGTCTACGAGTGCCGGTGCGGATGAGGCCGATGCAAATCAAACTCCACAGTGTAGGTAATCGTTGACTGCGGCCAGGGATTGATCAAGCGGTTGATGACGTGGCCCTGCCACTGGAAGGTAAGCCAGAGCCTCGACCCCGGCACACGGGAAATCAGCAGCGGCTTCTTGGGATCAATAGAAGTCTTGCCCTGGTCGCTTTCCGGGACCGGCGTATCGCCGATGCCGCCTGTGGTGACATGGGCTGGAACCAGCGCCCGCGTGCCGCCCGCGTAGATTTCCACCGCTTCCCAGCGCACCTGCACCCGCGCTAGCGGAGGAGCCGACTTCGGCGGCCTTCGTTTCTGGACAAGTGCGCCCAGAACCAGGCCGAGCAGCGCTGCGCCGAAAAAGACAGCTAGCCACTTCGCGAAAAAGCGCGTGGGCCAGCAGGTAGACGCGAAAATGGAAGCCATTGTTCTCTATTTTACCCCATCGCAGGGGCAGGTTGTTCCAGTATCACGGGCAAGGAAAAGAAACGAAGCAAAAGAGGAACAGAGCAAAAGAGGAACAGAGCGCACAGGCCATGTATCACTTACGCCACATAAAGCCGCCGGTACGCCGGGGCGCTTCTTCGGCAGGAGGGTCTTCCCGGCTTGCCGGCTGGATGCCCTGAGTGCCGCGCGGATCACGCGCTGCTGCGACCGTTTCGTGGTCAAGCAGGCGGCGCTCCGGTGCGGGAATGGCCGCTTCCAGAGCCGCCAGCAGCGGAGGATACAGGCTGATGAGGCGGTCCAAACACTCCCGGACCATCACAAACGCCTGGCCCATCGTCCACTCGGCGGTTTCCAGGTAGTTCAGCGTGTCTTCCAGTTGATCCGCAGTATCCTGGTAAATCTTCAGGCCGGGGGAAGGAAGGGCGAGAATCTGAATGTGCTGGGCCGCTAGAACGCCGCCGACATTGCCCATGTAAACGCGCGGCGAGAGGTTGCCGTCCGCGACGCCTGCCAGCGGGCCAAGCGAGCCGGCCAGCGCGGCGGCGGCGGCGTAGCGCTGCACGGCAGGGGAGGAATTCTTGACCAGCAGGTCCAGCGCCTGCCGGGTCAAAGTCCGCACCTCCTGCTGGGCACGCCACTGGCCGGCGTGGCTGGACAGGAACATGGTTTCCGGGATGTAAGTGCGGTCAATGCTCAAACCCGCAGTTGTCTTTTCGAATTGGGCGATCTGGACCCAGTCAAACTCGGCGTCGCTGTTGTCCGCCGAGAGCTGGTAGGTAGGCCGCAGGCCACGGCAGCCGAGCAGCCCGGTGTCCACCGACGAGTACAAATGCGGCTCCGGGGTACGCTCCGTCAGAGATGCCCCGACATAAAGCGAGACCAGGGTTGTCTCCGCTTCAATCGTCCCGCGCAGCGCAAGCGACGAGTCGTCCGGAATTTCAATAATCTGTCCCTGCCGCCCGACTGCAAGGCAGCCGCGCACGACCACCGAATACAGCCGGTCCCCTTCCGGGCTGGGACGGCTGATGGCGTCGTCGGCCAGATGCAGCAGCCCCGCAATCCGCCCGCGCTGGAGCGTCCAGCGCACCAGTTCTTCCAGGTAGAACGTTTCCTGCTTAAACTGGCCGCCCTGCATGAGGCGAACGCTGTCCCAGTCCACAGAGACCAGGTCGAATTTACGCATTGCAAATCACTCCCGAGAAAGTCTTACTAGAAGAAATAATACCCGATTTGTTGCCCGAGTGAGACGGCTGCGACAGCGTTATCTAAAGCGTCATCGGGTCGCCGGCTGCCACGTCGTCCTCGTCTTCGGCCCAACTAGAAAGCCGCGCCCCAGTCTGGAACTCATGCTTCAAATAGGTAGGTCGGTCCAGCCGCGCTTCCGACTCGCGCCAAAGGACCTCGACGCGGCAGCAGACCGGCAGGAACAAGCGCAGCAGCGCCGCAAGCGTTGCCCGCGCTTTGCCGGCATCCTCGTCCTCATCCGACAGCGGCATTTCCAGCACGACGCCGGGATATTGCAGCAGGGCCGCGCCGCCGAGAACCGCCGTACTGTTAAGCTGGGCCAGCAGCGTACCGGGGCGGCTGAACGCCGGGACGTAGCGCCGAGGCCGAACAACGACCTCCGGGTGGATCAAGCGCTGCGCCGCCGTTTCCAGCAGAATAAACGGGTCCGCGCTTTCGCGCCGCCAGGCGGCCAGCGACCAAAGCTGCATTTGCTGGGCGCTGTCCAGCTCGCTGATGTCAAGCGTCTGCCGGTCCGGCGTCAGGCCAACGCCCAGCACACCGCCGGACTCCGCCCACTCTTCCAGCCGCGCTTGCAGCAAGGACCGGCTGCTCCGGCCTCCGGTCACCGACAGGAACCAGCCGTCGGCCCGCCCCGTTCCCGAGGCCCGCATGTCGGAAATGCGGCCGTGAATCCAGCCGATGCCGTTCAGAGAGTCCGCCACGGCAGTCGCCAGCAGCGCCTCAGTGGTTGTAATCTCCATCAGCTCCCGCACAATGCGCTCCCGTTCCCGCGCGGTCTCATAAGACAGCGCAGACAGCAGTGCCCGCAGCAGTGCCCGCTGGTCGCTGCGCTCTTGAAACGTCAGCTCAGTCCAGGCGTCGTCCTCGGCGGCGGCTTCCGGGCCGTACAGCAGGAAAGCCCAGCGTTCCAGAGTTGCCATTGCGGACGGACGTGCGCTGTCTTCCAGGCCTTCCACACCGCGCGGCGGCAGCTTCGCGGCCATCACCAGCCACGCCTCGCGGCAGGCAGTACGCTGCTCCGACTCGGCGACCCGCTGCGTCGCCTGCTGGACGAGCTTGGCAAGATGCTCCGCATTTTCTTCGGCATGGTCTATGGCAAGAACCGCGAGTATGTCATCGGCTCCCGCCTCCAGCAGAACGCGCGTCTCGGCAGGCAGCGACCGCATCAGCTCAGGATACGCGGCGCAGACCTGCCGGGTCAAATCTTCCAGCGGAGACTGCGGCGGCTCCGGGGGAGGAGCACCCGGCAGCCCGGCAAGGAGCGGCGGCACGAAATGCGCCAGCCGGCCCACCTCGCGGCTCACGCAGCGCTCCCCCTCCCCGTCCGGCACGAAGTAATCTACGATGTCCGTGCGAACGCTGACCGTGAGGCGCGGGCGCACCTCCGCCGGGTCTACCCGGTGCACGATCAGGCGCTCGCTGAGCGAATCGTAAACCGGGCCGGGCGGCTCCTGGCTGCTGATCTCGGGCGCAGAGAAGTGTCCCATCTCGGGCAGCAGCCGCAGGTTTTCCTCGGGAACGCCCAGCGTGTGCAGGGTCTGCCAGGCTTGCAGAACATAGCTCGGCCAGTTCAGCCCGCTGAGCTGAGGGAAAACAACCGTTTCCCTGACTTCTTCTTCCATTAGGCGGCGACTTGCCCTTCAATGCGAAACGTGGACAGCACAAAATACTGCGAGATGATAGAGGCCAGATAGTTCGCAAGGTCCGCCAGCAGAAAATCCGGGATGTTTGCACCGGCCGCCCGCTCAAACGTAATCCGCAGGCTCTGGATCAGCGGCAGCGAGTCCGAAGGAATGCCCCCACCGGTGCCGAAGGCGGCCTCACGCGCCAGCACGGAAGGCCACAGGTAAGAGCGCCAGTGGCCGCCGCCGGCGTCGGGATCGTTGATGATCTCGCGCACGGCGGACCGGAAGCGCAGCATTTCGCCTGTCTCGCCCTGCCGCTGCCGGATAATCTCCCAGAGGTCCCCTTCGGTCAGCAGGGGAGGACGAAGAACGCTGTGATACCAGGCCGTCCGCGCCCATTCCGCCCGGTCCGCCGGTCCGCCAAGCGTCGCTCCGCCGAGCGCAGGATAGGGAACACTGAACCGCAGCGGCGGCTTCTCCAGAGAAGTCGGCGAGTCCAAGACCCCCATCCGGCCCCGGCCCCAGGAGCCGTAATAGATTTTCGCCTGCGTCCGGCCCGCCTGAACCTGGGGAAACTGCACCTGCACATCCGGCTCGGTTGCCAGCGGGTCCTGACTCGGCAGGCGGATCAGCGACGCGGGAACATCCAGCCCGTCGTGCCGGATCGTGGCGGCAAAGATGCCGGGAACGCCGCTCATCCGCAGCGCGTGTTCCTGGCCCACACGCGGAAAAGGCGGATAAAAAATGCTGCCCGAGACGCTGGTCTGGACGACCGGCACGGCGTTCAAGCTGATCCAGGGAACCGACGTGCGCCGGGCGCTGATCTCGCGCAGCGCGGCAGCGGCTCGCGGCTTCGGGCGCGAAATCACTCCCACCAGCCGAAATCCTGATGTGGGACTGACCGCGCCTAAGCTTCCGGGGAGGGAAGGCGGGGAGTCAGGCGTACCCCCAGCGGCGAGGCTAAAACAGACCATCTTCCGCCCATAAGGGTAAAACGGCGGCAGCCAGAGGTCCAGGTGCCGCTGGTTCATGCGGGCTGTCTGCATCTCGCGCTCAAACGCCATGCTGCCGTCATGCCGGCTCAACCGGGCCGGGCGAAACCCGGCGGCTGTCTCCACCCACCAGGCCGCGCCGTCCAGCGCTTCCATGACTTCTTCGGAAACCGCAAGAAACGCGAGCTGGCCGCGCTCTAAAATGGCGTCAACCGGCTCGGATGCAGGCACATCCACGTCAGCCGCAATAAACCAGTCTGCTCCCGAACGCTGCACGGCAGCATCACGCAGCGCCGTCGGCTGAAGCCACCCCTCGCCGCAGACGATCCAGGGAGCGCCCGCAGGATCGGTAAGAGACGCGCCTTCCAGCAAATTTGTCGTCCGGGCTGGCGGGCGCTGCGGGACAGCCAGAGTCTGAGCCGGAAACTTCCAGTTCCCGAGCGGAAAAAACTGTTCTTCCAAGTGCGCGACAGACGACGCTTCCGCATGGACAAAATGCTCCTGCACCGCGCCTTTCCACCCGGCCAGCATGGCAAGAAACGGCGCATAGTGCGTCTCGTAATCCGCCGCGACGCGGTGGCGCATCTCGCGCGGCATTCGGGCCAGGATGTCGCGGACATCCGGCGGCGGCTCAGTCTCGTCATCAGCCATGAGAAGTTCGTGTTCTGAAAAGTGTCTAGCAACGACGGGCGGTTTCAGTCGCCCAATATGCTTTTGTACAGCTTCTTAGGCGCGTTGTGCGGGGCAGACAGAGAACAGGAGGGGCCAGCACAATGGCACCCTCCTGTTGGATGAAGTCAAGACCGCTTTGACGAAGTCGAGACCAGAGCTAGGCAGCAGGCTGCTCCGGCTCACCGGGCTGAACAGCCAGAATGTTGTCGCCGGAATAGTCCACGTTGTTCTGAATCATCACGCCGCGAATGACGATCTCGACAAAGTTGCCCTGGTCGGTGCCGTTGGTCGAGCCTTCCGGGTACTCTTTTTCAATGTAAGAGTGAACATAGGACTTTTGCAGCGTCCACATCTTTTTGACCGTGTGCGAGCGGTCCAGCGTCTGAAGCTCAACTGTCTTGAACCGCTTCGGTCCCTGCGGCGCCAGCGCCCAATGGGCAATCGTGACGTCGTGGTCCAGCGGCAGCGTGATGGTGAACTGCATCACTGGAACTTGAACGGCCTCGCGGACCTTCTTGTCCTGGTCCAGGTCATGAAGAATCTCCACTCGTGCGTCGAAGACGCGGTTGACTTTGGTTCCTTGAATTGTTAAATTCGGCATTTCGTTTCCCTCCAATGAGAATGCACCGGACGCCACTGTGGCGCAGGGTACGGATGTAAGCTGCCTGGCAAAAATTAGAAGCAAGTCTTAAATTAGAAGCTGATCCCGAACTCGTCAATCAGACCCTGCTCGAAGTAAAGAGCAATTTTGAAGTTGTTTCCCTCCGCACGCTGCACCTTAAACTCCTGCCCGGTCTTCAGCTCGCTTGGATAGGAGTTGACGAGCTTCAACGGGTCGTACCACTTGGTCCACTTCAGAATATAATTGAGGTGGTCCGTCAGCATTTCTTCCGCTTTTTCCTTGTCCTCCGGCATCGAGCCGCCGTAGCCAAGCTCCCAGGCCGCCCGAAGCAGCCGCTTCAAGTAAACTTCCTGGCGGAACAAATGCAGATGCCGGTAAGACTGGTTGCCGTCTTCTTTGTGCAGCCGGCGCAGCGTGCGCGGCACCGACAGGAACGGAGAGCGTCCTGAAACATGGGTGAAAGCCAGGAACGGCATATTGCTGCTGAGCAGGTCGCTCATCAAGCCGTCGTTTAAGAAGTGATCCGTCGGCAGATCGGTCTCGCCCAAAAACGGGTTGATGGACAGGTCAATGCCGACGCCCGGCAGGTCAGCCCGCATGGAAGACACTTCTTTTTTGGCACGCTGCAGCTTGCGGCGCAGGTAATCCGGCACGTCATTTGCCATCAGCCGCCCGGCGGCCACGTAGCAGGAGCGGACCGTCAGCTCCGGCACGTCAACGCCGACCTCGATCCCGCCTTCCGCCGTTTTGCCCGTCACCAGCTTGCCGTCCGGCGGCATGATCGTGAAGTCCGGCAGGCACAAAATGCCGCAGTCACCCGACTCGCGCTCTACGACCGAGTCAATGGCATAGGCATCGTTGAGGTTTTGCAGGTACTCCCGCCGGGTTCGCCCGGCACGGACCCGCTCTTCGGGCGAGAACAGCACCTGGAAGCCGTACTCGTAGCCCCAGTCCATCAGGGGCAGCATTTCGTCCACATAAGTTGACTGGTCATAAGTGTCGGCATTCGGAGAAACAGCGTCCTGGGCGGCACGGATCGACTCCAGCAGCGGATCGTCCAGCATGATCGAGTCCTGCTTGCGCTTGGTGGGCCGCTTCTTCTTGAACTCGGCAACGCTCGGCACGATCACGAACGAGATGGCATCGCGGAACTGGTTGTTCGCCTGAGCATTCGCCCCTTCAAAGAACCGCTTCAGCTCGTCGGGCCGGGACAAAAACAAGTGCGGCAGGTCGTCGTTTGCGATAATCAGCTCCGGCTTCATCGCATCGGGCAGGCGGACATCCGAAGGGAACTCGTTGAACAGGAGATAGACGCCCATGATCGTCTCGAACAGGGGCGTGACCGTCTGCAAAAACGACTCGACGGCGTTGGAGTAAACGCCCAAAAACATGTCATGGTAGTGCTCGACATCCCGAATGTCCGGGTTCAGCAGGGCCAGCTCTTTAGGGTTCTGCAAAACAGTCGCCACAAGGTTGCCCATCAGCGGGGCAATCATGCCGCGCTCGATCATCTTGTCCATGAACTTGCCGACCGCAATCGGGAACCGCTTCTCCTGCGGGATCAGCGCTAGGTCCTGCCCGGCGACCAGCTTACCCTGCTCGCGGATCCGGTCTAAAGCACTGTCCAGCGTCCGCACGGCAATCGCATTTCCAGTTGAGCCGCCGTTCGAAGGGACCAATGCGTTCCCGCCGTCGCTGCTGCCGTCGCCATTCTCACTGTTTTTGCCTTCGAGCAGCTTCGGATCACCTGCCGCCAGCTTTTTGGTTTTCTTGCCGTTTGCGTCGGGGGCTTCCAGGGCAGGCATGGTCGGCAGCGAGCGCGGCGAGGCGATGAGTGTCCGGTCCTTGCCGAACTCGATCTGGTAGACATTCGGGTCAATCGGGCCGCCGCCGGGAGTCTGGCGCTTCAGCTCGTTTGCCGTCTGTTCCAGGCCATAGACGACGGTGGGCAGAACACGCACCGTGTCTTCCAGCGCTCCCTGGAAATCATCGGCAGCGATCTGGTACGCTTCCAGAGCGCGAACAGTATCTTTTGAGGCCGGGCCGCGCTTGACTTCCAGCATCAGCCGGTCGTTTTTGACCTGGACATCTTCGGCAATCTTCCGCATCAGTGTCCGCTGGTTCTTCGGCTTGAAGGCGAACAGCGAGGCGTCTACATCCACGCGGAACGTAGAAACATCCTGCCGAACCCGCTTTTTGATCAAGTCACGCAGGCAGCGGACATACGGATGGTCGGAACTGATCCGAATCTTCTTCCAGCCGGGGCCGCCTTCCAAAGAGAACTCAATTTGAGGCGGGCCGGGACTCTCCTCAACAACCGCCTCACCCTCTGCCGCCCCTGCCTGCGCCATTTGCGGGCCACGTACACGGTAATAAAAACCAGGCTGAAACTTGTCCAAAAACTCGGTGAACGAGGTGACGGTCAGGTTCTCGCGCACCAGGGCCAGAAACTGCTCTTCCGACATCTCTTCGACGCGGGACAAGAGGCTGCCCAGCGAGGGCGTGTACTCACGGTCACGCTCCAATGCTTCCGGGTCAAGGTACTCATCCAAGTTGACTTTGGCGAACAAAATGGTGCGGTTGGTCTTACCCAACATGCTGCGGTTCGCTTCCAAAATCGTCTCATTGGTGATTGGCACAGGTTTGTCTCCTTACAGGGCTTTCGGCAAAGAAGCTAAAGTGAAAAATAAGAGTGAAACTGAAAGTAAAAAGCGGAAAACAGAATGAATGCCTGATCTGCTTTCGCCCTGCTTATTCCCGTTCCAAGCTTATCATACACCTAATCTCAGGTTTTTTGAACTGATTTCATTTTGACAGGAAGCGCTGATTTAGAGCGCCTGACGGCTTAAAAGAAGACTCCACAGCCAGTAGCCCACGCCGCCGCCGCCCAGCAGCGCCGCGCCCAGCAGAACATACGCCAGCCAGCCCGTGCGCGGACGCAGGCGCAAAATGGAGCGCTCCGGGAAGGCTGTTTTCGCGTCTTCCCAGGCTGGCCAAAGTTCGTGCGAGGCCAGCGATTTGTCGGAAGCAAGGCGTCGCCCGCGCCAGTCGCTTAGGTCAAAACAGCAGGGCCGGTCCGACTTATTCAAAATCAGCGCGACAACCCGGTCAATGCGGTCTTCCGCATCCACATAGGTGTATTCGATGCTGCCGGCAACGATTTCCGGCGGCCCGACCCGGTACAAGTCCCGGCGCAGCACCAGAGAAACCTCCTGGGAGGCGGCAGCGTCTCCCGGAAACTGGGACGCCAGCGACGCGCTGCGGGGCAGAAACTTCTCGCCAAACCAGAAATGCCGCGAGACCCGGTCTAAAGGCTGCCGCGAACGGCGGACATCGTCATGGTTCACGCAGTCCTGATACAGTTCGGAAAAAGTAGAATGGGCCGGGCAGTCCCGAACCCAGAAAGGCCGAACATCCGTCAGCTCAGGAATAGTAATCTTGAAATCCACGATACACTTCTCTGGCAACTAATTCACCAGCCACGCCGCAATTCCTTCTTTGTAGTTGTTTCTTTTTATTTTTTATTTTTGATGCTTTCTTTTTGCTTCAATTCCTGTCTATTACAACAATTGTTTCCGCGGCGGCGCTCAATAACGCGCCAGCATGGTAAAATGTTTGGACGGGCCGGTGAGGCAAGGCCGCCAATTTTTGCCTGAAGTCTTTGCTTAAACCTAAAATCTTTGCCTCAAGAGGATAAACTCTGTGACATTCCAGCTCGAAATCGCTGACGCCGCCGAACTCTCCGGGCAGCAATATATCACGGATGTCGTTGTGGAGCGGACGCTATTCGCGCACACCAAAGCGCATATCACGATCCGCTGGCAGGATATGGACACGTATGACGGGCGCTCCGCCGCCTTTCTTGCCGCCAAAGTGTTGAACCACTCCCTGACGCTTCTCTGGAAAGACAACAATCTGGCGGAGCATGTGCCGTGCTTTCGCGGGTATGTGGAGGAAGCCACGGCGGAGCGTCAGGCCACGTTCTCGTGCCTGCATCTTGCCTGCGTTTCTTACAGCCGCCGCACGGACCTTGTTCCCCGCTACCGCGCCTTCCAGGCGACGACCCTGCTGGATATTGTCCAGCAGGTCGCCAAAACCGAGCCGCTGATCAAGGTCATGCAGTCCGCCGACCTGAACCTGCCGGTCACGCTTTCCTTGCAGCACGGCGAAACCGACTTCGCCTACCTGCGCCGCCTTTGCCTTGCCTGGGGCATTCCGATGGCGACCCAGGACCAAACCGGGCAGGTCTTTCTCGGCGCACGCGGCGTCGAGACCAGCCAGCCGTTCCCCGACAGCGACTGGGGCTGGACCCGCATCGCTTTCCACGGGACGGCTCCGGTGATTACCCATCTCACCAGCAGCGCAGACGGCGGCGGCGGCGGCGGCGCGAGCAATGGAACGAGCGGAAGCAATGGAACGAGCGCAGGCAGCAGCGGCACGGGAAACAGTGGGGCCGGTGGAAGCAGCGGCGCAGGCAGCAGTGGCCCCACGGCGATTGCACGCACGCAGATCTCGGAACTCAACGGCCAGCTCTCCACAAAGGCCGCCGTGTACCATACCACCGAAGACCGGCCTGCGATCCACAAGCATGTCGGCGGCGCGGCGTCGCTGGCGGGTGCGAGCGGCTACCATCTAAGTTTGGAAGGCGCTGTTCTGCCGTTCTCGCCCGGCGAGGTGGTGCCGTTTGAGGGCCAGACGCACCTCATCCGCGAAGTCAAAATCACCGGCTTCCCGCAGCAGACAACCGCCGTGCAGGAGTTCTGGCTCCAGCCGTTGACCCTGCCCCTCGAACCCCAGCGCACCCCCCCGCGCTGGCACTCGCGCACCGTCTGGGCACACGTCACCGCAAACGAACATGACCCCCAGCAGCAGGGGCGCGTCCAAGTCGAGTTCGAGTGGGAGCATCTCGACCCCCAGCCGTCAAGCGCCCGCGCCTGGCTGCACACCCTCACGCCCTACGGCGGCGGCATGAAGCCTGACGCTCAGGGCAAAGCCACCGAGTACAACGGCTTCTACTCCCTGCCCGAGATCGGCGAGCGCGTTCTGGTCGAGTTTCTCGGCGAGTGGGACTCTGAAGCGGTCATTGCCGGAGCCGTCCGCGCCCATCCCGTCTCCATCCACCACAACCCCCACGACGCCAAGCGCTGGCGCACCCCCGCCGGCAACGAGATCAGCCTCGTCAGCCGCAGCGGCACCGAGGTGGTCCAGATGCACACCCAGGACAAGCTGGTCTTCGAGAGCGTGGTCAGCGGCGGCGGCCAGAGCGTCCTCTTGACCTGCGGGGAGGGCGGGGCAAACATCGTGCATCTTCAGACCGGCGGCGGCGGCACAAGGCTCGACATCCGCACGGCGGGGGACCTTTTGCTGAACGCGACCGGCCACATCCAGATCGAGGGCAAGAGTGTCCAGGTGAAGGCGACGGGCGGCGATGTGCGTTTGGACGGTTCCCCGGACATCTTTTTGGACAGCGGAGCGCGTTCGCTGCCAGCGGCTCCGTTCGCGCCGTTCGCCGAAGAGCTTCTGCCGGTCATCGCGCCCAAGCCCAAGACGTGGATCGAGATTGTGTTGAAAGACAATCTGGGTCGCCCGGCGTCGGGCGAGCGCTACCAGTTGCATCTGCCAGACGGCACGGTGCAGCATGGGTTGCTGGACGCGCATGGCAAGGCGCGGGTGGAAGGTGTTGACCCCGGCAGCGCCCGCGTCTCCTTCCCCGACACTGATGGGGAGGATTGGCACCCCAGCTAGATGTGCTTCGGGCGCGGCAGCCAGCCACACGAAAAACTAAAGGAACAGGACAGAAGCAATGAGTGAAGACGGAATACACGGCACCCCGGCCTCTAACGAGCAGTTCGCGCGAGACCATGCACATTACAACGACACATACGGCAAGGCAGACCCGCCGCCCGTGCATCGCCCGAAGCAAAAACACGTCGCAGCGGCAATGACGCATGTCAACCACTACTCGAAGAACTCATGCCACGTTAAAGAGCTGATCATTTCCTGTGAACATCATGAAAAAGGCTTGCGTGAAGCCATGCCCGAGGAGGAACCAGGTCCGAAAGAGAAGCTCAGGCCAGGAGAAAAACCAAAACCTGCGGAAAAGGTTTTGGTCTTGAACGTCGTTCCCCATGGACATGCAAACCTTAACCCTCTTGTGGGTAACCGCACGGGCGGCGGCCTCACCACATTGGGGCAGCCACTCACGGATGCTGCTTTAGACAAGTATTCTGAGCAAGGCGAGAAACATCTTGATGCCCAGCATGACGCTCTGAGGAAGGCTCACCTTCATGCGAGACATGCACGCGCTGCGAAGAACCAGGGGCTTTATGCTAAGGTGATGGAATTTCAGGCGCACCGGAAAGGGGTTGCTTATGTGCACAGCAAGGCAAAGTTTATGAAAACCTATGGTGACCACGTCCATGGTAATGCAGAACTCTACCTCAGTCAAGGCGACCCTGGGGCTGACGACATTATCACACTCAAAGCCAACATGGTTAGCCATTGCACGAAGCATCCCATTTGGTCAATCTGGGACTGCTCTGCCAATCAGTGGTTGCTCACGCCGCAGGGTAAGGAATATCATGGCACTAAGCTCGATCAGGACTCCATCCTCGCACCGGTCATCCCAGCAAATTACATGGAAGCCCATTCAATACTACCCGCTTGGGTTCCCGGCGAAAAAGCGTACTGGCTGAAGAATATCGAGCCACGACGCTACAAAATCCACTTCGTCAGTTGCGATCCAGATTATGCGCATCGCGTTATTCATCTCAACGTATATCCCTTGATTGAGTCAGGCATTCAGGTCTCAATCATTCACGAGACTGGTAAGACGAAGCCACCAGCGGGTTCCTGGTCAGCCACCATGCACAAGTATCAGGAAGATTTTAAGCAGATAGTACATACCCTAGACCACATTGTGCCGGGTGGACGGGTTGAATGCGAAGTGTTACCGGAAGGGTCTCTTACCCTCTCTAACCAGTGGAAGGAGGAAGAAGGCACGAATGAAGTCGTTTGGAGCGGTTCAATTAAAGCAGGGGCGACACTTTTTGACCTCTATGGCGAAAAGAACCTTATCAATGTACTTCCTGGCTTCATGTCAGAGTTCATCAAGAAAGTTACGGACTTAGGCCTCCCACTTCGGGCCGGTGGGAAATCGGAGATTGAAGGAGCAGCAGAATGGAAGCAAGCACCAGAAGCGGTGAACGCGACCATTTCAGGATCCATTGCGCTAACAGGGACACTCTATGCCTCGATAACTTTGGTTGTCATGTTGCGTGCTGCAAACGAAGACGCATTTGGTGTGCGTGCTGGTGCTCTTACCACAGCCGTCGTAAAAGGTGAGCTTGGGTTTGAACCGGAAGGCGGACATATGCACATGCCTCTCGAAGTCACGGTAAGATGGGAAAAGCCGCTTGACATCAGCTTCTTGTTTGTTTACATTTGGGGCAGACAAAACTACACCCATAGCTTCCTGAAAGACTACCTCCATCCACTTAAAGTTTGCCGTATTGACCTCATGGGGAAAAGTTAAGAATGAACAAACTCAAAGTTTATCTTGGAACGCTCTGGTTCATAGGCAACATAGGCTATGTCTCGCTACCCTCCTTAGCGCAGCCAAAGCCGCTTGTTCCCCATCACTCAGCCGCCGGGCAAACAAAAACGAAAAATCAGACAGGAGCGAAAGCCGTGAAATTCTATCAGGATGCCACCAATTATGAGGCGATCGGCATTCGTGTCTTGGTCAACGGTTTACCGATCGTTGCTGATGACACTACTGGGCAGGGCACCGGTGGTGAGTTCCTTAATCCATATTTGCTGGATGAACCCAATCATATCACTCTCATTCTCACTCCGCTTAAAGGTGCGACTTTGCCCCCCGAGCGTGCAAGTGTGAGCGTCCAAGTGCTGGAAACCAGCCCGAGCAATAACGGCAAGCCGGGTCCTACCGAGACTGTCTACAACTTTGAGTGGAAGCAAAAGAACCCACCGGTTCATGCGCCGTCTCCGATCAACGGCACTCTGCCACCCGTTGCACGTTCTCAGCCATTGAACTGGCAGAATGCGCCCAAATCTCCACTCGCTCAAGCCGATAAAGCGGAGATTAACGCGCAGATTAAACGCCTCCATGATGCGCTAGAGACCAAAAATCTGGCTGAGGTTGGGGTGCTTCTTGCTGCAAAGACGGACAACATGGCACTGGCCCTCGGCCAGCCCGTGTCATCCCTAGAAGCCAGTCAGCGGCGGTTCTTCGAGGCAAATTTTGGCGACCCGCGGTGGCGTATGAAGCCGATTAACTATGACCACCTCCAGTACCACCCCGGTGCGGAGGGGCGTGTGATACAGGTACTAAACCCTGATGGCAGTGATCCGCTTGTTTCCTTGCCTAACTCCAACAGCGGCACGACCACAATCCCACTGCTCCTGGCACGAGTCAATGGGCACTGGACGTTTGTTATATGAGCGATCCTAATATAAGCGGAACAAAAGCGGAGGCAAAGCTCGCTCCGCCGCCCCGCCCCGTGCCGACGGGGCTGGTGGTGTACCTGGTGCTGCTCACCACCCAACTCGGCTGGCTCTTTGTGAACCTCGGCATCCTGCTCTTCTGGTTCAACTGCGCCTTCGGGGCAGATGTCAAGTCCCTGCTGTTTCTTGCCCCGCAGCACGCTTCCGGCGCGGTAACAAGCTTTGAAGCAACGCCGATTGTTGAAAGCACCGGCGCGACCTCCTCTAACGGCGGCTTGCATCAGACATATGGCACTCGGCCGGTCTTCGCAATTCATTACACTTACGCCTTGCCCGGAGGCCAGTTGAGATGGGGAACCTCTTACAAAGGAGATAATCCTGGTGATAAAGGAGACGATCCCGGCGACGGCCCAATGATCAAGGCCACTTCAACAGACACAACTCATCCCGTTGGAGGATATGAGCCGGTCAGGATCGGCTCAAAAGTCCCAGTCGAGTATGTGCGTGTTTTGCCCTCGATCTCGCGCATCCAGGGGACGCGCTCAAACGTGTATCCCTTGTTTATGATGGGTGTTCTTGTATTCACCTTTGTCGGCGCGGTCTTGCTCCGGCCTGCCGCGAAGAACTACCGCCGTATTCAGTTCCTGCTGAGGTCTGGTGTGGAAGATGCAGGACACTCAAACCTTAATGACCCAGCGGGTCATCTGCTGAACCTGCCCATTACCGGCCCGGCTGCCCGCTGGTTGGGCATCCGGGAAGGTCAGCTTCATGCACCGAGACTTTTCATGTGGCTGCTAGTGATTCTCATCCCAGTGGGCGGGCTTCTTGTCAATGGCCTGTCCTTCTGGCATCAATGGAGCAATATCCTCTACACCTGGCATAGCCTGACAGGCTAGTAACAACCCACTGCCGCCCATCACCATCAACCCGCAGCCGTCGAGCGCCCGCGCCTGCCTGCACACCCTGACCCCCTACGGCGGCGGAGCCAAGCCCGACGCTCAGGGCAAAGCCACCGAGTACAACGGCTTCTACTCCCTGCCCGAGATCGGCGAGCGCGTCCTGACCCAGTTCCTCGGCGAGTGGGACTCTGAAGCGGTCATTGCCGGCGCGGTCCGCGCCCATCCCGTTTCCATCCACCACAACCCCCACCATGCCAAGCGCTGGCGCACCCCCGCCGGCAACGAGATCAGCCTGGTCAGCCGGGGCGGCACGGAAGTCGTCCAGATGCACACAAAGGACAAGCTGGTCTTCGAGAGCCAAGTGAGCGGCGGCGGCCAGAGCGTCTTGTTGACCTGTGGCGAGGGCGGCGCAAACATCGTCTTACTCAAATTCTCCACTTGCTCAAACTCTTCAACCGCTGCCATGACGTGGCTGCCCTCATCCACGGTCAGTAGAACATATCCCAGATACTGGCCTCAGATACGGGTGCCGTGAGCAGGCTAAAGCAAAAAAGAACACCGAAGTCCAGAAAGAAGATGTCTGAAAAGAAGATGTCTGAAAAAGTTGGTTGAGGTATAATCCTCCAACAGCTCAGCGGCACCCGCGCTGCCGCAATTTTGTTCCGCTTGGCATTCGTGCCTCTGTTCCGCTTGGCATTTCGCCGGCAGTCCTGTTTTTGAGGCTTTTTTTCGAGATTCTTATGCCTTCTTCAAACGTCCATTTTCGGAACTTGACGACCGCTCATGTGGACGATGACCACGGCGGCTGCGGCCAGCACAGCGGCCCGCTGCGGCGGGGCAGCCCGCATGTCTATGTCCAGAACCGCCCGCTGGTCCGGGAAAAAGACCTGCCTTCCTGCGCGGGGCGGCCCGACCATGAGCCGGCTCCGCACTGCCATGTCGGGGAGGGGGGCGGGTCGGCGATCACGACGGCGCGGCGCGGCGGGGTGCAGCCGGCTCCCCGCAAGAAGTGTACGGCGGCGGGGCACCCGGTAGACGCGGCGACAGGCCGCGCTTCTACCCGCAATCCAATGCACTCCCTTCGCTTCTTGCGCTCGCTCCTGCCGCCCACCAATCCGCGCCCATCCGGCCCAGTGATGAGCGTTGCCCCTGCCGCCTCTTATTCTGCCACGCCTCCAAAGTACAGCATTGCCGGCTTCGGCAAGCGCGTCATCGGGGCCGACGGACGGCAAGGCAGCTTCCACAACTTCGGCGAGGACATCACCGGCAAAGCTGGACCAAACGGACACATGGGCGCGTTTGGAGCCGCGCAGACGTTCTTTAACCACATCGGCAGCTCGCTCGGCGACGGTATTGTGGGCGTGTATGACCACGCCACCGGCGACACTGACGGCGCACAGATTTCCCAGGAAGATGCTAACCGCCATGACGACGCGGCCCGTGCGATGCTCAAAGGAACATTAGGCGGCGACCACGGCCTCATCGCCACGGCAGGACAAGCGGCGGCGGACAAGTGGTACGCCCGCGAGTACCCGGCGGCAGCGGCAGAGCTAAACAAAGACGCGGCGGGCCAGATGGCAAAGGCCAAAGCGGGGGTGATGGACCAGGCGTACAACGACCCGTTCGGCGACTTGGCAATGGCGATGCCAGTGGGGGCGGCGGGTCGTTTGGCGGCATTGGGGCGTCTGGGCAAGGCGCTGGAAGCAGCAAATGCGGCGGGGGATGGGGCGCGGGCGGCGCGGATCGGCAAGGCGATGGAGGCGCTGCGGGGAGGCAAGGCGGGTGCGGCGGCGCGGGAAGCGCAGGAAGCGGCGACCAAGAAGCTATCGGCCAACGGGCAGGCGACTTTGGCGAAGGCGCAGGCGGCGGTGGCAAAGCACCGGGAGCGCAAGCTTAATGAGCAAGAGCACAAGCTGAACGCGCAGCGGATGGCGTCGCCGGGGGAGATGCAGGAGCGCTGGCGCAGCCAGGAGAGCGGCGGACAGCTTGGCGGACATGGGCAGCCGGCTTTGGCAGGCGTCAGCGGTGGGGGCGGCAAAAGCAGCCGCGCCATCGGCAAGCCCGAAGGCAAGTCCGGCATGATGCAGATGACAGGGGAAGGAGCAGAAGGGGAGGCGACCGCGAGAAAGCTAGTGATCAAGCCGACAGGAGAGGCCAAAGGCAAGCCGACAGGAATGCCCGAAGAATGCGATAGCAGAGCTAAAGCTGAGAAAAAGCGCAACATTGCCCGGCAGAACGAGGCTGCGGATGCTCTCGCCTACCACGGGTACAAGGTAGAACACAAGCCGAAAGTGGCAGCATCTGATCATCTTGATCCCGGTAGAGACCCGGACTATCGAATTGAAGGGCAGATATTTGATTGCTATACCCCGACTAAAGACCGGACGCTGGACAAGATACGCAATGAGATTTCTAAAAAGGTAAAAGAAGGACAGGCAAATCATATTGTACTCAACCTGACAGATAATCCTGCCTCTGTGAAAGACATCAACAGAATACTTACGGGACATAAAGAGGTGACGGGAAGCACGTATGGCCCGCTGAGTCAGATACTCGGGGTCCGCCCAAAGCCGGGAGCGCAGGTAATCGGGGTAGAAGCTGGCACAAAGACCTATGCCCCACAGGACATGGATGTCTTTCAAATCTTCCCGTAAGTTTAGAAGATTTCTTAACGAAGAGACTCCATAGCAGGAAGAAGCAAAAATGTCTTATAGTTATTCATTGATCTTAACAGCGACTTTATCTACTAATGAGGTGCTTCACCTCTTGAGCCAACTGCCGGGTTTTGAACCTCCTGAGGGTCGTGTCACCGTTGGCCCAGACATTGTTGCAAGCGTCAGGCTCGCAGACCAAGAGGACAAAGAGTTTGCGCTGGAATATGAGGGTTTTGGGCCTGATCTAAGTGTGTACATGACACACAAGCGGGGCAACAAGGACAGCCTGCTGGAAGCAGACAACGTCATTCGCGTCACGATGCTGCTGCTCCATCACTGCACTGGAAACGCAGTCCTTCGGGCTGAAGGAGCTTTGTGGCTTCGTCTCCACAACAACACCTTACTCATTAACAGCGAGGGGGAGCTTTGGACGGAGTTCCAAGAACTCCTCCCGTTGGTTACGCTGCCCTACCAAGACGTTCCCCTGCCGGACGATTAAGAAACAGACTGACAGAAGTTAGGTTTTGGAAGCTCCGTCAACGGAGGCAGGGCGGGTGCAGCGGCACGGGAAGCGGTGGCGCGGGAAGCACGGGAAGCGGCGACCAAGAAGCTGTCGGCCAAAGGGCAGGCAACGCTTGCGAAGGGGCAGGCGGCAGTGACGAAGCACCGGGAGCGCAAGCTGCAAGCGCAGCGGATGGCCGCACCGGGGGAGATGCAGCAGCGGTGGCGCAGCCAGGGCGGCGGGGGAGGCGGGCACGGGCAGCCGGCTTTGGCAGGTGTCAGCGATGCTCCCGGCGGCAAAAGCACGGCGGCCATTGGCAAGCCCAGCGTGATGCAGATGGCAGGTGGAGCGTCTACAAGGGGGCTGGGCTTAAGACCAGATGCCGAAGCCGCTCTTGAAAAACTGGAAAACATTAAAAAGGACCCAGTCGGAGAGATCAACAGCGAGAAAAATCATAACCATTACTCAGCCGCGCGAACAGAGGCTAAAGGAACGCAGGTTGCGATCAACAAGAAGACTAGAAAGGCTTATAGCCACATTAGGGATTTGCAAGAAGCTTCCAAAGGGCTTGATAATGTGCTTGCTGTGTTGAAACAGGAAATAGACCATCCGCCTGCCACCATCACAAGCCGTGGAATAAACATTGTCACTGAGCGCTACTCGGAGGCACAGCAAATGCAGAATCGCCTAAAAGGTTTTCTTAACAGCATTGGATATGGTAAGTTCCCGCCTTTCCATTCGTTCTAGCTCATTTCTCAGCTAAACCGTTTCTCAGCTAAACCGTAGATTGTCCAAAGGAACACACATTATGACAAAAGAAGAACTTCAAGCCGAAGAAAAACGTGCCGAAGAGAAACGAGCACAGGAACGGGAACGACTAACACATCGCTGGGAATTGCCTGATGGCCGTGTGGCTTTAGAGGAGGTCGTAGCTGCACTTCGGGCAAAGCAACCCTGGGCGCACATGCTCAAGAACTTGCCGGATGTGGAAGATGTCTACGAGGGACGGGACCTGCGAGGCGCACCGATGGCGGGTGCAGACCTAGCCGGTGTGGATTTTCAGGACGCCGTGCTGTACTTCGCGGATTTATCAGGAGCAAAACTCGCAGGTGCTAATTTAGGAGGGGCTGGCCTTTTCGACGCCAATTTATCTCATGCTGATCTGCGGGGTGCTTACTTTACCGGAAACTTTCTGATGCATAGGATTAACTTGTCAGGAGCAGACTTGACCGGGGCAGAGATGGGCTATACAACAATCACTCAGGCTGATCTCACCGGAGCCAACCTTACGGACGCTCATCTTAACCGTGCAGACTTGATCGGCGTCAAGATGAACGGAGCTATACTGAACGGAACCGATACATACACGACTAAATTTCGGGACTTCGCCTCAGAGGCGTAATAAAATACTTGATAAGCAATCCTAGATATCAAGCCTAATTTTCGGGACCCAGCCCCTCAAGCACCTGCACCGGCACGGGTTGCCCCAATCTGCGCTCCGGCTCCGCATTGCTGTCAAGAGCTTCTTCCAGCGCGTCGCCGGGGCGGACGGGCATCAAGGCAGCTTCCACAACTTCGGCGAGGACATCACCGGCAAAGCCGGACCCCACGGACGCATGGGCGCGTTTGGGGCCGCGCAGACGTTCTTTAACCACATCGGCAGTTCCCTCGGCGACGGCGCTGTGGGCGTGTATGACCACGCGACCGGTGACACCGACGGCGCACAGATCTCTCAGGAGGATGCCAATCGTCATGACGGTGCAGCCCGCGCGATGCTCAAAGGAACTCTGGGCGGCGACCACGGCCTTGTTGCTACGGCAGGGCAAGCGGCGGCGGACAAGCTGTACGCTCAGGAGTACCCGGCGGCAGCGGCAGAGTTGAACCAGGACGCGGCGGGTCAGAGGGCAAAGGCCAAAGCGGGGGTGATAGACCAGGCCTACAACGACCCGTTCGGTGACCTGGCGATAGTGGCACCGGTGGCGGGGGCGGGGCGTCTGGCGGCATTGGGGCGGCTGAGCAAAGCGCTGGAAGCGGCGAACGCGGCGGGGGACGGGGCGCGGGCGGCGCGGATCGGCAAGGCGATGGAGGCGCTGCAGGGAGGCAAGGTAGGTGCGGCGGCGCGGAAGCTGCCCGCTAAAAGCCAGGCAACTTTAGCAAAGGCGCAGGCAGCGGTTGCCAAGCACCGGGAGCGCAAGCTGCAAGCGCAGCGGATGGCCGCGCCGGGGGAGATGCAAGAGCGGTGGCGCAGCCAGAGCGGCGGGGGAGGCGGGCACGGGCAGCCAGCCTTAGCTCATGCCAGCGGTGGAGGTAGAAACAGTACCCGAGCCATCGGCAAGCCCGGAGGCAAGTCCGGCGTGATGCAGATGGTGAGACAGGGAAAGCTGACCGGCAGACCCACTCGGATCAACCTAGGCGAACAAAAAGACAATATTCAGGCGTTGACACGCGAAAAAGAGTCAGCTCAAACGCTGGTTAAGAACGGTTACGATGTTGAGCAGAACCCACCACCGCCAGGGAACGGGAAAAATCCTGATTATCGAATCGACACCGGAAATGGTCCCGAGTATTACGACAACTATGCACCAAGTACATCAAACGTGCGGAATATTGGTGCCACGATTCAGAAAAAGGTTGCTGATCGTCAGGCAGATCGAATTGTTGCTAATCTCGACGACACTAACGTGACCTCAGAGCAACTGCGGGCGCAACTTGTTAAATGGAACGGCCCTGACTGCCCAGACCTTAAAGAAGTCTTGGCAATAAAGAACGGGCAAGTTGTTCACATCTATCCTTAGTTGTTTTTTAGAAAGCATTTATATGTCCATAGAATATCAGTTCGTTGTTTCTACAGGCAGGAGTGCACCGCATCTACTGGAAGTCGTTCATCAGCGGTTCGACTTTCCCTGGAGCCAAGACCACACGTTCCTGAGTGGCGTTGGAGTGCAGGTGAACGCCACTGCCTGCGGGCAATTCTATGGAGAGATGTTGGAGGACGGCTTCGGCTTGCATTTTGATGTAGGTTTCCGCTTCCGTTTGGCAAAAGACCCAGACGAGAGGCAATTGGGCTTCCAAGCGATGCTGCAAGTTGTTGTGGGATTGCTTGGACATGAGCCGGGTCAGGCCATACTTCTTTTCAACGATGAAACCGTTTTGCTTCAACGCAGTGAGGGAGAGCTAGTTCTTAATTCCGATTGGCAGGGTTGGCAGAAGTCGGCGCTTGAAATATTTAGAGTGCCATACCAAATGCAAAGTCTGCCATCGCCTTTAACCTAGAGGCTGCCGAGTGGTATAATAAGCCGAAGCGACGATGTCAGACAAGAACGTTCATTTTCGGAACTTGACGGCCGCTCATGTGGACGATGACCACGGCGGCTGCGGCCAGCACAGCGGCCCGCTGCGGCGGGGCAGCCCGCATGTCTATGTCCAGAACCGCCCGCTGGTCCGGGAAAAAGACCTGCCTTCGTGCGCGGGGCGGCCCGACCATGAGCCGGCTCCGCACTGCCATGTCGGGGAAGGCGGCGGGTCGGCGGGTCGGCGATCACGACGGCCAGGCGCGGCGGGGTGCAGTCTGCGCCCCGCAAGAAGTGCACGTCGGCAGGGCATCCCGTGGACGTAGCGACAGGCCGCGTCTTCACCCATGTGGCTGAACGGGGGTCCCCAGCCCTGACGGAGTTTCCCTGGGAGCGGTTCTACGGCACGGCAACTGCCGGCGAGGCGGGGCCACTCGGCTGGGGCTGGGCGCACTCGCTGACGCAGCGGCTGGAGCTGGGGCCGGAGGATCTCACTTATGTTGACGCGGAAGGGCGGCGCGTGCTGTTTCCCCGGCTGGACCTCGGCGAGTCGGTGCAGCACCTGGATGAGCAGATCACGCTGGCACAGGGCAACGAAGGCGAGTACGTGCTGGAGCGCCCGGAAGGCGTCACTCTGTTCTTTGAGGAAGATCCCGACCACGGCGTTGCGCGGCTTCAGGCGGTCTTTGACGACGCCGGGCAGTTCTTGGTTTTAGAGTATGAAGCGCTGCTGCGCCGGATCACGGACTCGCTGGGGAACGTCTACCGGGTTGATTCGGAAGACGGCCTGCACTGGTCCAGCCTCACCCGTGAGGCGACCCAAAACAACATAGTAGAAGAAGAGCCGGAGCACTGCCTGGCCCGGTTCCAGTATGACCGCGCCGGGCACCTGAGCGCAGCCGCCGACGCGCTGGGGGAGTGGTGGCGCTACGGGTACGACCATGCCCACCGGCTGGTGCAGGAAACGGACCGCAGCGGCTTTTCGTTCTTTTTTGAGTATGACGGCAAAGGCCGGTGCCTGCGGACGCGCGGCCAGGACGGCGTGTATGACCTGTCGTTTTCCTATGCTGAGGGTCAGACGACCCAAAGGGACGCGCACGGGAATGTGACGGCGTATGAGTACAGCGATCTGGGCTTAGTCACGCGGGTTACGGATGCGGGCGGCCACTCGGAAGAGTTTTCCTATGCCGGGGCGCTGCAAACGGCCCGCACCGATGCACTGGGCCGGACCACTGCGTATGCCTATGACCCCGAGGGCCGGGTCACGGAGCGCACTGCGCCGAGCGGGGCCACGGACCGGATGGCGTATGACGCAGGCGGACTGGCGTCGCTTTCGGAGCCGGAAGGGGAGCCGCTGACGCGGACGGTCACCCCCGAGGGCCAGATTTTAGTATCTACGGCGTCCGCGCCGCTGCTGAAGCTCGAAGCGGACCCCGAAGACGGCAGCGTGGTCGTCACCGATGGGGCATTTGAAAGATCGCGCCTGCACTTTGACGAAACGGGCCGGCTGGCCGCCGCTGTTTCGCCGCTGGGCCGGACTCTGGAAGCGTCGTATGACAGCTTCGGCAGCGTGTCCGCGCTGCGCGATACGGCAGGGCGCACCGTGCGGTTTGAGTACGATGCCGAAGGCCGGCTTTCGGCAGTGGACCGCGAGAACGGCAGCGGGTTCCGGTTCGGCTACGACCCGGAAGGCAATTTAGAGTATTTCGTGGACGGCAATGAAGGGGTCACCCGCTTCGGCACCGGCGGCTTCCACCAGCTTCAATCGCTGACCGCGCCGGATGGCCGGGCGGTGCGGTTTGAGTACGATGACGCAAACCACCTGCACCGGCTTTTGGATGCTCGGCAGTCGTCGTGGCAGATGGATTACGACCGGTCAGGCCGTTTGGAGCGGCTGCTGCACCCCGAAGGCGGCTCCGAGACATTTTCCTACGACCCGGCAGGCCAGGTCCAGCGGCACACGGCCCGCAGCGGGGCCGGCAAAGAGTACGACTACGATGCCGACGGCAGTCTGACACAAATCCGCTGCGACGACGGCAACCAACTTGCGTTCGCCTACGACAAGAACGGGCGTGTCACCAGCGCGTCCGGCCCTAGTTCGGACGTTCAATTTGAGTATGACGGCCTCGGGCGGCTGGCCCGCGAAACCCAGAACGGTCAGAGCGTCACCTACACGTATGACGCGGCAGGCCGCTTGTCCGGCATCGAAACGCCCGCCAGCGACCAGCTTGCTTACCGCTACGATGCCGACGGGATGCTGACCGAGGCGACCAACTGGAACGGCGGGCGGCACTCTGTTGTCTACGCCGCCGACGGCACCCTGCAGTCCCTGCACGCTCCCAACGGCGTGTCCAGCCGGTTCGAGTATTCGCCGCTTGGCCTGCCGACCCTGGTGCATCTGGAACGCGCAGGCGAGGCCGCGCCGCTGGCCCAGATCCGCCCGCGCTTTGACGGCAACGACGCCCTTGCCGAAGCCTTAGACAGCGCTTTGGGCCGTGCCCGCTTTGAGTACGACCCCGCAGGCCGCCTGGTGCGGGCGTCGGGTGAAACGCCGGAGACGTTTGAGTACGACCCCGCCGGCAACCTGACCGCCTGCGGCAAGCAGCAGTTCCAGTATAACGCGGGCAACGAGCGCCTCAGCAGCCCGGAGTACGCCTGCCGCCACGACGCGGACGGCAACCTCGTCGAAGAAGACACCCCTGAAGGCACCCGCCGGTACACCTACAACGCGCTCGGCCTGCTGGTTTCTGCCGAGATGCCGGGCGGCGTCCGCGCCGAGTACGCCTATGACCCCTTTGGCCGCCGCTACAGGAAGCGCGTTCATCAAGCAGGCCGGGGAGGCCGCTGGACCGAGACCCGCTTCGTCTGGGCCGGCGACCAGCTCTTGTCCGAGACCACCGCCGATGACGCCGGTGCCGTCCTTGAGACCCGCGACTTCCTGTTCCTGCCGGGGTCGTTTACGCCTCTTGCCCAGCGCGTCAACGGGGCGGCGTACTGCTGCCACACAGACTTCCGGGGTGCCCCCACCCGCCTCACCGATGAACAAGGCCAAGTCGCCTGGGCCGCCGCCTACTGCGCCTACGGCACGGCCCATCCCCGCAAGGAGCGCCTGCGCCAGCCCTTGCGCCTGCCCGGCCAGTACCACGACCCAGAAACCGGCCTGCACCAGAACCGCTGGCGCTCCTTCGACCCAAGCACGGGCCGCTACCTCTCCCCCGACCCACTGGGGCTGGCAGGCGGCATGAACCTCTACGCCTATGCTGAACAAGACCCCATCAATGGGCAGGACCCGCTCGGCCAGCTTTTCAGCGTCGGCGACCTGACCGGCCACCTGCTGCCGCCCCAGGCCATGCAGGCGGCTCGCCAGCTTCGGCAGACCGTCAGCCAGAACGTGTTGAACCACCTCGGCCCCTTGCAGTCTCTGCTGCCGCCTGCCAACCCGCGCCCGCCCGACCCGGCCATGAGCCTGGTGCATCCGCAGCACCACTTGCCACCCCTACCCGCACAGGCACCGACGCATCAGGCTCCGGCTCATCACGCCCCCGCGCCTGCCAAAGCCGCCGCAAGCTGCGCTCCGGCTCCGCATTCCGCCCCGGCGCATCATCCGCATCATGCGCCCGTGCCGCTGCCGCCTCAGCCCAAGACGCCGTACATGATCTTTACCACCTGCGACACCGCTGAAGGGCTGAAGACTGGACTGCGGCGCACCAACGACTTCCTGCAAGGCTTCCAAGACCAGATCGTAGACACCTTCAACCCGGTCAGCATCTACAAGGGCCTGCACCAGTTCGGTCAAGACGAAGCCGACATCTACATCCCAAGCGCCGACGGCACCACCAAAGACGGCGATGCGTATGCCCGCAAAATGGGGCATGGGATCGTGGAGAGCTTCAACCCCTTTGACAAGACAAGCGCCAAAGAAGCCGGACGCAGTACGGGGAACATCGCCACAGTGATCGTTCCCGGTGCGGCGGAACTCGATGCGCTCAAGGGTCTGCGGATGGCGGTGCGGGGAACGGAAGCGGAAGCGGCGGCGGCACGGGCAGGGGCCTTGCGGGCGGCAGGCACGCCGGAAGAAGCGTCGGCGCAGGCAACGCTGCGGGCGGCAGAAGCAAAGGCAGCAGCGGCGCGGGAGGCGTATGAGGCCAAGCTGCCGGGGGCGGGGGTGCGGAAGATAGCAGCCAAAGCCAAAGCAGCGGGAGCAAAGGCCAAAGAACGCCGGGCAGGCGGGGCGGAGCCGCCGGTTCGGACCCCGGAGCAGGTGGCGGCAGCGGAGCAGAAGTTCAACAGCCAGAAGCAGGGGGCGCTGGAAGAGGCGCGGCACAACCAGTTAAACCAGCGGCAGCCTGCGCTGGCGGGGACGCGGCCACATTCGGCAGAAGTAGCCCGTCCGAGTGAGGCTCCCCGCAGCAACAGCACGGCGGCCATCGGCCAGTCCCATGTGATGAAGGCGGAAGGGGAAGGCAGTAGTACGACGAGACCAACGCTTAAAGAGAACATCAGGAAAGCGATTCCTCCTGGCAGCCGCCGCCTTTCCAATCCAACAGTGGCTTCAACAAAAGTTCCGTACAACAAATTCGACCTTAGCAGGAAAATTGTAGCATACAGGAAAGCCAACAATCTTATGGACAGTGAAGGCAATCTCGCCGTCATCGAATACACTCATAATGGCGTAAAGAGTTGGGAAATTGGTGAGAGCGAATTTAATGGTCCTCATTCGGAAGAATCTGCTTGGGGAAAGTTATATGGAAAAGGAATCCGGCCTGAAGAGGTAGAAAGAGTATATACGGAACGGGAACCCTGTACCTTGCCTGCTCATGCCTGTGGAAGATGGATGAACAGTATATTTCCGAACACAAAGGTATTTCATAGTTTTGATTATGGGCAGACAGCGGCGTCGCGGGCAGCTGGGAATGAAGCCTTAAAGCAAGCGCTTCAGAGCGTCAAGGAAGGGAAATAAAGATGTCACTTCAAGATTTTTCCAGAGCATGGGGGGATGGCCTGTCACCTGTTACTTCTTCATCTTTGCAGGTAGGTCGCCTGTCCAACACCACAAAACAATTTTTAGAAGAAGTAGGTCTACCCCAAGAAGCAAAGCCTAATCTAACATTCTATTCGTCGCCTGATGTGATGGCACCACTGCCAAGCGTATTAGATGAGGTAGACCTTCCTTCCGACTTTCAGCGTTATCTTCTGCTGGCTGATGATGGAGGGACATTTTTGTGCATCGATGCGAAAAATAGTTTCGGTGGATGCTTATCAGGAGTTGCCCATAAGGTTCGTCAACTCTGCTGTGCCTGAGTTTGCCGAATGTCTTTTGGCATACCGCGCTTTACCAGTACCTGAACAAACAAAAACTGTGGATAAGCGAACACTAAAACACCAACTTGATCAGCTAAAGGAACAGTTCGATAAAATCGACGCGGCGGCTTTAAACAATCCCGACAACTGGTGGGCTGTTGTCATTGAGGAACTAGAAATCTTCACCCGCTGACAAAAGTTTAATAATTGAAAGTAATTTTTCTGCTTAGTCCGCTGCATTTGTCTCTGCCCTGTTCGCTCCTCTTTGCGGTCTTTGCTGCCGCCCGCAAACCCGCGCCCGCCGGAGCCTGTGCACAGCGTCGCGCACCCCAGCCACCACCTGCCGCCCCCGCCTGCCCAAGCTCCGGCGCATCAGGCACCGGCTCACCGTGCTCCGGCGCATCAGGCACCGGCTCACCGTGCTCCGGCGCATCAGGCACCGGCTCACCGTGCTCCGGCGCATCATGCCCCCGCGCCCGCACACGCCGCCCATAGCTGCGCTCCGGCTCCCCATGCGGCCGCGCCTGCGCCACATTCTGCCCGTCCCCGCCCTGCCGCGCCGCCGAAGTACAGCGTGGTCGGCTTCGGCAAGCGCGTCATCGGGGCCGATGGACATCAAGGCAGCTTCCATAACTTCGGCGAAGACATCTTCGGCAAAGGCGGACCCAACGGACGCATGGGCGCGTTTGGAGCCGCCCAAACCTTCTTTAACCACATCGGCAACTCGCTCGGCGACGGCGTTGTGGGGGTGTATGACCACGCAACCGGCGACACCGACCACGAGAAGGCCGTGCTGGATGATGCCAAAACAGAAGATGCCACCACCCGCACGATGCTCAAAGGAAGCCTGGGCGGCGACGATGGCCTCATCGCTACCGCAGGACAGGCGGCGGCGGACAAGATTTACGCCCGCGAGTACCCGGCGGCGGCGGGAGAGCTAGACAAAGACGCAGCGGGCCAGATGGCGAAGGCCAAAGCGGGGGTAATTGACCAGGCCTACAACGACCCGTTCGGTGACCTAGCGATGGTGGCACCGGTGGGGGCCGCGGGGCGTTTGGCGGCGTTGGGGCGTCTGGGCAAGATGATGGAAGCGGCGCAAGCGGCGGGGGACGGGACGCGGGCCGCGCGGATCGGCAAGGCGATGGAGGCGCTGAGGGGGGGCAAGGCCGGGGCGGCACTGCGGGAAGCGCAGGAAGCGGCCTCGCGGAAGCTGTCGGCCAAAGGTCAGGCCATTCGGGAGAGGGTCAGGGCGGCAGTGACGAGGCAGCAGGAGCGAATGCGTGGTCTTAGTGGAGCGAGCGGTCCAGGCGGCCTAAAAAGTAGCCTTATGATTGGCAAGCCGTATACTGCAAGGAGTTTAGCGGCGAGCCAAGAACTTGGCAGGGGTGCTAAAGGGCTGCACATTCTCAACGAGAAACAGCTTGCGTTGCACCACCGTTTAGTCAAAAGTACTGCCGCAGGAGGTATAGTTCTCAAAACTGGCGAGGTCAGCTTCAAGGATGTCGCAAAGCTTACTGAAGCAACAAACAACGAACATGCGGTTGTGCGGCTCAGGAACGGATCGCGGATGCTGATAAAAGGTGACGAAAGCTCCATCAAACATATTCATAGGATTCCTGTGAAAAGGCTAATCGTGCATTCGCATCCAGGGGAAAATGCTTATGCCCTCATGCCTTCCGGCAAAAAAGGTGATCTTGATTACTTGTGGAGTATTGGTCAACGGCGGAGTTACATTGTGACCAGTGAGACAGGGATGCCGGGAACTGATTACTGGCTTGGCTCCTTTGATAACCAGGGGTACTGGCGTGCGCTCAATACCCCGCCTATGATGCCGGTAGCAGGTCAACTTGACTATGTCAAAGGCCCACAGGCGAGGCGGTAAAAGGAGAACATTATGGCAGAGAGAGGTTTTGATTATGAAGAAGGTCTATGCCGACTTTGTGGTGAGCCGCTGGGACGCTTGCGGGACACCATGCGTGTCCCCATCTTTGACCCCTTCTCGCAGGGGCATCAAGAGCTGGTCGAGTATTTCCAATTCGCCGTGCATCAAGAATGCTGGGATTTATGGGATCAAACCGACACCCTCGCTCGCCTCGCACTGGAAGCCAAAGCCCATGAATACCGTCGAGGCTTGACGCTGGTTCAAGGCGAGTTCAGCGGAGCCTGGGGGTACATGCGTGAGGAAGTGGATTTCTCCCATGGTACATTGTTCTTCGCCCGCTCCTCGATGGTGTACATGGATTTTGGCCCTTATGTGAAAGCCTGCGTGATTGCTGGGCGGACCGTGAACATTGCGGCAATCGTAGACATGATTGAAGCGGGGCAACTCGTGCCTGGCTTTGAGCAAATCATTCCCGCAAAGAATGGTGTTCCCACTCTTCACATCCAGTGCCATGACTACGAAAACGACCGGCTGGAAGTGGAGTTTCATGGAGCGTATCAACAAGGCCTTGATTTGACGTGCTTTATCCGCTTAGATGATCTTCAAGACATACGCGACAGCCTGAAAGTCCAAACGGCAATGGAAGCTCAGACGGTGTAGAACAGACCTACCCTCGCAAGGAGCGCCTGCGCCAGCCGCTTCGCCAGCCGGGCCAGTACCACGACCCAGAAACCGGCCTGCACCAGAACCGCTGGCGCTCCTTCGACCCCCAAACAGGACGCTACCTCTCGCCCGACCCGCTCGGCCTCTTGGGGGGCCTGAACCTCTACGCCTACGCCGGGCAGGACCCCGTCAACGGCCAGGACCCGCTGGGCCTATTCCCCGGCATTGGCGACCTCATGGGCCACCTGCTGCCGCCCCAGGCCATGCAAGGCGCGAGGCAGCTTCAGCAGCGCATCACGCAAGGCGTCCTGCATCACCTCGGCCCCTTGCGGTCTCTCTTGCCGCCCAGGAACCCGCGCCCGCCGGACCCGGCGATGAGCCTGGTGCATCCCCAGCGCCACCTGCCACCCCTGCCCGCACAGGCTCCGACGCAGGTACATCATCAGGCACCAGCGCATCACGCGACTGCACATCAGGCACCGGCGCATCATGCCCCCGCGCCTGCCAAAGCTGCCGCACACTGCGCTCCGGCTCCCCATGCTGCCGCGCCTGCGCCTCATTCCGCCGCGCCTCATTCCGCCGTGCCTGCGCCCGCTCCAGAGCCGCGCAGCCTGTCCGGCTTCCTCCACAACGTCCCCGGCTCCCTCAAAAGCACCGGACAAGGCATCCTCGGCATCCCCAAGATGCTCTGGGATACCGGCGGCGACATCGGAACCTCCCTCAGCGACGGCATCGACTCCGCCTACAACCGCGCCTACGGTGACAAAAACATCGCCGACGCCGACGACAAGGAAGCCAAACAAGCCGACGCCCGCACCCGCGAAAAGCTGCTCAACCTCGTTCCCTTCGGCGGTTCCCACGGCGGCATCGCCCACTACGGCGAAGCCTTCGGCGACTGGGCCACTTCCTTGTCCCTGCCGCCGGACCAGGCGGCAGCCATGCGTCAGGAAGGCGGGGCGGCGCTGCACCGGGCCAACCAGTACATCGAGGACATGGCCTACAAGGACCCGGCGGGCTTTGCGCTCAACGTGCTGCCTTTAGCGGCAGTAGGCCGGGCGGCGGCATTGGGCCGGATCGGGAAGCTTGCGGATGGGGCGGAAGCGGGAGCGCGGACAGCGGGGGCGGCGGGGGACACGGCAAAGGCGGCGCGTCTGAGCGAGCAGGCGGCGCGTTACCGCCAGGCGATCAACTTAGCGCGGGGCGGCAAAGCAGGTGCGGCGCTGCGGGAGGCACAGGCGCAGGCGGCCAGCAAGCTGTCGGCGGGCAGCAAGGCAACGCTGGCGAAGGCGCAGGCGGCGGCAGCAAAGCGGCGGGATCATAAACTGAACGCGCAGCGGATGGCGGCACCGGGGAAGCTGCGGGAGAAGTGGGA